>Ga0315273_10007737_pt1 | contig 13487 bp, 10 predicted proteins | sample YL17G02_0_MG_FD_205753 | JGI IMG/M metagenome (GOLD analysis project Ga0315273, IMG submission 205753) | Sediment microbial communities from Yellowstone Lake, YNP, Wyoming, USA - YL17G02_0 | ecosystem: Environmental > Aquatic > Freshwater > Lake > Sediment | place: USA: Wyoming | collected... | reverse complement strand
TGACATGGGGGTGATGATTTCGTCCACCGACGAAGGGGTTGGTTCCTCCTGGGAGATCGCCTCCTGTGCCCATACGGGTGTCCGGACCTCTGACAGGCCTGTCAGCGCAATCACGAGGGAAACGGATAAGATAGATCCGAGCCTTTTCTGACCTAAAAACATGGATCGTTGGATCTTGTCCTGCGCATTCACCTTGTTTTTCCTTTGCTCATTTGTGCCTTTCGTGCCGTTTTCACCAGTGACCGGCAGCCCGGCTGAGGCTGCCGGTCTGTTATTCCTTACTTCGCCGCCAGGTACTTCCCGTGCACCGGTTCGATCTTGCCGTTGAACTTGAATGGCGCCTTATCGCAAGAGTCGAGCGACACCGGCGAGCCGAGGGCCATGCCGATGTCGAGGCAGTCGTTCCGAGATCTACTTCAGGATCTGGCGCGCGTTGACCGGTTGTACCGGGCGGTTGTTGGCAAAGCCGAGCGTCGCCTTGAAGGCCTCGATCTGCTGTTTCGGCACCGTCATCGGCTCCTTCATGACGATCCAGCGCACGCCCTCCGTACAGGGAGGTGTGGTAAGTGAACCGTCATAACGATAGTAGCCACGGTTCGTGGGAAGCAGCCCGGTGGCCGCGACCTTGCCGGGCAGCGACTTCTTGCCGCCTTCGCTCTTTGGCATCTGGTCCCAGGCGGCGCCGACCACTGAGTTGGCCGAGCCTTCATTGAATACCACCGCTACGACGGCGAGATTTCCGTCCTTGTCGGAATGAACGAGGTGCGCCTCGAGAGGGAACGACTTGCCGCTGATCTGATGCTCGCTCGGCGAATGGAAGTGGAACTGCTTCAGATCGAACTGGATGCCGTCCACCGAGATACTGCTGCCGGCCTCATAGTTTACCTGGATCGCGTGACCATTGTTGATGACCTCAAACCCGCCTGCCTTGTAGCTGAACCGGACTGGCTTCAACTCGGCTTCAATCATCCCGGTCAGGTTGATCGGGGACTGATTCTTGCCGGAACAGGCGCTGAATTCCGGCTTCAGCGTGCTCCAGCGATCGGGGCCGACATCTCCCTGGTAACCCCAGTGTGTGCCGCGTCCCGGGGACTCGCCGCCATAGGCCACGCCTGACAGAGCAGCTAGACCGATCACCAGAAGTATCGTTTTTAGTTTCATTGTGCTGTCCTCCTTTTCTCGTAATGCATTAATAGCCGCTCAATGCTTGAACTTCACTCAGCCTCGGCAGGGGCGAAATTTCCCCTGGGTTGCTGGGATGTATCGAACACCACCTGGTCATACCACCAGAGCCGTTCAAAGAAGGTACGCGCCACGCCGAGCTGCTCTGGTTTTTGGGTGGAAGGTACTGGTAGCGTTCTTTCAACGATACCGCCAATACTGCAATTCCCATCAATGGCATCAAACAAACGTTTTTCGGTTGAGTCTATTGGCATAATAAGATCCCTGTAAGTGTGGGTCTGGTTGATCAGGACGGCCGCGGCCCCGGGTGGCAGCCGCTCTTGAACACAGATCGTGTCTGACATTTTAATGGGCACATAGCCAAGCCAGGCGTCACCGGCAAAACCGACCCGCTGCGGGCCGCCAGGGCAATCATCCCGGTACACGACCACACTGTGGCGAACCATCGTGCCCCGAAAAAGTTCTACAGCGGCATACTGCTCTGCTAAGGAAAGCTGTCCCATCAGGGAAGCCTGCGGGATATGTGCTATGACACCACAGTGAGGGGTGTAGGGTGCCTGTTTTACCCACCGACCGAATGTCAGTCCTCCCCTTTTGATAAAACCGAATAATTGCGGCACTGAATACGCGCGGTCCTGCGGATGCAGAAGCGCATCGGCAAGCGCCGCCTCCTGCCGGAAGTCCGGCGCCTCGCGGAGCAGGTTTTCCAGAGGATGTCCGGGCGGCAATGCCCCGAGCGCAGCGATGAGATCCCGAATGTCCTCATCGGTGGCATGGATGCCGATCCGTCTGCAGAACTCCTGCAGCATGTAGATACCGGTCCGTCCGTACGGCGCATACACCATGAGATGCATCGCCCCGTCCAGTTTGAGCACACTGCGCAGAGCTTTAAGCCCCGCGTCAGGGTCCGGAAGATGATGGAGGACCCCGGTGCAGACGATCTGATCGAAGCTCGTCTCCAATTCGTTTACACGCTCGATGGGAAGCTGGTGGACCTGGAGATTGCTCAAATTGTATTTTCTCTTGAGATCCTCAGTACAGCGAACACTCGTTGCGCTGAAGTCGATGCCAATGACCTGAGCCGCAGGCCAGCGCATGGCATGCTTTGCCGCCTGAGATGTCCCGCAGCCGGCAATGAGGATGGATCGGTGTTCCTGATAAGATCTATAAGGCCAAAATAGATGATAATCCGCGCGCCGTCTTTGTCGGTCCTGCCAGAGCCGTCGATATTTTTCGAGGCTGTCGACGGGCCGGGGATAAGGATAATGGTCGTAGAAGTCCCGGACTCCCTCAGCCACGTCACGAAGTGTTGAGTTTTGTTCTGTTTGTTGACTCATAAAAGAGTAATCAGTAAACGGTGATCGGTAAGGTCAGACACGGTGACACGGAGATGGGAAGACACGGGGAAATAAAGGACAGCAAAGACCGTCTTTGCTTTTATCTCTCCCATTCACCGCTTCTCCGAGTCTCCGTGTCTCTCTTTTACCGGTCACTGATTACCGATAACCGATCACGTATTTTTTTGCCTTCCGCTACAGTGTCCCATCAGCCCACCTTGATCGCCCGGACCTCTGCGGCCCGCTCATTGACCGGGATAATTGGTAGTTCACCCTTGCTCTTGACCGGCAGGCTGCGGAGGTGATCCATGATCGCCTGCCACTCCTTGATCTCCCGCACAGCGTTTTTCCCTGCTCCCATGGCGACACTGCCCTTGTCCACCGTGCCCTGGGGCAGCATCAGCTGGGCCGTGCTGCGGCGAGGGATGTCAACAAGCGCCTCCACCCTCGATTTGAGCGGCTGACCCTCCTTGTTCTTGGGCACAACCGCCAGCTTACCCTTGGTGAGCTTGGGAAGGGCCACAATAAGCGGGACGAGCATCAGGGGGCAGGTCAGGCTGTACAGGCGCTTGTCCTTGCCGCTGATGTCGATTTCACGGTAGCCGCCATCCAGGTCGCCCAGCTCGATGGCCGTCACGGCATCGTACAGTGTACGCGACAGGTCATAGCGGAACCTCATGCCGGAGGCGCGGGGGAACCACTCGCCGGGGTGGGTCGGGTTGTCGACCAGAAAATAATCGAGCAGATGCTTCAACTCCTGACCGGTGAAGTAGCCGGTCACCAGCGCGCTGCCTGCCGTGGTATCCACCACACCGGCGCCCAGGGGCGCCACGGCGAACACATCGTAGACCGTTTGGACGCCCGACTTCCCCCGGGTAAGACTGGCGCGGAACAGCCCGTTGACGCTGAAGCCGATGTCCGCTTTCGTGGCCTTTCTGAAGGCGTCGGTGCAGAGGTTGGCGAGGAGGGTGCTCGCCGCGATGTCGGTGAAGGTGTTAGGCAGGTCCCGCGGCACGATTGCCAGCGGCTGATCGATACTGTAACCGCGGGACGCGAACACGGCCCCGGTGACGCCCTTCTTGAGCTTTTCGATCTCATCGGCGATGGTCCGGTCGCCGGCGATGGTGTCGTCGATAGCGTGGAGCTGGTAGGACTCGACCGTCAGCTTGCCGCCGTCCAGCGTGACCACCAGTTCGCCGAGGTTGTTGCTTTCCTTGCCGGTCTGGACGACGGGCGTGCGGCCGTTGACGATGGTCGCCTCACGAAGGAAGGTGTGGCTGTGGCCGCTGATCACCACGTCGATGCCCGGCACGTCCCTGGCCAGCTCCACGTCTTCTCCTTCGGTGTAACGCCCGTCTTTCCCTTTCACCACACCGCCGTGGCTGAGCGCGATGACCACGTCCACCTTCTCCGTCTCGCGCAGGACCTTCACCACTTCCCTGGCGGTCTCGATGGCATCGGCGAACTTCGCCGCGCCGGCGCCGACGGTGACGGAAATTGCCTCCTTGCCGATCACCCCGAAAAGGCCGAAGCGCATGCCGCCGCGCTCGATCACGAGATGGCGGCGGATCACGCCCTCCCGCGTCAGGCGCTGCAGGTCGGCCAGCGTTTCATCCTTCGCCGCGAAACTGGTGTTCGAGGCGAGCACCGCCGGAACGCGGCCGGCTTTGGCTGCCCTGCTGATGGACTGGCCCAGGCCGTCAGGGCCGAGATCAAATTCATGATTGCCGAAGGTGGTGGCGTCGTAGCCCATCAGGGACATGAGCCGCAGCTCGCCGCCGGTCTCGCGGGTGGCGGCGCCGAAGGGCGTGCCCATGCTGTAGTCACCCCCGCAAAGCACCAACACCGGACCCTGAGCATTGCGCGCTTTTTGCCTCTGCGCGATCAAGGTGGCCTGACGCGCGTAGCCGCCGCGGGTCTCGTCGTCGTTGAGCGTGAACGGCGTGTAGTCCGCTGCCGGACCCAAGCCGATGAAAGCCGAGTGAAGGTCGTTGGTGTGCAAAATGGTAAAGATCTTCTTCATTGTCTACTCCTATGCTGCTGCGGCCGGCTCTCCACGTGCGGAGTCCATGGCCGTGCCCTCACGTTGATTGGCCGGGTGGATCGTTTTTCTTCGCCTTCGTTCGTCAACGCTCCCGCTGCCTCCTTCTCGAAGTCTCAGTCACCTGGCGTTCAGCCGAGTTTGAAGCTCCTCCATGGCCTGCTGACTGACGTTGATCAATCCCTCCTGGGGGCGGTCGAGATCGGCGATCACGAACAGGACCACGGAAAACGAGACGGCCAGAGCCAGTTCCATGCCGATGTGGCGCGTCCCGCTCAGCCCGATCTGAGTTCCCATCATGACCATCCCGACGGCCATCAGCAGGTAGAGCGTTGCCCAGATGGTTGGGGGGACTCGGTTCCGGATGCCGACCGTCACCCGTTTCAGGTGCAGGTCGATCACCTCGTTCAGCGCCTGAATGAAGAGTCCGGCGGGGATCGAGCCGGCATCCTTCCGTCCGACCTCCGCCGCCAGTGCCCATATTCTGTCCTGCAAGGCCTCGGACCGGCGGGTCGCTTCCCCCAGGTCCATCTCGCCGGTCGTCGCTTTCACGCGCACGTCCACGTAGTTCCGCAGGAGACCACGGATGTCGGCGCGATACGGCTCAGCCAGGAAGCCGGCGCGGAGCCAGGTCTTGTCAATCGCATTCGCTTCCTCGATGACCAGGCCCTTTCTGGCATCGTGGCGGCCCGCGGCGCCGTTGAAGGTGAAGGCCAGCATGAACGCGAGCAACGCCATGGTCGCCCCGACCATGGCGCCGGACCCCTCGGACTTTCCTCCGGCTCGAAGTTGACGCCGCCTCCCCAGGCGGACGCCGGCCTCGAGAGCGACCGCGACCAGACCGATCGTCGCCAGGAGCACCGCCCAGATCGGCACGCTGTCAAGAAACATCTGCCCTGCCCTCAAAAGAATTCAAGTTCGTCATCGTCCGGATACCGCCTACTGATCGCATCGCACGTTTCATGGGGTCGGTCCATCTCCCTTTCGTCCGGTCGTCAGCAGCGACCGGCAGCCCGTTTGGGCTGTCGGCCCTGAATGCGTTTACTGGATCGCCATCGCGATCCTCGCCTTCACTTCGCCAGCGAGCTCCTCAAAGCTCCGATCACTCACGTCGACCAAGACGCACTTAATCTTGTGGTCTTCATTTCTTGGCTGCCTGGTATGGATTGAAATCCAATGGCGCGCCAAAAGGCACGCTGTCCTTCTTCAAGGATGCCTGCAGTTCCCTGGTCTTGGGCCCGAACACTTTGTACAGCACCCATGAGTGCGCCATTTCATAGTTATACGGGGTGTCCTCATCCGGGTTAACGGTCAGGTTATAGATGTGCGGTATGGCAAGTTGTTGAATCGGTGCCGCGCCATCCTCGATCTTGTGGGTCAGAACCTTGAAGTTCTTGTATCTCATGCCGACATGCAGATGATCGAAGAACATGGGAAAGTAGTCCCGGTTGGAATGCTCCTGCCGGCCGGTGACAAAGGCTGATTGATCGCAACCATCGATCACCCGATCAGCCGGCACACGTTCTTTGTGACCGATCATGTTCAGCAAAGTCGGGAACCAGTCGGTGATGTGCATCATTTCGTCCGACTTTCTGGGCTCGATCTTTCCCGGCCAACGGATGATGCCTGCGGTTCGATTATTGCCCTCATACGTCGAAAAATACCCGCCACGCCACGGGCCCGGGGCGTTGCGGTTGCCTGGCGCATGGAACGAGGTATCCCGACCGTTATCGCCCGCAAAGATCACGATTGTGTTATCACGCAGCCCCAGCTCATCGAGCTTGTCCAGCAAGACCTTGAAGTCGCCGTCGACCATCTGGATGCAGTCTGCGACGGCGCCGCCATTCGATGAGTCTTGATACTCCGCTCTCGGCAACACCGGAAAATGCACATTGGAATGGTTGAAGTAAATGAAGAACGGCTGGTCCTTCTTCTTCGAATCCTCCATCCAGCGACAGGCCTTTTCCATAAACTCCAGATCAATATTGCGCCGGACTTCCTTGTCGAGGACCTTTACGTTTCGCACAATGCCCTTGCCCTTGGATTCCACCATGTGCTCGGGTTCGAAGTTTGCTTTCTTGAACCATTTGTCGTCGGGCCACAGCGCGACGTCCCAAGTTCCATGAAGGCCGTACCAATAATCAAAACCCTTGTCTGTCGGCAGCCTTCCCACGTCTTCGCCGCAGTGCCATTTTCCGTAGCAGGCGTTGCTGTAACCAAGCTCCTTCAGCTTGTCGGCGATCGTGACTTCCCATGCCACCAATCCGGAACCCGGCAGCGCCGTGATGCAGCCGGTGCGAACCGGATGCCTTCCGGTCATCAGCGCGGAGCGGCTTGGCGTGCACTGCGCCTCGACGTTGTAGTTGGTCAGCATCAGACTTTCGTCGGCAAATCGATCGATATTCGGTGTCTTTGCACCTAGCGGATAAGCGCCCCCATAACAACCGAAATCGCCGACGCTGATATTATCGACATGAAACATCAAGATATTGGGTTTGTTGGACATGATATTGGCCTCGTTCAGTTAGAATTACACAACTTCTGCATGGGTAGTGGTGTTCTTGCGCCATTTCAGATAGATTGTGGAGATGACCACGAACAGGATGATGTAGGGAATGAATACGGACAGCGCCTTGCCCTGGCTGAAGTTCAGCGCACCAATCGTCACTGCCAATCCGAAGTTGCGGGCCCCGCTTTCCATCGCCAGCGTGGTGCGCGCTTGCGCTTCGCGCGGGCCGAGCGCGTGACCGATGGCAAGGTTCGCGATGATGAAAATGGCCATGACGACATAGGACCAGAGGTCCATCTTCAGCAGCAGTTCGGAGGTTTTCACGAGTATGGGAAGCGCCAAGACATACAGCACCATTTCGGCAACCTTGCCCAGCGCCGGGCCGATCTTGTCAGCGGCCTTGGGGAAGAAGGACCGCACCACGATACCGAGTATCACCGGAAGGAAGATCGTCTGCCCAACCGTCTTGGCCACCTGAAACGCGCCGACCTCGGCCTGGAAACCCAGCGCCTGTGATAGCAGGTAGAGCACGGCCGGGACGGTGATGATCGCGAGCAGCGCCAGGCTTAGGTGCAGGGTGCCCAGGTAGACAAGGCTCCCTCCCTTCTTGGCTATATTTAGGAGTTGGAACGGCGCCGCCGGTGACGCCGCCAGGATCGCAAGGCCGATGACGATGGCCGGCGAGGGCTTGAGCAACAAAATGATCGCCAACGCGGCCAGGGGGACCAGAACAAGCACCGCCACAAACGAGCGCAACATCAGCAGAGTATGCTCCCTAAAAAACGCCAACTGCGGACCCGGGGCGAGCTTGAGCCCCTGGGCGAACATGATGCCCATTAACGAAAGCGGCAGACCGATCTTGATAATGTCGAGCAGAATTTCTTTCATCTATTTGTTCTCGCTTGTTGCTGAATAGTGCACGTCGAGTGTCACTGAGTTTCTCTTGGCTTTTCGTCTACCGGGGGGAGGTGGCGTCGTACCCCATCCGGGACATGAGCTGCAATTCACCGCCGGTCACGCCGATCAAGCATTCGGTCAGCCCCCCCATGCCGCCGCAGTGACGCCGCCGCGGTTGGTGACGAGCCAGTGCTGATGAGTTCATCGCCTTCCAAACTGGCGGTGACGAAGTTTAGTTTCTGTGTGGTCATTTGTACTTTCCTTGCTCACTTCACCTTGTCAACGTTGGGCGGCATCCAGCTGCCGTCGAGGATGGCTTGCTGCGCGTGTGTGCCCGCGATGCGTGGGTTCTCCATGGGACCTTCTCGCGTGGCGTGTTGAAGCGAAGACCGGCAACCCGCGCTTGGGCTGCCGGTCCTGAATGTAATTACTGAATCGCCATGGCGACTTGCAGGCGCTGCTCCGGCGTGATGAGGTGATCGAGATCCTCGGCGTCCTTGTCGACGTCGATTTCGACCCAATTCACCTCGCCGCTGAACTTCTTGAGTTTCGGATAGTCCGGGGTCACCGGCGAACCGAATTCGTTGCCGATATCCAGGGTCTCGTCGGCGGAGAAGACGAACGGCTCGGTCTGATCCACGCGCCCTTCGCCGGCCTTCTTGCCGTCCACGTACAACGTGACCGTGCCGCCCTTCGCGATGCCGCCGCCGTCGTACTTGAACTCCATCCGGACCTGGTGTTTACCCGCCGGAATCTTCGCCGTGCCCTCGACCGTGTAGCGGTTCAGGCCGTAGAAGTTGTAGCAGTACTTCGGGTTGCCGTCCTTGGTGTAGAGGCTCCAGCCGCCGATGCTTCCGCCCACCGCGACGATGACACCCTCCGCGCCGGACTGGGGCACGACCACCTCGGCGGTCACCGCGTGCGACTTGTTCTTGTAGTTGACGATCGAGTTTTCGGTCAGCCGGCCCATGCCGCCGAAAAAGAGCTGCCGGTTGCCCTTGGTCAACTGCGGCCGGCCGGCGATCTCGGGATTGGCGCGCTCGGCGAACCGGTCGTCGAGCGGCAGCACGTTGTATTTGACCGCTTCGATCAGCCACAGCCGCTGGAGCTCGCGCAACTTCTGCGGATTCTGTTTCGAAAGGTCCTTCGCCTGGCTCCAGTCCTTCGTCGTGTCGTACAGCTCCCATACATCGTCGTCGAAGGGGATCTGCGCCGCAACGCCAGCCTCCCACGGTGTCCGGTGTTTAGTCACCGCCGTCCAGCCCTTGTGGTAGATGCCGCGGTTGCCCGACATCTCGAAGTACTGGGTCTCGTGCCGCTCAGCCGCCTTGGCGTTGTCGAACGAGTACAGCATGCTGACGCCCTCGATCGGGCGCTGCTGGATCCCGTTGACGAAGACCGGCTCGGGCAGCCCCGCCGCTTCCAGGATGGTCGGTGCGACGTCGATCACGTGATGGAACTGGCTGCGGATCTCGCCCTTGGCCTTGATCCCGTTCGGCCAGTGCACGATCGTCCCGTTGCGGGTGCCGCCGAAGTGCGAGGCCACCTGCTTGGTCCACTGATACGGCGTGTCCAGGGCGTGCGCCCATCCCACCGCGTAGTGGTTGTACGCCTCCACCCCGCCGAACTTGTCGAGGTGGGCGTTCAGGAACTCCGGCGTTTCCAGGTGGCCGAAACCCGTGATCGTCACCATCTCGTTGTACGTGCCCTGGAGCGACCCTTCCGCCGAGGCGCCGTTGTCGCCGATGATCACGTAGATCAACGTGTCATCCAGGATCTTCAAATCCTCCAGCGAAGCGATGAGCTGGCCCACGTAGTGGTCGGCGTAGCTGAGGTACCCCGCATACACCTCCATCTGACGGGCGAGGACCGCCCTCATCTCGGGCGCCGTCTCGTCCCAGGCCGGGATTCCAGCGGAGCGCTTCGTCAGTTGGCAGTCCTGCGGGATGACGCCGAGCTTCTTTTGCCGGGCGAATGTCTCCTCGCGCAGCTTGTCCCAGCCCTGGTCGAACTTGCCCTTGTACTTGTCCGCCCATTCCTTGGGCACGTGGTGCGGTGCGTGGGTGGCACCCGGCGCGAAGTAGGTGAAGAATGGCTTGTCGGGCATGAGCGCCTTTTGCTGGCGGATCCACTTGACCGCCTTCTCCGTCATGTCCTTCATGAAGTGATAGCCTTCGTCGGGCGTCTTCTCGGGCTCGATCGGCGTCGTCCCTTCGAATATCGCCGGATACCACTGGTTGGTTTCACCGCCGATGAAACCGTAGAAGTACTCGAACCCGCCCCCGCCGGTGGGCCAGGCATTGAACGGTCCCATCGGGCTGGTCTGCCAGACCGGAACCTCATGGCACTTGCCGAACTGCGACGTCGAGTAGCCATTGAGCTTCAGCGTCTGCGCAATCGGCGAGATGGTGTTGGACATGAACGAGCACGAGCCCGGCGCCGACGTGGCAAACTCGGTGATCGAGCCCATGCCGGCCGAGTGATGGTTGCGGCCTGTGAGGAGCGCCTGTCGCGTAGGCGAGCAGAGCGCCGTGGTGTGGAAGCGGTTGTACTTGAGGCCGTTCCTCGCGAGCTTCTCGAAGGTCGGCGTCTGGCACGGACCGCCAAAGGCGCTGGTGGCGCCGAAACCGACGTCGTCAATCAGCACGATGAGAACATTGGGCGCGCCCTTGGGCGGCCGCAATTCCCGGATCGGCGGATAATTCGTGTCCGGATCCTTGGCGTCGTAGGTCGTCAACCCAACGTGCGGCTGATCCGGGATGGGAAGAACTGTGCGTTGAATCTTGTCTTGTGTACTCATGTTTTTTCCCCTTTGTTTTCAGTGATCAGTAACCAATGACTCATTGATCACTGTCCACCGATTACTGGTTACTAGTATTCTCTAGTCCCTGGCGAACGCTGCTGCCGCCAGCGTCTCCAGGTCGAGGTACTGTGCTTTCTCGTGCGTGACGGCCACGCCAAGGATCGTCCCGCCCGTGAACGGCGAAGACCCCTTGTATTCCTCGCTGACCGAATCCTCGCTGTCGAACCCGATGCAGAGTCCGTCGCCGCCCAGCGTGAACTTGCCCACCTGCGCGCGCATCGGCCCTTCGGCGACGACCTTGTCATTCACGTACAGCTTCGTCTTGCCGATAGACTCCTTGAACTTGCCCGCACTCTCCCGCGTGAACTCCATGCCGAGCGTGTACTTGCCTGGCTTCAACTCCTGCGAGACGAACTTCTGCTCCGGCTTGATGCCGAGGAAGTTGTAGACGTAGTACAGCTTCTTGTCCTTGATGAACAGCGAGTGGCCGCCGAAGCGTGAGCCGGCGGCGAAGATCACGCCCGAGCAGTTTGGATCGGTGATCTCGACGTCTGCCAGGATCTTGTACGAACGGCCACGCACGTTGACGGCGACGCTCTCCGGCACCGGCGATGTGTTTGGATAGTAGATGTACCGCTCGCGGGGCGCTTCTTCCGAGGGTCGCTCGATGGCGATCAGTTCGAGCGCGGTCCGATCGTCAAGCGGCAGTACGAGGTTCTTGTCCGCCTCTTCGAACCAGGCCTTGATGAGCGCCTGGAGTTTCTCGGGATGCTCCTTGGCCAGGTTCTTCGACTCGGCGCGGTCCACATCCACGTGGTAGAGTTCCCACTCGTCCTTGTCGAAGTGGCCCTTGCCGGAGATCGGCGCGTGGAGCGCGGACGCCTTCCAGCCGTCCTCCCAGATTGCGCGGGTGCCGAGCATGGCGTAGTACTGACGCTTCTTCTGCGTCGGGGCCTCGGGCGCCGCATCGAAGCTATAGCGCATCGAGACGCCGGAGAGCGGAACCTGCTCCTCGCCCTTGTACACCTTGGGCATCTCCAGACCGCAGACCTCCAGAATGGTCGGGACGATGTCGGTGGAATGGTGATACTGGTTGCGCACTTCACCACGTGCCTTGATTCCCTTCGGCCACGAGATCACCATCGGGTCGCAAGTGCCGCCCGAGTATTCCGAGTAGCGCTTGAACATCTGGAATGGAGTCGAAGTGGCTGCGGCCCATCCGGTCGGGTAGTGCTCGTAGGTGTTCGGCCCGCCGAGTTCGTCGATGAGCTTGAGGTTCTCGGATAGCTCGTCCGGGTAGCCGTTGAAGAACTTGTTCTCGTTGACCGAACCGCTGGGGCTGCCTTCTCCCGAAGCGCCGTTGTCTGCCGCGTAGAAGATGAGCGTGTTGTCGAGCTGGCCGGTCTTCTCGAGGTGGTCGATGATGCGGCCCACCTGCGCGTCGGTGTACTCCGAGAACCCGGCGTAGATCTCCATCAGGCGCGAGAACAGCTTCTTCTCCTCGGGGTTGAGTGTGGCCCACGGGCGAACGTGGTCACCGGGGTTCGAGACACTGTCCGGCAGCGGGTTGAGCGGGGTGAGCTGCGTGCCCTTCGGCAGGACGCCCTTGGCGATCATGCGGGGCAGGACCCACTCGCGATAGGCCTCGTAGCCGTCGTCGAACTTGCCCTTGTACTTGTCGATGTAGTCCTTGGGCGCATGGTGCGGCGCGTGATTGGCGCCTGGGCAGAACCACATGTACCAGGGCTTCGAGGGATTGCTGGCCTTTTGATTCTTGATCATCGAGATGGCCTTGTCGGCCAGATCCTTGGAGAGGTGATAGCCCTCTTCCGGCGTGTACGGCTGCTCGACGGAGTGGTTGTCTTCGACCAGGGCGGGATACCACTGGTTGGTCTCGCCACCGAGGAACCCATAGAAGCGGTCGAATCCCTTCTGCAGCGGCCACTGCTTGCGGCTCGCGCCCTCGGCGGTATCGGTCTCGGGGACGTTGTGGTTCTTGCCGAGCCAGAATGTGCTCCAGCCGGCGTCCTGCAGGATCTGCCCAACCGTGGCGCACGTGTCCGGGATGCGGGCGTGCGCACCGGGGAATCCGTTGGCACCCTCAGTGATGCAGGCATTTCCGGTGAGGTGATGGTTGCGGCCGGTTAGACAAGTGGAACGGGTTGGCGAGCACAGCGCCGTCGTGTGCCATTGCGAGTACATCAAGCCCTTGTCCGCCAGCTTCTGCAGCGTCGGCATGTTGATCCGGCCGCCGAATGGCGACCAGGCCGCAAGGCCGGTATCGTCGTACAGCACGAACAGAATGTTCGGTGCGCCCTTAGGCGCTTTTGTCGGGGTGTACGGTGCCCAGTCGGGCTTTGAATCGCGGACATCGAGTTTGATCACGCCTTTGAATTGCTTCTTGTCCATCGTCTTGTCTCCTTATGCTTAAAGTTTCCGGCGCCCCCGTTTTGGGCCGCCGGTCGTGAATGCAACTACTGGATTGCTTCCCTCCCGTCCAAGCCCGATCAGCCCACTTTGATTGCCCGGCCCTCTGCGGCCCGCTCGTCTACTGGGATAATGGGTAATTCGCCCTTGCTCTTGACCGGCAGACTGCGAAGGTGATCCATGATCGCCTGCCACTCCTTGATCTCGCTGGCAGCGTCTTTCCCCGTCCCCGTGGCGACACTGCTCCTGTCCACCTTGCCCGGAGGTGCCAGCAGGTAGCCCGAGTTTTCG
>Ga0315273_10007736_pt1 | contig 13487 bp, 8 predicted proteins | sample YL17G02_0_MG_FD_205753 | JGI IMG/M metagenome (GOLD analysis project Ga0315273, IMG submission 205753) | Sediment microbial communities from Yellowstone Lake, YNP, Wyoming, USA - YL17G02_0 | ecosystem: Environmental > Aquatic > Freshwater > Lake > Sediment | place: USA: Wyoming | collected... | reverse complement strand
CAAGCTGACCCGAAGAACCCACCGATAATACTCATTCAATCAGACCATGGCTTTAGGAACATTCTCGATGGTCATCCAGGAAGTACAGTTTTACCCAATTATCCAGACGAATATAAATATGAGATTATCAACGCATTGTTGCTACCTGGGTATGATACCTCCCAATTACCTGATAATTTAAATCCTACCGATACTTTCCCAATTATCTTAAATCATTACTTCAATGAAAACATCCCACTGCAATAAATGAATATCTTGATTATTATTTGCCGGTGGGTAAAATCCACCGAAGCCTCATTGCGAACTATCACCCTTTTCCAAGTTAAATTTCATTAATTCCGGTCGATCAGTATAGCTTTTACTGTTTCTATAATTTCTTGCCCCGAATAACGTTTTCGATTATCATGGGTTCAGTTAAGTAGCAGGTTCGCCTGTATCGAATTATTCAATTCCACATGGAGCCTGATTCTCATGGAGCACTTCCTCGCTACCGAAACCCTGATCATCGAGCTGTTATTTATCGTATCCATCGTCGCCATTGTCGTACAGCGGTTGCGCATTCCTTACACCGTCGCCCTGGTTGTGGTCGGTTTTCTGATCACCTTTCAATCCACCTTCAAATTCGAGCTCACCCCTGAGTTGATCCTGGCGTTATTCGTCCCACCCCTGGTCTTCGAAGCTGCATTTCACCTTAACCTGACTGAGCTACGTCGTAATCTACCGGCCATTGTGCTGCTGGCGGTCCCAGGTGTCATTATGACTACCTTCATCGTCGGCGGCATTTTAGTGTTGGGTCCAAAGCTAAGCTTACCCCTGGCCCTGGTATTTGGTGCCCTGATTTCCGCCACCGACCCTGTCGCGGTCGTTGCATTGTTCCGCACCCTGGGTGTCCCTAAACGCCTGTCGGTGCTCATCGAAGGCGAAAGCCTTCTTAATGATGGCACCGCCATCGTCCTATTCAAGGTAATGCTGGCTGTTGCCATCACCAACCAGTTCAGCCCCTTCAAAGGTCTGGCTGATTTCATCATCATTTCAGTCGGTGGCATTATGGTCGGCCTGGTGCTTGGCTGGCTGGTTGCACAGGTGATCTCCCGGGTGGATAATTACTTGATTGAGACCACGCTGACTACAGTACTGGCATTTGGTTCTTATCTGCTTGCGGAAAAGTTGGGTGTGAGTGGGATCCTGTCTGTGCTGGTTGCCGGGCTTGTGAATGGCAATATAAGCCCGCAAGGGATGAGTCCCACCAGCCGGATCGTGATCTTTAATTTCTGGGAGTATGTGGCCTTCCTGGCGAACTCACTCATCTTCCTGCTATTAGGACTATCGGTCAATATCTCTGCCTTGCGTGCCGCCTGGCAGCCGATCTTATGGGCTATCCTGGCAGTGTTTGTCGCCCGGGCCATTGTCGTATATGGTCTGAGCTGGGTGGTTAACCGTGTTTCCGAGCCCATTCCCCTCAGCTGGCAGCATATTCTCAACTGGGGCGATTTACGCGGAGCAGTCAGTCTGGCATTGGTGCTGAGCTTGCCCGTCCCATTGGGTCCGGAGCGTGACTTGTTGCGAGTGATGGCATTTGGAGTGGTTTTATTCACGCTGCTGGTGCAAAGCACCACCATGGCACCGCTTATCCGCCGATTGAAGATCATCACCCGCTCTGAAGCCCAGGTTGACTATGAACTGCAGCATGCGCGCCTGACTGCCCTACGCAGCGCTGACTCTCGCCTCGACCGCCTTCACAATGATGGGATGCTCTCCAGCCATACCTGGGAAAAACTCAAACGGTTTATCACCTCACAGGCTTCCTCGCTGGCAGAAAAAGTTCGCGGCATGCTTTTGGCTGATCCCGTCCTGGAGGCTGAAGAGCTGGAAACCGGCTGGCGAGAGATGTTGCGTGCCCAACGTTCATCCTTATTTGACTTACGCCATGATGGGGTAATTTCTGATGATGTTTTCGAGAAACTATCCACTGAAGTGGACATTCAGTTGAGTGAAGGGTATCCCACCCTGCCTGATGAAGCTGAGGTCTGCACCGAATTCGTCGAAGTAACTATACCGGATAATTCACTCGCGGTTGGGAAGACCATTGCCGAGCTGGGCATTCCGCGTGCTGCCGTGCTCGTTTCCATTCAACGCGGCGATGAGGTCATCATTCCTCGCGGAGATACCCATATTCATTCCGGTGATGTGGTCACCAGCCTGTGCGAGCGTGAAACCATCGCTCTGATTAAACATGTGCTGCTTAATTCAAGCGAACAGCTGGAAGATGAACCAGTGCACCTCGAACGAGAAAATGATTGACCGATGAGCTTAATAGACACCAACCTGTATATCTATGTGGTGATTCCAATCGTAGTTTTCATTGCCAGGGTTGCAGATGTCAGCCTGGGCACATTGCGCATCATTTTCATCTCCAGGGGGAAGAGAAATCTTGCGCCCATCCTGGGTTTTTTTGAAGTATTCATCTGGATAACGGTGGTCTCGCAAATTGTCAGCCACGCCAGTAACATCGTTGCGTATCTGGCATATGCTGCGGGTTTTGCTGCTGGAAATTTTGTCGGCATGTATATCGAAGACCGGCTTGCGATCGGTACCCAGATTATCCGCCTCATTGTCCAAAATGAAACAAATGCACTAACCCAGAACCTTCACAACGCCGGGTATGGGGTAACTTGCGTGGACGGGCAGGGCACCACCGGTCCGGTGACGCTGGTCTATACGATAGTAAAACGAAAAGATATACCCAGGGTGTTAAATATTATTTATCAAACTCATCCAAATGCATTTTTAACCATTGAGGATCTTCGCTCGACACAATCAGGTGTCTTTCCTGCCTCATCAACTGCCGAAAACGGGCAGTTCTTCCCCCGCAAATTCAAATAACCCTGCTTTTAAAAACTGGCAAAACTCGTATCCCTACTGGTTTTCCTTAAAAAAATAGCGCTCCTCATCCTTGAAGAACGCTTTCCTCATTTTTGTTTTTCTAATTACTAACAGTTAATAGCTAATTGCTAACAGCTAACAGCTTTACTTCTGTGGGCGCGAGAGGGCTCGAACCTCCGAACCTTATCATCCCTTCCACGGGGACACGGACGTGATTAATAAAAAGTGGGCGCGAGAGGGCTCGAACCTCCGAACCTCACGGATGTGAACCGTGCGCTCTAACCAACTGAGCTACGCGCCCTTGAGTAAACACAACCCGACTTTGAATCTAACTTTGTAAACTACAGTTTTCACTCGATAAAAAGGTTTTGTGTGCGCCAGATTTTATCATAACTGAGTAGACTAAACAAGTAATCAATCTAGATAATTATGGCACGCTTATTTTAAGAGACGATGAAGAGTAGTTCCGTTAACCTATCCGGGGTAATAGCATTGATAATTTCCTCCTAATCTGGGAGGTCTGAATCAGATACGCATCAATTATTATAATAGTTTTAAGAAACTCTTCAAACTATAGATCGTTTTCTAGTGTACGCTTATTTTTTACGAGTTATCAGGTTGACTATCGCCAGGACGATAACCGCACCGACAAAGGCAACCAACAGGCTGGACAGGTTGAAACCAGTCACGCCTGTTTTACCAAACAGGCTGAAAACCCATCCGCCAACAGCTGCACCGACGATGCCTGCGATGATGTTGGTAATACAGCCCATCCGATCGTTGCGCTTCATCACAATACTGGCTAACCAACCAGCGATACCACCTAATACTATCCAACTGATTATTCCCATGACATATTCTCCTTTTTAGTAGTTATTTATCCTCATATAATGCCTATTAAATGTAAATATCGGCACTTATGTGGGATTCTCTTGATTGATTACGAATGTCCTGAACATGTGATTCATACTTATTGGGTAACCTCATGAAATTAGCACCTACCTAGGCACATGGGGAGCGGGGGTATATATATATTAATGTTCTACTATTCTACCCCAAGATCTGGTAGCTCTTAGGGATGTGTAAAGCCTGCTATCAGAGGTAATTGAGATCCTTCCACTCCCTTTCCAATATCGAGTATACAAACTCATCCCACCATCTCCCGTTCAGCCATCTCGTCTCCCGCAACCGTCCATCCTGGTGCATGCCCAGTTTTTCCATCACCCGCACCGAGGCAGAATTACCTGCATGGCAGAATGCCACGATGCGGTGCACATTCAGATGCTTGAAAGCCCAATCCATAGCTTGACGGGCAGCTTCTCCAGCATATCCCTTACCCCATTCATCCGGATGAACCGCCCAACCAACTTCCCATTCATGGACCGCCTCCCACTGCTGCGATAATTTCAGGATCCCCCTGATGGTTTCATGGGGCGGAATGGTAATTGCGAATTTGAAGGTTGTGCGTGGCTTTTCCTGCTGGTTCTTGATAAATTCATCCAATGATTTGAGCGTCTCAGGCTCACCAGGCACATCCCGTTCATAGGTGTGCATCTCTGGTCTGCTATCCAGGTCGCGCAACGCCTGATAATCTCCCTCCACAAAATCTCGCAATAATAATCGTGATGTGATTAGTTCCAATGAATATTAGCTATCTAGCCAATTCCATACGAATTCTGGATTGAATCCAGTATTACCAACTTGAAAATCATGCGGGAGCCGTAAAGAATTGCACCAAACCTGATATCAGCATGAAAGCTCCAAACAAGATCGCCCCATATCCTAATATTATGAACCCGCTGCCTGATGCAGCTGAAGAGCTAGAAAAAGTGATTAGCAGCCCAGCCATTAGCCACATCGCCCCAGATAGGATATTTTTCCTCGCCAATGCCTTGGTCTTTTGCTGGATCACTCGGATACGCGTGTTCCCATCAATGTAACCTTCATTCCCATTTGTATCCCGGATCCTTACCCATCTCTTCCCATCCGCTTCTTCCACCTTCAGGATATCAAACTTGGAATTTCGGTCAAGCTGCACCTTTACCAGAGCTCCATTCGATGGCTCGCTAAGCAGGTCTGCGTTTTTCTGCATCAGGGCTCCCTGCTTGATCACGTAGATACGCGCATCACCCGGGATGAAGGCTTGCTGCCCGGTGGATAGGGTGATGGGTACCCACACTTTGCCCCCTTTTCTGCAGGCTGCACCAAACTCGATCTCACTCCCTTCAGGGAGTACTGCAAAAGAAACCGCATTGGCATCCGTACTGCTGTAAACTTTGACTTGCCCATCCAGGGTTCTGGCTTTCATATTATTCTCCGATCGGATTTCTTATCAATACAGGTCATTATACAAGACCCACACCCCCTTGTAAACAATCTGGACTAGAGAATCAATATATACGTCTGTCTACTCCTCCCCTATCCCGAAAAGGATGGGGGAGGCGGGAGGGGGTAAGTTATTATTCATTGCACCTTACCCGATTTAGTGGTCGTAAAGAATAAAATGGGGGGCAATTGTCCTGCCTACTCGAGAATGTTCGGCATCACCCTCCTTAATTATAATTCGACAAATTAGAGTTATAAAATACAATATGGTATAATTATTCAATAACTCATTAACAACCTTCAACGTATCTTTTAATGGGAGGATCCTATGTACAAAAATAAGCGCTATAGTCAAATCTTATCCTTAGTAGTGGTCATTTCGATTATAGCTACCTTTCTTACCAACTCGTTAGCTTTTGCCCAACCAACCCAGGCATTAACCGAAGATTGGCGCAACAGCGATTATTCTTTCAATTCAAGTATGATGGACACGGACCAAAACGATAATGTGTTCGTCCTTGGCGATACTGCCGTGGGTAATTACCTGGAAATAAAGAAATTTAACCCATCAGGCTCCCTGCTCTGGGAAACTACATATAACCCGGTGGAAAGGTTGGTTGGCACCTGGGTGGCTGTCGACAACAATGGGGATGCCATTATGCTGGCATCCATGATCTCTGGCGGTAATAACACTCCATCTGGATGGCTGACTCTCAAATATGATGCAGACGGTAACCTGCTTTGGTTTAATCCCCTGCCTGGTCCCTTCTATTATGCTAGCCGGGTGGAAGTCGATGCCAGTAATAACATCTATGTCGCTGGGAGTATGTGGCTGACCAATCCCTTCGGTGATACCACCCACGACTCGGTCTTGATCAAGTACTCTCCCACCGGATCAACCCTCTGGACCGCAGTCTTCGACAACAACAGTGCGGTAGATAGACCTACATCCCTGGTGATCTCACCGGATAGTAGCCAGATTGGAATCGCTGGTGTCAGCGGCAATTTGTTTATGGCGTTGATGTATGACTCGGACGGCAACCAGTTGTGGGCAAATACAGATAGTAATGTGTACCCAGCAAACGACCTGGCATTTGGCACAGGAAATATCAGCTACTTCGCCGCAGGTACCTATTTTCCATCAGACCCAAATCCTTATCAGATGGCAATTGTGAAGTTTGACGCGGCGGGTAACCAGTCCTGGATAAAAAGCTATAGTGTCGGTGATAGGTCATTCTACATCGGTGTGGACCCCACGGGAAATGTCCTGGCAACCGGCATGGACGCAGTTGGTTATATGGATTGGATGACGATCAAGACTGACGCCGATGGTAACCTGCTTTGGTCTCAAAGATATGATGGTGGAAAAAATAATGATGAAACCCCCAATATGCTGGCAATCGACGCTTCAGGTGCGGTTTATGTAACTGGTAAAGGCGGACCAAACCCTAGTTCAGGGAATATTTCCTATGTAAAAGGTGTGCTTGTTAAGTACAATTCGGATGGTTCGCCTGGATGGGCTGTGTGGGATGATTATGCTGGGGGCAAGGCATTCCGGTTTGGGACGGGGGACACGCTCGCAACTCTCGCCTGGGCTTATCTTGTAACCACGCATTATACGCAGACGGGTCTGCCAGACCTAACTCCAAACGCTCCAACCAATCTCACTGGCATTGCATCGTTCACAGGTTTCCACTATGATGTCCGACTGTCCTTCAACGATAATGCTAATAATGAATTCTGGGTGGAGGCTGAGCGTTGTGCAGGCGCAGGTTGTACAGATTTCACCAAAGTAGCTCTAACGCGTGGTGAAAACGGTACGACCATGTCCGACCTAAATGTTCCACAAGGCGTTACATACTCGTACCGGGTACGGGCGATCGGATTCATGGGTGGTTCAAACTATTCGAACACAATCGAGATTACCGTACCCAATTCACCTCCCGTAGCAGGACCGGATGCCTATGCTACCGGGGAAAATACTCCGCTGGTGGTACCTGTTCCCGGGATACTCAGTAATGACACCGATCCCGATAGTGACCCTCTGGTCGCAATCCTTGATTCGGGGGTCAGTCACGGTTTATTGGCCCTGGATCCAAACGGCTCATTCGTCTACACACCCACCCTCAGCTACATCGGTCCCGATAGCTTCACCTACCACGCCAACGATGGTATCGATAACTCCAACCTGGCTACCGTTTCCCTCACCGTCACCGGCACCAACACCTCTCCAGATGCTCTAGATGATAATTCCACAACACCTGAAGATAATCCTGTGTCTGTTGACGTGTTGGCGAACGACAGTGATGCGGATGGCGACACGCTGAGTATATCCGGGGTCACGCAGCCTGCGAATGGTACAGCCATCATCCAAGGCAGTAACGTGCTCTACACCCCCTACTTGAATTATTACGGACCAGATAGCTTCAGCTACACCATCACCGATGGTCGTGGTGGAACCGACACGGCCAACGTTAACATCGTGGTGACGCCCGTCAATGATCCTCCGGTGGCCAACAATGATACATACACGACCACCCAGGGTAGCTCATTGGTCATCAATCCTCCAGGAATTCTAGGGAATGATATTGATGTAGATGGAGACCCGCTAACGGCAATCCTCATAACAGATGTGAGCCATGGAACCCTAGCACTCGCAGCAGATGGCTCATTCACATACGATCCTGTAGCAGGCTTCAGTGGAAATGATCAATTCATTTACCTGACTAGCGATGGAAACGGCAATTCGAATTCGGTCACCGTATCGATCAATGTCACCCCTGTTCCTCCGGTATATCGAGTTTTTATGACCTTGCTGATAAGATAAGCCCCTCAATCTCAACGATTTACAAAGCCACCTGCCTATAGATGCAGGTGGCTTTTTGGTTCCCAAAAGCCCGGGCATTATCCCTGACCTTACTCCTCCGTTATCCCGAATGGGTGAGTGGGATTGGCAAATCTAACTCCTCCCCCCAAATTGCCTTTTATCAAGGAGAGGGGTTTATGACAAAGCCTCGCGAACGATCTTTGTGAGAGAGGTTGGGGGAGGCGGGAGGGGGCTCTTTGGTTTTTCTTTTCTTCAGCTAACAGCTAATCACAGTCTGCTTCAATTTCGGGCAGTAATCATGGCTCTTTACTGTCTCCTTGCCTCCATCATGGCGTATGGTACAGCTTGAATGTGCCCACTTCGGTGATGTCATTCGCCGCATCGTCCTTGATCCATTCCTTCTTCGCATAAAGGTCTCCAGCCAGGATTTCCCACGTGTCGGCGACCCATCCATCATCGGACAAATTCACTTCACTTTGATGCAAGGGAATGAATATGGCGTTCCACATCGCACTGGGAGGGCTGGTATAGGATCCACTATTGCCACATTTGACTGTAAAACTCTCCGATGTTATGCCTGGGTTATACACCAGCTTGAAGTCACGCACATAGCCAACGACATCTGTTGATGAATGCGTGTCAGAATAAAAAATCAGTTTTTTAACATTAAAGGTGCCACCTCCCCGGTTACTCGTCACCTTACAGCCCGGCATCTTGTATTCGAAGGTTGTATTGACCAACGGAGCTTGTGCGTGCATGCTAATATCATCCGTGTTTAATTGCAGTTTGATCACCGAGTCCACCGTCGAGTTATATATGTTCCCGTTGAGGTCGTTTAACACCCCTTCTGAATGAAATTCCAGTCGAAAGGTCAGGCAGCGTCGTACGTAATCCTTGGCCATTTCCAAGGTGGGAGTGGTCCCCCCATCCTCCGTCGCTCCCAGCAACAAACTCTGACGTTCCAACCCGAGCCAGGCTGGGATGATGCGGTGGATGATGTGCTGGTCGCGGCACAGCTCGTACTCTTCCTTCATGCACACTACCGCCACGGTTTCTAGTAATCCTTTGTCATCGAAGTCACTTGGGGAGGAGTCATCGCTTAATCCCATCAGTTGGCGCTGTCGTTCCCACCCCAGCACAGTCTGCACTGCCAGCCTGCCAGCCGCGCAGCTCTCTCCTGCTGCCGCGATTCGGGGCTTGATCACTTTCTCAATATATTCTTTGGAGAAAACTGGGAAATCTATGGATGAATCATCTTCCGCGCCTAATAATTCCACCTGGCGAGCTTTGCCCAGTCGCTCAGCCATTGCGCTTTGCATCCGTGCTTCAACATCTCCCCCGAGCCTGGCGCGTACTGAAGCCAGATCTGCCAGGAAACCAGTGGTCACCCCATACCCACTGAAATGCTGCAGCTGTATCTTGATCTCGCTCGATCCAGCCACTGGAGTAGCCAGCACCAGGTTCTCACCCATTCCTTGGTAGCCGAAGATGATTTGCTGGTCAACCGAGATGCTCTGAGAGGGTGTGATGGTCAGGATGGCTGAACCATAAAGTTGTAACCCTTCTGGGCTGACTTGCACAGCCAACGGATTGCTCCCAAATGGCATCCCGTCGATCTGTGTGACCGGGATCAGACGGATGAGCGTATCCTCCACCAATGCCCCGGCAGGCACATCGAGCTGGTAAGTTGTCCCATCCACGCCAGTCACACTCACCGACCCGCCCGAGGTCGGGATCGTCCCCTCCGCCTTGATTGTAGGGTCAAGCGTAACAGTCACACTGTACGGATCGTTTGGGATTTGGAAAATATATTGTAGGTCAGATGAACCTTTGCTATCACCCCCTGACACCGCTCCTGCCGAAAAGCAAGCACTGGTAATGAATAGTACCAAGGTAGAAACCGCTAAAATCCACCTCTTCATAAGGTCCTCCGGATAACAGTAATTGTTTTTCAACTGGGCAGCATTATAACAATTCTGACCCGACTTGTATAGTTTTATACCTACCCCTTAAAACAAACCCTTCCGAATTAACAAAGGCAACCACACTGGAAACCTAAAAATACTAATCATTTTCCAAAATCCTCTTGTGGAATACAACATTTACACTATTTTATGCTTGGGAATCCCTTCTTATACATATCCGCTTCCAACCCCATCTATTAGAGTTACCACTTTTTTACGGCATATAGGGAGGCATATCCATTACCAGGAATTTACCATCAACTTCTTTATCTACCGTGAAAATAAACAATGATTGGGATGGTGTATCCGTCTCATTACCCCCACAACATGGTCCTCGAACAAAAAGCGTCCCATCCGCATTCATAAAATCAACTTTGAAAGAGAATTCCGTAGTAGAAATTGTTCTATCCGGTCCCGCAGATTTCACTTCCAAGCACTCTGCTCCATTGATCGTGCATGCATTTTTCATCAATGCTGCCTGGTTGCTCGGATCAACGCTTGGGTTATGATCGATCAAAATCTCATAAGTTCCCCCATATAATTGAGCAGCTTCCTCATAGCGTCCATTATGCAGGCTATCCAGGAAGGCGACCAACGCTTGAAGGGCAAGTTGCTCATCATTATATTCCTCTGTAACTGGCATCTCAGGTGTCCTGGTAGTGCATGAGGCTAATAATACAATCGATATGATCACTAGGGAATAAATCGATGCTTTCATACAACACTCCTTTTACTGCTTGACAGGACTTGGTTTCATAAAATAATATCTCTCTTATATTGTATAGTCAAGCAATCATTTTCTTACATAAGAAACCTTAAAGAATTCGTTATTTTCAATCAACCTCTTGCGAATTAGAACATATGTACTATAATAGGTCTGTAATTACTCACCCCTTTATGGATTACTCTTTGAGTGAAATAAGGATTCTGTCATTGCGAGACAAGCGTTCTTTGCTTGTCGTGGCAATCTTCCTTTTCCAAGATTGCTCAATTTATTTTCTAATCCCAATTGTCCTGCTAGGTCTGTGGAAGATTGTTTCGTCGCACAATTCGCACCTCGCAATGACCACAAAGTAGAATGGTTCATCTGGAAACCCCATCATCTTTCCCTGCAGACTCGCAGGGAAGACTGCAATGATATGTGGGGTATATTTTTTCTATGCTGGGCATAACTTAAGAATTGTCAAAACAAGAATGAATGGTGAGTAATTACATAGGTCTACGCTGGTAGGATCTTCATGCCGGTTTGTTTAAATGAATAATTGAATGGTGTTGTTTTTTCAAACAAACAAATGATTTTGATCATTTCTCTTTTCTATTTTTCCATTAGATCCCTTTGTGAACTTTATATCCATTGTTGTTATCTTTTTTTATAGCATTTGCTAATCATGAAGGTTAGCTCCTTCCTCGACACTTCACCCACTATCGACCCAACCTGTATAGTTTTTATCTATTGACGATCCTCTTTCTTCTTCCGAAATTAAATCCCTTTGTGTACTTTGTGTTGGAGGGCGGGTTCTTTGCGCACCATTGTGGTTATCTTTTTCTTCAACAAACAGCTAATTGCTAATTGCTAATCGCTCACTAATCCTCCTTCCTTGACACCTCACCCCCTCCCGTGTATAGTCCTTCACATGAAGAAGCTGTTGCCTATAATCCTGCTGCTGGTAATCTCCTTACAGGCGTGTAGTGTCCCCGGACTTTACAATTTAAAATCAACCGCTACACCAACCCCTGTTCCAACCTCTACTCCTCTCCCATCTCCAACCATAACCCCGACAAGCACACCCACAATTGTTCCCACCCCCACTCCCACACCAGCTCCTCAGGTGCGTGTTGCCGAGGCTGACCACGCTCTTTTCAACGGAGATTATGCAACTGCACTTGATCAATATTCCACTGCTTATGACACATCCACCGACCAGGATATTCGTTCAGCTGCCTTGCTTGGCAAGGGACGTATCCACTACCTGACTGGTGACTATCCCAGTGCCCTGAACGAGTTTCGAGCGATTTTGGATTCTTTTCCCGGTTCAACGCAGGTCGACGATGCGAGCTACTTCCTTGGTGAGACTTTTATCCAGCTTGACCGCTTCACGGAAGCAGCTGATGCCTTTGCCAATTTCCTAAGCCTAAGCCCTGGAGTGTTGGATGCATTCATCAATGAGCGCCGTGGCGATGCGCTTCTGGCGGCTGCTGATTACCGGGCAGCGCTGACCGCCTACACCAATGCCGTGCAATCACCCCGCTTGCCCACCAACTTCCTGCTTGAGCTTAAGCTGGCGCAGACCTATGTGCTCGTGGGTGATGTTGCAACTGCCCAGGTGGTCTACGACGATATTTATACCCGCACAGACTCGCAGGCTATCAAAGCCCAGGTGGATTACGAGCTTGGCCAAATGTACACTGCCCAGGGGCAAGCGGAACAAGCCACCACCGCCTATGTGGATGCGGTCTTCAACTTCCCTCAAGCCTATTATTCCTATCTGAGCCTGATCGCCCTGGTCGATGCTGGTTACCCCGTAGACGAGCTGCAGCGCGGTATCGTGGACTATGATGCCGGTCAGGATGGCGTCGCCCTGAGCGCCTTCGATCGCTACCTGTCTGCCAGCCCTTCCGACCCATCCACTGCCCTTTATTATGAAGGCCTCATCTTACGCGACCAGGAAGATCTTTCCGGGGCGATCTCGAAATGGGATGAAGTCATCCAGGGTGATCCTGCCAGTCAGGTTTGGGATTCTGCCTGGGAGCAGAAGGCATACACGCTATGGGCATATCAGGGGGATTATGCTGCTGGAGAAAAAACCTTGTTGGATTTTGTCGCCGCTGTCCCAACTCATCCCCGGGCGGCTGAGTTTCTCTTCGATGCCGGTCGTGTGGCAGAGCGGGATGGTCGATTGTTGGATGCTACCCAAATCTGGCAGCGCATGCCAGTTGAGTACCCGAATTCCGATTATGTTTACCGTGCCCTTTTCCTGTCCGCAATCTGCCATTACCGTCTGGGAGATTATCCCTCTGCTCAAACAGTGTTCTGGCAGGCCCAATCCATTGCCACAACGCCGGCTGAACGTGCCGGGGCATACTTCTGGACTGCGAAATCTCAAGCTGCGCAGGGGGATGCTGCAGCAGCCCAGACCACCTGGCAGCAGGCTGCTTCCATCGACCCGACTGGATATTACTCCGAACGCTCACGTGACCTGCTTAATGGCCGCTCACCGTTCACCCCTCCCGAGTTGACTGATCTTGGGATTGACCACCAGTCCGAGCTGCGTCAGGCAGAATTATGGATGCGCACCACCTTCAATTATCCGTCCGGAACCGACTTTGCTGTACCCGGTCCGATAGCCTCCGACCCGCGTTTTATTCGTGGGCAGGAGTTCTGGAATTTAGGCCTGGAAGACCTGGCCGAAGTCGAGTTCAGCGATCTGCGGGAATCAGCTATAAATGATCCACTTATCTCTTACCGGTTGGCTGTCTACCTTAACGAT
>Ga0315273_10007733_pt1 | contig 13489 bp, 13 predicted proteins | sample YL17G02_0_MG_FD_205753 | JGI IMG/M metagenome (GOLD analysis project Ga0315273, IMG submission 205753) | Sediment microbial communities from Yellowstone Lake, YNP, Wyoming, USA - YL17G02_0 | ecosystem: Environmental > Aquatic > Freshwater > Lake > Sediment | place: USA: Wyoming | collected... | reverse complement strand
GCTTACAAGCCGCGACGGGATCGCCCCCCTCTATCTCCGCAACGACATCGGCGGGCCGATAGCCCGGACGGTCGAGGACGCGGCCCGCGTTCTCGACGTTATCGCCGGATTCGACCCGGCCGACCCCATCACGAAAAGAGCGGAGGGGAAGGTCCCACCGACATACACAGCCTTTCTCGACGCCGACGGATTGAACGGCGCCCGGATCGGCGTCTTCCGCCGCTTCACCGACGCGCCGACGGCGGACATAGAAATCAAAGCCCTGTTCGATAGGGCGGTCAAAGACCTGAGGGCGGAGAAGGCGGTCCTCGTCGATCCTTTCCTTATCCCCGATTTCGAAGCGCTGACCAAGGACATCTGGTGCGACATGTTCCACCACGATATTAACGCCTGGCTCGGCTCGCTCGGCCCGAAAGTTCCCTATCGCGATTTGCGTTCGATTTTCGACGCCGGGCTCTTTACGCCGAATTCAAAAGCCCGGATCGAGCGGGCCCTTAAAACAGACCCGAGCGCGGCGCCTTGCCGGGATCTTTATCAGGAACCGAGGAACATCGCCTTTCGCGACGCCGTCCTCAAAGCCATGGATGCGGCCGGCGTGGACCTCATCGTTCACCCGACCTGGAGTAATCCGCCGCGCAAAATCGGCGACCTCCGCAGTCCGGCTGGAGACAACAGCCGGCTCATCCCGCCTCATACCGGAATGCCGGGGATGAACGTCCCGATGGGATACGCGCGCGGACACCTGCCGGCCGGTCTCCAGATCGTCGGCCGGCCGTTCGGCGAGCCGCTCATGATTCGCGCCGCCTATGCCTACGAACAGGCGACAAAACACCGCCGTTCCCCAGCCGGATTCGATTGAGATACGTTTCAGCTGAGGATAAAACAGCTCATTCGTAGTGAGTCCAGAGCCTTATGATTTTTACGGTTTTTTCTTTTTCGATAACCTGATAGACCAAACGATGTTGAACGGTGATTCGTCTCGAATAAGCGCCGGTCAAATCACCCCTCACCCTTTCGAAGGGCGGGGGCGTCTGATAAGGATTTCGCTCAAGAATCTTGAGGAGCGCGACGGCTCGGTCTTTGAGGCCCGCCCGGGCCAACTTCTTCGCGTCTTTCTGGGCTTGGCGAGTATAGACGAGAGTCCAGGCTACCAGTCGATCTTCTTGAGGCATTTCGAAGGGGGAGTTTTCAAGCCGCCGATGATCGAATCCCGCATTCCGGGAATGGAAAGCAGGTAAAGCGTCTCCTGGATGGACCGCCAGTCTTCCTCGGAGACCAGGACGGCGTTGCCGCGTTTTCCGGTAATAAGGACAGCCTCATGAGATAAGGCCGTCTCATCGATCAGACGATAAAACGCCGCCCGGGCCGCGCTCGCTTTAAGAACCGTCATGTCAAACTTCTCCTTCGGATATAGTACGTATTTGCGTACGTTATGTCAATCCGCCCTGCGTCTGACCGTCAAACAGTTTCATGCAGTCTGACCCAGACCGGGTCCGCATCAGAGAACGGCCTTCACTCCAGATCGGGTTTGAAGGACCACCTCTCGACGTTCTTTCTCGGCGCCTCGGACCTTACGCTCCACACCCTTCACCAGCTCGAAGATTTCAGGTCGGCTTTGATGGTCTCTGGAGCCTCGGCGTCCGAAGACGGGACCCTCGAAAAACGTCTGCGAGGCGGCAAACCCTCATCACGTTCCGGCCGTTCTCATTCGCGGACCGTAAAGCAACACCAAGAGGCCAATAAACGAAAAGTGTTCGACGGTCAGGCCCTGCGACCGTCTTCGCGCTCATCCTCGCGCTTCTCTTCGTCTCCGGAGGGTAGCTCCGAGGGGTAACGCCGCTTGAACCAGCTCTTGAAGCGCCGGGCAGCCAAGGTCAGGATGAAGAGCGGCCCGAAAACCCCGGCGGCTACCGCGCCGAAACCGATGTTTTTGCCCATGATCATTTCCAGCCCCCATCCGAACTGGTCCTCATTGACGAGATACGTCCACGTCGAGGAAGGGCCCTTGAGGTTTTCGACGGCCTCGGGCGCGCCGTCGTTCTCGATCAACTCGGTTAGGGCTTGAAGGGAAGCCGTCTCAGCCTCGGCCATCATGTTGAGGAAGGCGTCCGTGGCCGACTTCTGGAACTCCTGAATCGGGGTCTTTCCTCCCAGGGTCACGAGGTGGATTGTTTCCCGGGTATCGTTGATCCAGGCGAGATGGTCGGACCAGCCGCGGTCGAGGTGATGGAGGAAAATCCGCCTTTCGAGCGAGGCCGTCCGGGCTTCGCCGAACCGGGCGATCCCGCGCGTGTGGAGATCGGGAGACCGTTCGGCCCATAAACCCGGGGGCGCGGATGCTTCCAGGCACAGGTCCCGCTTCTCCTGGACGATGCGCCGTTGGATTTCGACAAGCGACGAGAACTTGTGAAGCGATCGACGGATATCGAAGTTTTGGCCCTCAATAATTCTTTGGGCATGGGCGATCTCGCCGCGGAGCGGTTTCGAGGCGATCTCGCCGTCCTGGCGGGCCAAACCGTGCCTCCGGTAGAGCGTTCCGACGAGGCCGTAGCGTTCGAAAAGATCGTCCTCGAGGCTGATGAAGAAGCGCGACGTGCCGGGATCCCCTTGCCGTCCGGCCCGGCCGCGAAGCTGACGGTCCACCCGGAGGCTCTCGTGCCGATTCGTCCCAATGACGTATAGGCCGCCGAGGGAGACGACCGCGTCCCGGCTCCGCTCATCGGCCCCACCAAGCTTGATGTCCGTGCCCCGCCCCGCCATGTTGGTCGAGATCGTCACCGCCCCAAGGCTCCCGGTTTCGGCGATAATTCCGGCCTCAAGCTCGTCGTTGCGGGCGTTGAGAACGCGGCAGGGGATTCCCTCCCCGAGCAGGTCCGCGGCGAGTTCCTCGGATTCCTTGACGCTCAATGTGCCGACGAGGATTGGACGGCTGGCGGCGTGGGCGCTCCGGATCTCCGCGACAAGCGCCCGGCGCTTCGCGGCCTGGTGGGTGAAGACCGCGTCGGGCTCATCGACCCGGATGCTCGGCCGATGGGGAGGCACGACGGTAACGCCAAGGGAATAGAACTCCCGAAGCTCGTCGGCCGAGGATCGGGCCGTGGCCGTCATCCCGGCAAGGCGGGGATAAAGGCCGAAATAATGCTGGAGGGTGATCGAGCCGAACACCCGGCCTTCGGACCGGCGCCTCAGGCCTTCCTTGGCTTCGACGGCGGCCTGAAGGCCGTCAGGCCAGTGGCGCTTGTCCATGACCCGTCCGGTGAATTCGTCAACGATCTCGATCCGGCCGTTCCGGACGATGTAATCGACGTCGCGGCGGACGAGAGCCTGGGCATGAAGGGCGCAATAAAGGGCTTCGAGGAGCCTCTGGTTGGGAGGTTCGTAAAGGACGCCGCAGCCCAAGACGGACTCGACGCGCCGGGCGCCCACGTCGGTCAGGAAGACATTTCGATGCTCCGCATCGGTCTCGTAGTCCCGCCCCGGAATGAGCGACCGGACAAGGGCGGATAGCCGGCCGGCGGCGAAATCGGGCCGTCCGGCGAGCCCGGCGATGACGAGCGGGATCCGGGCCTCGTCGATCAGGATCGAGTCCGCCTCGTCGACGATGGCCGCTTTGAACGGCCGGTGGACGAGGTCCCGGAGGACGATCGCGATTCTGTCTCGGAGGAAATCGAAGCCCGCCTCCTTGGCCGTCGCGTAGGTTACGTCCGCGGCATAGGCGGCCCGCTTCTCGGGGACGGCCTGGCCCTCCTGGACGCAGCCGACGGATAAGCCGAGGAGATTGTAGGCCGGACCCATCCAGGCCGCATCGCGACGGGCGAGGTAATCGTTGAACGTCAGGATATGGACGCCGCGGCCGGCAAGGGCGAGAAGAGACGCGGTAAAAACGGCGGCCAGGGTTTTCCCTTCCCCGGTCGGAAGCTCGGCCACGCGGTTTCGGGCCATGGCCAGCCCGGCGATTATCTGGACATCGTGGGGATCGAGGCCGAGGACGCGGCGTGATGCTTCCCGGACCAGGGCGAAAGCCTCGACCTCGAGGTCGCCATCCGATGCACCGGCTCGCGCCCTCGCCTGGAGGTCGTCCGACTTCAGCCGGAGCTCCGCATCGGAAAGGCGGGAATAATCATAAGATTTGATGGCATCGACGATCGACTGATAGCGATTGAGGTCCGTTTCCAGAAGATCGCCTCGGACCTTCCGGGCGAATCCGACAAGCTTTCCGGAAACGGCTGAACGGCGCGGCATGGGGGACCTCCTTTCCGCGATTCCGACGAACGGGGAAGACGGGACGGATGAGCGGACGCGAGAGGGGAAGGCGTCAGGACGCGCAAGGAGGCCCGCGGAGGGCGGGCCGGAGGAAGAACCGGTCGAAGAGACCGGCAAACCCGGAAAGAATCAGGAATCCGAGCAGGACGATCGGCGCAGGCGCCCGGATGGGGAGAAAAAGGAAGAAAGGCGGCAGGAAGATCGCTAGGGCGAGATAAAGAGGCCACCACAGCCGGAATCCGCCGCCGGAGGGGATCCGAAAATCGCGTCCGATCGTGAACTCGATCATTTACGTCCGAGTTAATACAATAGGTCCGCAATGCCGTGTTGTCAATACTCCTAAAATGAGAAATTTGCGCGTCTAATACCGTCTCTTCTATGAAAACAATGAAAGACTGGGCGAACCTTGCGGCCCGTTATCAAATTTGTTAACATATGAACGCCGTCCGTGATATTTTCTTCTTTCGAAGGGATTTCTTCGATATCTATGACCAACAAACACCAAGGATCAAGCGCAAAATCGACTTTATTCTTGAACTTATCGCCAACATGGAACGAGTCCCGGCAAAATTTCTTAAATCCATCAGAGACCCGGATGGCCTTTTCGAGATCAGGATTCGGGCCGGTGGAGATTCCTTTCGGTTCTTTTGCTTTTTCGAGACGAATCGTCGCCTCATCATCTTGAATGCGTTTCGGAAGGAGTCACAAAAGACACCTCGCTATGAAATCGAAAGAGCGGAAAAACTCAAAAGGGAATACTTTGCCGCGAAAAAGGATAGAGGATAAGGCCGTGTCTTCACCAGCGGAATTGACTTCGTTTGCCGCTCATTTAGATGAACGCTATGGGCTTCCCGGCGCTCCTCGGCGAGAAGAATTCGAGCGCAAAGCTAAAGCATTTATCATCGGAGAAATGCTCAAGGAAGCCCGCCGGGCAGCCCGGATGACCCAGGACGAACTTGCCTTAAAAGCCAAGACGAAGAAGAGTTATATCAGCCGTTTGGAGAATGGAAAAATCGATATTCAGATCTCGACGCTGTTCCGAATCATAGAACAAGGATTAGGCCGGACGGTCAACCTGACGATTCGATAGGCGGGCGGCCGTCCCGAAAGACTTTTCGGTCGAGGAGGCCGAGGCGGTTGGCGACGGCGGCCGTGCCCACAAGGTCGCCGGCGACGTTGTTTATCGTATGGCCGATGTCGAGGATCGGCCAGAGCGAGGCCAGAAGGGGGATGAGGGTGAGCGGCATATTGAGCGTTTGAAGGAGAATCCCCGAAATGACGATGCCGCCGCCTTTGACCCCCGCCGTCCCGGCCGAGAGAATGAGCCCGAGAAGGACGAACTGAACGAGGAGGGAGGGCGTCAAGGCCACGCCGTAGAGGTTCGCGGCGAAGACGGCGATAACGCCGACGGCGACGGCCATGCCGTTCTGATTCATCGTCGCCCCAAGCGGGAGGGAAAATCCCCAAATTTTCTCTTGAATCCCCATCTGCCGGTCGGCGACGGTCATGGCGATCGGGAGGGTCGCCCCGCTCGAGGTCGTGCTCGCCGCCACGAGCAGGGCCGGGGTCGCGTGTCGATAGAACCGGCCGACGGTCAGCCGCCCCAGAATTTTTATGACGGCCGGATAGAGAAGCGCGAGTAACAGGACTTGGGCGGCGACGTCGGCGCCGACAAACCGGGCGACGTCCTTAAGCATTTTCGCGTTGAAGGAGCCGACCATGTTGGCGACGAGAGCGAGAATCCCATAGGGTGAGATTTTCATGACCAGGTCGGTGACCTTGATCATCAGTCCCGCGGCTTCGTCCGCCAGCGTTTTCAATGTCCGGACGCGCTCGCCTAGGGCGAGCAAGGCCGCCCCGACGATCAGGGCGAAGACGATGACCTGGAACAGGTTCCCCTGGCTCATCGCCTCGACGGGGTTGGAGGGAAACCACGAGACGATCTGGTCCCAGAGATTGAGGCGGGAGGCTTCGACGCGGATGCCCGCGTCGAGCAAACCGGCCGCCTCGCGTCCGGGGCGGACGAGGAGCGCGACGGCCACGCCGACCGCCGCAGCGATGACCGAGGAGACGGCGTAATAAAGGACAACCCAGCCTCCGATCGACCGGAGCGACCGAAGATTCTCGAGTTTCGCCATCCCGGCGACGAGAGTGAAAAACGTCAGGGGAACGACGAGCATCGAGAGAAGGCGGAGGAAAATGTCGCCGACGGGCTTCAGGGCGGCCGCCTCCGGGCCGAGAAGAAGGCCGAGACCGATGCCGACGGCGATGCCGACCGCGATCTGGACATAGAGCGGCCGTTTGAACCACCACTTCATGGATGGTATTTTCCCTCAAATCGGTGATGGGAACAATGCGTTGCGTTTGCTAGTCGCACGAGGGCGTCGGCCTTCCCTTCCAAGCGCTCAGCATGATCGCCCAAGCGCAGCCGACGCCGGGACGGACGGAGATGGCGCCGAAGGGGCAATTGCTCAAGCACGCCCCGCACTCGATGCAAAGGTCGCGGTCGGTCATCTGGGCTTTTTTCCCGTTCATTTCGAAGACGGCGTGGGGGCAGACGTCGACGCACATGCCGCAGCCCGTGCACTTTTCCGGTTGATATTGAAGCGTCACGACGTCTTTCAAATAGCGCATCGGCATGGCGAATCTCCCGCTATCCCTTCAAAAACAATAAGGCGGCCGTCGCCGCGATTCCAAGGACCGTCGAAGCGGCGATGAGCGGAACGGCGGTCTTCATTTCCTTGACGACGCCCGAGAGCGAGGTGTAGGTCGACGAGCCCGTGAAGCTCATGGCCAGAAACGCCGAAATGGCCGGAAGGATGAAGACATAAGACAAGACGGCCGCCCATCCGGCGACGGAAGAAGGGGGAAAGCCTCGATAAACGATGACCAGAGCGGCCCAGAGGAGGCCGAGAAGCCCTCCCTTCCCAGCGAAGGCGCGGCCGGGAATCCAAGGAAGGAGGGCGGGCGTGAGGATGGTGCCGACGATAATGGCCCCGAAGATCGCCGGCCCGTCGAGGCGCAGAAACTGAACCCCGAGCAGGCCGAGAGCCCAGGCCAGGACGAAGCCGAGGAAGAATTTATTCCGGATAACGCCCGAAAGCTCGACCGGCGTCAGGACGAGCCGGTCCTTGAGACCAAATCGGACCAGGCGCATCTCGGGGGTAGCCTTCATCCCCGCGTCCATGAAGGCCTTGATGTCACCCGCCCGCACCGGACCGTAGACGACGCGGAATTTCGAGCGTTTGGCGACCTCATGGGCGGCGACATTAGGGGCACCAAGTTGGGGCAGGACGAGGGTGCGGGGCGAAACGACGCGCGTCAGGCCGGTCTCCTCGATGCGCCGGACGAGCTCGTCCGTGCCGAAGGTCCCCTTCCCCGCCGCGCACCAGACGTTGATCCCTTTCGTGTCGAGGACGATAATCCAGCCGTTCATCCCGTCGAGCGATGTCCGGAGGACATCAAAGCTGAGCTTGAAGTTGGCCGAGACGAATACCGGCGACCAGGCGTCGGGGGCGCCGACGGCGTAAAGTCCCGGCGGGACGAGATAACGCATCCGGCCGATCCCCCAGCGGACGCGCCAGTGGCCGAGACGGTCGCGGGAGGTCATCGTTGTCGAGACGACGGGAATAGAGCCGGCTCCAGACGTGATCCAGCCGGTGATCCAACGGGCTTTCCGGAGCGTCGCTAAGTCATTCTCGCGGCCGAGGTTTTTCTCCTCAGTCATGCCGCAGCAGCCCGGACCGCACTCGCACGAGGTCTCGCCTATTTGATCTAATCGCGACATGAATTTAGGGCTCATGGCCGTCTCCCTGTTCCGCAGCATCCATTGTTTTGATTATGACGCCGGACCGCATCGGTGAATTCCCCGACGGCGTCGATGATCAGGTCGCGCCGGTCTTCGGGGAGAAGGGCCGCGACCCCGTCGAAAAAGCCGTTGAAACGGTCTTCGATCGCTTGATATGTCATCCGGCCTTGGTCGGTCAATGAGATGACGACATAACGTCGATCTTTTTCGCTCGCCGTCCGGTTGACGAGACCGATGAGGACGAGGCCCTGGATCGTCCGACTGAGGGTGCTCGTATCCAGGCCCAACGACGTGGCAAGGTCGACGAGCGAGACTTCTCCTTTGTTCCCGACTTCGAGGAGGGTGTGGCACTGGGCCAAGGTCAAGCCGCAGCAACTGTCCTGGGTTTCAAAAGGCGCCACGATCTCGCGTTCGAGCTGCCTGATCTTTTCCCGAAGGAGCCTGATTTTGTCGATTTCCATTTATGTCCCGCCTGATATACTATACATTATCAATTATTGTATTATACAATTATTGATAATGTCAATATATTTTTTCCAAGTAGGGGTCAAACCTACAAATCTGACTAATTTCAATGATTATATTGGAAGAAAATGTCAGATGTGTAGGTTTGACCCCGTCTTTTTTAAATCTGGGGTTTACGGAGAGCGATCGGCTGATAGTGACGTTGGCGGATCCTGTGATTGAGGAATTCGACGAAGACCGAGAACGCCATGGCGAAATAAACATAGCCCTTCGGGATATGGACGCCCATACTCTCGGCGACCAACGTCACCCCGATGAGGAGGAGAAACGACAAGGCGAGCATTTTGATCGTCGGATGCGTCTCGATGAACCGGGCGATCGCGTTAACCGAGAGCATCATGATGACGACGGCGACGACGATGGCGATGACCATCACCCCGATCTGTCGAACCAACCCGACGGCCGTGATCACGGAATCCAACGAAAAAATGATGTCCAGGATCATGATCTGGAGGACAACTCCCATAAATTTCCGGGCCGCCTTCCGCTTATGCTCCTCGGCGGGGATTTCCAGGCTGTCGTGGATCTCGCGGGTGCTCTTCGCCAGAAGGAAAAGCCCGCCGACCAATAAAATGATGTCCCGGCCCGAAAACTCCCGGCCGAAAACCTCAAAAAGAGGCCGGGTCAGCCGCATGATCCAGGTCAGGGAGAGGAGCAGGGCGATCCGGCTGATCATGGCCAGGGCGAGGCCGACGACCCGGGCTTTTTCCTTCTGGCCCTCGGGGAGCCGCCCCGCGAGGATGGAGATAAAGACGATGTTATCGATGCCCAGGACGACCTCAAGGGCGGTCAAAGTCAGCAGGGCGACGAGCGCTTGGGGATTCAACAGCCAGTCCATCGGCCGCTCCTTCCGAAAATTTTCCTCATTATAGCCCAATCAGGGAGGGGCGGGAATGGCGATAAAACGCGACCCTGCGTTTATTTCCGATACGCAACCTTTCCACCGACGATCGTGTAGAGAATCTCCGTCGCCGGAATTTCGTCCTCCGGACAGGTCATCAAATCCTTCGAGAAGACGGTTACGTCGGCCAGCTTTCCGGCGACGAGCGAGCCCTTGAGGTTCTCCTCGAAGGCCGCATAGGCGCCGTTGAGCGTGTAGGACTTGAGGGCTTCCTCCCGGGTCATCTTCTGGTCGCCGAAGAAAACCTCGCCGTTCTTCATCTTCCGGGTCACGCCGGCGTAAAAGCTCGGGATCGCGTCCACGGCCTCGACGGGCGCGTCCGTTCCGTTGGAGATAACGGCGCCCGCGTCCATAAGCTTCCGCCAGACATAAGCTCCTTCCTCGGCCCGCTTCGCCCCGAGCCGCTTGTAGACCCAAGGCCCGTCCGACGTGCAGTGGATACCCTGCATGGCGGCGATGACGCCGAGCTTGCCGAACCGGGGAATATCGGCCGCAGCGATATGCTGGGCGTGCTCGATCCGCCACCGGGTGTCCTTGGCCTCGGGATGGGACTTGAACGCCGCCTCGTAAATATCAAGGGTTTCGCGGTTGGCCCGGTCGCCGATGGCGTGGACGCAGAGCTGGAATCCGTTTTCGGCCGCGATCCGGGCCGTATCCTTCAACTCGGCGATGTCCTCGGTGTTAAGCCCGGTGCTCGACGGCAGATCCTCATAAGGCTCCAGGAGCCAGGCTCCGCGAGGCCCTAAAGCGCCGTCAATGAGCCGCTTGATCGACCGGACGGTCAGATGATTATTCCCATATCCGCTCACCTTGAGCTCGGCCGCTTTCTCGGCCAGCTGCTTATTGCCCGCGCTCAGCATGGCGTAAATGCGGACCTGAAGCTTTCCTTCGTCGATGGCCTTTTTATACAAATCGATCGTCCCCGTTCCGGCCCCCGCATCATGGACGCTGGTCAATCCCTTGGATAGGCATTCCTGATTGGCGAGCTCCACGATCTTCATCTGCTCGGCCTGCCGTTCCTCCGGCGTCCGGGCGTCGGCAGTCCGGGCAAGGGCGCCCCGGACCATTCCCTGGGCGGTTTCGATGAAAGCCCCGATGGGTTGCCCCTTGGCGTCTTTAACGATCTCCCCTCCGGAAGGATTGGGCGTTTTGGCCGTCACTTTTCCCATTTCCATGGCCTTGGCGTTGGCCAGGCAGGAGTGGCCGCTGGCGTGGGTCAGGACGACCGGATTGTCCGGCGAGACTTTGCTCAGGGCGGTATGAATGGGAAAGCCCTGGACGTTGGGCTCGGGGACTTTGTCCCATTTCTCCTGATGCCAGCCCCGTCCGGTAATGGGCTCGCCGGGTTTGGCCTTTTTGACCGCCTCGGCGACCATGGCTACGATCTCTTCCCAGCTCTTCGTCTTGGTCAAATCCAACGAAAGCTTGGCTTGGCCGATCCCGGTGAAATGGAGATGGGAATCGATCCAGCCGGGCGTGGCCAGATTCCCTTGAAGGTCGATGACTTCGGTCGCATCGCCGATATACCGGGCGATCTCCTTCGCCGCGCCGACGGCGACGATCCGATCTCCGCGCGCGGCTAAGGCCTGGGCTTCCGGCTTAGCCGGATCGAGGGTGACGATTTTGCCGTTCGTCAGGACGAAAGTCGCCGGTTCGGGTTTTCGGACGCATCCGGCGGCACAGCCGGCCAGGACGAGGGCGAGAAAGGCGAACCAGAAACGGGACGAAGGATTTTTTGACATGGCGTTCGGGCCTCCTGATCTTCCCTATTTATCCGAATCGAGCGGCATTTGCAAGCGGGGGAAGGACTGACCGTCGAACGATTTCAACATTGCGCGTCCTCAGGAGAGCCCGCGGCATGGAACGGCCTTCACTCCAGATCGGGTTTGATGAACCGCCGGCCCCCGGAAACGCTGACCTGATTCGGGGCTCCCCCTAGTTCAAGGGGGAGTTGAGGGGGTGAGTATCGATAAAGTCAACGTCTTGATAGCGTTTCCGTTTCTCGGCGCCTTGGTTTCTTGGATATTCGACCTTTCACCGTGTCCCTCGAAGGGCGATGCCCGTCACCTACCCCTCGGCGTCCGAGAATCCGGGAGCCTCGAAGAGCGTCTGCGGGGCGGCAAACCCTCATCACGTTTCGGCCGTCCCCGGCCGCGGTTCGGAGTGTAACGTTAGGCAAGCGAAATAATAAACTGTTCGACGGTCAGGAAGAAGGGATGCCATTGTATAATAGCAAAGCCTAAGGCCTCTCGGTTGTCTAATGGGTTGGATACCACAAACATGAAAAAATCGCCCCCTCGAAAAGTCCTATGGATATGTCTGGGAGCCTCCCTCCTGGTCCTGACGAGTTGCGGGACGCTCGACGTCGCCAGCCGATGGCGCGAGACCGAGATCGCCGTCGACGGCCGGCTCGACGACTGGCAAGGGCGGCTCTACGACTTCAAGGACATGAACATCTCTTTCGGAGTCGAGAACGATGACCAGTTCCTTTATTTAAGCCTGCGGGCGGCCGATCCCCGTGTCCTGGGACAGATCCTCCGCTCGGGCCTGGTCGTCTGGTTCGATCCGCGAGGCGGCAAGGACCGGATCCTGGGAATCCACTACCCCCTCGCCCGGGACTGGAATGATTTCCGAGGCCTTCCGTCGGGTGATCGGGAAGCCCGCGGCCGGCGCCGCGAGGAAGCTCAAGAGCGACTCGGGGAGGCCGAAATCATCGGCCCCGGCCGGGACGAAAAGGCGCGCTTCAAGATCGGGGAGATTCCCGGCATCGAACTGGCGTCCCATCGGGCCGCCGGCGTCTTCGTCCTCGAGTTGAAGGTCCCCTTCGAAAAAACCGAGGGCGCCCCCTACGCCCTGGGGACGAAGCCGGGCCAGGTCCTGGGAATCGGAATCGACACCCCCAAGCCCGATTTCGTCGTGCCCGGGCGCGGCATGGGCGGCCCCGGCATGGGCGGTTTCGGGCCGCAGGGCATCGGCCGGGGCTACCCTGGCCGGGGCGGGATCATGATCGGCCGGGGTTTGCGCGGCGCCGAACCACTGAAGCTTTGGCTCAAGGCCCGGCTGGCCGAATCTCCTCTTTAGCGTTCCCTCACCAAGTCCGGTAATCGGGCTCCGGCGCGGGCGCGTTCTTGAGAATCCGCTCGATTTTCACCATCGCTTCGTCCGTGAGGAGGGCTACGGCCTCGATCGCTTTCATGTTCTCGACGACCTGCTCGGGTTTCGACGCGCCGGTGATGACCGTGCTCACTTGAGGACATTTCAGGCACCAGGCCAAGGCCATCCGGGCAAGGCTGATCCCCAGCTCCCCGGCGAGGCGATCGAGTTTCCGGACTTTGTTCATCCGTTCCTCGAACTCGGGGCCTTCGTAACGATTCCGCAGCCAGCCGTATCCATGTAAAGTCGGCCGCGTCCCGGCGGGAATGCCCTTTCGGTATTTCCCCGTCAGAAGGCCGCCGGCCAGAGGGCTCCAGATCGTCGTCCCCAATCCGAAATCCCGATAAAGACGGGTATATTCCTTCTCGACGCGCTCACGGACAAACATATTGTACTGGGGCTGTTCCATGGCCGGAGGGACCAGGCGTTCCCGGCGGGCGACCTCAGAGGCGGCCCGGATCTCCTCGGCGCTCCATTCGCTCGTCCCCCAATAAAACGCCTTCCCCCGGTCGATGAGATGGGACATGGCCCGGACCGTCTCCTCAATCGGAGTGTCCTTGTCCGGCCTATGGCAGAACAGAAGGTCGACGTAATCCATCTGGAGCCGCCGGAGAGAAGCGTCCGTCCCCTCGATGATATGTTTGCGCGAGAGACCGTTGTCGTTCGGCCCGCTCCCTCCCCAGAAAATCTTCGTCGAGACGACGAGGTCGGACCGTTTCCATCCCGATCGCTTGATGACGTTCCCCATCATCGTCTCGGCCTTGCCGCGGGCATACACTTCAGCCGTGTCGAAAAAGTTCACCCCGGCATCGTAGGCGGCCTTCATGCAGGCGGCCGCC
>Ga0315273_10007732_pt1 | contig 13489 bp, 16 predicted proteins | sample YL17G02_0_MG_FD_205753 | JGI IMG/M metagenome (GOLD analysis project Ga0315273, IMG submission 205753) | Sediment microbial communities from Yellowstone Lake, YNP, Wyoming, USA - YL17G02_0 | ecosystem: Environmental > Aquatic > Freshwater > Lake > Sediment | place: USA: Wyoming | collected... | reverse complement strand
GTACCGGCCCTGGCCCTCGCCCGTCAACTGATCGTGGACGGCGAGATCGGCGAGATCTTCCATTTCAGGGGCTGCTACCAGCAGGGCTGGCTGGTCGATCCGGGTTTCCCGCTAGCCTGGCGCCTGCGCAAGGCCGCCGCCGGCTACGGGTCGCACGGGGACCTGGGAGCCCATGTGGTCGACCTGGCACGCTTCCTGGTCGGCGAGATCGAGGAGGTCTGCTGCTTCCAGGAAACCTTCATCCGCCAGCGCCCCAAGCCGGAATACGAAGACGGTTTGATTGCCAAAGCCGGCAAGGAGATGGGCGAGGTGGACGTGGACGACGCCTCAGCCTTCCTGGCCCGGTTCCAGAAGCTGAAGACCATGGGGTATTTCGAAGTGACCCGCTACGGGAACGGGCACCGCAACCAGAACCGGATCGAGGTCAACGGCAGCAAAGGTTCCTTCATCTTTGACATGGAGAAGATGAACGAGCTGGAGGTGTACCTCGGTTCTGATCCGGCCCGAGTTCAGGGATTCCGTCGGGTGCAGGTCGGAGAGGGAGTGCATCCCTACATGGCCAACTGGTTTCCCGCGGGGCACATCATTGGCTACGGCGACACCTTTGTGAACCAGGCCTTCGACCTGATCACCGCGATCAAGGAGGGCAAGTCGGCGAGCCCGAATTTCCTCGACGGGCTGAAGTGCCAGCAGGTTCTCGAGGCTGCCGACCGCTCTGCCCGGACCAAACGTTGGGAAACGGTGACGGGAAAGTAGCGGTGAGGCACATTCTGATGCCGCGGCTGGGGCTCACCATGGAGGAAGGCGTCCTGGTGCGCTGGCTGAAGGAGGAGGGGGAGAGCTTCCACGAGGGGGAGCCCGTCGCGGAGGTGATGACCGACAAGGTGACCAGCGCGGTCGAAGCCACTTTTGCCGGGAGGATAACCAGAGTCCTGGTGCAGCCAGACACGACCGTCAAGGTCCTGACCCCGATCGCTGAGGCCGAAGAGACAGGAGAATAGCGTGGAGAACCTGCGGGACGTGTTCATGAACGAGCTGATCGAGTACGCAGCCAAGGAAAAGCGCATCGTCGTGCTGGACCCCGACGTTGGGGAGGCGACGCGCACCTGGAACTTCGGCGAGCGATACCCGGATCGTTTTTACGAGTTCGGGATCGCCGAACAGAACACTTTCGGAGTGGCCTCGGGCCTGGCCTCCACGGGGTGCATAGTATTTGCCTCCACCTTCGCGGTGTTCGCTTCGCTGCGCGCGGCGGAAATGGTCCGAACTTCGATCTGCTATCCGCGCCGCAACGTCAAAGTGATCGGAGGCTATGCGGGCATCAGCAACGGCAAGGACGGAGCCACGCATCAATCCCTCGAGGATGTCGCGATCATGCGCAGCTTTGCCGGCATGGTGGTCCTGGTCCCGTCGGACCCGGTGACCGCGCGCAAACTGGTTGCCGCGGTTTGCGATTATGTCGGGCCCGTGTACATCCGCATGGAATACGAGGCCCTGCCTGCTGTGCATCCCGAGTCGCTCAAATTCGAGATCGGCAAGGGATACCTGGTGCTGAAAGGCAAGGACGTGACTATTGCCTCCTACGGAACCGCGCTGCATCGGACACTTGCGGCCGCCAAGACGCTCAAAGCGGAAGGCATCGAAGCCGAGGTATTGGATTTCCCGACGCTGAAGCCTTTCGACAAGGATCTGCTGCTGAAATCCATCGCCAAGACGAAGGCTTTGGTGACCATCGAGGATCACAACCTGATCGGCGGCTTGAAGTCGATCGTCGGCGAATGCCTGCTGGATGCGGGGGTCGGGGCGAAATATCGGGGACTGGGAATCGCGGATATCTATACCGAATCCGGCAAGACCGAGGAGCTGCGGAGCTTGTACGGGATCGACGCCGCGGCGGTCGTCGAGGCTGCCCGTGAACTGGTGAGAGGGAACTGATGGACATCAACTCCAACGAGTATGTTACGTCCTTACAGCGCAAGGCGTGCGAACTACGGCTGGAGGTGGTGGACATGATCTCCCACAGCGACATCCGCAGCGGCCACTTCGGGGGGTCGCTCTCGGCGGCGGAGATCGTGACGACGCTGTACTGGCATGTGATGCGCGTGGACCCGAAGAACCCAGGATGGGAAGGGAGGGACCGGCTGGTCCTCTCCAAGGGTCACGCGGTGCCGGTGGTGTATGCGGCCCTGGCGCATAAGGGCTTTTTTGATCGCAAGATCCTCAGGTCCTACCGTGAAAAGGGAAGCATCCTGCAGGGCCATCCCGACTGCCTGAAAACACCCGGGCTGGACACCTCCAGCGGTTCGCTGGGACAGGGGCTCTCGCTGGCGCTGGGCATGGCCTTGGGCGCGCGCCAGATCGGCAAGGACTACCAGGTATATGCCTTGTTGTCCGACGGGGAAACCCAGGAAGGGATGGTCTGGGAGGCGGCGATGGCGGCCAGCCATCACCAGGTGTCCAACTTGACGGCGGTGGTGGACAACAATGGCCTGCAGGTGGACGGCCCCGTGCAGGAAATCATGAACATCGAGCCTCTCGAGGACAAGTTCCGGGCCTTCGGCTGGAATTGCATCACGGTTGACGGCCATGACATTTCTTCGCTGCTGGCGGCGTTCGAAGTTCGAAAGTCCAGGCGGGACCGGCCGTTTGTCATCATCGCCAAAACCGTCAAAGGCAAGGGCGTGAGCTTCATGGAGAACGACATCAAGTGGCATTGCTGCGGGATCGACGAGGAGCTCTGCAATAAAGCAATGTCCCAATTGGAAAAGAGGAGGAACACATGATAAACGGCGCAGTCATCCATCCGGAAATTCTCAGGGTGCTGGCCAGTTCGGGACATGGCTCCAACATACTGATCGCGGACGGACATTTCCCTTTTAGCACGGGAGGTCCCGCGAGCGCCTCCCGTGTGTACCTGAACTATTCTCCCGGCCTGATCAAGGTGCCCGACATCTTGGAGCCTCTTCTGAAGATGATCGATGTGGAAGCGGTTGCCGCGCCGGTGCCTGACGATGATTCGGAACCCCCGATTTTCCCGGAGTATCGCAAGCTCCTTCCGAAAAACCTGGAAATCCGGAAGCTGAAGCGCTTCGACTTTTATGCTGCGGTCAACACTCCGAACACGACCTTGCTGATCGCATCGGGGGACACGCGCACCTACGCCTGCATCCTACTGACGTTCGGGGTGCGCAAGTTCTGAAAGAGAGACCATGAAGAGTTTTGTTTCCTATGTGCCGACCAGGCTGTACTTCGGCGTCGGTGAAACCCAGAGAATCGGGACTGAGACTTCGAGCATTGGGAAGAAAGCTCTCTTGGTTACCGGCAAGGGAAGTGCAAAGCGCAGCGGGCTCGTGGACAAAGTAGTAGGACTGTTGCGCGGCGAAGGAGTGGAGGTATTCGAACTGGCTGGCGTGGATCCCAATCCGAGGCTGTCTACCTGCCTGAAAGGAGCGGAAATCTGTCGCCAGCAAGGGGTCGAGGTGATCGTCGCCGTCGGCGGGGGGAGCGTGTTGGACGCGGCGAAAACGACGGCCGCCGCGGCGCTGGATGAGGGAGACATCTGGGATGTATTCCTTTACAAGCGAGCAGTCTCCCGGGCCATCCCGCTGGTGACCCTGGTCACGCTGGCAGCGACCGGTTCGGAGCTCAATCCGCATTCGGTGATCATCAACGACAAGACCGGCCAGAAATTTTCCCTGCACAGCGAACATGTTTACCCCAAGGTATCCATCCTGGATCCGCAGCTTACCGTGACTGTGCCGCGGGAACACAGGGTCTACGGCGCCGTGGACATCATCGCCCATGTTCTGGAAGGCTATATCACCGCCGAGGGGTTCAGCCCTCTTTCCGACCGAACGGTGGAGGGCCTGTGCAAGTGCGTGATGGAGAGCACGGAGCGCGTCCTCGCGGAGCCCGGGGATCTCCTGGCCCGAAGTGACCTGATGTGGTGCAGCACGATTGCCTGCAGTGGATATGCGGGGGCGGGCTACGGTACGCGCTATTACGACGGTCACCAGATCGGACACGAGCTCAGCGCCACCTATGATCTGGCGCACGGTGCTACGCTTTCGGGATTGCTGCCGGGAGTAATGGCCTTCAATTTGAAGAAGCACACGCCCAAGCTGGCGCAGTTTGCCCGCCGGGTGTTCAATGTCGATGGCTCCTGGCGCGATACGGAGGTCGACGTTGCCCGGAAAGGCATTGATTCGTTCAAGTCGTGGTGCGCAAAAATGGGCGCCCCGGTGACTTTGAAGGAGATCGGGGTTAAAAAGCAGGATCTCGCTGCGATCGCCAAGAGAGTTCTCAAGAACCCCGAGGCTCAGAATTTATCGGAGGCCGACGTGCATGAGATCCTTTCGGTGAGCTTTGAATAGAGGAGACGTGGCGTGACGGAGCCCCGTGTTCAGATCAGGAACGTGAGCAAGAGCTTCGGGGGAATCGACGCTCTGAAAGACGTCAGTTTTGACATCAAGGCCGGAGAGATTCATGCCTTGGTTGGTGAAAATGGAGCCGGCAAATCGACACTGGTCAAGATCATAACCGGTCTGGAACCTGCGGACAGAGGATCGATACTGCTGGATGGAATGGAAATCAGATTCCCCAGTCCGATGGAGGCCCGGGCCAACGGTGTGCTCGCTGTTTATCAGGATCCGAAGCTCTTCCCGAACCTTGATATTGCAGAAAATGTTTTCATGGGCATCCATCCGAAAACAAGAGCCGGAATCATTGACAGGAAGTTGATGTACCGGAAAACCAGAGAAGTTCTTGATTGGCTTGGTGCTGATCTTGATCCAAAAGCCCTGGTCGTGTCCCTGTCCACCGGACAGATGCAGTTTGTTGAATTTGCCAGAGCTTTATTTGATTCCAATGAAAAACTACTGCTCCTGGATGAACCGACCGCTTCGCTTTCTCCGAACGAAACAGAAAAATTGTTCGAGATTGTCAGAAGATTGAAGGATCGTGGAGTCTCGATCCTTTTCATTTCGCACCGGATTGAAGAGCTGTTCGGATTTGCGGACAGGATCACGATTTTACGTGATGGCGCTCATGTGATAACGCAAGAAATGTCCGATACCGCTCAATCCCAGATTGTCCAATACATGGTGGGGCGCTCTATCTCTGATCTCTATAGCGAGAATAGATCTGCTAATCCAGAAGGAACTACGGCAGCACGTAATAAAGAGAATGCCGTGTTGCGCGTCGAGCATTTGACATCCAAAGGTGAGTTCTCTGACGTTTCTTTTGAAATCTATCCAGGTGAAATCGTCGGGATGGCAGGTCTCGTTGGGGCAGGCCGAACCGAAATAGCAAAGGCAATTTTCGGAGCGATTCCCATCTCCGAGGGGAGTGTCTGGATCAGCAACAAGCAGGTCAAAATCAAAGACCCTGCTCAAATGATCGAGGAGGGAGTCGTCTACGTTCCGGAGGACAGGGAGATCGAGGGCTTGATTGCGGATTTGTCGGTAAGCGATAACATGCTGCTGCCTTCCGTCGTGAAACTTGCTCTCGCTGGTTTTGTCAATACAAAGGAAGAAGCGAAAATATTCTCCCGGTACACGAAACAATTCCAGATAAAGTCCTCCGGACCGAAGATGAAAATCTCCGGACTTTCCGGTGGAAACCGGCAAAAGGTCGTGCTCTCCAAATGGATGGCAATGAGTCCCAAAGTATTTATTTTTGACGAGCCGACCCACGGAATCGATGCCGGTTCAAAGGCGCAGGTGCACAAGGTGATCCAGGAATTGGCCAGGCAGGCGCTGGGTATCCTGATGATTTCATCAGACCTGCCTGAGATTCTGAAAATGAGTGATCGCATTCTGGTTGTATATGATGGACTGCTGGTCGCCGAGTTCTGGCGCGATGAAGCCACACAGGAAAACATCATGGCCGCCGCTCTGACGGGCAAGAATGGCAAATAAAATGAGCGATTTGACGACCACGGTTCAAACCCCGAAACGGCACTGGAGCGTTGTCATTTTAAAAAACCGGGTTATCGGGGTTTTGTTCTTCGAAGTGCTAATAATGACCATTTTCTCCATTGCGGCGAAAAAGTTCCTCACCCTTTCGAACCTGAATACGATTTTTCTAAACGCGTGCATTTTGGCGATTCTGGCCTGCGCGGAAGCGGTGGTGATCATTACCCGAAATTACGATGTGTCCGTAGCGTCGATGCTGGCACTGGCTGCCTTTGTCGGGTTCGATCTGATCAAGAAGTACCCCAATGCAGGGCCGGTGCTCATCCTGGTTCCCATAGCCATCGGTATTATCTGCGGATTGGTCAATGGCGTTATTGTGGCCTATGGCAGAGTATCTTCGGTATTCGTTACCTTGGCCGGATTGTCGATTTACCGCGGTATCGTAACGGTATACGCACGGGGACACCAGATCGAGCCCAAAGACATCGCCGAGTGGGTGCGAGACAGCGTTACGGGGAGCATGCTCCCGGGATTTTCGAATCTGGCAATCATCGCGATTGTCATCCTTGTTCTCGTATCGATATATCTGCGATACACCCGGATCGGCAGACAGATCTATGCCATAGGTTCCAATCCGGATGCGGCGACCTTCTATGGCTTGAAGGTATCCAGGGTGATCCTGGGTGCTTATGTGCTGTGCGGCGCATTAACCGGCTTGAGCGGTTTTCTTTTTGCGGCCCGCTCCTCCTATGTGGTGCCGTGGTTTGCGCAGGGATTGGAAATGCAAGTCATCGGGGCCGTCGTGGTCGGAGGCGTCAGCGTCCTAGGAGGCTCCGGAAACGTTGTAGGAGCCGCACTCGGGGCCATCGTGCTGACCACGATGGACAACGGCCTGATTCTCATAGGAACGCATGAGGTGATTCGCCAGCTGCTCTATGGGGTGGCGATTGTCAGCGCCTGTATTTTGGATGCAAGTGTTCTGAAACAGGTGAGCAGGCTCTTGAAGTCCAGCAAAAGACTGGGGGCAAGACGATAATGGCGGGGCACAGGTTTCGAGAATTCCTGGGCACGCACAGCTGGGAAAGCGTGATCCTGGTTTTCAATGTCTTTGCCGTGGTCGTGGCCAGCCTGCTTTCCCCGCTGTATCTGGATGCCTTTCAGATTCTGTATTCTTTGCAGCAATCCATGGGAATTGCCAGCATTTTGGCGATCGGGTTTATGATGATCATCCTGGTGGGCGAGATCGACTTGTCACTGCCGGCGATCCTGGCAGTGGGCACGGTCAGCTTCGCCCGATTGTCCGTCATGGGAGTGCCTTTCTGGATGGCCGCCCTGATCGTTTTCGCGTTCTCCATGCTTGCGGGATTGCTGAACGGTTACCTGATTGTCACCTTCTCCTTGCCTTCAATGGCAGTGACCCTGGGCATGATGGGCGTGTATCGCGCAATTGCTCTTTGGATAGGGGGGTATGAAGGGTTCGGGGCCAGCGCGTTCAAGCCTTCCTACATTCTGATTGGAGACACATTGATCGGCGGCGTAATCCCAGCGTCCTTCCTGCTGCTGGTTTTTCTGTTCATCCTGGCCTACTTACTGGTGCACAAATCGGTCTACGGGCGCTTGCTCTATGCGACGGGAAATAACCGCAGAGCGACGCATCTTACCGGGCATAACGTCAAATCGATCATTGCCAGTACCTACGGAATCGGAGGGCTCATGGCCGGCGTTGGGGCAATGGTTTACATCGGACAGTACCAATCGGCCCGCGCCGACAACGTGGCGAACATACTCTTGTTCGTTGTAGCTTGCATTGCTCTGGGCGGGTTCAGTTTGGCGGGAGGAAAGGGAAGGGTGTTCGGGCTGGTCCTATCCATCCTGCTTCTGGGAACCATTCAAAATGGAATGGGATTGGCCAATATCCCGGGACCCGTCCAGACGCTGGTAATTGGGCTAATTCTGATTGCCTCAATTGTAGTTCCCATAGGGATAGGCGCTATCAGCGGGGTGGTATCGCGTGCAAAGAACTTTGCGGAAAGGGTTTCTGCAAGTTCTAAATAAACAAGCTCCCTGCAAAGACAGGGAGGAAGGAGCAAGGGTATGAGAAGGATCCGTATTGTGGTGGTGGCTCTTTTGCTCGCAGCAGTGGTAGGCCTGCCACTGTTTGCCCAGAAGAAGGAACGGCTGTACTACGTTCCAAAGTTCACCGGCTTCATTTTCTTTGAGCTCGCAGGTCAGGGGGCGAAGCAGGCCTGCGATGAGCTGGGTTTGGACATGGTGACCCTGGGCACCACCCAGAACGACGTGGAGGGGTATGTCCAGATTCTGCAGAACCTGGTTCCGCAGAAACCCCAGATCATGGTGACGACCTCCTCCGACGCGAACGCGCCTGTGCCCGTGCTGAAGAAGATGAAGGCCGCCGGGGCGACGATCGTGACATTTGACTCGCCGGTTGGCAAAGGCGGCCAGGACCTCTACGTGAATATGGCCCCGTATAGAATCCAGGCCATAGCCGAGCTGGAGAGCGCCCTGTACAATAATCCCAAAGGCGGGAAGGTGATCTGGCTGGCTCCGTCCCCCAACATCACGCTGTTTAATAAGGTGAAGGAGGCCATCGACGACCTGGTCAAGACGGTCGCCAAGTACAAGGTTTTCCAGTTCATCGATACCCTGTATATGGCGGACGATCCGGATAAATCCTACCAGGTAGCGACCTCGGCCATGGAAGCGCACCCTGACCTGGCCGGCTTTATTACCAGCTCCGGGATGGCGAATCCTGCAGTCAACAAGGCCATCCAGGACACCGGGCGCACAGGCAAGGTCTATTCCACCGGAATGGCCCTTCCTTCGACAATGGAGACATTCCTGAATGACGGGGTCAACAAGCAGTTTGCGCTCTGGTCCCCCTACTGGTTCGGCTATATGTCCGCCTACCTGGCCATCAAGATCCACAGCGGGGAAATCAAGGTCAAGGACGGCAGCGTCGTGGACGTCCCGAACATCGGCAAGAGAAAGATGTACATGACCGCTGACGAAGTGATGTACACCGATCTCAACATGATGCTGTTCTTCCGCAAAGGCCACGAGAGCTGGGAAAACGCGATCCCGATGCCGCTGGAGTAATCAAAATCATCTTCAAGTTGGATGCGGGGACTGTCAGTCCCCGCATCCATTCTGCGGGGGTGCAGGTGACTACATTCGAGCGGAAACTTGAACGAGTGCAGAAAGCGCTGTCCTTCAGGGAACCGGATCGCATCCCGCGGTTCGACCTGTTCTGGCAGGAATTCCTCGACAAATGGGCGCGGGAGAAGGGCCTTGCGCCGGGTACGAACATCAACGAGTACTATGATTTCGATTTTGTGCTCTGTGTCCTGAACGAAGACCCGAAGGTCAATTCGTTCACCCTGATCGAACGGGGCAGCGACTACATGGTGTTTAAAAGCGGTTTTGGATGCACATGCAAAAAAGCCGACTACTCCCCGATGCCGGCATACCTGGCTTTCGAGGTAACGTCGGCGGATGAATATGAAGACTTTGTATTCGATGACCCGAACGATGAGAGGCGGTACTTCGAGCCGAGCGCCAACATTTTATCCTCGGCCGGAAACGTCGTTGCCCTTTCCTTTCACGATCAGATGACGGCGGCGGAAGGCAAGTTCGTCCGCATGGGCCTTGTGCTCGAAGGCATGGAGTTCATGTGGCGCATCCGGGGAATGCAGGACCTGTTTGTGGATCTCATGCTCGAGGAGAAAAAAGTCAAGAAGATGCTCGATCGCGTCCAATCCTTCGAGATCCAGCTAGGCCTGAACCAGATCAAGCACGGAGTGGATTTGATGTTCATCGGCGGTGACGTGGCCTACGACAAGGGCCTGTTCTTTTCGCCAGAGACTTGGCGCTACTTCTTCAAGCCGCTATTGAAGAACATGTGCGGGGAGTTCAAGCGGGCCAAGCCCGACATCAAGCTGATTTATCACGGCTGCGGGCGGGCACTGGAGATATTCGACGAGCTGATCGAATGCGGCATCGACGCCTACCAGTCGCTGGAGGTCAAGGCGGGACTGGATGTCGTGGAGCTGAAAAAGCGATACACCAACCGGTTGGCCTTCGTTGGCAACATCGACGTGAGGGATGTTCTGACAGGCAGCAAGGAAGCCCTGAAGAAGGACGTGCTGCGCAGGCTCAATGCCGCCAAGGGAGGCGGCTTCATCCCGATGTCGGATCATAGCGTCCCCGACAACGTCCCCGTTGAAAACTACGACTATTACATGTCCCTTCTTGAGCAGTACGGAAAGTACCCGCTGCGGCTTGGGGAGTATGACCTGCCGGAAATGGATCATCTGAGCGCGTAGTAACCCGCGTTACGGAGGCGCAACCATCGTTGCGCTGGTTCATCCTGTTCGTATCCCGCCGACTCATTACGCGCTTTTGAACTCGGTTTCGGGCTGCCTTCAAAGTCGATAGATGCTTTGTTGGATACTGTTCGATTTCGTAACCCGGCTATCCGTGCGGGAGCCGGCCGAGCACGGCAACCTGGCCGGGTTCCCGGTGTCCGCCGAAGGGGTGCCGGCCCTGTCCGACTTGCTGCTGGAAGAGGCGCTGGCCGCCGGGGGGTTCAAGGTGGGGGAGGTGGGCGGGGGCAGCGTGCCCGAGCTGCGCCGCTCCGACCAGTTCGCCATGTGGGGAATGCTGGAAGAAAGGATCAACGAGCTGGGGGAACCCTCGCCCACCTCGTGCATGCACGCGCGGTACGAGGAGGACCGGGAATCGCTGGAAGAGGCGCAACGCCGACTGCCCTGACCCGCCGGGGCGTGCGGCGTGGTGGCCGTGATCAACGGGCGCATCGTGTGCGTCGACCTGTTCGATTCGCCTTCGACCCTGGGGAGGCTGTGGCCCTGCCTGGTCACCAGCTAGGCTCTGGACGCCCGGGCTTCCAGCCGTCCGGTTTCTTCGCCCGGCACGGCCGCCTCCGCGTGCCCACCGCGGAAAAGGTTTCCCGCTTCCTGTACGTGCCGCCCGACACGCCCATGGAGACCTTCGCCTCCCCGGGGATCGGCCAGAGCCTGCGCTTCCGCACCCCCGACCGGGTGGGCAGCGCCCTGGCCCTCGAGGACGTGGTGGTCCACCTGCAATTGTTTCCGAGCAATGGGCAGTCCCGGCAGGCGCACGGATTCACCCGGATGGCTGGGCCGTCCCAGCGCGGGCCGCGGTATTGATATTGGGAAGCTTACGGCACTTCGATGAACTCCGCCGACACGCGATTTCGGGGGAGGGGCAGGCGCTCCTCCCTCAGGCCTTCCAGGTGCACTTGAATCGCCTGCCGCATTTTTGCCGAAGCCTGCCGCCTGGTCTTGCCGGTGGCGATGCAGCCCGGCAGATCGGGGGAGTAGGCGGAGTATCCAAGGCTGCTTCTTTCATATATTGCCAAGAAACGCCTCATTTGTGTCCTTTTAATTGCTTGCGGAGGTGACCGTCGAGTGAATGCACTATACCGGCGGACGCGAGATTCTTACCCGATCGCCTCGAACCGTCACGATCGACCGTCTGGCCAACTCCTGGGAGTAGTTCTTGAGGATTCTTCCCATGAGCTCGATTCTTCTTTCGGCTGGTACATCCGGAAGGCGAACAAGCCCGCAGTGAGAAGATCCTTCCACGAAAATGAACTCGCCGAAGTCCTTGTCCATGGTCACCAGGACTCGGTCTTCGGCCGCAGCCCAATCCAGCACTACGTGATCGCCAGGGTCAGGACCACGCTCCCTGGATTCCACGACATCGTGTCCGTGTTGGCGCAGCCACTCCGCCAGCCGGTGGCCCGCGCACCGATCAACGAGAAACCTCACTTCGCGGCGACGCCCACTGAATCGAGAGAATCATGGGAGACAACGGCGTGTGCATAGGCCAGACAGGCCCGAATGTCCTCCGGCTCCAGATCGGGATAGTCGGCGAGAATCTCTTTATTATTCACCCCCTGAGCCAAGAGGCTCAAGATAAGCTCCACGGATATTCGCATACCCCGGATGACCGGTTTCCCGCCGAAAATACCCTTGTTGGCGGTGATTCGCCTGAGAATTTCCTGTCCGTTCATAAACCGCTCCAAAAAAATATTTCTTCTATAAAGATAGCATCATTGGAGGATCGCTTACAAGCAGTACGGTACCAACAGGGTGGCCCTTTGAGGATCGCCTTAATCGCCGTCAGCTTTTTGCGGGATATCTCTCAAGGGAAGTATCATCGGTTTGTTATGGTTTGGAGCTTCAGCGTTATCGAGAATCTCCGCGGCCTCCAAGATAGACTGGAGGCTGCCCCTATGCCCCGCCTAGAAGACCTCACCCCCGGCGCCCAGGTCAAAGGCATCCTGGCTGGCAGCCCGGTCACGGTGGTCAGCGTCAACAGGAAGTTCTCTAAATGTCTTGCCGCCGATGAAGCTAAGGATGCGATCGGAGGCTTTATTAACCTCATCCGAGCTCATACAGTGGGACCTTGGAAGCTTCTGCCGTGGATAGAAAGTAGGGATTGTCGATCGCTTTGGTTTCAACGAGATCAACGGGCGTTTGGAATAACGTTTCGAGACTCTCTGCGAAACTGAAGTATGAATGGGCGTATTCAACGGGAGGCATTTGCTGAAATTGAACGAGAAAATCGAGGTCCCGAACCTCTGCGAGAGAAGTCCCCTGCGTAGCAGAGCCGAACAGAAAGAGGCGCTCGACCCCGTGCTTCCTGCAGAGAGAATCGATTTCGTGTGATCGGCACAACCTATGGTTGGGTCGGCAATTATTCACCGAATTTGCGCCGTTCAGTCCCAAAGGGAGCCGTCCCGGAGTTGCTTCAGAAAAACACTCAAAGGCCAGATGTCGATGCCATCGGAGGTTCGCTGGCTCCGCTCCCCGGTATATACCACCGCGCGGCGCCGCAGCCCCGGCAGATCGGCGATGGCGCGCAGCCCTTTGAGGTGCCCATCGTGCACCTTGGGTGAACTCTTGGCCTCGACGGCTACGTACCTGCCGCCCCTGGCGAGCAGGAAGTCTACTTCAGTATCTCGGCTGCCGGCTGGGGCCCAATAGAAGCACTCCTCGAACAGCTCGAAGTAGTCCCGGGCGGCATGCAGCAGGGTGGCAAGCCAGCCCTCGAACAGAGTCCCCCGCTCCTCCGGGTGCAGCTCTGCGGTGCGGCCCGCGACAGCCCGGACTACCCCCGGATCGAACCAATAGAGCTTCGGGTGGCGGCGTTCCCTGACCCGCAGGCGGGCTTCGAAGGCCGGCATCCGGAAGGTAAGCAGGGTGTCCTCCAGGATTTCCAGATACCCGGAGAGGGTGGTCCTGCTGACCTCGGCATCGCGCGCAGCGGCGGAAACGCTGATCAGCTGACCGTGCATGGCCGCGGCCACCGGCAGGAAGCGGGCGAAGCCGGACAGGCTGCGGACCAGGGCTTCCGCCTTGATCTCCTCCTTGAGATACAACAGCACATAGGCTTTCAGGGACTGATCTCGATCCGGAGATTCCCAAATCAGCGGGATGGACCCCCACCTGTCCAGCGTCAACTATAACCACCGGTCGACGACAATTAAAACCACGGCCTCTTTCCGC
>Ga0315273_10007729_pt1 | contig 13491 bp, 10 predicted proteins | sample YL17G02_0_MG_FD_205753 | JGI IMG/M metagenome (GOLD analysis project Ga0315273, IMG submission 205753) | Sediment microbial communities from Yellowstone Lake, YNP, Wyoming, USA - YL17G02_0 | ecosystem: Environmental > Aquatic > Freshwater > Lake > Sediment | place: USA: Wyoming | collected... | reverse complement strand
AAAGGGGATAATATTGGGACAGGATATACTGCCTGCACCTGTGCCTGTCACCCCGCCTGGAAATGATGGACTATTGTCAGGGATGACCCCTGGAAATTACAAAATGCCCTCTGGATGGTCGCTTATAAAGGCGCAGGACTTTGAGAATGGCTGTGGTTCAGGTGAGTATTGTAACCTATCTCAGGGCAGCATAAACTCAACGAGGCCCCACACTGGTTCAAAATCCCTGGGTGGTACTTACTCTGCCGACCAAAATTCGGTGGGGTGGCATACGGACGAAGGCATTGCCGGATCATTTACAGAAATATATCTCTCGTTCTATGAGTGGATCGACTCTTCGGCTCTCTTTAATGATGAGTTCTTTTTAGCAAGATTTGCCGTTAATAGCGGCGTCTTTCAGGAGGTTCTTGCAGATTGGTATTGGGCACCCGGATTCAACAAGCCAAGCGCCACCCTATATATTGTACCCCAAGGACAACGGAGTGAACGTCTTGTCGGAAAGTCTGCGACAGTACCAACGGGGAAATGGGTCCAATGGGAGATTCACTATCGTCCGAATACGCCCGGAAATTCCAATGGATTTTTCCGCATCTATAAAGATGGTTCTTTGTTTGTTTCTGCGGAAAATGCAGACGTAAACAGTACGGTTAGCATGGCAAACTGTTCAGTCTCAGTAGGCGGGGTATATACGAAACTGGTTTGGATGAAGGACTATCCAACCTGTACTGTTTGTAGTTCATCCCCCGGCGATGGTACGGATTACTGCATGTCCTCAAAAAACTGGTGGGGACAATCCTTTAGCAACCCAAAATGTAGTCCGAAAGACCCGCCGCTTCCTAGTTTCCAGCGGTTCATAGACGATATAATTCTAATAAAAAAGTGAGAGACATATAAATAGATATTTCTTGAACCGCCTTCGATGTTTTTGACGAGAAGGGTATGTCCAACAATTGGTACGCTGGATTCGGTTTATCTTGATGACCAGTTGGCAATCATTGTTGGATATGGAGTAAAAAGTTGATCGTCCGATTTCAGATGGCCGATGGCAGGCTCGATCGTCGACCATCGCTTCCGCCACCGATGGGATGCGTTCTTCCTTCGCGTCTTCAGGGGAACGAATACCAGTGCAATGCGTCGATTCCAACGACTTATTTCTCCTTCGACATGGTCGACCTTCTGCTGATGCACATATCCGTACCGCTCTTGGCGTAACAACGACAATCTCCCCAGCCGCTTGCGCTATCGCACCCCTGAGGTCGGGTCGGGCGGAAAACGGTGTTGGAAATACTGGAAATACTCTAAGCCGATGAAGCATTAGCAGTACGGATTTTCCACGAACTTCTCCACCGCCTGCTCGTCGCTCATCCCCGAAGGCGTGCTTGAGGTAGTGAAGCCCGACCGGCAGGCTGGGTGTCATGTCCCACAGGAAAATGAGGTATTTTTTCAATTCCCAACAATGATTACATAAGTCACACAGCGCGTAGGGCCTAATTATTTAATGTTCACAGGTTTTTCAGGGGCGAATAATTATTTTTTGCTAGAATTAATATTATATTTTTCTTTATTAAATATTATTCATGCATACTTCACATATCCATTGTCTATATATATTCTCGGAATTAAAAGAAAGAACCAGGTTATCAAAGGATATTCAGAATTCAAAGTTACGATTATTATAACTGCCTTCAATGAAGAAAAGCGTGTAGAAAATAAAATTAAAAATACAATTGCCACCGCCTATCCAAAGGAAAGACTCCAAATTATAGTATCCTCTGATGGATCAACAGATAAAACAAATACAATTGTAAAAAAATACAAAAACAATGGGGTGGAATTGATACACATTGCTGAAAGAAAAGGAAAAGAGAATGCCCAAAGGGAGGCTTTGAAACACGCGAGGGGCGAGGTCGTTGTATTTACCGATGTGGCAACCATCCTCGAAAAAAACGCAATAGAGCAGATTGTCTCCAATTTTTCCGATCCTGCGATTGGTTGTGTCACTAGCGAAGACCGATTAATAGGGAAAGATGGAAAACAATCGGGGGAAAATTTCTACATCCGTTATGAAATGTGGCTTCGAAGGCTCGAATCGAGGGTAAGTTCGCCCGTCGGCCTCAGTGGATCTTTTTTCGCTGCAAGGAGATCCGTGTGCGAGGATTTTTCAGCAGACATGGATAGTGATTTTCGTACTCTCTTAAATAGTGTGAAACGAGGGATGCGAGGAACTTGCGATGAGGAGGCAATCGGATATTACTTTGATCTTTTCGATCAGCGGAAAGAATTCGATAGAAAAGTGAGAACTGTACTCCGGGGCCTGACGGTTTTTTTCAGGAATATTGAATTTATGAATGTATATAAATACGGATTATTTTCATATCAGATATTTTGCCATAAGCTACTTCGGTGGCTGGTTCCATTTTTAATGATCATTCTTTACCTCGTGAATATTCCGCTTGCTTTAGTATCTAATAAATATTTTGCTCTTCTTGTGGCCCAATCGCTGTTTTATGGGGTAGGGGTATTGTCATTATTAAATGGTTTATACTCCTCTCAGCGGATATTCATTAAGATCCCTATATACTTTCTAACAGTGAATGCATCGATTTTGGTTGCTTGGTACCGTTATTTAACCGGTCAGCGTGTTATCATTTGGACTCCCTCTGAGAGATGAATGGATCATATGTCTTTGCAATATTCAACTACAGGAGAATAGGAATATGCAGAAGATCGTGGATATCCGACTCTTTACAACAAGAGGCCGAACTATTTGCCAAAGAAATAGGAGGCGGAAATAATGGCCGTTTCTGCAATAGACAGAGTGACACAACCCTCGACATTGCTTTGCGCCTCGAATTATTCGTCCGATGTCGGATTCGCGTGGGACTTCATCGGGAAGTTGTGGGCCGGAATAGGCGATAAGGTAGCGGTCGCAGGTGTTCGCACGGTAGTCGCTTACCCGTCAATACCTGTCCCGCCGTATACCCTTCATTATAGCCTAGCAAAAGCCATTGTTCTAGATGCAACTTTTCATCGTCTCAGATCGGTGATATCGGTATTAAAGTATGTGCGGAAAGCGAATGTCCGTTATGTATATCTAACGGACCGACCTGTCGTCTCTATTGCATATCTTTTCTTACGTGCGATCGGTGTGAAGAGGATTATCGTACATGATCACACCTCCGGTGAAAGGACAAAACCATCCGGCCTGAAGCGCTGGGTGAAATGGGTCATCGCAAGGCTTCCCCTCATCAATGCCGACGATGTTATATGCGTTAGCGACTACGTTGCGCGCAGACAGATAGAGGTGGGCTTGGTTCCGCCTACACGTGTCAAGAGGGTGTGGAACGGCCTTCCGATTCAGGAGATCGGCCAAGCCTCAATACATGAGATGTTGAATATTGACCCGGAACGTCCAGTAATCATATGTGCCTGTCGGGCATCCAGGGTCAAGGGTGTGGAATATCTCCTTAGTGCCTTCGAAAAACTATGTGATCGGTTGCCTCCGAGTGACTCACGACCAGTCCTTGTTTACGTCGGGGGTGGCCCGGAATTCAAAAATCTGGAATTGATCCGGGACTCGCTCCGATCGAAAGACGATATCATTTTCACGGGATACCGTAACGACGTTCTGAAATTGCTTCTTGGCGCTCAGATTTGCGTTGTTCCCTCGGTTTGGCAGGATGCATGCCCCCTGAGTGTGCTGGAACCGATGTCATTGGGGCGAGCCGTCGTAGCATCTGCAGTAGGCGGAATCCCGGAAATAATTGATAACGGTGTAACTGGGAAGTTGGTGCCGCCTGCCGACCCCTCGGCCCTGTCTGAGGCCATCCTCGACCTCTTAACGAACAAGGAACAGTGCGAACGACTCGGCCTGGCTGCGAGGATCCGCATAGAACGTGATTTCGGCATCGAGCGCCAAGTCAACAAACTTGCCGAAATCATCATATCGCAACCGGCTCATGCATCCCCCTGGAGTGACCCCTCCCGGTAGGCAGTTCAACGTTTCGGAATCGACCAATCCTGCCAGAGATTGGAGGATGAGGTCATAAAAATCCACCGCCACCGCCGGCACAGTGCCGGATTCAAACAACGCACTGCCCGGATGTGCCTGAAAAGGGGAGGAAACCTCCCCAATCTCCTTCGGCTTTCTTCTGCCTTCCTTGTGATGATTCGATAGTCAATCATCGCATCCGCTGAAATTTGGCGCACACGCACTATGACGACGGATGAAGCAAGATGACTTTTTTGCAGAGACGGCGACTTTAGCTCAGCCGTGAAGGTGGAATCTGATGTTCAAGAATTCAAATAAAATAGTTCTATATTTAACAATCTCAGTATTATTAATAATATGGTTAAATTACTTTTTGTTTCAAGAAGAAATTATTATAAAAATATATAATAGAGGTTTTGTTAACATATTTAATATTCCAATTGAGTTATCAGAAGTTAAAAGTATAAATGATATTAAGATTATGGCATTAAAAATGTTATATTTACTTTCTTTTCTTAGCGTTATGATAATACTATCATGGTATTATCGGGATGGTTTATATAGAGAAATGAAGTTTCTGTTGATTGGGAAAAACAGCGAGGCGTATAATAAAGATATATTAAATTTTATAATACTAGTCGGATGCTCCTGGGCCTGTTTTTATTCATTATTATGCCAGGGTTATCAAGGCAGTTGGTATATTATTGAAGATATAATGAATTTTAAAGGTCCGTCCCCTTTTCAACAAAGAATATTGTTCGTATTATTTGCTAAGTTAATAAGATGGGTGTTCCCAAGTCTAACGTATATTCAGTCATATTGTCTATCACAATTACTGCCAATAGTTCTGGCATTTTATTTTATAAAAAAATGGGCTGAGCTTTTCATTAGAGCTAATTACTCCTTCCTTGCTCAGTTCATATTATTGGCAATGCTTATACCAACAATAACTTATTACACATTTTATGATTTTGGAATTATTTTTTTCTTCACGCTTTGCCTGTATCTATTATTTAAAGAGCAGTTCATAGCCTATTATATTGTTTTTTCCATCGGAATATTTAACCACGAAATAATATTGTTTATGGTAATAATATATTTGGCTATGTATTTAAAGGATCGTATCTTATGGAAGGAGATATTTATATCTATATTATTTCAACTAACTATATTTATTTTAATTCGTTATTTGCAATATTATTATATACCAGGAACTTATTTAACTGCCACTGGAAGAATATGGATTAACATAGATTTTATATTTAATAAACAGGCTATGCTATTTAATACTTTTGTAGTTATTGGGGTTTGGTATACTCTATCGATTATTGGAATTAAATATGCGCCAAAAAAATTAAAACGATGTGCCGTTCTGATCCCCCTGTTATTGATGATGACGTTATTTGTAGGTCAATTAAATGAACTAAGGCAATTTAATGCATATATTCCAGTAGCAATTTCAAATATAATGTGTTTATTTGCCTCCTTGAATGAATTACCTCCACGAGACAGCCTTGAATAAAGATAAAGAATTTCATATATCCTGTAATATAGATGTTCCTCTATGTGTGGATATGGATGGTACCCTTATCAAAACCGATATATTTTTCGAAACGCTTATTATTGCATTACGGAAACGATGGAGAAACGTTTTTTTTATGCCGATTTGGCTTTCCCGGGGAAAGGCGTTTCTCAAACGCAAACTCTTGGGGTTCGGGGTTCCTGATCCCCAATCCATCCCATATAATTCAGAACTTATTGAATACTTGAAGTCGGAACGGGATTTTGGGCGTAAGATTACGCTGGTTACGGCAAGTGACATTCTGGCGGCAGGTCCAGTAGCCAGACATGTAGGAGTATTCGACGATGTGATGGCCTCTGACGGGGGTATGAACCTAAAAGGTGCGGCGAAGGCTCAGGCACTCGTTAATCGGTTTGGTGAAAGAGGTTTTGTTTACGCAGGAAACGACAAGAGCGATCTGGAAGTCTGGCGGCGGGCGAGATGCGCTATCGTTGTAAACGCTCCGGAAGGTCTGGCCCGAAAGGTCGCCGAAACAACTCCCATCGTTTGCGAATTTCCAGGCAGAATACCGGTATTTCGAGAACTCGTTCGAGCCATGCGGTGCTACCAATGGGTTAAAAATATCCTTGTATTCGTCCCCATCGTAGCTGCCCACCGATTTTTCGAAATGAAAGGTTTGATACCAACATTATTGGTGTTTTTAGCTTTATGCGCAGGGGCATCCGGGGGATACCTAATTAATGACTTGATGGATATAGAGTCCGACCGAAGACATCCGCGGAAACGGGAAAGACCTTTTGCCAGTGGGAATCTTCCCCTTCAATTTTGCCTCTTAGGACCTATTTTAAGTATAATAGGCCTTATTATCGGCATGATGGTCTCTGTGATTTGCTTTATGCTAATTCTTTTGTATATTACTTTGTCAATTAGTTATTCCGAATATCTTAAAACACGTCCAATAATAGATATTTTTTTGTTGGCAGGTTTGTATACACTTCGTGTTGTAATTGGTGGTGTATCATCTGGGAACTTTGCATCTATATGGTTGTTAAATTTTTCAGGATTTTTATTTCTTTCATTGGGTATATTGAAAAGGTATTCAGAATACTCCGAAGATCAAGGCAAGGAAGGCAATTCAATTTATAATCGTCGAGGATATACAAAATATGATATGCAAGCTCTAATAATTATGGGGATTAGTAGCAGTTTTACTTCCGCTGTCATTCTTGGCCTCTATATTGACAGTACCCAAGCGCAAGTGGCCTACCGGACACCACTTATTTTATGGGGTATTGTTCCTCTCGTCTTGTTCTGGCAGTGCCGTATGTGGCTTGCAACAACAAGAGGATATATGCTTGATGATCCGATCGTATATGCCGCAAAGGATAGGGTCTCAAAAATTATAGGATTCTTGTCACTTACACTTTTTATTTTAGCAAGTATTGATATTAAAAAAATATTTACAATATTTTATAACCACATTTTTGCTGGATGACAGGTTGGATATAATTGTCTTTAACGCACCTGGAAAAAATTCTCCCTCGCATCAAATCTTTGATAATCGTCTAATTTATTTTGCGATCCCTTTTTCGTTTGACATTCGACTCAATATTTGAGAAATATAGCTATTATGGTAATACTGTTACATTCTTATGTCTGTGATCCGCCATGACCCGTAGATCGTCTTTCTGGCGCAATGTGTTCGCCCTGATATTCCTTCCAACGATTTGCATTTTCCTTACAACCTGCGGTGGAGGAGGAGGAGGAACCAGCAGCACCGGTTCACCACCCGTAGTTACGTCGCTCGCCGCAACCAATATATCCGGGAACAGCGTCGTTATGAATGGAACGGTTATCCCGAACGGACTACAGACACAATATTGGTTTGAATACGGCACGGATTCCATGCTTTCGACTTTCGACAACACAGCGCCACAGTCGATTGGCTCCGGGACAAACGGTCTGCAGGTCGCCGGGACCCTAACGGGTCTTTCCGCCGGTACCTACTTCTTCCGGGCAGCGGCTAGCAACGGGTCGGGGACCACGATAGGGACGATCTTGAGCGTCGTGATAAACCCTGCCGGTCCACCGCCCACGACGGTAACGGTCCGGCCGGTCGAGACGAGCGACATCCTCTACAATCCGGGCATGGGATTCGCCGATTTCCATTTCGGTTGGGGACACCCTCCACCACCGAGCGAATACCCCCCTCAAACCGTCGCCTACTTCCGCTGGACGTGGGACGAACTCGAGCCATCCGAGGGTCAGTACAACTTCGGTCTTGTGGATAGCTTGATCCAGCAGGCGAAGGCCAAGGGGGAGACCCTTGCGTTCCGAATCATGTCCGTGTACGAAGGTTCGACGCCGAAGTGGGTACGCGACAAGGGGGTCGACAGCGTCACGGTCGGCAGCGACATCTTCCCGGATCACAACAACCCCGTGTTCCTCGATTACCAAGAACGGCTCGTCAAGGCCTTCGGGAACCGATACGCGGGTACACCGGGCATCGATCACGTCGACATCGGTTCGGTCGGCTGCTGGGGTGAGTGGAACACCGCCTGCTGCGGGTCCTCGGAAGCGCTTTGCACCCAGTATCTTCCTACCGATCAGAATAAAATCCGCATCACCGACTGGTACTTCCAGTACTTCCCGGGCACGCCGCTCGTGATGCTCCACGGTGGTCCTGTCGAGTATGCCGCCTCCAAGGGTGCCGGCTGGCGCGGGGACTGCTTCGGGGACTATGGAATGTTCGTGCCGACCTGGAACCACATGGAAAATGCCTACGAGCCCATCGTCCAGATTCCGGTGGTGGGCAATGCCTGGAAGGCCGGTCCTGTGCAGTTCGAGGTTTGCGGCGTCATGCAGGACTGGTACGACCTGGGCTTTGACATCGATCGAATCCTTCAAAAGGGGCTAGATTGGCACATGACGGTGTTAAACGCCAAGTCCTCGCCCGTGCCTGCCGCTTGGCGACCGAAGATCGATACCTTCCTGAAAAAACTCGGGTACCGGTTCGTGCTGCGTGAGCTGACGCATACCGGCGAGGCGCGTCCCGGCGAGGCGCTGCTCTTGAGATCCCAGTGGGAAAACAAGGGCGTGGCGCCCATCTACCATCCGTGGCCGCTCGCATACCGGCTCCGGTCGAGCGCCGATCTCGTGGTCGCCACCTGGAGAAGCGCGGCCAATCTCCTGAGCTGGCAGCCAGGGCTTCACGACCTCGAAGAAGTCGTTACTGTACCTGCGGGTGTGCCGGCCGCGACGTATTCCCTGGACGTGGCCATCTTGACCGAGGACGCGAAATCTGCGCACGTAGAACTCGCCATTGGCGGAAAACGCCCGGACAAGTGGTATCCCGTCTCGGAAGTGAGGATCAAAAACTGAAAACGAACCTGTAGTATACGTTTGGCTTTCCGATACCATCGGGAATCCGGGGACGGGCGAAAGAAGCTGGACACAATCGGAAACTCTTCATGTGCGATAATCCTTGATGGGAACCAGCGGTCGGCCTTGGCGGCGACCCGGTCCCTCGGCAATAAAGGAATCGAAGTCATCGTAGGCTCCGAGACGGGGAAGTCCCTCGCCTCTTCATCCAGGTATTGCAAGAGAGCTTTCTCGTATCCCCCGCCGGATTCAAACCCCCCTGCGTTTCTGCGCGTGGTGCTGGAGACTTGTGGGCAATATGTCCACCCGCTCCTGTTCCCGATGACGGATGTGACACTCAACGAAATCCTGCTGAACCGGAAATATCTCCCGGAAAATGTGCTGATTCCGTTTTCGGATCATGATCGATACGATGCCCTCACCGACAAGGAGAACCTGTTCCGACAGGCGAAGAAATTGGCGATCCCCATGCCGGAGACGTTGTTTTCGTCGGATTTCACGCGCAATGAAGACCTGATATCGGAAGCTGTGACGATGGGATTTCCGCTGGTCGTCAAAGCGGCCCACTCGCGGGCCTTTTTGTCCGGAAAATACGTTTCTTCCTCGGCGATGTATGCGAACGGCCCGGACGAACTGAGAACAATTCTGGGGAACGCGCCGTTCGACCAGGTCAGGTGTCTTGTCCAGAAGAGGATCCAAGGTCCCGGCGTCGGTATATTCCTGCTCGCACGAAATGGCGAAGTCCTTGCCATGTTCGCCCATCGGAGGATCCGGGAAAAACCTCCCTCCGGAGGGGTGAGTGTTCTTTGCGAAAGCATCAGCCCGCCCGCCGAGGCGCTGGCCGCCGCCACCCAATTGATATCCTTCAATGGCTGGCATGGGGTCGCGATGATCGAATTCAAGTGGGACGCCGCAGAGAATCGGCCCAAGCTGATCGAGGTCAATGCGCGGTTCTGGGGTTCCTTGAATCTGGCGATCATGGCGGGGGTGGATTTCCCGTTTTTGCTTTACCGTCTGGCTCGGGGTGAGAAGGTTGAAGGCCCCGCCGAGTACCGCATCGGCCTGAAATCGCGTTGGGAACTTGGCGATCTCGACTATCTCCTTATCCGCCTGAAAAGGGATCCGGTCCACCCCTCGGTGGCCGGAACGCGGGTGAGGAAGCGGGATGCCGTCACGGATTTTTTCGCCGATTTTTTCCGGCCGTCGATTATCCACGAGGTCTTCGATTCCGGAGACCCCGGACCGTTCCTGTACGAAGCGAAGGAATATATCAAACATCTCGTGCACCGTGCCTGAGGCATTCGCGATTGGCAGACAGGCGGTCCGTTGGATCCGGACCGGCTTGAACGGGCTAGTCTGGCGCTATCTGGGTTTAGGCATCGGGAACCCACCAATCCCACGTTCGCCCGGATTCGTCCTCTTCTTGTGCCAGGGAAATGTCTGCAGGAGTCCGTTTGCCGAGAGGTATTTCCGGAAGGTCACGGGAGATGGGAATATTGGGGGGATTCGCTCCAGTTCGGCGGGTCTAGACGTGCAGATGTCCGCCCCTCCGCCGGATCTTGCCGTCAAAGTCGCGAGGACCCTTGCCGTCGACCTGACGGATCACCGGTCGAAGCCTGTCACGGCGGACATGATCGAGGAAAGCGACATGATCTTCGTTGTGGAGCATCGTCAGGCTGCGCTCCTGCGAAGGACTTTTCCTGGGCATGATCCGAAAATCTTTCTGCTCCCGATGTTTGACACGGGTCCTCTCCCGGCCTGGGATTACGGCTTGCGATACAACATCCCCGATCCGTACGGCAAGCCGGAGAAGGACTTTCTGGAATGCTTCCGGAAGATCGAGAGTTCTATCGACGGGTTCCTGTCGCGATCGGATCTTCACCCGAGGAGGATGTAACCGCCCTGAAACTGCTATCGGTCGTTATGCCGGTCTACAACGAACGGGAGACCATCCGCGAGATCCTCGAGGCGGTCCTGAACGCACCTGCCGAAGGGCTCTCGAAAGAGCTCATCGTCGTGGACGACTGTTCCACGGATGGGACCCGGGAGATTCTCGGGAAAGAAGTGGAAGGCAGAGAGCAGGTACGCGTCATCTACCACGAGCGCAACCAGGGTAAGGGAGCGGCGCTGCGGACGGGGATATCCAATACAACGGGTGACATTGTCCTGATCCAGGACGCCGACCTGGAGTACGACCCGCAGGAATATCCCAAGCTGTTGTCCCCGATCCTGGAAGGGAAAGCCGATGTGGTCTATGGGTCCCGGTTTGTCGGAGGGGATTCCAGGCGGGTCCTTTTCTTTTGGCACTATCTCGGCAACCGGTTCCTCACGACTCTCTCCAACATGTTCACGAACATCAACCTCTCCGACATGGAGACCTGTTACAAGGTCTTCCGCGGAGAGATCATCCGTGGGATCCCGATCGAGGAAAACCGCTTCGGGTTCGAACCGGAGATCACCGCGAAAGTCGCCCGGAGGGGGTGCTGTATCTACGAGGTAGGGATCCGTTACTACGGACGAACCTACGCGGAAGGGAAGAAAATCGGCTGGAAGGACGGCCTTCGTGCGATCTGGGTGATACTGAAATATCGCTGAGGGATGACCGGAATGTGCGAAGGTGCCAGGGATGGAATGATGAAGGGTTCTTCTTCTCCCCCAAGTCCGGATAAGCAGGTATTGGCTCGATCCCCCTCCACGATCATCTTTTCCTTCCTTGCCTCTCCCATCACTCTCATCGGATTCGGAATCCTGCTGCGGACCGTACAGTACGCGGCGAACCCTTCGCTCTGGGCGGATGAGTCTGCCCTGGCCCTCAACATCATCCAGCGAACCTACGCCGATCTGTTGCAGCCCCTGGACGACGGTCAGGCTGCTCCGGTCGGATTCCTTCTGCTTGAAAAGTTCGTTTCGCTCCGGTTGGGAATCGGGGAGCATGCCCTGCGGCTGATTCCATTCCTTTCCGGGATCGCCTCCCTCTTCCTTTTTCATGCGCTGGCGAAAAGGTGCCTCGTGCGCGAGGCCGTTCCCTGGGCCTTGTTCCTTTTTGCGATCGCCTCGCCCCTGGTCTACTATTCATCGGAACTGAAGCAATATTCCAGCGATGTTTGCATCACGCTGGCGATCCTCCTGGCAGGAATCCGTGCCCGGGAGAAAAATCTTGATTTGTTTTCCGTCGCGATGTTCGGTGCTGCAGGTGCAGTCGGGATCTGGTTTTCCCAGCCGGCCACCTTTGTGGCCGGTGGTGTTGCATTGGCTCTCGTGGTTTCATGCGTCGCGCGAAAGGATTCGGGTGGAGCAGGTCTTGCCGGGCTCGCCGGAACGCTGTTCCTTCTGAGTTTCGGGGCGGAGTATCACTTCCTGATTCGCAACATCCGATTGGATCTTTTCCTGGAGTTCTGGTCCCGGGATCTCATGCCGTTTCCCCCGTCCTCCCCCTGGCACCTGTTATGGATCTGGAATACATTCATCCTCCTGTTCTATTTTCCGATGGGATTGGCCCTCAAGGGCATGGGGGCGTTTTCGTTTCTCTGTGGGGCCCTCTCGATGCTTAAGAGGAATCGGGATACCCTGTTCATCCTCTTCTTCCCCGCATTGGTCACCATCGTGGCCTCCGCCCTTCAACGGTATCCTCTCCGAGGAAGACTGGTGCTGTTCCTTGCACCCTTCCTGGCGATCCTCATGGCCGAGGGAATCATACAGGTTTTCGAGATGGGCCGGGCGAAACGACTATACGCCGGTGTTCTTTTTGTCGTTCTTCTGTTCCTGCAACCGCTGGCGGATGCAGCAGTTAATGTTCGGTATCCCGAAGAAGCCAGGGGGAGCCATTCCGAGGAGATCCGCCCTGTTCTTTGGTACATCCGGGACCATTGGCGGGAGGGGGATCTGATGTACGTATTTAGTTCATCCGAATACGCGTTTCGATACTACTCGTTGTTACTAGGAGCGGATTTTCGGGAAGTCATCATCGGGGCAAGTTTAAGGAAGGATTTTGAAAATACATACCGGAAGGAGCTCGACCGTTTAAGCGGCAGGGGCCGCGTATGGATCCTGTTCTCCCACGTCTCAAGCGGAGGTAAGGGGAAAGACGTCAATGTGGAAAGCATGGTTCGATATCTCGAGACCATTGGAAGACGACAGGATCAGGTCCGGCATTCCGGCGCGTTTGCATACCTGTTCGATCTCACGGCTCCTTCGGAAACAGGAAGGCAGGGAAAATGAACATGCGAAGAGGGCTACTCCTAGTGCTTGTGCTGGGAGCCATGTTCTTCATGGGTCCTGCGATTGAACCCGGAGTCCAGCCGTGGGAGTGGGTAACCGCTTCACCGGAGAGCCAGAAGATGAATTCGGAAATATTAGAGGCTGCCTGGGCCGGGTTGAAAGATCGGAACACCACAGCATTCCTCGTAATCCGAAACGACCGGATCGTTTTCGAACGGTACGCCGCGGGTTTCAGCCGAAGGAGACCACACTACACCGCATCCATGGCCAAGGCGCTGGTGGGCGGTGTCGCACTGATGGTGACTATGGACGATGGGCGGATTAGACCGGACGATCCGGCGAGCAAGTACATACCGGGGTGGGTCGGTGATCCCGGGAA
>Ga0315273_10007728_pt1 | contig 13493 bp, 10 predicted proteins | sample YL17G02_0_MG_FD_205753 | JGI IMG/M metagenome (GOLD analysis project Ga0315273, IMG submission 205753) | Sediment microbial communities from Yellowstone Lake, YNP, Wyoming, USA - YL17G02_0 | ecosystem: Environmental > Aquatic > Freshwater > Lake > Sediment | place: USA: Wyoming | collected... | reverse complement strand
CGCCGACGCCTTCTCCCCCGGGGTCTGCAGCGCGACCGTGGAGGTGCTGGAGCGGTTCGGGGCGACGGTGCGTGTCCCGCTCTCCCAGACGTGCTGCGGCCAGCCCGCCTTCAACTCGGGCAACCGGAAGGAGGCCCGGGCGATGGCGCGGAAGTTCCTCCTCTCCTTTCCCGACGACGGCCCCATCGTCACCCCGTCGGGGTCGTGCGCTGCGATGGTGAAGCACGGCTACCCCGTCCTGTTCCGGGACGAGCCCCGGACACTGGCACGCGCGCGATCGGTCGGCGAGCGCATTTTCGAACTCTCCCAGTACCTGGTCGACGTGCTCGGCGTGACCGACCCAAAATCGGATTTTTCGGGGAAGGTGACGTACCACGATTCGTGCCACCTGCGGCGGGGGCTCGGGGTGGTCGAGGCCCCGCGGAAACTGCTCCGCGCCGTTCCCGGCGTCGAGTTCGTCGAGATGGAGGAGAGCGACCGGTGCTGCGGCTTCGGGGGCGTCTTCTCCCTCAAGTACCCGCAGATCTCCTGCAAGATGACGGAGCGGAAGGTCGAGCGGATCCTCGCGACCGGCGCGTCGTACGTCACCTCCGGGGACCTCGGGTGCCTGCTGAACATCGGCGGGTTGATCTCGCGGATCGGATACCCGGTGAAGGTGATCCATCTCGCCGAAATCCTCGCGGGGAAAACCGCCGGGAGAGGGGACGCCGCCTGATGGAGCTCAACGCCAACGCGTTCGGGCGAAACGCCAGGAAGGCGCTCCTCGACAAGACGCTGCAGGGAGCGCTCGGGCGGACCACGGGGCGGTTCCTCGCCCACCGCGACGCGGCGATCGCCGCCTTTCCCGAGTTCGAGGCGACCCGGGAGCGCGCATCGCGGATCAAGCGGGACGTCCTCGACCATCTGGACACGTACCTCGCGCGCTTCATCGAGGAGGCGGAAAAACGGGGCGCGATCGTCCATGTGGCCCGGGACGCGGCCCAGGCGCGGGAGATCGGGGCGCGGATCGCGCGGGACGAGGGGGTCACCCTCGCCGTGAAGTCGAAGTCGATGGCGTCCGAGGAGATCTCGTTCAACGAGGCGCTGCAGGGAGCGGGCGTCACGGTCGTCGAGTCCGACCTCGGGGAGTTCATCATCCAGCTCGCGGGGGAGACGCCTTCCCACATCATCGCCCCCGCAGTCCACAAGACGCGCGAAGAGATCTCCCGCCTCTTCGAGCGCCACCTCGGGGAGCCGCGGACCGACAGCATCCCCGAACTGGTCGGGATGGCCCGCAGGCACCTGCGGTCGAAGTTCCTCTCCGCGGGGATGGGCGTCTCCGGCGGGAACTTCCTGGTGGCCGACACCGGCTCCGTGGTACTCGTCACCAACGAGGGGAACGGGCGGATGGGGACGATCCTGCCGCGCGTCCACCTCGCCGTCGTCGGGATCGAGAAGGTCATCCCGCGCATGGCGGACCTGCCGACCTTCCTTCGTCTCCTGCCGCGGAGCGCCTCCGGCCAGGCGATCTCGTCATACGTGTCGATCGTGACGGGCGCGCGGCGCGCGGGCGACCCCGAGGGGCCGGACCGGATGCACATCCTCCTGCTCGATTGCGGCCGCAGCGCGATTCTCGAAGGAAAGTACCGGGAGATCCTCAAATGCGTCCGCTGCGCCGCATGCCTGAACATCTGCCCCGTCTACCAGAGCGTGGGGGGGCACGCCTACGGGTGGGTCTACTCCGGTCCGATCGGCGCGGTCCTGACCCCGCTGCTGGTCGGCCTCCCCGAGGCGGCCGCGCTGCCCGACGCGAGCACGCTGTGCGGCGCGTGCGCGGACGTTTGCCCGGTGAAGATCCCGCTGCCGGAGTTCCTGCTCGAACTCCGGTCCGACGCGCGGGAACAAGGCTTGAAGACCCCCGGCGAGATCGCCGCGATGAAAGGGTATGCGGGGGTGATGCAGCGGGCGGGGCTGCTCGAAGCGATCGAGCGGATCGCCGGGGTGCTGGGGCAGTTCTTCACGAAGGGAAAGGGGATCGGCGGGCTGCCGTACCCCTTCTCGGGCTGGACGGAGCGCCGCGACTTCCCCGCGCCGGCCGCGCTGCCGTTCCGCAAGCAGTGGAAGATCAAGCGGGGAGCGAGGGGGTGACGCGGTGAACGAGCGGGAATCGCTGTTCCGTCGCCTCTCCGCTGCGTGCGGGGGTCACGGCGCCGCAGCCGGGGAACCGCTTCCCGGGGAAACGCCCGTGGCGCCGGAATGCGACCGCATCGCGCTGTTCGCGGAGACGTTCACCGCCGCCGCCGGGGTGCTCCTCCGCGGGCCGGTGGAAAAGGCGTTGTCCGACCTCGGGGAACTGCTGCGCGCGGAGGGGGTGACCGCACTCTTCTTCCCGGAAGACGACGCGGAGGCGCGGGAGATCGCGGAGGCGCTCGTCCCGTTCGGGCCGTTCAACCTCACGACGGGAGCGGAGGTTCGCGGGGGGAGCACGGCGGTCACCGCCGGTTTTCAGACGGCGGAGGCCGCGATTGCCGAAACGGGGACGATCATCGAGACCAGCGGGGGCGGGAAAACGCTCCTCCCGGGCCTGATCGCGGACGTCCACGTGTCGATCGTGCCCGTCGCCTCGGTGGTCGCCCGGATGGAGGAGGCGCTGTCGGCCTTCACCGCCGACCCGCCCCGGAACATCTCCTTCCTCTCCGGCCCGAGCAGGACCGGCGACATCGAGCAGACCCTGACCGTCGGCGCCCACGGGCCGAAGAAGGCGATCGCGCTGCTACTCCCCTAACGCGGAACTGGTTGTGGGCAGGGGACACACCTCCAGGGGGGACATTCCTGGTTTTGACCCGGGACGAAGGGAAGGAGTGTCCTCCCACTGCGGGAAGGAGTGTCCCCCACTGCGACCAGGTATGTCCCCCCTGGCAGGAATGTCCCTCGAAAGCGCTTGCACCTTAAAGTTATTTTTACTCAAAGGGGTCAGTGGCCCTGGCATTCATTACCATCCCAGGGCCCGAAGAAAAAATAACCAGCCTGTAATTGTTATGGCGGAGGCGGCGGTCGAGACGATGACGATCGTCCCGGCGAGGTCCGTGTCGCCCCGCAGGCGCGCCGCCATCACGTAGGTGACCACCGCGGTGGGGCACCCGAGCATGATCGCCCCGATCCGCATATCCTCTCCCGACAGCCCCATCCACCGGTACAGGACGATCCCGATCCCCGTAAGGACGACCCCCTTCAGGAACGTCGCGAGCGCCGCGACCGCGAACCCTTTCCGGGCGCGCTCGAACGAGAAGGATCCCCCGAGGCACAGCAGCGCCACCGGCAAGGTGGCCGGTGTGAGGATCCGGAAGGTCCGGTCGATCATCCCGGGGAAGGGAAGTTTCAGCACGCTCCACGCGATCCCCGCGAGGCACGCGAGGATGATGGGGTTCGTCGCGATCTGCCGCGTGATGCGCGACGTCGTGGTCCCGATCCCCTCCTCATTCCCCGCGCCGTGGGGCGCCATCAACGCCACGATCGACAGGCCGTTCAGCAGCGGCACGATCAGGCCGAGGAAGATCCCCGCCTTCCGCAGCCCCCCGGGTCCCACCGCGTTGAAGACGATCGGCAGCCCGACGTAGGCGAGGTTCGCGCGGAACGACCCCTGGACGAAGGCCCCCGTTTCCGACGGCCCGAGCCCGAGGGCGCGGGCCATGAGGAAGGCGAGCAGGAAGGTCGCGAGCGTGGCGACGTACCCTCCGACCACGAGGGGTCCGCTGAACGCCTGCCGGAAATCGGTCCCGCCGATCTCGTGGAAGAGGAGCGCCGGGAGCAGGATGTAGTAGACGAGGGAGTTCGCCGCATCGATGAACCCCTCGTCGAGGAACCGGTAGCGGCGCAGGACGACTCCCATCGCCACCACGAGGAAAACCGGGATGACCGACTGCAGGATGTCCAGATGCGCCTCCGGGGATCACCCTTCGGCTGCGCCGCCTCCCTGACGATCGAGGATTACTTCTTGCCGTGCTCCGCGGCGAGGTAGTCGACGATCTTCGCCGCGTCGGCGTCGGAGAGCCAGTCGGCCTTCTTCCCCTGCATCTCCTTGACGATGCTCGCCCACTTCTCCTTCGTCTCGCGTCGAGCCGTCGCCCGGTCGATGCCGTGGCAGACGCCGCACTTGTTGTCGAAGAGGGTCTTTCCGTCCAACGTGGGAGCCGCCGGGGCCGCCGCCACGGGAGCCGCTGGAGCCGCGGGCTTGGGGGGTTCCTGCTTGGCGCAGCCGATGGCGAAGACGAGAAGCATCGCGGACACGACACTCAGGACCACGGAGCGAACACGCATTTCGTGAATCCTCCTTGAAGGAAAAGTTACGATCATCCTACTCTCCTGTTCGTCGGATACTCAACAATTTCCTCCCGGGAAATAATGCGGCCCGGGGGAAACCGCCACCGCGGCCCCGGCCTGCGCGAGGCGCTTCGCTGTCGCCGCCCCGATCCCGCGGCTCGCCCCCGTGACCACTGCCACCTTCCCCTTCATGTGCATGGCGTCCCCCCCGACTGGTTCCGGCCTCTTAAAAAAACACGGCACCCCCCCGTGTTCCGGGGGGTGCCGTGCCGAGATACTCCTTCGGTTCCGCTTCCTTTACTTGGCCTCCCGGATTTCCACTCTCCGGTTCAGGAACTTGCCTTCCTTCGTCTTGTTGTCCCCGACGGGATCGGCTGCCCCTTTCCCCTCCGAGGTGATCTTTTCGCCTGCAATGGGGCCCTCGCCCACGAGATATTTCTTCACGGCCTCCGCTCTGTTCTCGGACAGCTTCTGGTTGAGTTTGGCGCTGCCAGTGCTGTCCGTGTATCCCACCACGTGGATTTTGGCGTTTGGGTTCTTCTTCGCGAACTCGATCGCCTTCTGCAGCTCCGCAAGGTCCGCCGGCCGGATGGTATATTTGTTCGTGTCGAAGTTGACGCGAAGGGTTACCGTCGCCGGCGGAGGCGGCGGAGGCGGCGGCGGAGGAGGAGGAGGCGGCGGAGGCGGCGGCGGAGGCGGAGGCGGAGGCGGAGGCGGCGGCGGAGGCGGAGGCGGCGGCGGCGGCGGAGGCGGCGGCGGAGGAGGAGGAACGACCACCGGTTTCGGCGCCGGAGTCTCTCCTCCGAACGGGATCATCAACCCGCCGACATACTGCATGTTGTTCCGGGTGCTGCTGTCCTGGTCATAGACGATGTACCGAGCATCCGCCCGAAGCTGCACTTTCTTCAGGAAGGGAACCGCTTTGACTATTCCCCGAAACCCGTTTTCCTCGAAGACCGCGTATTTCACGCCGCCGCCGATGTTCAAGAACGCCTCGTCGAATCCCTGATAACGGCCGGAATCACTCGCACTGATCGATCCGATCCCGGCGGCAAGATACGGAACGAATCTTTTCTCGGGCCGGAAATGATACAGGCCGTCGAGCCGGTATTTCCTGATGTTGACGGTGTTAACACCATGTTGCGGCTCTGTCCCCATGTAATCGAACGACGCCTCGGCTCCCCAATTCGGCGTGAAGTTGTACCCCAATCCCAAGCCGAAAACGGGGCCGCCATATCCCGTGGATTCGAGACTCTGATTCCCCTCGAAAACGTACCCCCCGATGTACGGGGTCAAGGTGTACGTCTTCGCTTTCACTTCGGCCAGCGCCGAGGAACACCACAGCAACGACAGAGACAAAAGCATGAGCGAAACCATCCGTCTCTTCATCGATCATCTCCTCCTTTAGAATATTTGAACGATGGAAAACAACGCTTCCCATAATACCCGCAACGCCATGCGATTCTCTGGTGTTGTCCTGTTAGCGGAATAGTATCTTCAGATGGATCCCCCGGTCAAGCACCATTTCCATCCCCAAAAACCGACAATTCATTTGCTACTAAACAGGACAAGTCTACTTGCTCTTAACAGCACCATTTCCATCCCGGGAAGGTCCGGCCGACCGTCACCGCCACCGTTGTGTGCCACCGTGTTGCCATGCGCGAAGAGAAGTAGTAGATTGAAAAAAAAGTGCGGCAGGCGGCATTTCCGAAATCCTTGAAATTTTCGTCAATTTCTCGAAATAATCTCTTCCGGGGGTTGCATCATGATCGGGAAACGTTATTTTCCGGCACTGCCGTCGGTCCTGGTCACATTCGAGGGGGAGTGCCGATGATCCGTGTGCGATTCCCGCAGAAGAAGAAGGAGATCGAGGTCCGCGGCCCGCGCCGGGTGATGGACCTGCTGGCCGATGCGGGGGTGCGCCCCACCACGGTGATCGTCACCCAGGGAAAGAAACTCCTCACCAGGGACCACCGGGTGGAGGACGGGGCGACGATCGACGTCCTCTCCGTCGTCTCCGGAGGCTGACATGACCGTTCCCTGCCGATGAAGTGCAAGCGATGCAGGGGGGCCGAGGCCGTGGTCGAGCTGCCGAGCCACCACGCCGCCTTCTGTCCCGACTGCTTCTTCCTCTTCTTCCGGCGCCAGGTGACGGAGGGGATCCGCAAGCTCCGGCTCCTCGCCCCGGAGGACCGCGTCCTCGTCTGCGTGTCGGGAGGCAAGGACAGCCTGGTCCTCTGGGACGTCCTGATGGACGAGGGGTACGAGACGGAGGGGCTCTACATCGACCTCGGGATCGACGGATACTCCGACCGGTCGAAAGAGAAGGTCCTCGCCTACGCGGCGTCGCGCGGGAAGACGCCGATCGTCGTGGAACTCGCGAAGGAGGGGATCCCGATCCCCGAGGCGGCCCGCTGCGTGCGGATGCAGGAGTGCGCCATATGCGGGACCGTAAAGCGGTACTTCTTCAACCGCGTCGCCGCGGAAGGGAAGTTTACGGTGGTGGCGACGGGGCACAATCTCGACGACGAGACGGCGCGGTTGCTCGGAAACCTGCTCCACTGGCAGCGGGACCATCTCGCCCGGCAGCACCCGCTCCTGCCCGGGGCGGGCGAAGGGCTGGTGCGCAAGGTGAAGCCGCTGTGGCGCGTGAGCGAGGTCGAGACGGCGTCCTACGGCTTCCTCAAGGGGATCGACTACGTGACCGAGGAGTGCCCCATGAGCGAAGACGCCACCTCCCTCGTCTACAAGGAGGCGCTGTCGCGCGTCGAGGACCGGATGCCGGGGACGCGGATCGTCTTCTACCAGGGATTCCTCGACCCGTCGAACCCGTTGCGGAAAGCGCCGGGGGACGCGGCGCCGGCCGATGCCGCCCCGTCGCCGGAAGGGGCGCCGGGCTCAAGCGCCGGGCCCGCGAGCGAAGCCGAGGAAGGAAATTCCGGGACACCGCGGGCGTGCGCGTCGTGCGGCGCCCCGACCTTTGCGGAGGCCTGTTCCTTCTGCCGGTTGAAGGAGCGCGTCCGGAAAGCGAGGGAACAGCGCGCGGGGAGGGCTTCCGCATGACGACGGGCGGGCGCATCCGCAGGGGCCCCTTTCAGGAGGGAGAGGACATCCTGCTGATCTCCCCCAAGGGGGAGGAGCACCTGATCACCCTCGCACGGGGGAAGGCGTTCGGCACCCACAAGGGGAACGTGCCGCACGACGACATCCTCGGCAAGGAGGACGGTTCCCGCGTCTGGACGGCGATGGGGAGCGAATACCGGGTCTTCCGCCCCACCTACATGCAGTTCATCATGAACCAGAAGCGGCACGCGCAGATCATCTACCCGAAGGACACGGGGACGATCCTGATGTGGGCGGACATCTTCCCCGGGGCCACGGTGATCGAGGCGGGGATCGGCTGGGGCGCCCTGACCATCAAGCTGCTGGAGGCGGTCGGACCGGCGGGGAAGGTCGTCTCCTACGAGATCCGGGAAGATTTCGCCGAAAGCGGCGCGCGCACCGTACAACGTTACCTCGGGGAGTGCGGGAACCACGAAGTGAAGGTACGGGACATCTACCAGGGGATCGACGAGCAAAGCGTGGACCGGATCGTCCTCGACCTGCCGGAGCCGTGGAACGCCGTCGATCACCTCAAGGAGGCGCTGGCCCCCGGGGGGATCGCTCTCTCTTACCTGCCTTCCACGATCCAGGTGAAGCAGTTATGCGACCGGATCGCGGAAACCGGCGGGTTTTCGGAGCCGGAGACATTCGAGGTGATCCTGCGCCCCTGGCACGTGAAAGGGAACTCCGTCCGCCCCGTCCAGTGGATGTTCTCCCATTCCGCCTTCCTGGTCGTCGCCCGCACGATCTCCTGACCCTGCCCCCCTCACCGGAGTTCGTAGTACCGGTGGAGGAATTCGTCCCACCGGTACCGGTTGATGAACTCTCCCGCGTTCCCCGTGTTGGTCGCGGGGTCGTAGTTCCGGTAATTGTTGTCGAAGGTCCCAAGGCCCAGTGGAGGGGGAGCCGCCTCCGGGAGCTGGAAAAAGACGATCGAAACGCCGTGCGCGTTGGGCCGCGCCGATCCGTGGTATTCGGCAATCGTCGCACCCGAAACGAGGCCGGAGATGCCCGTACCCCGGTCCAGCAACCGGTCCAAGTCGACCAGGTCCACGTAGACGTACGGCGTCACGTACAGGTCGATCGCCTGCGCGGCGGCTCGCGCCGACCCGATCGCAGTGACCGTCTCCAAGCGCGTCGCGAGGTTGTCCATGGCCGCGGTCAGATCCCCCGCCAGACGATCGACCTCCGTGGCGACGTTGTCGAGGAAACCCGTCCGGACGGCGGAGATGGTGTGCTTCCGCTCGTACCCCGGGGCCCTCAGATAGAACGCCTCCATGGAGTTCCGGTACGCGTCCACCACGACCCGGCCCAGCTCTTCCGAATCCATCCCCGGATTGGCGGCAAGGGCGGCCAAGATCGCCTTGTAATCCCACCCGGACGAGAACCCGACCTCCTGGGAGGTGACCAGCACCGGGGCCAGGTCCCGGAACTCGTACATCGCCTCCAGGGTCCCCAGGATGCTGGCGTCCGTCCCGAGGAGGTCCAGCCGGATGCCTGCGTTCCGGATGGCCTGCGCCGCCCGCTGGTTGGACAGGAACGGGGAGTGGTTGTCGTCGTCGTAGAAGACCGACCGTGGCCGGGGAGCCGCGAGGGGCGGCGTTGGCGTATCTCCCTGGTCCCATCCGTTCCCGTGGTTCCACAGGATCAGGACGGTGCGGTCCGCCTTGGGAAGGGTGTTATCGGCCCAGGTGAGGAACCCGGTCAGCGTGTCCGGGGAGGCCATGTCCCGCTCCCCCAGATCCTCCAGCAGGACCAGGTTGTCGCTTTCCACGCGATACCGCCGGGTCGGCACGTTTTCGGGCAGGTCGAGCTGGACGACGACCGTCACGTACGGCGACCCGGGCGCCGACTTCATCTCTTTCAGGTCATTCAGGGCCGCCGGTCCGAGGTTGTTGTCGCCGTCCATGAAGACGAGGATGTTCCAGGTCTTCGGGGGGGGAGGCGCCGACGAACCGCCACCCCCGCAGGACGGCAGGAGCATCGGTCCGATCCCGATCAGGAGGAAGCACAGGGAACGGAAACCGGAAACCGGAAAAAAAAGAGAGGGGGAGTTTCCCCCTCTCTTCCTGCCGTTCATATGGGAACCCCTTGGTCTCTTGCGGCGTGACCGGCGGATACCGCTCCGGTTACTTCCTCCGCCGCCGGAGCCACCCGATCCCCAGGAACGGGATCGCAAGGGGCACCAGGGCCGAGACGACCCCCGAGGCGGTCGTCGGAACGCCGTGGTGCACCACGGCGCATCCCGAACTGCTGCTGGAAAAATTCACCTGGTTGATTTCCGAGGCCTTCTTCTTCACCCCGTTGAAATAGGTCGCCAATTCGTCGGTCGGTTCGCCGAAATAGATTCTCCCGTTGATGTGGCGGAACGGCACGACGCGGAAGTAGACCATGGGAACACCCTGCATCCCCCACTTCTGATCGATGATACCGCGCCGCGCCGAGGCGGGGATATCGAAATGGATCGGGTAGTCGTAGATCGTGTTGCCGTGTTTTCCCCCATAGAAGACGCGGAATCCTTCCCTTTGTGGGTCGCTGGGGGAACTGAATTCGAAATACGCCTCCCCGAAGCCGACTCCGGGGCCCACGGCGGTCACAACCGTTTGCGGCCCGTTGTTCACGATCGGATTCGTCCCCGCCGCCACCTCGTCACCGTCGTTGACGCCGTCGAAGTCGGTATCCGGGAGGTACGGGTTCGTGCCGGCCGCCTGCTCCTGGAGCCAGTTCAGGCCGTCCCCGTCCACATCGTCGAGGACGTTGGGAGGGGAATTCGGGTCATTCGGATCGGTCCCGTACTGTAGTTCGAAGGCGTCCGTCAGTCCATCGCCGTCCGCATCGATGATTATCCGGAACATCCGGAGCGCCTCGTTGTTGCCCACGCTGACGGAGTCGAAGGACCACTTCAATCCGTTGGTTCCTGCGGGGTTCTCGATGCCGATCGTGGCTTCATCCCCGCGGCCCCTTGAAATATCGGGAGCGGAGTTCACGTTCTTGTACTGGAACAGGATGGATTGGTCCGCCTCGGAGAGGATGACCTCGAAAAACAGGTTCCCCGTGCCGGAGGAACAGCAGAAATCGACGTTTTCATACTGGACGATGAACTTCCGGCTTCCGGGGGACCCCTGGGTGGCGGTGTAGACGGCTGATTTTCCGGAGGTAATATACAGGTCGTCCCAGAAGGGAGCGATGTAGTTGTTCGGGTCCGAAGCATTCGGAATATCGGTGTTTACATATTCCGAAATTTCGGAACCAAACGTCAGGTACCCGTTCGTGCTGATCCCGACGGAGGAATGGAGATTCCCGAAGAAATTGAAGTTGAACCCGATGGGCCGAACGACCCCGGAGTCGTCTTCTTCAAGGAAGTTGATCAAGGACCCGGTGGCCGAGATGTCGTTGTAGTCGTAGTCCACCGGTTCGAAGGTGTAACCGACCGTCGAGGAGTAGACGTGGACCTCGTCGACGTACCAGCCCCGGAAGTCGTTGATTATCGAATCAATCGTATCGAAATAAAACCGCAACCGGATGGAATGACCGATGTAGGCGGAGAGATCGATCGAACGCTGATGCCAGGTATTCATTGCGTCGTATGGCAGCCATTGCAGATCTGTAAACGAACCGCCATCGACGGAAATCTGCACCACCCGCCGGTCGTAAAAACCCGTTTCCGTTTCGTAATAATCCCAGAAGCTCAGTTGGACACTTTGCGCGGCCCCCGGAGGAATGGCGATCGGCGGGCTGGTCAGTGAACCGTTATTATATCCGATGTCGTAATCGCAGGAAGAAGTCCCGTAGTACCAGGAGGCGGTGCCGTTCTGCGGTATGGCGCAGACATCGGACCCGACGACCGACCGGTGCCACAGCCCCGTGGCCGTCCAGCTACCGGCTGTTTCCATGTTGTCCCGGAACAAGGTCCCCGCCGTGGCACTGCCCGTAACGGCCACCACCAGGATAACCATCGCCAGTAAGAGCCTTCTCCCCATTTCTTCACCATCCGCGGTTATTTTATCGAATCGTACCGTTATTGATCCGGATCGCCTTTTCGTCAACGGACGGGAAGGCCTGCCACGTCAAGAACACCGGTCCGTTCACGAAAAGGCAGGGGGGGGAGGATCCCCCCCCCTGCGTCAGGAGGTTGATCGGCCTATGTAACCGCGCTCCAACGACAACGGAGGACGGTTACCTTGCCAATCCGTCTAGTGCGATCTCGTCTCCGGCCGTGTCGATATCGTTCCCGGCAACGTCCTTCACCCCGGTGACCTTCACGATCACAGGATGCACCGCCACGTCGTCGGACCCCGCGACCGTTTGCAGAATGAGGTCCGGACCAGCCCGTACGCACATCGAGTCCGGGGTTCCATTACCCACTGCGATGGACCCCAAGTGCCACCCGGTTTGCACGACCGTATTGCATACGCCGTTGGCGCCGGAGCGGACCGTGTTGTCGCCGGCGTTGACGAAATCGTCACCGCCAAGAACAATTGCCGCCGGACTCGCGGTGTTGTCCGCGATCAGGCAGACGGAGTTGTCGTACACTCCTTGCCCGAACGGAAGAAACTGGACATCGTCGGACGCAACCACCAAGCTGTTGCAGACACCGTTCGGCCCTGAGAGGATGTGCGGGGTCGTGGTGATCCGGAACGGGGTGTTGTTGTCCATCGCCGACGCCAGGGTCAGCGTCACCGATGTCAGGTCGGCGTTCATGAACGCGCTCGTCGGCGTGGGCGCGATCGGCGTGGTGCCGTTGAAGCCCAGCACGGCGTAGTTCGCGGCGACCTCGGCGGAAACCTCGTCCACCGGTTCGTTGAAGAAGACGGTCAGCTTGTTGTCCACGCCCACCCAATCGGTCCGGAAGGCAGTGGACGGGGCCGCGAGTCGCGGCTTGACGGAATCCGAGGCCGTGACCGGAGCCGACGTCGCGGATTCGTTCAGATCGCTGTTGAGCGAAACCACCTGGTAGCTATAGAGGACCTGGTTCTGTCCATTGGTGAACTGGGTTGTGGGGGGGCCAACAGGCAAAGGAGTGTCCTGATACTGGGACGCAAAGACCGGAACGGCGTTTAACTTCTTGAACGCCCCGGAGGTCTCGCTACCGGCATAGCCGCCCAGCTTCGACACCTGGGACCGGTAGACGTTGTACGCAAATGCGCCGGAGGCCGGCGGCCAGTCGAGGTTCACCGCGACGGTGTTGAAGTCGATGGAGGACGCGCCCACGACGACGACGTTCGTCGCCGCCGTCGCGGCATTGCCGGTGTTGGTCGTGAACTTGAACACCTTGTCCACGGTGGCATCCGGGCACGTAGCCGTGGAGATCGCGTTCCCGTTCAGGTCCTTCAGTTTCGTCTGCGCGTTGCAATTCAACGTCACGCTGTACTTGCTGGAAGGCGACAGCGGCGGGAAGGTGATCCCCAACTGCGTGTTCGAAATCCACGCGATCGAGTGCACGATATTCCCCGCCTTCGAGCCGTCAAAGTTCACGATCACGTCGTTCCAGAGGCCGCTGACGCTGGCCGCGCCCGGAGTCACCGCCGAGGCGTACGCCGTCGTGTTGGCGATCGGCTCGGAGAAGTTGATCAGGAACCCCAACACCGTGGTGTCCGAGATGTCGGCGCCGGTTCCGGGAGCGGTGGAAGCCACCTTCGGGGCCACGTGGTCGGTGGTCGTTACGATGACCGGGCCAGCCACCAAAAGGTCGCTAAACGTACCTTGCGCGAGGAGGGTAAGGGTCTTCCCGTCGCCCGGAGTTACATAAGAATCATCACCAAACAACGTCTTGTCGAATTTAATGGCGCTGATGAGATAATCTGTGTGCGCCATCAGGTTCTTGAAGAGGACCCGCCCGTTGGCGTCGGTGTTATCGGTGGCGACGACTGCGCCGTTAAGAAGGACGGTGACCGTGTATCCCAAACCGACCGGCACCAGGCTCGAGTTGGTCACGAGCACGTCGATGGCGGAGGCCAGTTTGCCAATCGAGAAGTTGGACGTGGCCATGAGCCCTGTGACCGGGGTGTCGTGATTGGAGCCGGAGCCGGAGCCGGGTTGGTCACCGCTCGTGTCATCAAACGAGGAGAACACCACATCTGCCGAGTAGAAGA
>Ga0315273_10007727_pt1 | contig 13494 bp, 7 predicted proteins | sample YL17G02_0_MG_FD_205753 | JGI IMG/M metagenome (GOLD analysis project Ga0315273, IMG submission 205753) | Sediment microbial communities from Yellowstone Lake, YNP, Wyoming, USA - YL17G02_0 | ecosystem: Environmental > Aquatic > Freshwater > Lake > Sediment | place: USA: Wyoming | collected... | reverse complement strand
ACTGCTAACAGTCTTATTATTTTCGAATCGGAAATAAATCTTCACGCCGCCTTTTTCACGCAGCGCGGCAAGCCGCTTGGGTAAATCCGGCTTGAACCTCTCTTTGGTTGCGGCTTGCCGCGCTGCGATAAATATCATTGCTCCAGCGTAAAAGTCGATTCGGCGGCGGCGCCGCTGATCAGGTCCGTCACCACCAAACGATACCTGCCGGGCGCATCGTTCAAGGCTGACGGAAATGCCACCGTGCCCGTGACACCATCCATGAGCACACTGCGCGCATAGACGTGAAGGAAAGATCCGTCTGGAGCGAAAAAATGGCAGCGCAGCAGATGCTTCCCCTTGACGGCGCCTTGAATCCTGAAGCTGAGATGCTCTCCCAGGCGCGCCCTGGCCGGCCCGCTCAGGTTGAGGGAATCGGAGCTGCGGCTCAGACCAAGAACAAGGGCGCCTCCGGACGTGATGGAAGCCCGAATCGTTTCTCCCTGTCCCAGAGAGCGATTGGCGATGACATCAGTTACAAATCGCCGTTCGGGCAGGCGAATGGTCAATTCCTCCCGGGCAATGTTGTCCGGCTTTGCATCATTATAGGCAGTCACCCCATCCCTGCCGGCAACACCTTCAACACCCACGATCTCCTTTACTACGGCCAGAATCTCGTTGTCTCCAAAGCGATAGCGCGCCACCTGCGCCTGCGCCAAAGCTTTGCCGTCGGCCGCAAGAACCTGGACAGCAGGTTTGAGGCTCAGATGCGCAAAAATTCCGCCGACCAATGACCGATAGCCTTCGCCGCCGTAGCCCTTGGCACGCACATCCGGGTATCGATCAAGAAGAGCGTTCAGGTAAATGGCCCAGCCTTTCCCAACCTGACGCACGATTACGGCATCGGTATCGCCGATTTTCATGAGCGCCGTACCGGCCCCCGCCGTGACACCGGCTTCAACCGCTTCCACGCCACCAAGGATTTCCGCCCGAAGTCCCCACCGCTTACCTTCCTCCGAGATTTTCGCAGGACCGGCAATGCCCGGGGTCTTCTTTTGAGAGGTCACATCGCCGTCCGGGTTGTGTTCCACGACATTCGAACCGGCCAGCTTGCGCTCCGGCGAGGGAGCAGTCGAGATCCCGAATAGATCGTTCAAGACTCCCCCCGGGACCCACGCACAATGGTCGTCCATCAAACCTGCCGCTGCGTCGGCGAGAACAATCCCGCCCTTCTCTGCGAACTTCCGGATAGCCTTCGCTTCCGCCGGAGAGATCGCCATGGAGAACGGGAGAATCAAAAGCCGATGTCCCGAAAGCTTTCCTTCCTCGATCTGTTCGTACGCCACGAAGTCGAACTGGAGCCCGAGGTCCTTGACCGTGCGTACCCACCCATCCCGGTTAGCGGGAAAGTCACGCATGATTTCGCGGCGCCCGCGTTCCGGGTGATTTCGGGTGATGCTGGCCGCATGGACCGACGGCATGGAGTAATGCAGCGCTATGCCGTCTCCCAGCCGCTCCGACTCCATCAACAGCTTGCCCACCCCTCCAAACTTGAGAACCTTGAATGTCTCCCCCATGTCCCGGGCGCCCTGGGCGTAGGTGAAGTCGGGGTTCAGATAGGAGAGGAACCAGAAGATATTGGGGTGGAGGACATTGTGAATTGCGGCAGTCCAGATTGCGTTCTGAATGGCGAGACCGCGTGACTCGTAGCCGGTCCAGAACCCGATCATCGATTCCGGCTTGGCAAAGGACCGGTGCAGGTCCCATTGATTGCCGCCGTCGTAGGAGAGAAAGTCGTCGATGATGCGGTCGAGTCGATACCAGTCGCAGCCGTCGTAAGCCGTCGTGACCTGGGTACCCGAGAGTGCGATGTGCGCCTCGGGATCCCCGGCGACCACCGAGTCGCGCACCGATTGGTAGGCTCCCGCAAAGGAAACTTCCATGAACGTGCGGTGGTCGGCCCAGGGCGCATAGTTTCGGGATTTCACCGCCTGCTCGGTGGTAAAGGGCAAGACGTCTTCCCACTGTGTAAACCTGCTTTGCCAGGACCGGTTGAGCGCCTCCAGGGAGCCATATTCCTGTTCGAGCCAGCGGCGGAAGGCAATCAGCGCCTCGGGCGCCCAGTCGAAGTCATAGGGGTCCGTGTACGAAGTCAGCGAGCCTTCGTCTCCGACAAAGTAGTAGTCCATGTTGTAGCGGGCCTTGCCACGGGCAACGGCAAAGACGATGCTTTTCAGCCGGCTGATAAAAGCGCTGTCAAGGAAACTGGGGCTGCGCGCAAGAAACTTCGTGTCTCCTGTTCTCCTGTAAAGCTCCTGCTTGGTGAGGTACTGCAATGTTTCGAAATCCTGAGTCCGCTGATACTCCGCAATGGCCTTTTCCATTGCCTCGGGGGTCGTGGGGCCGCGGTCGTACCAGTAGACGCCGAAGGCGCCGCGCGGAATGTTGAGGCTGTTGTTGACGCTGCCGCCCCAGGTAAACCCGGTATCGGCTGCCGCTTCGTGCACCTGTTTCATGCGCGCCGCGTGGAAGAAATGCTTCGAGGCGCCGAACGCGACCAGCGGATTGAACTCTTTCGGGCGGCGGCTTTCCTGCACCACGAGGACCGGGCGCGCGCGCAGCTGGTCGACGATCGCGCCGCGGGAGTCCTCCAGTTCCGCGGTCAGGTAGGCATACTTGCCGAGGAAGTCCTGCAGCCCGCAGTAGAAGTATCTTTCGGGCCGCGCCGGGCGCGTTTCCGATGAGATCGTGCGGTCCAGGTCATCGGACACTTTGAGCCGCAATTTAAGGTCCGACAGGTCTCCCGCCGTTCGGATCACGGCGCTCAGGGTTTCGCCTCGGCGGTAGACATCGGTGGCAGGACTCACTCCGGTGATGGTTGCTTTGCGCGGATAATCGAAATCCACGGATCCCCAATTGAGGGTCGCGCCGGTAGCGGAATCGCGCAGGATCACATCGAAAATCACTTTTCCGCCGGGCCAGTCCGACGGAGCCCTGAGAGCGGAAGCCGGCACCGTGAGAGAGGATTCGCCTGCCGGGAGATCCAGTGCCTTTTTGAATGTGCCGCACTTCTGACCCACGGCGCTTTTTGCTGCAACATCGATTTCGATTTTGAGCGGCAAGGGAGTGGAAAGAACAAACCGCAGGGCCGCTTCGCCCTCCGGTTCGGCCTTCATCGACCGGATTTCGAGCGTGCTGTCGCGTCCCGCTGCCCAGACGACGGCGCGGGCGAGCAGCGAGTAGTAGTATTCCCAGTAATCCCAATAGATCCCTGTGGACGCGGGTTCCAGGGTCGATGAGGGATATCCGTCCAGGTCGGAAATGCCGCCGGGATTTGACGCGGAGGGAATGAAGCCGTCCTCGAGATAGGCGAGCGCCACAACGCGGCCCTTGCCGTAATTCCCGACGGCGGCGATGGGATATTCGCCCGATTTGATCAGAACATTCCCTCGCGCCTTATACTTGTAGAAACTCCGTCCCATGTTGCCTTCTGGCATGAGGCTGGCCGGCAGCCCCGCGGTGATAAAGTGCCCGGGATTCATCTCCCACTTTCCGCTGGTGAGCGCCTCCTTGTTCAAGTCCGGATAGCCGCTTTCACCCAGGGTGTCATCCGGGCAATCCACGAGAGGGGAGATGTCCCACAGCCGCGTATCCCCTTCGCGCTCGTCGCCTTTGAAGGGATGGTTCTTGACATCGCCGACATAGGGATGGATCAGGACCAGGCCCGCGCCTGCACTCACCCGCTTGAGAATGGCGTCCCGGGTTGCGCGCGTCATGCGGGACCAGCCGTTCAGCCCCGGGATGACCAGGACCTCGAATGGAGCCGGGCCGGTAAGATCTTTCTCAACGTAGCTGTAAACGATCTGGAAGTCGTCGCGGTCGCCTCGATACTCGTGGCCGTAATAGTCGCCGATTCCCCAGCAGTTGGTGTCCCAGTTGCGGTCGATGGATACGGTCGTAGGCGCCAGATCAAGGCGCTGCATCAGCTCGATTATGTCGCGACCGTATTGGATCGAGGGGATGAAGAAACCCTTGATGGGCCCGCCGGGGAGCTTCGTGGCCCATTTCACATGCGGAGTGGGAATGGAAGCGGAATACGTGATGTCGTTCTTGTGGAATGAGCTGCCGCCGACACCCTTCTCCTCGACGGCACCGACTGCCAGCAGACCTGCAAGCATGAGAGCAATTGCGGGGGAGACATATTTCATCATCTGTTTGCTCCTTCCATTGATCTGCGCATAATAGGGTGACGATTCTGGTCCCGGTCGGGGCACGGCGCGCCGTGCCCCTACATTCCTGAGATGCCAGCATATTTTGTGAAACTCCGTAAGAGTCTTTGAAGTCTATGTAGTTTGCGATTGAGATTAGTGTTTTGGGTTATGGCCGTCGCTGCTCCTGTCGCTGTGTCGCCCCTGCGGGGCTGGATTTCCCGATTCAACTCAGATCATTCATTAATAACATTTCGCCCGGTCACTCCCGGAATTGTCAAACTTCGCGAGTCCTCCGGCAGAGCCGGAGGTTTACCTTGACGAAATTAGCGCTCCGGGGGCTTATCGCTCATGCCGCGGGCCTTCTGCACGCGCGACACTGCGGCGTCCTGAAGCCGGTTGAATCTGTCGAGGTATTGCCGGGCCTTCTCTTCATTTCCCAGGCGCCGCCATGCGTTCGAAAGCTGGAAATAGGCCTTGGGGTATTCCGGCTCCTCACGAACGCAGGCTTCCAAGCTCTTGACCGCCTGCTCGTACTCTCCGAGCCGATTGTACAGCCTGCCGTACACCATGTGTGTCTCGAACCACTGTCCATTAAGCGCCATCGATTTTTCCAGCCACTGGCGGCAAAGATCGTCCTGCCCGGCCAGGTATTCCAGGTCGGCCATCTTTGTCATGGCCTTGTAGGAGGATGGATCGCGCTTCAATTCGGCGAGCAGAAACGGCCTGGCTTCTTCGGGCCTCTTCAACTCGATCAGGATGCTGCCCAGGTAAAAAACGACCTCGGGAGTCGCGGGCGCTTCCTTCCGGACCCGCTGCAGCTGCTCCAGGGCCCGCTCGAAATCGCCGTACCCATAATAGGACATGCCCAGCCGGAACCGTTGCGCCGGATTTGAATCGGAGTGATTCGCAAAAAAGGCCTCATAGGCTTTGGCCGCCTGGGGAAAGGCCCGCAATTGGAAAAGGGAATCCGCCAGGATCAGCATTTGCCGTGATGCGCGCAGCGGGAAACCGCGGCCTGACGCCTTTTCGAGCAGATCGAGCGCCCGCTCGTTTTCACCCGAGCCGAACTCGATCAGTCCTCCGATAAATAAAACCTCACCCTGGAGATTGTTGGAAAGCTTGTCGATTTCCCTCCGGGCCGAAACGATATGCCCGTGGCTGATGAGCGTGTAGATGACGTTGAAGGCGAAACGGCTGTCCGCGGCCATCCTGGCCTGTAGTTGCCCGACCAGGGCCTCGCTCTTGGCTTCGTTGCGTGCGCGCAGATACGAATCCAGCAGGCGCAGCTGCAGATCTCCATGCTCGGGAAACTGGTCCACTATCGATTCCATGTAACGCCGGGCTTCCAGGCTGTCTTTGTTCTGTTCGTAAAGGAACAGACCGAGGTACAGCCGGACCTGGGGGCTGTCGGGGGTGAGCGTGTGGGCGCGCTTCAATCGCGCGATCGCCTGCTCCAGTTGACCCGACCGGTAGGCCCGCAGACCTGCGCTGAGCTCCGTGGAAGCCTGGTCTTCTCTGGATGCCCGCGGCGGCTTTTGCTGCTGAGCGCCGGTGACGGTCAGCGGACAGAAAAAGAGACAGGACAAAATCCCGGCACGGGCCAGCATTCCCGATTGCTTCCGGCTCATCATTTTTCGGGCTCCGAAATCTGCAGCACCTGGTTTGCCCTGACGTTCTCCAATTTCTGAACGACGCCGCTGGGCCACGTGATCTGCAGCGATAAAACCGCCGATTCCTTCCCCAGCCCGAGATGTATGCGCCTGTCGCTGGCGGAGTAGATCCCGTTCGCAGTGGTGGCATGTTCATAGAGCTTGAGCCCGGACGGCAGGGCGGCTTCTACTCGCGCGCCGATGCCGTCGCGGTTGCTCCGCGTTCCCCTCAGGTTGATGAGCAGCCAGTTTCCCGCAGGCACGCCCTTTTTCTTGTAGAACACGCAGCTGTCATTCAAGCGTGAGACGGCGGCCTCGAGGGCGCCATCGTTGTCGAAATCTCCGACGGCCAAACCCCGATAGGCGCCGGGCGCCTGGAAGTCCGAACCCAGGTTTTTCGAGGCGTCTTCGAATTTGCCGTTTCCCAGGTTGCGGTAAAAGAAACAGGGCTCCTTGTAGCGCGTCTGCCGGCTGTAGATCTCGCTGTTGTCCAGTACGTGCGATCCGGCCACGAAGATATCCTTCCACCCATCGTTGTCCCAATCCATGAACTTCGTGCTCCAGCCGCTGTGCGCGCTCGTGAGCGGGCCGAGACCCGAGGGAAAGGTCCGGTCCTGAAAAATGCCTTTGCCGCGGTTGAGGAAGAGCGTGAAACACTCGGTCACCAGATCGGTGTAGAAGATATCCGGCAGGCCGTCATTGTTCACATCTTTGAAATCACAACCCATCCCGGAAACATACTGGCCATACTCGTTGGCCCACACGCCGGCATTCAGGGCGACCTCCTCGAAAACGCCGTGCCCCTTGTTGTGGTAGAGAAAGTTAGGCGCCTTGTCGTTGACTACGAGGATATCCATCCAGCCATCGTTGTCGTAATCGGCGATCGCCACCCCCATGCCCTTTCCCGGATACTTCGCGATTCCGGATTCTTCGGAGACGTCCTTGAATGTCCCGTCGCCGTTATTCCTGAAAAGCACGTTGGGCAAAGCCTTGAACACCTCCGGGCGGCAATAGGACCGGTAGCCGGGCTTCCGGTCGCCGCAGTAATAGTCGGCATGGTCCTTGAAGGTCCATTCAAAGTAGTGGGTGACGAACAAATCCAGAAACCCGTCGTTGTCCACGTCGATCCAGCAGGCGCTGGCCTTGAAGGGATGCCCGCTCATGGCGACGCCCGCCTTTGCCGTTACATTGCTGAATGTCCCGTCTCCGTTATTGTGATAGAGGACGTTGTCGCCGAAATTGGTGACGTAGATGTCGGCAAACCCATTGTTGTCATAGTCGCCCACGGCGACCCCCTGGGGGTAGCCCGCGATCCCTCTGCCCGATAAGCCGCTGCTTTCTGTCACATCGGTGAACGTCAAACCCGGGCCGTTGTTTTTATACAGCCGGTTGAAGGAATCCTGAGCCGTTCGGATGTGCGAAGGCGATGGCGCGCCATTCAGGAAGAGCAGGTCCAGATACCCGTCGTTGTTGAAGTCCAATGCCGCGACCGCTCCGCCCATGGTCTCGAAAGGGTACTTGGTTTCGGTTGCGAAGTTGTTCTGCTTGAAAATGAGGCCTGCGCGCGAGGCGAGATTCTCGACAATAAAAGTTCCCTGCGATTCCGGCGCAGAGCCGGCGTGGAGAATTGAAGCAAAAGCCAGGATATAGGTCAGGCGCCTGATTGTGGGCAACATCGGCGCGATCATAGAATGCGCGCGCCCCGCAGTCAATTGAAGCGAATTGGAACCGCAGATGCACGCAGATAAACGCAGCGCGGCCAGCCGCAACCAAAGAGATGCTCAAGCCGGATTTACCCAAGCGGCTTGCCGCGCTGCGTGAAAAAGGCGGCTTGAAGATTTCTTTCCGATTCGAGAAGAATCTGACTGTTAGCAGTGCAGATAAATAATCCGTTCGCGCTTCGCGGCTCCGATACGGATGTCCGTGAACCGCGAACCTTTTCCTTTGGTTGCGACTATGCCGCCCCAGGTTAATCGGCGTGAATCTGGGGTTGCGTATTACCGGCGTTCGAGTTCCTTGAGGGCTTCTTTGACTTTGGGGATGTATGCGCCGTGCTTGTCCGAACTCGCGCGCTTGAGAAATTCGCGATAATAATTCGCCGCCACCTGCGCCTGTCCGGCATTCTGGGCGAGGAGTCCAAGGTTCATGTAGGGTTCTGCCAGATCGGGGTTTGAGGCGATGGCCTGTTCGAATTGCTTGCCTGCCTGCTCGGGCCTCGAACGCTGAATCTCGAGGATGCCGAAGACGTTGTGCGCACCTGCATGACCGGGATTCTGGACGAGAATGGCCTGCAGCACGCGCTGGGCCTCGTCAGGACGCCCCAACTGCAGATAAGCCGTGGCCAGGTTGTCTATGTTCTCCAGGTTGGAGGGATTGAGCTGGGCGGCCTTCTCCATGAATTCGACCGCGCGCGCCAGATTTCCGCGCCGGACATAGATTCCGCCAAAACCGGCGTAGGTGCTGTCGTTTTCGACCTTGTTATCGATGCCTATCGATCTCAGACAAATTCGGTTCATGGGGCCCCGGAGATGTTTATTCCCAAGCCGGGGCAGGTCAAGAGAAATGTTACCCTCCCGGCGCGCAATAAAAAAGCAAGCCAAGCCGCAGCCCTCAGGACGCAGCGCGTTGTTGAGGCCCTACGCGATCTGTGCGAAAGAGGCTTGATTGTTCGAGTAGACAACGGCTACGCCTTGTCGTCCCCAGAGCACAATAAGTAAAACTGTGGGTGGAGCGTTCCGGTCTCAGTTTCCATGGCAAGCACGGGAACGGAACTGGGAACCAAAGTTCATCACATCAAGGGTGTCAATGAAACCATCAATTATCTAGAATAGGGTTAAACCACTGCGGAGATGCCTCCCTACAGATCCAGCTTGCCGTCTACCATCATGCGTGCCAACTTAAAGGCGGCCCGGATTTTGGCGGAACCGATTTCGGTTTCGAACACAATCTCATCATCGGCCGGATCGAGGGTGGGTTGGCCGTTTAGCGAGCGCGGAAAGAAAAAGATCGCAAAGCCGTCTACCCGCCCTTTGGGTGAACTATAGCTCTTGAGCTCTATCCTTGTGGACTTGTTCTTCTTGGAAAAAAGAACGGTCTTGGATTTGAGGCTGTCGTAGGTGGCGCCGGCAAACGGATCCATGACGGGGGCACTGATCGCGATGGCATAATCCTCCATCGGTTGCCGGAGAAACTGGTTGACCTCTGCTTCCGACATGCCACCACGCAACTGGCCGAGGCGGCCCAATGCCTGCCGAACCATGAGTGAGGAGTACCAGCGCACATAAAATCGAGCCGCCTCCGTACCACCAAAGCCCCCCCCGGTCTGGGGCAAGCTCGATCCGCTAAGCATTCCCCCTGAGCTCATCCTTGGCGCGGCAGAACCTCCGTAGTTGCCGGGAATGGCGCACGGCCTGCACCACGGCGAGTCGGTCACCATGGCCGTCGCTTCCTGCTCATTCCATTGAGTGAATGGTTTTGCCTGCCAGTATTCCTTGGCAAAAACGCTCACTAGCAATAACAGGATAGCAAGACCTACTGAAGTGAACAGCCTGCAAAACGATTTAGACCCAGCATTCATAAATGTTCTCCTTCCTCGCCTCCAAGGAATTAAACCGCTGGCGTTCGAAACGTTTCCGATTAGATCGCCATTCAACGATCGAGTCAAGCAATCTGACGCCTCTTCTGCAATTCAGACACTTGGCGTGAATGTTCGATCGCATGGAATTGTAGGCCGGCTCTCCGAGCCGGCGCGCCGGGTCAGAGACCCGGCCTACACCCGACTAATCAATCGCCACGATGGAAACAAATCAGCAATGGCTACCGCAATCTTGTTGTATCATTCAGTCGAGCTTCATCTGGTTATGGCTCAAATGGAGTCTCATAAATATCTCTCCAAAGGCCTCCATGATTTCCGTCGGAGATTCTCAATCCAAAAGATCATGGGAGCCGAACGTCTGAAGCCAAGGAGAATAGAGTATGCTGTCTAGATCCTCCAAATTTGCGCTCGTATGCGCCCTCTTGATATCTGTCCCCCTCTTCGCGGCGAAATTCTGGGAGAAGAAAGAATTCACCTCCTGGACGGAGCAGGAATGCACGGAATTGCTCAAGAAATCCCCCTGGGCCTATTCCGTCGGCATTGGAAATGTCGGGCCGGCTGTACTGAAGAGTCCAATGGCAAACCAGGGAGATCCTACTCCAAGAAAAACACCGACTGATCCTTCTCAGATCACCAGTGCTACTTATGGGGAAAGGGAGAGCACCCAGATCTTCGATTTCAACATTCTTACTGCCAAACCCATCCTGGCTGCCAGGGTGCAATTGCAGGTGCTGCGCAATCCCGCACTCAAGGAACAGGCGAAGCAGGTCGTTATGGCGAAGCCGAGCGATCAGATCATAATTCAATTCACCTATCGCACAGAGCCTCCGGGCTCAGCTTCCGTGCACGACATTCACAGCTATTTCCTCCATGCGACGTTGGCGGATTTCCGCACCAATACTTATCTTTCCTCGGACAAGGTCGATCTCTTGCACGTCAAGGACTACCTGGCTCCGAATGACAAGCGTCCCAATCCTGCTTTTGTTTTCCCTCGATTCAATGAAAAGGGGGAGCCCTATTTCAGTGGGAAGGAAAACTCCATCTCATTCCGGAGTCAGTTTTCACCTGAAGTAAGGGGCACAACGCAAAAATACGACATCTTCATTAAGATGAACACGAAGGACATGTGGTTCCAGAAGGAATTCGCTTTTTAAGGCGACAATGCTCTGGGCCGGCTCTGTCGGCCGGGTCTCCGACCCGGCGGAAATGAATCGCCGGGTCGGAGACCCGGCCTACATTCCGTATCGGGATACTAGTTTCAATCCAGTGAATGGATTTCACCCCCAAAGGGCCAATCATCCTCATGCTCCACCAACTTCGCTCGTACCGGATTCCTTGCCATATACAGCCACTTCTCGTCATAACTTTCGTTCGATCGCAAAAGGTGATCGAAGAATCCTTCCTGCCAGAATGGGGCGCCGAGCCTCCTTCTTCTAAATAGGCTGCTCAGCGTGCCCTTCAAAGCCTTAACCCACGCAGATAGTTTTCCCGAGTCCTCGCAGGCCACAAAGACATGGATATGATCGGGCATTAACACATACTTCCCAACAGTAACGTGTCCCCTTTCCCATGATTGGGAGCAAAACTCCCTGAAAGCACCGAGAACAGACACATTGTCCAATAACTTTCGACGCCTGTGGGTGCAGATGGTGACAAAGAAGGTAGGGCACCCCGTGGATCTGTAAATCTGATCTAACCGGCGTAGGCGTCTCGGGGGCCCGATAGTGTTATTCAAGTTTGTCTTCCGCCTCCCGGATAGACATTGTAGGCCGGCTCTCTGAGCCGGCGGAAATGAATCGCCGGGTCGGAGACCCGGCCTACATTCCATATCGGGATTCTGGAATCGCCGGGTCGGAGACCCGGCCTACATTCCGCCAAAAGAAAGGCCCCGGAAGCGCTTTCACGCTCCCGGGGCCGAGGGCTGGCTTGTGAGGGTCGGGTATTTTTATAACCCTGTCAGAATGTGATGCGAATGCCCAGCTGAACGGTTCGCCCGCCGCCGTATTTGTTAAAGATGCGGCCGAACGTTTCTGGGTCGCTGATATCCGTATTCGGATCGGAGATCCACGTGCGGTTCAGCGGATTGCTTATATCTGCCCTGAATTCGAAATTGCTGCTCTCTCTTCTGATGAACGGCAGCCTTGTCCGCTTGATGATCGATAGCTGCTCACCGCTTTGAGCGAAACCGCGCAGGTTTGGCTGCCAGCGCACGCCATTGGGCAGACGCTTGGCTACATTGTTGTCGGTAACCGGTACCGGTCCCCAGGCTGCCGGGTTCAGATAGGGAGTCCCCAGACCACGGTCCGGATCGCTGGGTTTCGAACCGCTGATCTGCAGGCCGCGCGACATCAGCGTGTCGACATAGAAGCCGTTGTTGGCAAGCGCGCCTGTATCGGGGCCACCGCCATTGCCGATACTGAGAGGGTCGCCGGAACGGAAGTGGTTTATCCCGCTGATAGTCCATCCTCCCAGCATGTAACTGAGAGCGCCGGACTTCAGCCAATGTCCCTGGGGACCAAACGGCAGGTCATAAATCCAGGTGACCTTCAGATCATTGGGCACGTTCATGCTGGTGACGGAATAATCGAGCTTACGGGTATAAATCGACTGCCCGTACCCTCCGTAGTAGCCGAGAACGTCATCTGTGGTCGCAAGGGCCTTTGAGAAGGTATATGCCACCAGGAAGCTTAAGCCGGTCGTCATGCGCTTCGTCGCCGTTACCTGCAGCGAGTTGTAATTCGACCAGCCTTCATTTGTGCGATGAGAACTGACGCCACGGTATTGTGGGAAGGGCATCAGCGCCTGTGCGACTGTGCCGGAGAAGCTGGGATAGGGTTTCTTGATTTCCTTATGCAAGTTGATATCTTCAAGCAAAGTGTCGCCGAGCGACAGGTAAGAGGGATTCAACTGTTGCAGGTTGAATTTGTACCCATCGTTCAAACGCGTTCCCTTGGTTCCGACATAGTTCATCTCCAGCCGCGTTTGCCAGGGGAGTTCGAACTGAACGCCGATGTTCCAGTTCTGGGTCTTAGGCATTTTGTTGGTTTCCGGAGGATAATAGGGGATGCCGCCATCATTCAACTGGGCCGGGTCGTAGTTCGGCAGGGCTGCCGTATATTTGGGATAAGGGTTATCCCAATTATATGCCGGATCATTGCCGTTCCCCGGACGACCCGTTTTGGAGGAGATGAAGTTGTTGCCATCGAACCCGTTGAACCAGCCAAATGCCCAGCCGTCGAGGAGTGGCGGGGCATAGTTGATCCCGTATCCCCCGCGGAATACCAGCTTGTTGGTCGGCGAATAGGCGATACCGATTCTCGGCCCCCATTCCCCATAATAGATGTCCGCCCACCGGGTCTTGCCGTTGCACTTGGAGCAGTTGCCCAGGAAGACCAGCGCGCCGGGATAGCCGTCAGCGCCCGGGTTTGGAGCCTTGGGATCCAAACCTGACATGAAATTGTTGGGGTTGGTATAGCCAGTGGGTATATCCCACCTCAACCCCAGGTTAAGTGTGAGTTTGGAGCTGACTTTCCAGTCATCCTGAACATAGACGGCAGTAGATCTGGCTCGAACCCCCTGGGTTATGCCGACGATTCCGTTGCTCGCATTGCGAACAGCGCCCAGAATAAAGCTCGCGAAGGCGAAGCCGGTCTGCGACCCGAAATTGGAAAGAGCCGTCTGGTCGCCATTGAAGCTGTAACTGCCGGGATTGTTCTGGAACGCCGAGTTGATGTAGTAGCGTCGGTGTTCCGCTCCAATTCTGACGCTGTGCTTTCTCTTGATCCAGGTGAAATCGTTCTGCACGATTGTGCTGCCGTTGGGTTCGTTCCCGGTCCCGCCATGTCCCCACGTCAGGAAGCCCCCGCTCTGCCACACGGTGGGCCCACCGAAATTGATCACCGGGAAGGTCGCGCCGCCGACGTTTGTCATACCTAGTTCCTTGGCCCAGTCCTTGCCGGCAAAAATGCTGTTGGATACGTTCTGGTTGCGGAAGCGGTTATACCCGAAGCCAAAGTGGTTCAGCATGGTCGGGCTGATTGCCCAGTCTTCCGCGACCCGG
>Ga0315273_10007725_pt1 | contig 13495 bp, 11 predicted proteins | sample YL17G02_0_MG_FD_205753 | JGI IMG/M metagenome (GOLD analysis project Ga0315273, IMG submission 205753) | Sediment microbial communities from Yellowstone Lake, YNP, Wyoming, USA - YL17G02_0 | ecosystem: Environmental > Aquatic > Freshwater > Lake > Sediment | place: USA: Wyoming | collected... | reverse complement strand
GTGCCGTCCTCCATCCGCAGCGGCGCCGCACTGATTATCCCCCACGATAGGTGCCCATCTGCTCTCTCAAGGCGATAGACCTGCCCGCTGGTCGTCTCACCCTTGATGGCGCGGACGATGGGTGACTCATCAAAGTCTATCTGCCGGCCGTCTACCGTGCTTAGCTTGGACCTTCGAAATCGCTCCGCATAAGGGGCGCGCACGTCTTCAGGCGTGTATCCCAGCAGGTTCAGCATAGCGGGGTTAGCCCTCAATGCCCGTCCCTTGTCGTCGCAGATCATCAAGCCGTCCTCGACGGCGTCGAAGACAGCATCCAACTCCATGACCCGGAGCTGTAGTGCCTCTTCCGCCTTCTTCCTTCCCGTTATGTCCCGACATGTCCCAAAACCACCGAGTATATCTCCCTGTGCGTCGATCTCCAGTTCCGCCTGCTCGCGGACCCACTTCACGCTGTCGCCGACGATGATTCGGTGCTCGATGTCGTAGGGCGCGCCGCCGAGCGCGGCCTGCCACGCCTCGTCTACCGCCCCCCGGTCCTCAGGGTGAATGCAATCGAGGAAAGCCTCATACGTCAGGGGTGTTCCCAGGGGGATGCCGAATATCCGGTAGCTCTCCTCAGACCAGTCCAGCACGTTGCGCCGAACGTCCATTCGCCAGCTTCCGATGTGTCCCACGGCCTGCGCGCGGTTCAGGTCTGCCTCGCGCTCGCGCAGGGCCTGCTCCGCCTGCCTGCCCTTGGTCACATCTCTGCCGTAGAGATTCGCATAGTCGAAGCCGGCGATGGGTGTGACCACGAAGGACCACACTTTCTCGCCCCTCGCAATTTCAAGGGTGGCGCCTGATTGCTTGGCGAACGCTTCTTCGACGAGGGCGCGCAAGGGCGCCGGTGCGGGACCACCCACTTCAGAGCCCCACTCCCGAATCACAGCCTGGCTGGCCGGGTTGGCGTAGAGGATCGTGCCGTCCCTGCTGAGGCGCAACACGGGGCCGGGGTTTTCGGCGGGGAACCTGGCCAGACTGCTGATCTCTTCCTCCGCCCGCCTGCGCTGGGTGACGTCTTGAAACGCCGTAGCAAACCTGCCCTTGGCCGGGGAAAATGCCGATATGTGAAAGTGCTTCTGCATCGGCGGGAAGTGGATCTCGAATGTTTCTGGCTTCCCAGAGGCCGCTACTCTCGCGTAGATCTCCAAATAGGGCGCCTCGCCTGTGCCATAGGCTTCGGAAGCCCTCCTGCCGATGATCTCGTCTCTGCTCAGACCCGTAATCGTCTCAAAAGCGGGGTTTACATCCGTTATGATGTAATCGATGGGCTTGCCAGACGAGTCGTAAACAAGCTCATGGAGGGCTACCCCCTCTATCATGGAGGAATAGAGGCTGGAGAATTTCTCCTCGCTCTCCCGCAGCGCCTCCTCAAATTGCTTTCGATGCGTGATATCCTGAGTGATGAGGACCATCCGCCAGTCCTCGAAAGGAAGCGGGGCTGCGCTTACCGAGGTCCAGATCGTTTCGCCGCTCTCCAGCTTCACGCCGACCTCGACATCCTCAACGGCTGCCCCCGCCGCGGTAGCCTGTGCCGAGGGTATCTCGTCTGGTGGCATTTCCGAGCCGTCTGCCCGCAAATAGGTCCTCTTCTCATAAGCCTTAGCCTGAGCATCCTCCTTGCTGAGGCGCACAATCTTTCCCAACGAAGGATTGCTGTAGAGCAGCGTCCGTTCAGCATCGAGAACGCCAATGCCGAGAGGCACTAGTTCGAGGAGAGTCGCTAGTTTCTCCTGGCTGTCGCGCACCGCTTCCTCTGCCTTCTTGCGCTCGGTGATGTCCCGGGCCAGGTGGATGGCCCCGACAATCTGGCCTTCCGAATCTCGAATCGGGGTTGTGCTCACGATGAAGTCACCGCCGAGACGGTCCTCGTGCACTTCCTCGGTGTGCTCGCGGCCGTCCTTCAACGTTTGGGCAAAGGGGCAGGATGCGGGCGGTTTATCTGCTCCGTGCACAACCTCGTAGCAATGCAGCCCCACGCACTGGTCGGGGGTGACGCCCAGCCGCTCCGCCATGGCGCGGTTTGCGCGCACGACTCGGTACTCGCTGTCCAGGATGGCGATGAGGTCCGGGATCGCGTTGAAGGTTCGCTCCCATTCCTCATTGGCTTTGCGCAACTCTTCCTCGGCCTGCTTGCGCTGCTCCTCGATCCGCCTGCGCTCGGCGCTTTCGATGATCTCCCACCGGTCCGCGCGTTTGATCAGCGCAAACTGGTGGGTGCCTATCACGTCGACAATCTCCGGCGCCCCGCATTTCTCCAGCGAGTAGGTGCAGAGGGCAATCATCGCGTAGTTGCCGATGACGTTGTTTACCGCATTCTCGTAGTCGGCGAAGTCGTCCCGTTCGGCCTTCTCCAGCCAGAAGGTGTTGCCGCTCAGCCGCAGTCCGGCGAATCCCCTCGCCTGGGCGGTCTCCAGCTTCTCCACCCAGCCGTCGAGGACTCTCTGAGACTCGAAGTAGCCGCCCTTTAGGTACCATCCGCTATAGGGCAGGATCTCTATCTGGCCGCGCTCCCGGTAGCGGTCGAGATCGGGCATGACCTGTCTCAGCGCCTCCTCAGCCTCCTTCTCGGCCAGGGGTGGCGACGTAACCCACATGCAGAACTCGTTGTTCGCGAGGCCTGCCTTGAAGTAGGGGACGAGGACGTCTACAAGGTCCTGCGTCGTCTGGTAGAACTGGCAGAAGTGAGTGCCCCAAGGCACGTGTCCCAGGGCTTCGATGCCGGTGTCTCTGAGCGCTGGTTCCGTCATTGTCGTCGACTCCCACGGCTGCTTCAGATGGGCCGTCTCCACCGGCGGGCCTGCTGTTCGGCCGCGCACCAGGTGGGACAGTTGACCATAATTATAATCGCTGGTGGCTATCGTTTGCCAGGGCGGGTTGTGCCCGCACTCGCAGTCGGAGCTAGCCCTGTTCGCCCGGGAGAATGATGACAGGAGTGATGGCCTCGACGGTTGTCGAGGCCGACATTAAGGGGTTCCGTGGAAGGTACATGAAAACGGAGCCGTTGCAGATGGGGCCCGCTGCTGCAAACGAGCGAAACTGCGCTACCCGGCGCCTCGCCCGCTGGCGTATATTCAGATGTTGCTTGCGCTGCCGCTCAGTCGATTCGGAAGCTCTCCGCGATCGCCTTTAGCTCGGCCTTGTGATCCAGGAACTGCGCCGACTCGTCCATGCCGAGGATCATGAACCCTCGCCCATCCTTTAACAAAACGTACACCAGGACCTTGATGGTAGTAGTCCCCTCTTTCGCTGAGAAGACAGCCCATCGCGCATCCACGCCGTTCACCGTGGCTTGGCCATCCTCCAGTTGCTTGAAGCTTGGCGTGCTGTCCTTCAGGCCGCGGAGGGTCATCTGGAAGAACATCTCCAAAGTCTCTTCTGGTGGCACGTTGTCGGTAGCGGCGACCATCACGGCCTGAGTGAAGTTGTCGTTGACATTCTCTGGTGGGGCGATCGCTAAGACTGGGGGCTCGTCCTCACTCTCCCCTTCTACTACTACCCAGTCCTCGGGGAACTTGATCGAGAACCCCCACGTGTCATTGTGGTACCAGCCTGGTTCTGGGGTCAGACCGAAGTTCTGAATCTCCCAGAACGTCGAGGGGCTATCATTGAACTCCACCAGCCGTGTTTCTGCGAGCGGCCCGTAACCCTCCGCATTCACCGAGAAGTTGACGTTGCCCGCCGCCGGCAGCGGCCCCTTCGTCTGGTCGAAGTAGTAAATACCATTCGCGTCAGTCGTCGCTGTTCCCGTTTGGCCATTGCTGTCGGTGTAAGTTACGCTTGCGCCCCCTATCGGCGCGCCGGTGCTGGCGTCCTGGACGACGCCCCACAGGCAGCCCGACGCCAGAACTCCTATCGCGATGCTGAGGAGAAGAACAAGGGGATGCCAGTAGCTGCAACTCAATCTTCGTACGATCATTGTTCGCCTCCCTTCGAGCCGAAATTCTAGCCGCGCGACATCATCCTGTCAACAAGAATCGGTCTAGATTAGGAGCAAATTGGAAAGTTCGTGCTTATTCAATGGTCGGCGCCCGGTTCGCTGCCGACCATCAATGCCTGCGACAAGCCGGACGCAATGGGCGAGCAGATGCGCGTCTCCTGCGAGGTGATGCTCAGCGGCGATCCGGCGCCCTGCGATTCCATCGCGGGCATCGGTGTAACCGAGCGTTCAGCCTGCGTGAGCGGAGCCCGCTACGGTCAGGCAGGCTCCGCCCCCGCGTCGCTGCGCATGATAAAATACAAATACCTGGACTTGACGGGGGAGAGCGAAAGGAGACGGCCATGGCGCACGCAGTCAACTGGTTCGAGATTCCCGCTACCGACTTCGCGCGAGCCAAGAAGTTCTATGAGTCGATCTTTGGCGCCGAGCTCCAGATGGGAGTGGACCCCAGCGGTCGCCAGACAGCCATGTTCCCCGTTGATTGGCAGAAGGGGGAGGTCGGCGGGAACATCGCCGCAGGCGAAGGCTGTGTTCCTAGCACCGATGGCACCATCGTATTCCTAAACGCTGGCCCCAATCTTGCGAAGGTCTTGGCCAGAGTGGAGCCGGCGGGCGGAAAGGTGATACAACCGAAGACGCGCCTTCCGATGGAGGGCGCTGGCTACATCGCCTTCCTCGTCGACTCCGAGGGAAACCGGATTGGGCTCCACTCGTACGAGTAACTCTCCGAGGCCTACCCACTGAACGGTATGCTGGGCGTGGCGGGAAAAGGGATGAAGACCAGCCAAACCCGTGTCAAGCTGCAGGTGCAGGTGATCTTTCGGCGTGTGCATCGCTGGAGGAGGGTAGTATGGCTATCGCCATTATCGTCGAGATACCAGGAGGCACCCAGGAGCAGTATGACCGGGTGAATGAGGCGATGGGCCTCAAGGGCGCTGTGGAGAATCCGCCCGGGCAGATAATCCACTTCGCTGGCCCGACAGATGACGGCTGGATAGTGATCGACGTTTGGGAGTCGCGCGAAGCGTACGAGAGCCACTTGGTCGAGAGAGGGGAGAAGGCCCGCAAAGCCGTACGGGAAGCGGATCTTTCGCCTTACACCCACCGCGAGTTCGAAATCTACAATCTCGTGAGATAACCCGTTCGGTTCCCGGAAGGGACAAAGGCAACGCGTTCACGTCTCGCGTCAGGGGGTGGTTGCCGGCCCTCTCATTGAGAGGCCTGGTGGGCGGTGCAGGGCTCGAACCTTCCTACCCTCCTGCGGCGGGCCTTCGGCCTTCTGTGTGTAAACCATCTGAGCCTGAGCGCTGTGCAACAGGCTCACCACTCCTGAGCGAAAACGCGGAACTTATCACCTGGAATTGGTGGGACTGGGGAGTGGGTCCGCCTTAAGATCAACGGTCGCTGGCTGAGACTGAGTCAATTAACTCGTCCAGCCCGTCTGCCACAAAGGAGCCGAAGCCGTTGCTGTAGGTGAGCGTATTGGGCCGGAACGATGCAATAGCGGCGAATCGGCGCACGGAGAGGAGACGCTGCTTCACCTCTTCGGCGTCCTTGCCCGAGACGACAACGAGCCGTTCGGCCTGAGTGACTGTCGTTGAAAGCAGGTCGAGAAGGTCCTGGTCCTTGGCACTGAAGCCGATGAACAAGAAGAATCGGCAATGCGTAAGGAACGACTTCAGTTCTTCTTCGTGGGCTGTGGGGCAGACGAAACCATACTTTCCGGCGACGGGGAGTGCGAGGGCGGGATAAAACGCATCGGACGAGTCACGGAAACTCGCCGGGTCAGCGACGAATTCAATCGCGTTGCGGTCGGGGTGCGGCGGCTCGTACTTGCGCGCTAGCTGAAGGAGGTCATCGGGGGGTTTCCATCGATAGCCCCAGTTGGCCGAACCGTGCAGCTTCACCAAGAGCCAGCGGGGGTATGAGATATAGGATTCCATCGAATCAAACTCGGGGCTGATCCCTTTCAGCGCGATCTGATCTTCCTGTAGTCGGAAATGGACGAGCACCTTTTCAAGAATGGTGTCATAGTTGACTGTGATGAAAGCAGTGTGCAGGCCGTGGCCCACTGTTCGCGCCACCAGGGCAGAGTAGTTGACGGGTTGAAGCGTGTAGTGTTGGCTCACTTTGTTGAAGAACTGCTGTAAGGCAATAGGGACAAAGCGCATGAGGTGCCGGATGTGAGGATCGGTACTTTCCCACCGATTCCGCAGGGCAACCTCAAAATTGGCGTCGGGGGAACCCATCTCGACTCGAAGATCGTTGAGGATGGTGGCTGCTTCAAGGTGAGAATTGAGTAGATTGTTGAAGGGCCTGCTCGCAAAGAGATTGGATACAAGCGGCGGTTGCCAGGTTGGTTCGCCCAGACATGAGGGCTCCCGACAAACGTCGTGCGAGGCACCGGCCCCTAGGATTACGGCTAGCTTGGGCGCTGTCATGTGTCTTGCCAAGATCGTAGCGCCGGTCTGCACTCTCCGCAAGGGGACACCATTCCCCGCACGCGGAGTGACAGCGAGGTTGGGCGAGGAGATCGCATCCCGCGGAGCGGTTGGTAGGCGATGCAGAGCTCGAACCTGCCTACCGGCGGGCAGGCCTTCCTACCCTCCTGCGGCGTCTCTTCGCCCCTGTTGACCAACGCCCTGCGCGGGAGTAGATTTCCTTGAAGGAAAGTCGTCCGAGTGCAGGGAGATACATGATGAAACGCTGGACATTCGTCGCATTTGTCCTTTCCCTGATGGCCGCTGCCCTCGTCGTGGCCGGGTGCTCGAACTCGAAGGAGGAAGCGTCGGGCCCGACTCCCGGCGGTCCCGTGCCCGGCGTCACCGACACCGAGATCCTGCTCGGAACGCACATGCCGCTGAGCCAGTCGCCGGCCGCGGCCTGGGGCGTTGTCGCCGATGGCATGAAGGCCTACTTCGAGTACATCAACTCCCAGGGTGGCGTCTACGGTCGCAAGATCAAGCTGATAGTCGGCGATGACCACTACGCCGCGCCGGACGCGGTGGAGGTCGTGCGGGGCCTGGTGGAGCGGGACGGCGTCTTCGCGATCGTCGGCGGCCTCGGCGACTCGACGCATCTCGCCGTTATGGACTACCTCGCCGAGAAAGGTGTGCCTGACCTCTTCATCGGCGGCGGCATGCCCGAGTTCACCGATCCCGTTGTAAAGACACGCTTCGCCATGCTGGCCGACTACGTGACCGAGGGGAAGGTCACGTCGGACTATGTGAAAGAGCACTTCGCCGGCAAGACGGAAGGCATCATCTACGAGAACAATGAAGGCGGCCGGTTGGAGTTGCAGCAGGCCGAGGAGCGATTGGCCGACTCAGACATCAAGATCGTCTCCAAGCAGGCTTACGACTTCGTGAGTTTCGACCTCACTGCGCAGGTGCAGCGCCTAAAAGCCGATAACCCCGACTTCGTCTACATGATAGGAAACCCGGGCTCTGTGGCCAGCGCCTTGAAGGTGGCGCGCGAGGTCCTCAACTGGAACGTGCCCTTCATCACCAGCGCTGTCTCTGCCGTCGAGATGACGCTTGACCTCGCCGGACCTGCCAACGCCGAGGGTTTGATCAGCGTCACAACCGGCAAGATGATCTCTGAGACGGACGATCCGGGCGTGCAGCGCCACATTGAACTGATGAAGCAATTCGCGCCCGGCGTCGAGCCGAGCAGCCTGACGGAGTTCGGCATGATCACCGCCGAATTCACGGTGCAGGCATTGAAGAACGCCGGCCCGGATCTCACGCGCGAGAGCGTCGTCGACGGGGCGGAGCAGATCCGCGGTTACTGCTGCATCGTTTGCCTTGCACCGGCCAGCCTCAGCCCGACCGACCACCGAATCTCAGAGGGGATGTGGTTCGAGCAGGTGGTCGATGGCAAGTGGGTGCGCGTCACCGATACCCCCATCAGCTACGAGTCGACGCTCACGGACGTCATCGCCTGCAAAAACGCCGGGGAGCCCGTCTACAAGAACCAGTAAGTCACGCTTCGGCCGCCGTGCCCCAAAACCGCGGTTGGGCTGACCTCAGCCGTGCAGGGTGGTCTTGGTGGGCGATGCAGGGCTCGAACCTGCGGCCTTCTGTGTGTAAAGCATCTGAGCCTGAGCGCTGTGCATTAGATTCAGCACCCCCGAGCGAAAATGCGGAAGTTATCATCTGGAAAATCAACGTGTAGGCATCGGTGGTATACTCGTGCCGATCGATTTTGAGTAGCAAGGAGGTGATCAGCCATGACGAAGGTCGAGACAAGCGTCATGATTGAAGCCCCGCTCGAGAAGGTGTACGCCTTCGCGAGCGATTGGCGCAACTTTCTACGGTACTCCACTTACATTCGAGACGTGCGGCCGCTCACCGAGAAGACCCTGGGAGAAGGGGCGGAGTTGGAGTTGAAGGTGAAGTTCAGAGGGCTGCCGTTGAACGCCCTGTGGCGCGGCGTTGGGGAGGCGAACACTCAAGGATGGGCGTTCGATGCGAAGCTGATGGGTCGCTGGGCGCGGAAGACCTGGAGGCTGTCGCCCGTCGACAACGGCACGAGGTTAACGTTCGTCCTCGAGTACTCCATGCCTCCAATCCCCTTGCTGGCTAACCTGATGGACAGGCTGTGGATGAGGCCGGGCTGGGAACGGATATACGCGGAATCATTCGCGAACCTGAAGCAGGTGATGGAGACCGAGTCGGGGGCAGTCGCCTGAAGTCTCCGCGAATACGCTTGAGGGTTTGAGGTCTGGTGGGCGATGCAGGGCTCGAACCTGCGGCCTTCTGTGTGTAAAGCATCTGAGCCTGAGCGCTGTGCATCAGATTCAGCACCCCTGAGCGAAAACGCGGAACTTATCAGCTGAAAGTGGGGATGCGCGAGGAGTAATGACAGACACCTGGAGCAGTGTGGCATCGCCAGCCGACCGGGGCGCAGCAAGCATAGCCCTGCCGAGGCGTCTGCCAAGAAACGGGACTGCGCGACGCCGTGAGGTGTTCTCGCGGATGGGCCGCGGGGCTGCTGATCACCGTCGAGGCTACGACCAGAACTCGTCCTCTGCGTGCTGGTCCATCGCGAACGACCAGAACTCCGTGACCTTGCCATCCACGATATGGGAGACGTCGACGTTGGGCGTGTTCAGCTGCCTCCCCAGGCGGCTGCCCACGGATCTCGTAAGCGCGACACCGTGCTCATCATTGGCCAGAATGTCGTGCACCGGGGCCGTGAAGGTGCCTCCGCTCAGCTCCGCCATCTTGCCGAAAACAGCGAGAACCGCGTCGAGCCCAACGTAATCTCCGCATAGCGGGCCCCTGCCTGGCCAGTGCCACACAACATCTTTGCTAAGAAGCTCCGAGATGGTCGCCATGTCGCCTTTGTCGAACGCCTCGTACGCCCTTCTTAGTAGACCAGCGTTCGGGTGCTCTGCCATGGTGTTCACCCACCTTCCTGGCGCGGTTTATCCGACGCCGCAATTGCGCGCCATGTATGTCGCTCCCTGGCAGTACGATTCGCCCCTATGCGGGGGCGGCAGCAGTCTGAACGGCCTGGCGAATGACCTTGTCGCCTTCCGCGGCGGGGATAGCGGAGTAGGTTCGAATGTCCAGCAGATCGTTCCAAGCAAGGAAGTCCCGATACTGCACGCTGGGGTTGTCCGCCTCGTAGATGAGTACGCCAGCCGGTTCTGCGGGTCCAGTGCCGACAAGGAAGTACTCGCCTATCAGCTTCGAGGTCGGGTCGAACTTCCATTGAAGGCGGCGGGTGAATATCTCCTGCTGCTGCTCGCGGGTTAGCTCTGGTCTTGGCCTGTAGATGGTTACGAAGAGCATCGTTATCCTCCGATCCTTTCTTTGCGTCTCCTATGCGGATGAGACCGAGGGCCATGGCGCGGTGGAAGTGATCTGGAGCGCGAGTATTCCTTTACTCGGTAGGCGCCGCCACCGTGCCATAGCCCGGCGGGGTAGGAGGTCTCCCAGACTGGACAAGATTGACGTCGGTTGACGCAGATGTCAACTAGTCTGTGGGGTTCTACGGCACATGTGGCAAAAAGACGGGGTAGATAGTCCGCATATTTGTCCGATGTGGCCGATCACGAGCCAAGCTCTGCAGGGGCCTCCCACTGCTTCTCTCCCTCACTCTCACGCCCCTGCAAGCGTCACGAGGTCGACTTGCGTCTGTATTGGATTTGCCTGCCCTGGTTATCCTTACGTGCTCTCAGGTTCGCATGGGGAGGCGATCACCAGGATGGCCGGCCTACCCCGATAGCGAACGAGGCCTGCGCTCGCGATGGTCATGTCTCTCGTCTCGCCCGTTCTGGTGATCGTCTTGGTTGTGTAGCTGATAGGAATAGACTCGCCGCTCATCCGCAGACCGTATCGTCTCATCTGCTCTCCCTTAACCGCGGGAGCTATCAGCTCCACCATGGGGATACCGTCCAACTCTTCAACGGTATACCCGAGGAGATCGGCGGCAGCCTTGTTGGCGAACCTGAGGACTCGATCCTGCAGGATCACGATGCACTCCTGCGCCGCGTCTAGGATGTGAAGAAGCGACAGAGTCTCCTTTTCTTGCGCGAGCAGCACGAGGGTCTCCCTGGTGCTGCTCGCCCCCGCCTTGATCACAAGCCTCTTTACGTACTCCTGCACGCGTGTTCGGGAGAGGTACATCTCAGTGCAGATGGCGCTGTTGCTCTTTCCCTGCAGGAGAAGATCGGCTACTCGTCGCTCAATGGGTTCGAGTCTGCTCCAAACCCAGTCAGTCTCCATCTGACTCTTCCCAATACCCCTCAGGCTGCGGATGATTCTCGAGACTGCCTGTGGGGCAAGATGTTTCCTAGCTCGTCCAGCCGAGCGAGCAGCCTTCCTCGCGCATCGCCACGATGCTGCCCGGTGGGGTCACACAGCCTGTATGTCGTGGGCCCTAGAGCGTACCCTCCGCGGGAGATTTGGCGTCTCCACGACGGGCACACCTTTCCCGAGTGTCCAGAAAGCAATGCCCACGCCGTCGGCGGCCTTGCCGCACCGGATGCGCGGCTCCATGACGGCGCCATACTACACCAACGCTGTGAGTTTGCCAACGTTCCGGGGATTCCCTGCGGGAGCGGAGGGGTTCGGCTCCGATAGACACGATAACTATGGGGCTTTCGGTGCGGACGTAGAAGCTAGAGCTACAGCGCCTAGCGGGGCCGACTTAGGAAACTGCCCGAGACCGCAGGCTATAAGCGACGCCTATCACTCATTTGGCAGCGGTTCTGGTGGGCGATGCAGGGCTCGAACCTGCGACCTTCTGTGTGTAAAACAGACGCTCTAGCCAACTGAGCTAATCGCCCCCGTTGCTCGTCTTTCACTAAGCGAGGCGCTTGGATCGTATCGAAAAGCCTCCCGCCCCGTCAAGACGCTGGGCTCCGCCTTCGCACCCCAACATCCACTCTCTTCCCAAGCAGCGGGGAGTGTCCCAAGCTGCTGCCCCAGGCGCTGCTCTTGACATATAGGTGTATAATTACAGATGTTGGCCTAGTATTACTGCTTGTTCAACGCTCCGCTAGCGAGGGGGAGCTGCGACAGATGGTGGGGCTGTCCGTGGCAAGCAATTATCCCTTAGTCCCGTTTGTTCAAAACGAGGCTGACTCCATAGTCGGCCTTTGCCTTTTCATGACCCCGTCAACCATTATTTTGATAAGGGCCCATGGGGCCCTGTAGTGAACGCGCCGCTGGCAACGAGCGGCTCAGAAAGGGGGAGAGCGAGTCTGAGAGAATACCCACAATGCCCGAACTAGGCACCAACAATTATGTACTAACCGTCCCTCGCCAACCTCATTCTTGGTCCTTTAAGGAGGATGTCAGATGAAGGTTAGAGTTTCCTTAATCGGATTAGTGGCTGTAGCTTTAGCGCTGGCCCTGCTTGGGGTATTCAACAGCGCCAGACCTACCAACGCCATCCTACCCCAACCCATCCAGCCCTTTGGCCCCAGAGACATAGGGGGAATCGACACCACCGCGTTAGGCCAGGATGTGCTCAACTACACGGTCACCGAGATCACCCGTGGCGAGCGTGTCGGCCTGCCCTGGATCTACAGCGGCGGCGGCTGGCGCATGAACACTGACGCCGACGTCCCGGATGGGACCAATGTCGGTAGCGTGATCTCCTCAATCGACGCCCTTTGTGCCTCCACCAGTGACGCCGACGTGGGCAAACTGGCCAAGGCCCCGCCCGGCACTGCCAACACCCCCTATGACTGGCTCGAGCAGACGACGACCGTAACGTCCACGCCTGAAGAGTACCTGCTGAAGATAGTGCCGCCGTACCCCTGGCTGCTCCGCCACCGCGCCGACATCAACAATGTCTGGCTGTTCGGCACCGTTCCCTATGCCACGAGCCAGGTTCTGAACACGGTTTACACCAGCGTGCCCTTCTCGCCCAGTGGCACCTTCACCGCCACCACCAAGCTTGGCGGCAGCCCGGCGTTCCCTAGCCCGGCTAGTGCTCTCTGTCTGGATAGCCCTCAGTCCAGCACATCCATAACGGGTACCGTCACCGAAGAGGTGTACAGCACCCCGCTTGCTGCCGGCGTTGATTCAGACGCTGACACGCTGGACGACAACAGCGGGCTCTACCCCCGCTGGACCGCTTTCCAGAACGCCAACGCGCTCAACCAGGGGGATTCCCGCAAGCCGTTCAAGAGCCCGCCCAGCATCGCGTCTGACACCAACTACGTCGAGCGCGTAGTCGACCTCCAGTGCTACTGGCTCGACCAGGCCGCCTCGGCACCCGCCACTAGTGGCTGCCCGACCTGCGACGGCGACGCCAGCGGCTACATCTCCGCAACGGAGAGCGTGAACGACCCCGACATGCCGGCGAACATTGACGCCGACGGTGACTGCCTGGCCAACGCGGCCGGCGCCCAGCCGGGACAGCCCACTGACGCCGACGATTCGCTGAACGGGGTCCTGTGTCCCGTCCTGCCTTACAGCGAAGCCCCCAACCTGATCCAGAACGACACCGCCACCGACAGGGACTGCGACGGCCTGGTGGATGGTGTGGAAGTGGCCTGGGGCTCCAACCCGACGCTGGCCGACACCGACAGTGACGGCGCCACCGACTTTGTCGAGATGTTCCAGTTCACCAACCCGAACGTACAGGACTCGGATGCTGACGGTGTTCTCGACAAGCCGGAAGACGACTACATTGCCGCTGCCGCCGGCGCCGCTGAGGGGACTGAGGCCGTGAACGCCGACGACAACTGCCCGTCCATCGCCAACGCCGACCAGGCGAATAACGACGGCAAGCGCCGCGCCAACGGTACCGTTCTCCCCGGCTCCTGGGCGAGCAACCCCAGCGGAGACAAGATGGGTGATGCCTGCGACCCGGACGACGACAACGACTTGGCGGTCGACGTCGCCGAGCTGGCGCTAACACCCACCGCAACTAACCCCCTCAACGCCGACTCCGATGGTGACCGCTGCATTGACGGTGTTGAGGGTTACTTGGGCGCGGACCCGACGCTCAATACCTCGAAGTGCGCTGCTCTGAGCGCGAACCAGCTCA
>Ga0315273_10007724_pt1 | contig 13496 bp, 10 predicted proteins | sample YL17G02_0_MG_FD_205753 | JGI IMG/M metagenome (GOLD analysis project Ga0315273, IMG submission 205753) | Sediment microbial communities from Yellowstone Lake, YNP, Wyoming, USA - YL17G02_0 | ecosystem: Environmental > Aquatic > Freshwater > Lake > Sediment | place: USA: Wyoming | collected... | reverse complement strand
CCGCCCTACCGGGTCGTCCGCGACGTCAGCACCAGCACGCCATCCTGCACCAGCCCCACGCCGGGCGCGTAGAGCTTGTACTCCTTCGCGCCAGGCTCGAGCGGCGTCGTCTCCTCGGTCTTCAGGCACTTGTCGAAGGCGCCGGCCGGTGTCGTGATGCGCTCGGTCACGCTCACGATCTGGGTCCGGTCCATGGCCACCTTCGGCGCCACTTCCTGGTAGTACCGCAGGCCAACTGTCGGCGAGCCGGGCAGCAGCAGGCCGAACGTTGCGCCGCCCGTGCCGTGCAGCCAGGCGCCTTCGTGGTCAGCGATCTTGCCGTTCTTGTAGACGTCCACGTCCTCGCCGAAGTAGTAGACGTTGTTGGTGCTCTTCTCAATCGCTACGTAGTTGCGCGAGACCTCGGCCAGCGCGCCGTTCTGCGTCTCGCGTTCCTCGACCACCCGCGTCTCGTACCCGCCGATGGTCTTCGTCTCGTTCAGCACGGTGACGACCAGGCGAATCGCCTTGCCGTCTTCCTTGCCCTCGAACGTCGCCTGGTAGCCCGGCTTGAGGATGAAGTACGGGGCCTCGCCGACGGTGGCCACCTCGGCCGGCGTGGCCCTGAACGACTGCAGCCACGGCTGCGCCTTTGGCGCTTGAGTGGGCGTCGCCGCCTGCATCCCGACGAGCCCGGCCGCAGCGACGGCAATGATCACGCACGAACGACAGAACATGGACATCCTCCGCGGAAGGCCGCGTCGCCGTGCCGATCGGGGGCCCTCGATGTGGCTGGCGCGCCGCGTCGGCGCGACCGCACCCTGAGCAAAGTCGATTCTCGGCCCTTCGGACTACTTCTTCTCCGGCTCCTTCGCAGCCGGCACCGGCTTGCCGTCCGGGGTCAGCTCGACGGTCGGCTTCGGCGCCCCCTTGAGCGTCAGTTCGTAGGTCACCACCTGCCCCGTGGTCATCTTCTCGGCCTTGGTGACCGTGGCCTTCGGGTACATCTTCTTGACCGCGTCGCTGACCGCGGCCGGGATGTCGGCGCCCGCCACTTCTTCCTCGATGTCGATGACGGTGCCGTCGGGGTTGTAGTTGAGGTCGCGCGTCAGCCCCTTGTCGACGCTTTCGACTTCGTAGACCGTCTTGCCGCCTGCGGTCTCCTTCAACACGTTCTTGATGGTGGCCTTCGGGTAGGCCTTCTCGAAGGCCGTCTTGATGGCGGCGGGCAACTCCACCTTGGCCGCAGGCTTCTTCGCCTCGGCCTTTTCGCCCTGCTCGCCCTTCTCTGCCTTCTCAACGACGGGCTTCTTGGCTGGCGGCGTCGTCTTGGTCTGTTGCGCGGTCAGCGCCGCGCCAAAGCAACACACGACCGCGGTGGCGACTGCAAACGACAGAATCTTCTTCACGAGCATTCCTCCATGTGTGATGCCAGGAGCCCGTCCGAGTAGCCTCAGACGGACTCCTGGTAATCGCGCTTCGCGCGAATCCCCTAAGGACTCTACGACTCCTGCCGGCGCAGCCGGCAATACCAGGAGCGTGTCGGGCATCACTCGGACACGCTCCTAGCAGCCCGTGGTGAAAGTCGCGCACGGGCTGCTAGGAGGGACGAAACAACGGACCCAGAATCAGAAGGTGCAGAATTCCTGAGAAAACACATTCAAGGTTCTTTGCTCTCTCCGTTGTTTCGTCTGCCTAGCAGGCCGTGCAGACTTTCACCACGGCCTGCTAGGCCAGCGGCAGCGTGATGCGGAACACGCTGCCGGCGGTATCGGCCGGGGCGACGCCGATGCGGCCGCCGTGCACCTCGACGGCCCATTTCGCAATCGACAATCCGAGGCCGGTACCGCCGACCTCGCGCGATCGCGACCGATCGATCCGGTAGAACCGGTCGAACACCTTCTCGACGTGCTCCGGGGGGATACCCGGCCCCGAGTCGCGCACGGCGAGCACCGCGTCGGGGGCCGCCGCGGCAGCGGTCACGTGGATGGCCCCTCCATCCGGGCTGTACTTGATGGCGTTGTCCACCAGGTTGATGATCGCCTGGCGCAGCAGGACCCGGTCCGCCAGCACGAACCCGGGGGCCGGAGCGTCGACTGCCATAACCTGATGCTTGTCCTCGGCGAGCACCGAGAGGTACTCGACCACCTCGGCGGCCAGCGCGGCGAGATCGATCCGATCCCGGCGGAGCGTGAACTGCGGGCCATCGGCGCGCGCGAGCGTCAGCAGGCTCTCGACCAGCCCGTTCAGCCGGTCCGCCTCCTCGAGCATGCTGCCGATGACATCGCGGTAGGTCCGATCGCTCCTCGGTCCGCGCAGCCCCACCTCGCCGACGGTCCGGATGGCGGTGAGCGGCGTCCGCATCTCGTGCGAGGCGTCCGCGGTGAACCGGCGCAGTTGCTCGAACGACGCCTCGAGGCGGCCGAACGTCTGGTTGAAGACCGTCGCGAGGTGGCCGAGTTCGTCGTGCGGGTTCTCCACGGGAAGGCGGTCGCCGAGACGGGCCGCGGTGATGCGCTGCGCAGCGGTCGCCATGCGATCGACCGGCGCGAGCGCGCGCCGGGCGACCAGGTAGCCGCCCACGCCTGCCGCCAGGCAGGCCAGCGGCAGCCCGAGAGCCAGCACGAGCAGCAACTCGCGCAATTCGCGCCGCACCGGTTCCTCGGAGCGCGCGACGCGAAGCAGAGCGGGACTGCCGGCGAGTTCCTGCTCCCCGGTCAGTTGTCGGATCCAGGCGCCCCCTGGCGTCCGGACCGACTCGACGACCGGCAGCCGCGACAGGTCGGGCACGGCCGCGAGAACAGGCCATGGCGCGAGTGGATCGCGGTAGAGCGGCCGGCCGTTGAGCGCCCAGGCGCACGCCATCGGGATCCGGCCGGTCTCCGTATCACGCTCGCCCGCGTCGGTCGCTTCGCCGAGGTCCTCGATCCGGTCGCGATCCTCGGCCAGCCATGTCAGCGATCCATCCGGGTTGGGGCGGAAGGCCTGCTCGGCCCGGTCGAAGTCCTCACGCAACTGACGGTCGAGGTCCTCCCGTAGGCCGTGACCGACAAGCACGAAGACGCCGCCCGCGTAGACCACCAGCACGGTGGCCAGGGCGGCCACGTGCCAGAGCGTCAGCCGCACCCGGACGCTCCGCGGACGCCACCAGCATCTCATGGCTCGTCCTCGCCGATGATGAACCCCACGCCGCGCACGGTGTGAATCAGCTTCACGTTGAAGTTCTGGTCGATCTTCTTGCGGAGGCGGGCGACGTGGACATCGATGACGTTGTCGAGGGGCGTCCCCCGGTTCGGCTCGCGCCAGACGTCGCGGGCGAGCATCTCGCGCGAGACGAGCGTGCGCTGGTGGCGGACCAGGTACTCCAGCAGTTCGAACTCCCGCCGCGTCAGCTCGATGGGCCGCGAGGCGCGTTGCACGGTGCGCGCCACGCGATCGATGTCGAGATCGGCCAGATGCAGCCGCGTCGCCGTGTCCGGCTTGCCGCGGCGGAGCAGCGCGCGGATGCGGGCGACCAACTCGGGAAAGGCGAACGGTTTCACCAGGTAGTCGTCGGCGCCGGCGTCGAGCCCTTCGACTCGGTCCTCGATGGCGTCGCGGGCCGTCAGGACCAGGACCGGGACCGTGGCGCCGCGATTCCTCAGCCACTTCAGGATTTCGATCCCGTCGCAGCCGGGCAGCATCAGGTCGAGCAGGACCAGGTCGAACGACGACTCGGTCAGCGCCTGGCGCGCGGCGTCTCCGGTGTACGCAAGGACCACTCGATGGCCTTCGGCCTCGAGCCCTTCCTTGATGGCCTCGGCCACCTTGCGTTCATCTTCGACGACGAGCAGCGACGGGCTGGTCACCCGGACAGGATAACCGGGCCAGGGCAAGGCGCTCCTGAAGATTTGTTCACTGAAGCGTTGTTCAGCCAGGCGTCGGCACGCCGGGAGCCGTGGCGTTTGCTTACGCGCTCAGCCCTTCTGCACGACCTGCCACGGCTTCTCGGCGATCAGGATCACGCCGGTGCGCTGGGCCCCCGTGGGGTTCGGGGCGACGGTGAAGGTGATGCCGCCGTCGCCCTGTCCCTCGCTGCTGCCGGTGATCGTGATCCAGTCGGCCTGGCTCACCGCCTGCCACACGCACGAGAACGGGGAGTCGGTGAGGACCCAGACGCCACCCGTGCCGCCTGCGGCCGGGAACGGGTTCGGGGTGGCAGGCGACGCCTGCAAGAGCGCGTGGCAGTCAGGGCATTGCCAGACGGCCACCTCGCGCCCACCGTTGGCCTGGCAGCCGACCGTAATCGCCCCTTTCCGGAAGGAGCTGCCATAGTTGGTCGGGTTGGGCTCGGCGCGAAAGACGATCCGTCCGGACCCCACTCCGGTCACTCCGTCCAACACCTGCAGCCAGGTCTGGGCGGCCGTCGCGGTCCACGCGCGCCCACTCGGGGCCGAGACGGTGATCTCGCCCGTGCCGCCCCCCGACGGGAAGTACTTGAACAGGCTCGGCGTCACCGAATCGAGGCAGGCCGTTGATGGCTTCAGCGACAGGTTCACGGTCAGCATGAACGCCGCGTCCGTCGCGGACAGCGTGACCGATTGCTGCGTCGGCTCGAAGCCGGCCTTGCTCGCCCGCACCGTGAACGTGCCTGGCGACAGGCGCCTGACCAGGTACGTGCCCCCCTCTCCCGTCGTCGCGGTGCGTCCCGCGTTCGCGCCGGCCACAATCTCAATGCTGGCGCCCGCCACCGCAACGCTGGTCCCGATCTCGGTGACGGTGCCGGACATCTGCGGGCCGTACGGCACGAGCGTGAAATCCCGCACCGTGTCGGCGGTGATCGTCATCGTGGCCGGGAGAGACTCGTAGTAGGGCTTGTTCGGTGAAACGGTGTAGCTGCCGGGGAGCAGCCGCACCTGGTATTGACCGCTTGCATCGGTCTGCGGATTGGTGGAGACATGGGGCGGCAACGACGACGTGAGGGTGACGTAGGCGGCGACCAGGGACGTTCCCGCGTCGTCACGAACGGTGCCCGACAGGGCGTAGGTCGTGGCGCCGACCGCGAGTTGCGTCCATCCCCATCTCTGGTCCTGGCAGTACGCCTCGATGGACGAGAACCCGGGGACGACAGCGGACACCAGGCCGGCGGCCGACACCGTGGCGACGCTCGCGCTCTGCGAACTCCACTTCGACGCGGCCGTGCAGTTCCGCCTCGTGCCGTCCGACAACGTGGCGGTGGCCGTGAACTGCGCGGTCTGTCCGGGCGCGAGCGACATCGGGCCGGTGACGGCGACCGACGTCACGGAACCCGTTGGCGTGGCGGTCGTCGTCGGCGCCGGCGTGGTGGGGGAGGACGGGGTGCTGCCGCCGCACGCCAGCGAGGCGAGGCTGAGGGCGAGCAGGGACCCTGCGCAGAGCCACGACAAAACACGCATGCGTCTGCTCCTCAGGTGGAGTCGGAGGCATTGTAGCGCCGAGGCGCAGGATGGTAGAGGTGCGTGGCCGGCGGCGTGACGCGATTGCGCGAGTTGTAGCGAACTGAGCACGAGTCCGGCAGGCCACGGCACCACGACAGACCCCTCGCGAGCCATTGGAGGACGGCGGCCCTGAACGGCCGCCCTACAAGACGGCTCGTGTCGCCGTGAGGCAGGCTACGCGTTTCCTGGACGCTTGCCGCCGACCAGCAGCATGAGCGTCGGCACGAACACCAGGGTGATGACCGTCGAGACCGAGAGGCCGCCGATGACCGCAATGGCCAGCGGCTTCTGCATCTCCGCGCCCGCACCGAGGCCGAGCGCCAGCGGCAGCAGCCCGAACAGCGTGCAGAGCGTCGTCATCAGAATGGGCCGCAGGCGGATGCTGCCCGCGCGCACGAGCGCTTCCACGGGATCGCCGCCCTCGGCCTGCAGCATGTCCACGTAGTCGATCAGGATGATCCCGTTCTTCACGATGAGGCCGATGAGCAGGATCAGCCCCATGAACGACGACACGTTGAGCGGCGTGCCGGTCAGGATCAGCAGGCCGAACGCGCCGACCAGCGACAGCGGGGCGGCCGACAGGATGATGAGCGCCGCGCGGAAGCGGCGGAACTGCGCCACGAGGACGCCGAACACCAGCAGCAGCGCCACGCCCAGCACCAGCGCCATCGAAGTGAACGACTCCACCTGGCTCTCGCGCAGCCCGCCGATGCGGTACGAGTAGCCCACCGGCAGCTTCATCGCGTCCATCATCTTGCGCACTTCCTCGACGCCGCTGCCGAGACCGCGGCCCTCGAGCCTGGCGGTGACGGGCACCATCTGCTTCAGGTCCTCGCGCGACAGCTCGCTTGCGCCCTCGGCGGTGGACACGTCGGATGTGGCCGCGAGCGGCACGATGGTGCCGGCCGCGTTGACCAGCGGGAACTGCCGCACCCAGTTGAGGTCGAAGCGGTTGCGATCGGGGTAGCGCACGCGCACGTCCACGAACCGGTCGTTGCGCCGGATGGACGTGGCCACCTGGCCCAGCAGCCCGCTCGCCAACTGCGACGAGATCTGATCGACCGTGAAACCGGCCTTGGCCGCCCGGGTGGGCTCGATCCGCACGTCGAGCTCGGGGTTCCCGCGTTGCGGTTTCACGATGTCCACGATCCCGCCGCCGGGAATCTTCTTGAGCCCCTCTTCCACGCGATCGGCCAGTTGCTCCAGCATCGCCATGTCGTCGCCGAACAGCTTCACCTCGACGGGCTCGGGGTTGCCTTCGAGATCGCCGAGCATGTCCTGCAGCAACATCACAAACTCGATGGTCATGCCGGGCAGCTTCTCCGCGAACTCCTGGCGCAGCTCGGAGACGATCTCCTCGGCCGACTTGCTGCGCTGCGAGCGGTCCTTGAGCTTGATCACGACGTCGCCGGTGTTCTGCGCGGTAGCGAAGAGCCCGAGCTCGGCGCCCGTGCGGCGGACGAAGCCGGAGATGTCCTTGTTGTGCTCCTTCAGGATCGCCTCGACCCCGCCCACCATCCGATCCGTTTCGGGCAGGGACGTGCCCTCGGGCGTCCAGTAGTCGATGACGAACCCGCCCTCGTCCATGTCGGGCAGGAAGCCTGTTTCGAGGCGATAGAAGAGCACGACGCCGAGGGCCGCCACGAGCAGCGTCACGACGATCACGACGGCCGGGCGGCGCAGCGTCCAGCGGAGGAGCCGGCCGTACCAGTGCGACAGCCACGTCAGCCCGGCCGCGCGGCTGCGGTGCGACCGGAGGAAGTAGGCGGACGCGTTCGGGATGAGCAGGAGCGCGTAGACGAGCGACAGCAGCACCGCGGCGGCGAGCGTCAGGGACAGGGCCGAGAAGAACTGGCCGACGACGCCCTGCAGCATGCCGAGCGGCACGAACACGACCACGGTGGTGAGCGTCGAACCGACGACGGCCGCCACGAGCTCGCTGGTGCCCTTCTCCGCCGCCACGACCGCGTCGAGCCCGGCGGCCCGGTGGCGGTGGATGTTCTCGATGACGACGATCGCGTCGTCGATGACCAGGCCTATCGCGATGGCCAGGCCGCCGAGCGACATCAGGTTGATGGTGCCGCCGGCCAAGTGCAGGATGAAGAAGGTGCCGATGATGGTAAGCGGCAGGGTGGCCGCCGCGATCGCGGTGACGCGCCAGTCGCGCAGGAACGCGATCAGCACGAGGATCGCGAGGAACCCGCCGATCAGGATCGCATCGCGGATGCTGGCCACCGCCGATTCAACGAAGGCCGCCAGGTCGTAGACGACCTGCAGGCTGACGGCGGCTGGGAGCGACTTGCTGTAGTCCCGCAGCGCCGAGACGACGCCGTCGGTCACCGCCGTGATGTTGCCGCGGATCTGGCGCGACACGCTGACCACCGCGCCGGGCTTGCCGTTGGCGCTGATGAGGATGGTCCGGTCAACGACGCCCTCGCGCACCTCGGCCACGTCGCCCACGTACACGGGCGTCTCCTGGCGGAACGCGACCACCACCTTGCGGATGTCATCGAGCGAGGTCAGCTCGCCCGTGGCGAGCACGAGGTACTGCAGGTAGTCTTTCGGCATCCGGCCGACCGACGTCACGGTGTTGGTGGCCTTGAGCGCTTCGGCGACCTGGTCCAGCGAGACGTGGTTGGCGTTGAGCTTCTCGGGGCTGGCGAGGACCGAGATCTCGCGCTCGTCGCTGGCCAGCACCTCGATGTTCGCGACGCCTGGAATGCGGCTGATGAGCGGACGCAACTGGAAGACGGCGATGTCGCGCAGGTCGGGCGCCGGCAGGTTGCCCGTGACGTTGAACTGGAAGATCGGGAAGAGCGAGGGCGTCATTCGCTCGACCTGCAACTCGGTGTTCGGCGGCAGCTCGCCCTTGATCTCGTCGGCCTTGGCCTGCATCAACTGCAACGCGTACGGCATGTCCGCGGCGGCGTTGAAGATGACGGAGATCTCGGTGGCGCCCCGGATCGTCTTGGATCGCACGCGGCGCACGCCCAGGACCGACCGCGCCGCCTCCTCGAGCGGGCGCGTGACCGCCAGTTGCATCAGGCGCGGCGCCAGATCGCCCGACTTGGCGACCAGTACGATGCGGGGGAACTCCACCTCGGGGTAGATGGCACTCGGCAGGGTCTGCATCGAGTAGATGCCGGCCCCCGTAAGCAGTACCACGCCCAGCGCAATGGCGCGGGCGTGCCTGATGGCGAAGCGCGCGACGTTCATGAGCCCGAGCCCTTGGCCACCTTGGCCTTGTCGCCCAGCCCGTGGATGTTGGACGTCAGCACGCGCTGGCCCTCGGCGACGCCTTCGAGAATCTCCACGGCCTCCGGGGTTTCGATGCCGATCTTCACCGCCTTGCGTTCGGCCACCTCGCCGTTGACCACGTAGACGGCGGCCGACTCCTGGTCACGGGCGATGGCAGAGGGCGGCACCACCAGGGCGTTCTTGTGCTCCTCGAGCGGCAGGCGCCCCTCGGCGAACATGCCCACCTTCAGCAGGCGCCCGGCGTTGCGGATGGGGATGCGCCCGAGCGCGCTGTTGCTCGCCGGGTCGACGGCGGGCGCGACCGCGATGAGCGTGCCCTCGAAGGTGCGGCCGGGGAAGGTCTGGCAGACAACCGGCACCGCCTGCCCGACGCGCACGCCGCCCAGGTACTCGGCCGGGATGTTGGCGCCAAGTTCCACGGCATCAAGGTTGGCTACCTCGACGATCGGCTGGGCGGCGGTGCCGTCCACCTGCTCGCCCACGCTCACCAGGCGCTTGACGACGTAGCCGGCAATGGGAGAGGTGACGCTGGTTCGCTCGAGATTGCGGTTGGCGGTGTCGAGTGCGGCCGCGGCCTCTTCGAGCGTCGCCAGCGCGCCGGCGTACTGCACGCGGGCGTCCTCGGCTTCCTTGCCGGCGGCGATCCCGCGCTGAAACAGCCGTTCGGTGCGGTCGAGGTTCAGCTTCGCGTTCTCGACGGCCGCCCTGGCCTGGGCGACCACTGCGGCCGCCTGGCGACGCTGATCCTCGAGCGGCTTGCGCTCGATTTCGGCCAGCACCTGATCCTTCTTGACGGCGTCACCTTCGGCCACGTACACGGCGACGACGCGCCCGGCGACCAGCGCCGAGATCTTCACGTCATCGTTGGGCGCCGTGGCGATGTTCCCGCGCACCGTGAGCACGTGCGTGATGGTCTGGCGGGTCACCTGGCCCACCTCCGCCGAGATGGTCGGCACCTCCGGCGATTTGACCTCGTCTTCGGCGCCCTGCTTCGAGCAGGAGGGAAGGAGTGCGAGGCCGACGACGAGCCCGAGTGCCAGCGCGACGCGCGGCAGAAGCCGGGATGCAGGAGGACGGGCCGCACCCACCCGAGCCGCAGGGCGGGCCTTCAGGCCCGCCGCGGGATTATTGAATGGCAACACCGATCATCTCCTCGACCTCGGCCACCGCCGCCTGGAAGTCGGCCAGCGCCTGCTGGTATTCACGCCGGACCTCGCGCAGGTTGCGCTGCGCTTCGAGCACGGCCAGCACCGGGCTGCGGCCGGCCTTGTAGCTCTCCTCGACCAGCGCCTCGATCTCGGTCGCCGTGGGCAGCAGGCGGTTGCGATACACCTCCACCTGCCGGCGCTGCGCCTGCACCCGTGCCCACGCGGCGGTGAGAGACGCTTCGAGCGACCGGCGCACCGCTTCGCGCTCGGCCTGCAACTGGCTCACGGTGGCGCTCGATTGCGCCAGCTCACCCTGGTTGCGCGAGAAGAGCGGGATCGCCAGCGAGACGCCGCCGCTCATGCCCGCGCGGAACTCCTCCGGGGCGTTGAACACCCCGCCCACCGAGATCGTCGGCGTCGGAAACCGTTCGGCCCGCAGCACGCTCGCATGGCGCTGCTCGATCGCGATCTCACGGTCGATGCGCAGCAGGTCCACGTTCGACGCGGCCATGAGCTGCAGGGCTGCGTCGAGCGAGGCGAGCGGCGGAGCGCTGGCCAGATCGCCAACCACCGCGACCGGCTGCCCGGGCGGCTGGTTCAGCAGGCCATTCAGCTCGGCTTGAACAGCGAGCCTGGTGCCCCGGGCCAGTTCCAGGTCCGCCTCGGCCCGGGCCACGCCCAGGTCGGCTTCCATCACCTCCACTTGCGGGGCCGCCCCTTCGGTGAACCGCGCGTTGGCCGTTTCGCGCACGCGCTGGGCGATGCCCCGCACGGCCTCGGCATCGCGCACGCGCTCATCGGCCGACAGCAGCCCGTAGAAGGCCTGCCGGAGGCTCTTGCGCACCGCGCGGCGCGCGGCCTCGACGTCGAGGTCGGCCAGCGCCACCTGCTCGCGGGCGAGCGCGATGCGTCGGCCACGCTTGCCGAACTCCAGCGGGAAGCCGAGCGACAGCACCTCGTGCGGCGCGTCGCGTGAGGCCTCGAACGAGAAGTCGGGGTTGGGGTACTGCCCCGCGATGCGCACCTCGGCCTCGCGGATGGCGCGCTGCCGCATCACCGCGGCGAGCCCGAGGCTGCGGGCCATCGCCAGATCGAGGGCGGCCTGGTACGTGAGCGGGGCGCCGCTGGCCGGCTGGTCCACACCCTGCCGGGGTAATGGCTGCTGCTGGGGTGGAGCGGCGGCGGACGTCCACGGGCAGGCGGTCGACACGACCGCCAGGCCGACGACGGCACGTACAGCCTGGGCAAGGGAAGATCGGTTCATTCTTCAGGGGAAACGGAGGCGGAGTCTACGAGTTGCCAGTGATATACGACCGGCGCTTGGGGGAGTTTACCGCGGCGGCCGACTGGCAGGCATGAAGAAACGTTCAGGAAGGCGACGTGCGGGGCCCAGGGCCTGGCGCCTGGGGCCCCGCTTCCGGTCTGGTCAGCCCTGCTTGCGGACCGTCAGCAGGATCGACGTCTTGTCCCCGGCGAAGAAGTCCTTGAAGTTGACGCGCAGCCTGCCGTCCTCACCCGTCACCACGCCGGGCCTGGGACGGGCGGGCATGGCCGTGCCTTCCGGCGCGGGGCAGAAGCCCATCACCAGCCATGGCAGCTCGACGCCGACCGTTTCCCCGGGTTTCGCGGTGACCGATTTCGAGCCGCCCTCGACGGCCCTCAGCCCGGGGTGGCACTGCAGCGTCCGGCTCGACTGCAGGACGACATCGATGGCGCCGTCGGCCCTGATACGGCTCTTGATCGTGCCCTCCATCAGGATCTTCAGCAGCCCCTCGTTGCCGTCTGCCTGTACGCCCGCATCGATCGGGAAGGCCAGCGGCGCAAAGGTGAAGGGCACGGACTGGCCGTCGCGCCCGCTGAGCCTCACATTGCGGACGAACTTCTGCCCGCCTGCGGTTTCGTGGACCAACCAGAGGTCGTATGAAAGCGAGGCGTTGGCGTATTCGGCTCGCGGCTGGTCGTCTCGGGGGAACTCGATTTCGATCAACGCGTTGGTGACGTCCAGGTCCCGTGACGAGAGGTCGAGCACGTCCAGCACGTATCGTTCGCCGGACTTCAGCACCACGGTCCGCTTGTCACCCGCCAATGGTTGTGGCGAGTCATTCACCATCTCGTACCGGTTCCAGTCGATGTCCAGCGTGATCGCGTCGATCGTCTGGGCGAGCAGCGTCAACTGCACCCGCCACAGGTACAACCACTGGACCCGCGTGATGGCTGGAGCGGTGGTCGGTGGGGACGGAGGTACCAACTGCGAACCGCTGCCCACCACAAGCGACTTTCCGGTGATGCCCGCCCAGTAGAACGAGGTCTTGCCTTCGCCGACCCTCAGGGAGCGTGTGGCGTGCACCGAGGGGAACGACGCACGAGTCCGACTGGTCGTCATGAGCCGTTCGGTGAACGAGGCCGTGCCCCCAGCGGGCTCCTGCGCCGCGGCGAAGGCGGCCAGGCCGAGGACGGCCATTAGCACGACGGAAGCGACGAAGACGAGGGAGACGAGGGAGACTGGTCGAATGCGCATGTTGCTCTCCTTGCAGGCGCGCGTCGGGCGGCCCTTCACGGCGGGACTGCCCGCCTTCGTTGCACTACGGCGAGGCCTCGCCGTAGCGCGGCACTGCGTCACGGCCGCGCGGAGGCGGGAAGCCTCGCCCTGCTCGCGACCCCTCATTCAGGATCCCGATCGCCAGTCGACGCCGCGCACGTACTTCACGGTGAGCGTGGGTGTCGGCGGCTGAGGCGCGCAGGGGGGTACGGGGTTTTGCGCCACCGCCGGCGTCATCGTAGGCGGTGGGAGCGGCGCGGGAGCGGCTGCCTCGCGGACGGCCGGCGCCGCCGGAGGCGGCAACGCCGGGGCCCGCCACGAGACGCCAAGCCAGAACGACGCGGCGACGGCCAGCACCGCGATCGATGCCGCGAGGCCGGCTGGGACTTGCGGGCCACCCCTGAACGCCATCCGCCGTCTCGGGTGGAGTGGCTTCGCCATCGCCTCGTGGAGCCGCTCGTCCGTGTCGTCGTGATCGGCGGCGGCCGCCGCGCGCAGCAGGACGAACGATGCCAGCGCGTCTCGCCCGCCGGAGGTGGCGAGTGCCTGGCGAAGCGCAGCCACATCGACGCGCTCCCCGTCGATGGCGGCGGAGATGAGTTCTTCGGTTTGTTCGTTCATAGCGACAGCATCGCGCGCAGCGCCGCGCACGTCCGATAGAGCCTGGCCCGGACGCCGTCCACCGTGCACTCGCACAGTGCCGCGATTTCCTGGTAGCTCAGGCCGCCCACTTCCTTCAACAGGAACACTTCGCGGTCCGGTTCGGACAGCCGGCCGAGCGACTGGGCCAGTTCCAGCACCAGGTGCTGGTCGCCGTCCTGAACGGGTTCGGCCGCCGGGTCACCACCCGGCGCTTGGTGTCCTTCGCGCCGGTGGTGGTCTACCAGCACGCTCCGGGCGATGGCGAAGATCCAGCCCCGTTCGTGCCCGACAGCGCCGTGGCCATTCCTCGCCGCGTTGATCGCGCGCAGGAACACCTCCTGCGAGAGGTCGTCGGCCACGTCCCGCCGCCCGCACATCCGCGCGAGATAGCGGTGGATGTCGCGGTGGTAGCGGCCGAACAGATCGTCGGGTGCCGGGATAGGTGCCACGCGTCCTCTTGCCTGTGATGACGTG
>Ga0315273_10007723_pt1 | contig 13497 bp, 11 predicted proteins | sample YL17G02_0_MG_FD_205753 | JGI IMG/M metagenome (GOLD analysis project Ga0315273, IMG submission 205753) | Sediment microbial communities from Yellowstone Lake, YNP, Wyoming, USA - YL17G02_0 | ecosystem: Environmental > Aquatic > Freshwater > Lake > Sediment | place: USA: Wyoming | collected... | reverse complement strand
TTATTGCTTCATTGAAACCGTATATCTTATTTATTCCCATTTGTCCTGAAATGGAAATAGGGCTCGGCGTGCCGCGCGAACCTATTAGAATCGTTATATCGGGTGGAAAGAGATTGCTTTACCAACCGGCCACGAAAAAGGATTTATCCAGCGAGATGACGGTTTATGTGAAAAGTTTTCTCGATTCACTTGGTAAGGTTGACGGATTCATCCTGAAGCACAAATCTCCGTCCTGCGGGATTGGGAATGTTAAAATGTATCCGGCCATTGAAGCTCAAACACCGATAGAAAAGGGAGCGGGGTTTTTCGGAGAAGAAGTGATTTCACGCTTCAGTCATCTGGCGGTCGAGGACGAAGGAAGGCTGAAGAATTTCCGAATACGGGAACATTTTCTGACAAAATTGTTTGCATTAGCCCGTTTCAGGGAGTTACGAGAAAATCCCTCGATGAAGGACTTGATAGAATTTCATTCCCGCAACAAGCTTCTTTTCATGTCTTACAGTCAATCGAAGTCAAAGATGCTTGGAAATATTACAGCAAATCATGAGCATAAAAGTATCCGGGAAATTATAGAACTATATTTTCGGACGATGACAGAGCTCTTTGAAAATCCGGCGCGAAGTTCTTATATTATCAATGTTCTCGAACATGCCTTTGGAGGCGTTTCAAAGGAATTATCTCCGCCGGAGAAGCGGTTTTTCTCTAAATCTGTTCGGGATTACAGGGAAAAGAAGGTTCCTTTGAGCGTACCTCTCAATCTTATGCATTCATGGGCGCTGAGGTTTGAGACTGAATACCTCCTTATCCAAACTTTTATAGAACCATATCCTTCGGCTTTAATGGATATATCGGATTCCGGTAAAGGAAGAGATCTATAGCAATATTATATTACCGGATATATCTTCGCACAATTCTATTTAATATAGCTACATATCGTTGATATATCATTTATTATGTTGACTTGTGCCCGCTTGACATCAAGTTCTGATCATGCTATTATGTTTCGAAGCTTTAGAAAGGGTATCACCATAGAATCTTATTAGGTTTAGAGGGGATAATTAAAGCACAAACTCCGCTTTGATTTATTCCGGCTGTCTGATGCTTCTAATATATCTTCTAGAAGGAGGTTTTATGACCAAGAACAAAATGTCTTTCCTGTTAAGAGCGTTAGTTTCCACTGCGGTCATGTCCGCTTTCTGCTTCTTTGCGATAGCGGGTGTTGATATCGCCAAAATAATCAATCCGGACAATGGCAAGGTGATCTATGTTTCGGCCAAAACCGGCGAGAATAAAAATCCCGGAAGCAAGGAACAACCTGTCAAGGATATAGACAAAGCGATGAAGATGGCGGCTGATGGTGACACTATAGTTGTCGCAGAAGGAATTTACAGCGGAATCTTCGGGGTAGGTTACCTCGAATGCGATAAAGCTGTGAAGCTCTATGGCAGCTTTTCTTACGATTTCTCTAAACGCGATATTACAAAATTTACAACATTGTTTCAGCCCGATAATGCGAGCGGAGCAAAAGCGCGTAAGGCAATGTTGAGCTTCAAAGGCAAGGTTGACGGTGTTGTGGTTGACGGATTCGTGTTCGATATGGGTGAGAGAAATTCGTATTCGCCGAACGAGGGTAAACCGGAAGGCGTTGCGAGCGGGATGCTCCTTCTTCCTCCACAAAAAGCGTCAGGCCAGAACCCAACCGTCACGGAAGCCTGTATTTCCATTCCAAGCGCTGCGCCTGCGGGAAATGTGACCATAAGCAACAACCTATTTGCAAACTGTGCAAACTTCGGTATCCAGGCTGGACATCGTGGCGGGAAATTCAGTGTCCTGAATAACATTTTTGTTTCGAACCGAATGGCTGCGATCGAAATATATGGTACTTGCAGCAATAAGGGCGGTCCGAAGGATATGACTTTGTGCGGCGAGGCAGAAGTTGCCAATAACACGATTCTTTTTACATGGAGCCGTCTGAAAGATTTCCAGGATATGGGATATGGCGTTCGGGTTATGACCAAGCTTGATTACAATATCCATCACAATTTATTAGGTGCTAATATAATGGCGGCCGTTGATCACAGCAGGTTCAACAAGAACGAATGGGTGAAAATGGATAATAATATGTTCTTCGTGAACAAGCAGGCTGATATGGAATACAGCCCGGCAAGCAATACATCAGTGAACCTGGTGGCTAACCAGTTCGGCGACCTGGAGATCGCGAGCGCCGCTGGGAACAAGAATGAAATCCCCAAAGGATTGACGCTTGACAAGAAATACCTCGAAGGTTTTCTCAGCGCGCGTTATTCAGAGCAACAGGATTACGACCCGAATTCATCCGCAAATGTCCTCAGGGAGGTAATGGGACTGAATAAGCAGGGAAAACTGAAAACGAAGGTCAGTATGTTCGGAAACAAATATCCCTGGAAGGAGGCTCTGAAGCTATTTGGAGCAGTTAAAACAGCCGGAGCACAATCCTTCTAAACATTTATAATTATTCTCAAATCCCTCTTTTGACGACAGAAGAGGGAATTTTTTATTCAGTTTATTTATCTGTATTGTTAAACTGTTAGCTGTCTTACAGAATTACTGAGATTTTAGGTTATAATTTCCAAATCAGAATGATAAAAGATACATCAGGATAGAAATTTTAGACATCAGTGCAGTGTCATCTCAACTGTTAATTTTGAACGTTATATAAGAACATGGAGGAAGATCAATGTTGAAAAAAGGTTTTACTGTCACACTTTTTCTATTATGCTTTTCTGCTCTTGCTTTATGCAGGCCTAATCCGAAATGGGCGTCATCTCTTACTATGAGTCCCGAAAATCCGATGCCGGGTGACGTCGTTACATTTAATGCATTATTCGTCATTCAAAACGAAGATGCGAGCGGCCTTGTAATTGCCGGAGGAGTTGACGTAGCGGAACTTCATCGTCAGAGTTATGGCCCGCTTGCGCAGAGACATCGGGAGGAATTCAGGTTCACATGGACAGCCGTCGCCGGCTCTCATACAGCATATATGCAGATAGACCCTGAAAGCGCTTATCCGGACGCCTCCCGGACGGACAACAGGACGGAGCTGGCCTTCAGGGTTGGGCTCGAAAGTCCGGTTCATGATTCAAGCGAGTTAGGCGATTTAACGACCGCAACCGATCCAGGTGGATTGAGCTTGAATCCCCAGAATCTGGGTGACCGGCGTATCCTTACCGCTGACGATTGTAGCAGGCATGCTGGAGAAACCCCGGATGTTACCGTTGATTTTTTCAGTTTGCAGCGTGTAAGCCTCCGCGTGGAAGATCCAATAGAATACCGTTATAGTTTAAGAATAAAAAACCTGAGCCCCGTATGCATTTACCGCCTCAAGTACCGGATTCTGGACCAGGGAGGAGCTACGATAAGGGAGGTCACTCTCATTCCGACGAAACATAAATATGTTCTTAAGGGAAATGAAACCGCCACTTACTCGAATATCTTTGGGATGGGCGATATATCCAATTTCGGTTTCTGCAGAGCAATGGGTGGTGAATTTATTTGCACCAGGGTCAAAGCTATTCTGGATCCCGATAATGCTTTGACGGAAACGAATGAAACAAACAATGAAAGTGAACAGCTGACTGTATATTTTGAACGACGATAGATATTTTCGCAGCTGATCACTATTAGTGCTTGATAAAAATCCCGCATTCACTTCACTGGATGCGGGGTTGCTGTCGCTTCGATGTCAGCGCTGGAATGTAAAACGCCTTTCAGTATTTTCCGCATTCATCCCAGGATATTGCATTTACCGAGTCCTGATGATATTAATATGCTGATATTGTATGAGGGTATGGATGCGGATAAGTCAGAAGTTTGTTGAATCTATTATTTCTGAGCTTGTTAAGGAGCTACTTCAGGGAAAAATGATCGAGACCGGAGATTATATGATTCTCCAGGAAAAACTGACGTCTGTGATGGCTGGGGATCTGATGGTCGAAGACCGATTGGATGACGAGATCCGCAAGATAATGGAACAGCACTCCGATATGATAAGAAGCTCGAATGTTCAATATCACGAGATGTTCAAGACTATTAAAAAGAAGCTTATCAAAGAGCGCAAACTTATTTTATAAGGAAGCGAGAATTGCGTCTTTCCCGTGAAAAGATTGTCCATCTATCGCACATAATGGCGGATTTTTTGGAAAATGAACCGAAAACGAAACTCATCGCGCCTAAGAATGAAATAAGACTGATGATCGTGGAGCTCATCACCAAAGAAATGAAGAAGGATGCCACTGCCGATCTGGAGGCGAGGGAAAAAATCCGCAAGATGAAGGATGATATCCCGGAAGGCAGCCCGGAATGGGATGTTCTGTATTATAAATTATACCAGGAAGCGTTGGACCGTGCCCGTAAGGTTCGATAAGCTTTCTTGCATTTTCTCTAACATTTAAACGACAGTGTAATTATGGATCTCAAGAAAATCATCATCGATAACATCACGCCGATGCAGCTTTTCAAGAACCTTAAGTACCGAATGGCTGCCGCAGGAGCATATCTTGCAGATCCGGAATTTGTGAGCGGGGGTCTGCAGTTCAAGTTCTTCCTCGGAGATAACTCCGAAACGGTGGTACTCGAAGAGATCGCCCAGGAAAGGACGAGTGTTGACCTTTCATTCCTTAACGATCGTGAGATGGAAGGTTTTTTACTGAGCATGATTCCAGAAGCGGGCGTCAGAAAAACCGCACAACCATCGGATTTTATTACCGGCAAGTATAATCTTGAGAGTTCGGATTTCATCCTCGGCCTTGATGAAGCCGGTAAAAGCGATTATTTCGGGCCTCTCGTGATCACAGGAGTGGTCATACAGCAAAAAAACGTTGGCGAGTTGTTCAAATTGTCACTCAAGGACCCGAGCTTGTTCGACCGAAACACCCTCTCGGAAACAGTTGCGAAAATCACCGATATGTTTCCCACCCTTAGTGTGATAATAAAACCGGATCTCTATAACGAGATGTTCATCCGCCATAAGGATATGAACCTGATCCTTCTGAAAGCCCATGCCAGGGCGATACTAAACGCGGTGGATAAATACAAGATTTCGACCGTCATCGTTGACAGGTTCGGAGATGAAGATATCTCAACCGATATCATTGGCAATGTAACTCTTCGAATTATAAATCCGTTCAGCGACGTCAAGCATCCGATCATCTCGGCGGCGGCGGCGATCGCCCAATTCATTTACTTGCGCGAGCTGGAGGAGCTCGGAGATGAATACAGGGTGAAATTTCCGAAGGGCACAGGTGATGAGGTTGTGAGTTCCGCGAAATCCTTCATCAAATCTTATGGCCTAGAAAATCTTTTCAAAGTCTCGAAGGTTAATTTCCGGCTCACAGGGTCGCTGTTATAGCAGCTTTGCTTCATTTCCTGTTTGTATCAAAAGAATTTCGTATCCATCGGTCGCAGCATTTTTTGTGGAATATCCCGAATTTCAAAGCGTAAGGAATTTCGAAAAATCATTTTGTAACGGAGGAATGAAATGAGTAACGATGGCAATAATAAAATTGCAGGTGTTTTGAAGGCTGGAACAAAGGCTCCGGAATTTTCTCTGCCATCAACGCCTGACCAGAAGGTGTCGCTGAGCGAGTTCAGGGGTAAACCGGTTATATTGGCCTTTTATCCGGCGGACTGGAGCCCGGTATGCGGTGACCAGATGGCTTTATATAACGAAATCCTCGAAGAATTCCAGGGATTTAACGCCCAACTGCTTGGCATTTCGGTGGACGGCATATGGAGTCATATCGCGTATTCCAAGGCTAATAAACTTCGCTTTCCCCTCCTGTCCGATTTCGAGCCTAAAGGCGCAGTTGCAAGAAAATATGGCGTTTACAGGGAAAGAGAAGGAGTGACGGAACGGGCTCTATTCGTCATTGATGCTGAAGGGATTATCCGGTGGAGTTATGTTTCGCCCGTCGGTATAAATCCAGGCGCAGACGGGATCATCGCAGCTCTCGAAGAACTTGGCGTTAATAAAGCGGTTAAAGGAGCGAAAAGCTGAAAAGTCCTGTTCTGAAACTTCCTGTAGGAGATAGAGATCACTCGCAAGGTCCAGCGGATGCGCCTGTGACGCTCGTCGAGTATGGCGATTTCGAGTGCAGTTTATGCGGCAGGGCGTATCCTGTCCTGAAAGAATTGTTGAATACTTACGAAGGTAAAATCCTTTTTATATTCCGTAATTTCCCGATGAAGACGATTCATCCTAATGCATATGACGCTGCGCTTGCCGCTGAAGCGGCAGGTTTGCAGGGAAAATTCTGGGAGATGCACAACATTTTTTTTAAGAACCAGGATAATCTTGAAAAGCCTCAGCTTATTAAATATGCGGCATCAGCCGGAGTGGATGCTGAGAGGATGAAAACCGATATGGAATCCGAGGTTATACGGGCAAAGGTGAAGGAGGATTTCAGAAGCGGTGTCATAAGCGGCGTGAATGGCACACCAACATTCTTTATAAACGGTATTCGCTACAATGGTACATTCTACCTGTGGGACATTTCGAAGGCTATAGATCGCGCCCTCGCGAGACCAGTTCAGGAGTCTTGATATTATCTTATAATCAATCTTACGGCGCTAAATGTGATATGAAGGAAAATTATGGAGATATTAAGCTGAAGTGGGCGGGAATATTTTGCCTCGCCTGGTGGGGTTGTATAGCATTTTATTGGATTTCATCAGGTGAACCGTTCCACCTTCTCTGGCTCTGCGATCTGACTCTCCTTATAACAGGAATAGGGCTTCTTCTCAATAATTCCCTGCTGATCAGCTCTCAGATGGTCGGAACTTTATTAATTCAGCTTTCCTGGAATCTGGATTTCTGGCTGAGGCTCATCACCGGTTCGAAGGTTTTCGGTTTTACGGAGTATATGTTCTCGCCTGCTCAACCCATGCAGGTCAGGATTTTATCCGTTTTTCATATCTTCCTGCCCGTTTTCCTGATCTATGCGGTTATTTGTCTCGGCTACGATCTACGTGGGTGGAGATGGCAGGCATATCTCACGGCCGGCGTCTATGTACTGAGTTTCCTGACAACCAACCCATCGCAGGACACAAACTGGGTGCTGGGCCCCTTCTGGAAAGCGCAAAACGTCGTTCCCGGATGGCTGTGGCTGGTCATATGGCTGATGCTTACCATAGCGATGTATTGGATCTTTCATCTAATCCTGAAAAAAGTTATCCGAATAAAAATGAAAGAAACATCTGAGTAAAGACCTTTGAAAAACTAGTATTCAGTCATTCCGGCCGAAGAGCCGGAATCTGATAAGATGTTTCTTTTCAATTAGATGCCGGATCAAGTCCGGCATGACAAATGTAAAAAAGAAAGGTTTTTCAAAGCTCTTGAGTAAATAAGCTTGCTTATTGGAAAGAAAAAACCCCGTTTTAAGGCGGGGTTACATTCAAGATAAGAAAAAAACACTAAAACATAAATGCGGTCCAATAAGCGTTCATATCAATCGGCACTTCCTTGTAATCCGCGGGAATCTCGAAAAGCGTATCCGGAACCGGTTCTTCGCTTACCTCTGTTATTGCATAAGAGAATGTCATCTTCTGGCCCATCATCGTCAGTTCCGAAACCATTTTCATGGGCATACCGTCTGACTTCATCAGCTGTTTGGTAAATTCCGCGCGTTTCCCCTGGAATTTCAGAAACTCCTCGTAATATTTCTGAACAACCGGTGTCCAGACGTATTTCGTCGAATCCCATGATGTAGCGTTCATCGTCCAACCGCCTGTCGTGGTCATCGTATAATTCCAAACCTTCGTTTCCCAGTCGCCAACCTTCTCGGTTTTACCGGAGAAACTGCCGCTTGCCGTGACATCGCCGGTCATCATATCCCCCTGGGCGATCATCGGTTTTAGCTTTTCAATATCAGCAACTGAATACTCCTTTTTATCTGGATATATCAGATAGAACTTCGAATCCTGAGCCATGAATAGGATATGCATCCCCTGGCCCATATCGGATCGCATTCCTTTGGGTGAAAGCCAGCTTGTGGAAATACTTTCAATCGGTGGTTGTCCCTCTCCCATCGTCATCGTAACCTTGGATACAGTCTTTAAATGATCCAAACCGAACATGTTAATGCCAAACAAGAGAGCTACGGCAAACAACAAAACGAGCACCTTTTTCATTTTAAAATCTCCTTCGTTTGAAAACACAATGATCAACCTAAAATATTATTCCATATCTCGAATTTTATTCCAGAAAAAGGAGAATATCAGCATATTTTCTGTTGTTCTCAAGCAAACCTGTGTTTGAGTTGATAATATAAAAAATGTATGCCACCGTGAGACGAGCGCTTAAGGAGACTCACTTGATTTTTTCTAAATATATGATATTAAACATATAAAAAGGGAGCCATAGGATGTCTCGAAAATGTTTTATCGCAATATTAGTAGCCTTATCTTCAATCTTATTATTTCAGGGCTGCGACAAGAAGGACACGGATGATGGCGATCAACAGACCGGCACGGTAACCGGTATTGTCTATTCAGCCTCCGTCGGTTCAACACTTCCCGCCGTTCTGGAAGCCTCCCCGCTTGCAGGGGCAAGGGTCGAGGTCTCCGGGGGCAGTCTATCCGCCACCACGGACGCACAAGGGAGATATACCATCGAAAACGTTCCATCCGGCTCCCAGACCCTGACAGCTTCCGCGTCCGGTTATGCAAACGAAACAGCAACGATAACCGTTCCCGAAAACGGAACCGTTACTCAGGATTTCACTCTCTTTCCGGCATCCTCTGGAGATACGTACTATGTCTCGCCTTCAGGAAATAACGCCAATGCCGGCACTTCGAATTCCCCCTGGGCGACACCGGGCTATGCATCACGTCAACTGAAACCCGGCGATACGCTGATCATTCTGCCCGGAACATATTCATTAAGCGTTTATGATGACGACATAATACTCCCGCCAGCTGGCACAGAATCAGCATGGATAACCATCAAAGGACAAAACGGGACGCCGCCCAGGCTTGAGGGAAGCGAAAACCTCGTTTGCGCCATAGACATCAGCAATTCAAGTTATATACGCATTCAGAACTTGGAAATCACTTCGGCATCCGGGAAAGTGATCCGTGACGGCATCGCCGGGATGGAGCATAACATTATCGGAGTAATCCTCGAAAACCTGTATATACACCATATAAACGAATTCGGAATAAACATCAGTGATGTCAACGATATCCAGATTCTCAACTGCCGTCTTGATTATTGCGGTTTGGGAAGCATTGGCAGCCCTGTGGGGTATCTTGGCGGCTGGAGAAACGCCAAGATCAGCGGCTGTTCGCTGTCTTACAGCGGCCATTTCTATAACGGCGGAGAAAATCCTTATGACAGGCCAGATGGTTTCGGTATCGAACCTTCGAATGGACCTATCGAGATCAGCGACACAATCGCCGAGCATAACCTCGGTGACGGCCTGGACAGCAAATCGGCGAACACTTATATCCATCATTGTATCGTCGCCAACAACCGATGCGATGGAGTAAAACTCTGGGGCGGAGGCAGTAAAATTGAAAACACGCTCATTTACGGAACAGGTGATGGCGACTCCACCGGTTCACCCTGGGCTGGAATTGTGATCGGGACTGATCAGTCCGGCGCAAGCTTCCAGATAATCAACGTCACACTCCATGAAAACGCTGAACGCCAGGGTTACCCGATATACGTTCAGTATGATAATCCCGTGCCGGTAACAGTCCTGCTTCGCAACACTATCATTGCAAATGCGCAGGGACATGCGCACTTCGGCGACTCAGTGACCCTAAACGCGGACCACAACCTGTTTTATATGCCTACACGCGACGATCAGGTATATGCCAATGGAAGAAATTATACATATGCCGAATTATCCATGCTTGGTGATGGCAACACATACGGCGATCCGTTATTTATAAGCCCCGCCTGGGGAATCACCGGAAACTATAAGCTCGGCGCGGGAAGCCCCGCCCTGAACACAGGCACATCGAACGGCGCTCCTACAGACGATCTTGAACATACGGCACGCCCGCAAGGAACCGGATACGACAAGGGCGCTTACGAGCAATAAATGAATCTCTAATAGTAGAAATCCGACGCTTCTCCGGTCAGGATTGAATAAAGCTGTTCTCTTGTCATTTTTTCTTCATCGAGCTGTTTGGTTAACATTGAAATTCTTTTTTCATTCATTTTTGACGCGAATAATAGAATATGCAAATTCTGGACGAATTTATAATTGCTCTCTGTGTCCCAGATTATTCTTTCTTTCAGCGGCATCAAAGGTTCCGTTTTTATCTCAACTTCGGAAAAAGCCTTAGCCAGAACCGAATTTTTGTTGATAATCATGACGAGCGATCGTAATTTTAATGGCGTATCAGCGATTGTCTGTGAGGAGAATAAGCTAAGCATGAAAAAGTTTTTGCATACCACTGGAAAATGTTTCTCATCAAGAAGTAATTTATTTAAAGATTTTCTCTCGACAAATAAGATATCTTCAACGCCGACATTATTCAGGAGCTGTTCAAGCGGATCTTGATTCTCCCCGCGACTACCAACTACATCGGTTGATGATACTTTAATCATTCTCCTTATATACTTGGGCACATTCTCGAACGGCACACCAAATAGATATATCTTTTGATTATCTCTGGAATCGAGAACAACCGGCAGAATATGACGGATTTTATGGTAGTTCCGGTATAAATCCCGATAGATATATGCCTTATTTTGATATGGATATCCCGCTCCGTCCCACCTATATTCAATCCCATCGATACCTGTGTTTTTCCATTTATTCCATGCGGCTGCCGTCAGTGGGTCGAACTGAACCGTTTTATTCATATTCTCCGATCCTATTTTCAGCATTAAAGGCTCTTGTGGATTGACTGAGTATATATCAAGCGCAAGAGTCCGGTTCTCCGTCTTGATCCTCCATCTGTATGTATCAGTCTGCAATAGAAATATTTTATATGGAGAACTTAAAGATATGGATAGTTTATCATTCAGCTTTTTTTCATCAGCTTGAAATTGAATATAGTCTACATATTCGGTCTTGGTATTACGGATTGAATCGTATTTATTGATCAAAGAGGCATAATAGCTGGAGGGGTAAGGTATTTTAGGCAGAAGTAGCGCGTTTAACGCAATTGCCATTGAAAGAAATATTGTAAATCCGGATCTTATACCCAATTTTTTAATTCCACGAGAATTTGCAGCTCCATAACCTGCAAACGGCAACAAGAATGCGATGACCGGCAGCGCATATCGCGGCCCGGAATTCACAAGTATTGGAGGCGCGATGTTTACCAACGCCCAAAGCAGAAAGAGATATTTCAATTTCTTGTCTATTGCTTCGGCAGAACCGATAAATCCCCATAGAATAAAAAACATGATAAAGATAAAACTGAAAATAATGATGATCCAAAATACACCGCATAAAGCTAATGAAATGGGATGATAATCGGCTCTCTGAAATTCACGTGTGATTATGACATCGCTATTCAACAGTTCCCGAAGCCGCAAATAACACCGTTCGATGAAAGCGGGAAAATCTCCGCTTATTTCTCTTATGGCAAGTTTCTTGCCCGCGGTTGCGGGGCCCACTTTATTTTGAATCGAATAATCTTCTATTCCTTTTTTCACAAGCGCCGTCAATTCCACTGTTGACGGAAGTCCGATGCCGTTTTGATGCGGCACCCTGACTTTATTGATAAACCAGTGATTATGACCATAAAACCAGTAGAAACCCATCGTATTGGAGAGAAAAGTATCTACTTTCTCGTATCGGCTTATTATCATGTTCCAGGGTGTTACCGTCAGAAAGAAAATAACTGAAAACGATGAGATCAGCAAAAGCGTATTTTTATTGATTTTGAAAATTACGATCAAAAATATCACAAAAAATAGAACGTTAGGCCAAGCTACCGGCCTGGTCAACGACGATAATCCCAGGAAAAATCCCGATAATGAAGAAAAAAGCAGCCGTTTTTTTAATGACAAATTTGAGACAATGTTCAAACAAAATATGAGAGTAATTGTCATTAAAAAAATGTAAGTCGTCTCCGGCCATAAGTAATGCGAATAGGCGATGAAGCTGGGATAAAAAATATGTATCAGCGAAGCGGTAAACGCTCCTCTGGCAGAGACTATTTTCCTCGCCAATAAAAAAATCAGAGGTGTTGTCAAAGCGGAGAGTATTACCATCATCAACCGGGCTATCGTAACATTAATACCGAAAGCGAACATTCCAAGCGACAATACAATCGGATGCAAAGGAGGCCATATCCCTTTTCCATAAGCTGTTGTGAAACTTTCAGGATTCGGCGAGTCTAATTTGATAAAGCTTCGGAAAATTTCGCTGTATCCTTTCGCCATCCGGTAATAACGCTCTTCGTCATATTTGGGTAGTGTATGATTTGCCGCAACCGGAACAAAGAAGAGAATCCTTATCAGCAATGAAAGGCAAAACAGTAACAGTAATATTTTATTCTTGTTTTCCGATAATAAATCTGACGTTGATAATTGCCCGAAAAGATGCTTTATCATAATATTTTTTAATAAAAGTACGTTAACCGCGGCATCGGATCAGAGCTGTTCGAAAACATCGCATGACATCCTGATAACTGTAAAAAACAGTTTCTGATTTTAGCAAATCACTGTCATCATGACGGTGATTTGGACTGAAGCTCTCGATTTTACTCAATATTCAGCATTCACATCAAGCTGGGAAAATCTTCTCTTTTCCACGCTGTACATCACTCGTCGCGTTACGACAGTCTATTATAAGGCTGCACTTTTCCACAATCGTTTGATAATCGTAAGAAGAATGGTCTGTGGTGATGATCACGGCATCGTATTTCTTAAGCTCCAAATCATCAATCCCGACAGACGTCATATGTTCCTTTAATTGTCCGTGAGGCTCAAGTTCCGGAACGTACGGGTCGTTATAATCAACGATTCCTCCTCTGTCTTTGAGCAATTGGATAATCTTGAGAGCGGGTGATTCTCTGATATCCCCGACATCCTTCTTGTAAGAAACCCCGAGGATAAGCAGCTTCGATGAATTGATGCTCTTCTTGCGCAGGTTCAATCCCTCTGCAACCCTCTCGACGATATAATAAGGCATATTGCTGTTTATCTCGCCTGAAAGCTCGATGAACTTCGTGGAAAAATCGAACTCCCGCGCCTTCCAGGTCAGGTAGAACGGGTCTATCGGTATGCAGTGCCCGCCGAGGCCGGGCCCTGGATAGAACGGCTGGAAGCCGAAAGGCTTGGTCGAAGCGGCGCCGATCACATTCCAGATGTTTATCCCCATCCGGTGGGCGAGCATCTTCAGTTCGTTTATCATCGCGATGTTTACGGAACGGTAGATATTCTCGAGCAGCTTCGTGAACTCCGCCTCCTCCGGCGTTTCCACAGGCACAACCTTCTCGAACGTCTTCGAAAGGAACGCCACCGCGCACTCGAGGCTTGCCTTGTCCAAT
>Ga0315273_10007721_pt1 | contig 13498 bp, 11 predicted proteins | sample YL17G02_0_MG_FD_205753 | JGI IMG/M metagenome (GOLD analysis project Ga0315273, IMG submission 205753) | Sediment microbial communities from Yellowstone Lake, YNP, Wyoming, USA - YL17G02_0 | ecosystem: Environmental > Aquatic > Freshwater > Lake > Sediment | place: USA: Wyoming | collected... | reverse complement strand
GCAAGGTGAGCAACGCGCGCACGGCGCCGACGTTCTCGAAGCTGGCGATCCCGTTCCTGCCGAACACCCCGCCCCGGTGGCCCGAGGTGGTGGACGCGGTGGTGAACATCGTGAACGTGTACGCGACCGACGCGCGGAAGTACGAGCGGCTTGGCGAGTGGGTGGCGCGCATCGGCTGGCCGCGGTTCTTCGAGCTGACGGGCATCCCGTTCACGCGGTATCACATCGACGACTTCCGCTACGCGGCGCTGACCTACGCGCGATCGACGCACTTGCGGTTCTGACGCACGAGGACTCAGGGCTCAAGGCTCAGGGCCTCTTGGGCTGAAGCTGACGAAGGCCGAAGCCTGAAGGCCTTGTGCTGGAGCGAGAGATGCCATCCACGGAAGAACTGGCGGAGGTGATGTACGCGATGGTGGCCGAATCGGTCGGCAAGCGGAACCTGAAGCCGGCCGATCTCATCAAGGCGATGGTGGCGCGCTACGGCGAGGCCTCGTGCAGCAAGAACGACGGCAAGGCCGCGCTGCGCGTCCTCATCGATTCCGAGCGCTGCGTCTACAGCTACTTCGGCGAGAGCTACGTGACGCTGCCGCACAAGGAAGCGGCCGCGCCGGAGAACTGAGAAATGCGGCTTAGGGCTCAGGGCCTGTCTGGCTTAAGCCCAAGAGGCCCTGAGCCCTGAGCCTTAAGCCCTAGGCCTTCTTCCCCATGTCCCTGTTCAAAGCCGTCAAGAAACCGGTCATCCGGCAGGCACCGGCCGCCGGCGGCGACATCAGCCCGCTTCGGCCGCGCTTCGTCGCCAAGCAGCCGCCGTGCAGCGACGACTGCCTGGCTGGCGTGGACGTGCGCGGCTGGATGACGACGCTCGCCCAGGCGGAGGCGTGCGGCCGGACGCTGGACGAGGCGTACGAGATCGCCTGGCGGCTGGTGACCGACGCGCATCCGTTCCCGGCCACGCTCGGCCGCATCTGCCCGCATCCGTGCGAGCGCGAGTGTCACCGCGACGCCAAGGACGGCGCGGTGTCGATCAACGGCGTCGAGCGGTGGCTGGGCGACCTGGCGCTGGCGCGCGGGGTCGCGCTGCCGATGCTGCCCGCCGCCGCCCGCCCCGGCCGCGTGACGATTGTCGGCGCGGGACCAGCCGGGCTGTCGTGCGCGTACCAACTGGCGCGCCGCGGGCACCAGGTGACGGTGTTCGAGGCGGGCGAGGTCGCCGGCGGCCGCCTGCGCGATGCCATCAGAACGGGCCGGCTGGCGGCGGAAGTCCTGGATGCAGAGGTCGCGCGGCTGTTGAAGCTGGGGATTGACCTGCGGCTGAACAGCAAGACTGAAGTCCTGCTCTGCGACAGTCCGGTAGGGCAAGGCTTCAGCCTTGCCAACATGGGTGAGGGGTACGCGGCACAGGGCTTCAGCCTTGCCAACATGGGCGAGGGGTACGCGGCACAGGGCTTCAGCCTTGCCAACACGGGCGAGGGGTACGCGGCACAGGGTTTCAGCCCTGTGTACACCATCGCGGCGCTCGAGGCGGAATTCGATGCCGTCTTCATTGCCACCGGGCGCCCGGAAACGGCCGAGGCGCTGGAGGCCGACGAGTTCGGCCGCACCGGTCGCCCGCGCGTCTTCGCAGGCGGTGATGCGGTGCGCCCGGGCCTGGTGACGGCCGCGATCGGACACGGCCGCCGGGCGGCGGGCGCGATCGGCGCGATGCTGGACGACCGCCCCCTGTCGTCGCCGGCCGCCCTTTTGCGCATCCCTGCCAGCCGGATCAAGCTCGGCTGGTACGCCGACTCGCCGCGCCACGACTGGCGGGGCGGAGACGCGGACGCGCCCACCGAGGCGGACATCCTGGCCGAAGCAAAGCGGTGCCTGTCGTGCGGCCTGTGCATGGACTGCGAGACGTGCTGGATGTACTGCACGAACAACGGGTTCGAACCTCTGCCCAAGGGCGAGCACTACCGGATCGTCCTCGAGCGGTGCAACGGCTGCCGCAAGTGCGCGGACCAGTGCCCGTGCGGATATATCGAGATGACATAGACAAGGGTTCGAAGGTCCGCCCTTCGACTCCGCTCAGGGCGCCCTGAGCGAGCGAAGCGAGTCGAAGGGCGACGGTCGGAATGAGGAGAACGAATGGCTGCGATCGAACTGAATGGCACGGCCTACCAGGTAGACGAGGACGGGTTTCTCGAGGATCCGGCAATCTGGAACGAGGCCGTTGCGACCGATTTCGCTCACACGGAGGGCGTGGACACGCTCACCGAGGATCACTGGAAGGTCATCAACTACATCCGCAGCTACTACGTCGAGTTCGGCATCGCCCCGATGGTGCGGAAGCTCTGCAAGGAAACCGGCTTCAAGCTGAACCAGATCTACGAGCTGTTCCCGTCGGGTCCCGCCAAGGGCGCGTGCAAGCTGGCGGGCCTGCCGAAGCCGACGGGGTGTGTGTAGACATCGATGGTCCTGCACGATCTGCTCGCGCCGAGGCGGGACGCGGTGGTCGGCGCGTGGCTGACCGACATGCTGGCGACGTGGCCGTCACCCGCGTCGACGTTCGTCGCGGCAGAGCGTGACCCGTTCCGCAACCCGATCGGCCGGGTGATGCGTGAGGCGCTGGACGCGGCCTTCGTCTCGCTCGTCTCCCCGGCTCCGCTCCTCGCGCTGCCGCCCGCGTTTGCCGAACTGGTGGCGCTCTGCGCGGTGCAGCAGGACGGCGCGGCCGACTTCCTCGATCGGGTCCAGGGGATGGCTGCCATCGCCGGCCTGGTGCTGGAATCATCGGCGCCTCCCGGCGAGCGGGATGCTGTCATGCGCACGATCGAGGAGCGCGTCCCGGCTCTGGCACAGCTGGCGTCCGCCGAACACGCGCGCTGCCGGGAGCGCATCGCCGCCATCCGGGCGCACGAGGCGGCCAGTCGAACGTGGACGGCCGGCGGTCGCCGCCTCCACCGCCCGGGGGCTGAAGCCCCCGGGGCTACAAGCCCCTCGGCCAAATGATGCACGCTGCCCTCTCGGCGCTCGCCGTGCTGATCATCGCGCTCGCGGCACTGGTCGCGGGCGGCCAGCCGGCCGTACGCCCGTTCCTCGGCGCCATCTTCCCGGCGGCCGCGGCGGTCGTCTTCCTCGCCGGCCTGTCGTGGCGGGTCGTCGTCTGGGCGCGCTCCCCGGTGCCGTTCCGCATCCCCGTCACCTGCGGGCAGCAGGCGTCGCTTCCCTGGATCAGGCCGGCCCGCCTCGACAACCCCTCCAGCGGTCTCGGAGCGGCAGGCCGGATGGCGCTCGAGGTCCTGCTCTTCCGGTCGCTCTTGCGCGACGCCCGCGCCCAGCGGCGGGAAGACGCGCGGCTCGTCTTCCGCGACACAATCGGCCTGTGGATCGCGGCGCTCGCGTTCCACTACTCGCTGCTCGTCGTCGCCGTCCGCCACCTGCGATTCTTCCTGCAGCCGGTGCCGGGCGTGGTGACCGCGCTGGCCAACCTCGACGGGTTCTTCCAGGTGACGATGCCGGCGCTGTACGCGACCGACGTGCTGCTCGTCGGTGCGCTCGCCTGGTTGCTCGCGCGCCGGCTGCGACGCGCGGACCTGCGGTACCTGTCGCTCTTCGCCGACTACTTCGTCCTGTGCCTGCTGCTGGGCATCGCGACGACCGGCGTGCTGATGCGCCACGTCGTGCGCGTGGACGTCGTCGCGGTGAAATCGCTGGCGCTCGGCCTGGTCACGCTGTCCTCCGCGCAGGTCCCCACGTCGATCCACCCGCTGGTCCTCGCGCACCTCGCGCTCGTCAGCGTCCTGCTCGCGTGGTTTCCCTTCAGCAAGCTGATGCACATGGCGGGCGTGTTCCTGAGCCCGACGCGCAACCTGGCCAACAACAGCCGCGCTGCGCGTCACGTGAACCCGTGGAACCCCGCGGTCAAGGTCCATACCTACGCCGAATGGGAGGAAGAATTCCGCGACAAGCTCGTCGCCGCGGGCCTGCCGGTCGAAGGGAGCGGCAACGATGACCAGTAAGCCGCCCCGGCCCGAGGAACTCGCGAGGGTGAATGACCGTCCGCCGTCCGGTTCGTGGCAGGACGCGCGCGTGGAGTTCCGCAAGGGCACGTTCTCGCGCAGCGCAACGCCGAAAACCCTGCTCCGGCTCGGCCTGCCGAACCCGCGCGAGTGGCAGCCCTCCGACGCGGACTGGAAGCTGCCGTCCGACTGGAAGCGGATCATCCTGGACGGCATGGCGGAGCGGCTCGATCGCTTCCGCTCGTTCCGCCTGTTCATGGACATCTGCGTCCGGTGCGGCGCCTGCGCCGACAAGTGCCACTTCTACCTCGGCTCGGGCGACCCGAAGAACATGCCCGTGCTGCGCGCGGAACTGCTGCGATCGGTGTATCGCCGCTACTTCACCGCCGCGGGCCGGCTGTTCGGCCGCCTGGCCGGCGCACGCGATCTCACCGAGGACGTGCTGAAGGAGTGGTTCTACTACTTCTACCAGTGCACCGAGTGCCGGCGCTGCGCCGTCTTCTGCCCGTACGGCATCGACACCGCGGAGGTGACGATGATCGGACGGGAACTGCTGAACCTGGTGGGCTGCAACATCAACTGGGTGCTGGACCCCGCGGCCAATTGCGACCGCGTCGGCAATCACCTCGGCATCCCGCCGCACGCCTTCAGGAACAGCCTCGACTTCGCGGTGGACGAGCTGGAGGAGATCACGGGCATCCGCGTCGAAGCGCCGATCAACCGGAAGGGCGCCGAGGTCCTCCTCGTGGTGCCGTCGGCCGACTACTTCGCATCGCCGCACTACTACACGCTGCTCGGCTACCTGATGCTGGCGCACGAAGCGGGCCTCGACTACACCTTCAGCGCCTACGCCTCGGAAGGCGGCAACTTCGGCCTCTTCAGCTCGAACGAGCTGATGAAGCGGCTGAACGCGAAGGTCTACGCCGAGGCGAAGCGCCTGGGGGTGAAGTGGATCCTGGGCGGCGAGTGCGGCCACATGTGGCGCGTCATCCACCAGTACATGGACACGATGAACGGGCCGGCGGACTTCCTCGAGGTCCCCGTGTCGCCGGTGACGGGCACGCGCTTCGCGCACGCCGCGTCCACGAAGATGCTGCACATCGCGGAGTTCACCGCCGACCTGCTGCACCACGGGAGACTCCGCCTCGATCCCTCGCGCAACGACCGCTGGACGGTGACCTACCACGACTCCTGCAACCCGGCGCGCGCCATGGGGCTGCTGGAGGAACCGCGCGAGATTCTGCGGCGCGTGTGCCGGCGCTTCCACGAGATGCCGGCCAATACCATCCGCGAGCAGACCTTTTGCTGCGGCAGCGGCGCGGGCCTCGGCACCGACGAGAACCTGGAGATGCGCCTGCGCGGCGGGTTCCCGCGCGCCAACGCCGTCAAGCACGTGCGCGAGCGGCATGGCGTCAACTGCGTCGCCTGCATGTGCGCCATCGACAAGGCGACGCTGCCGACGCTGCTCGAGTACTGGGTGCCGGGCGTCGAGGTGGCCGGCGTGCACGAACTGCTCGGCAACGCGCTGGTGATGACGGGCGAGAAGCCGCGGACCACCGATCTGCGCGGCGAACCGCTCGGGGGGGCGCCCGATGCGTGACCGCCCCCCGATCCTGGCCGGCCTGGCGCTCTTCCTGCTCGTCGCCACCTTCCCGGTGTGGTACAACGTGACCGCGCGCACCTCCGCGGCATCGCCAGTTCTGGCCCGCGCGGTGGGCACGCCGTCCGTCCCGGCGAAGCCGGGCCAGTGCGTCGCACCCGTGGACGAGATGCGCGCCTCGCACATGGTCCTGCTCCGCACATGGCGCGAGGAGGTCGTGCGGACCGGAAGACGCGCCTACACCACGCAGGACGGCCGGCAGTACGCGAAGAGCCTGACCGGCACGTGCCTCACGTGCCACGACCGCAAGACCGAGTTCTGCGATCGGTGCCACGACTACGCCGGCGTCACTTCGGTGTGCATGGACTGCCACGTGGACCCGGACGCCAGGAGGGCCCCGCGGTGACGATCGATCGCCGCCACTTTCTCGGACTCGCCGGGCTGTCGGCGCTCGTCGCCGGCGCCCGGAAGGCGCTGCCGCTCGCTGCTCGCGGGCCCGAGGCCACGCCTGCCGCCGCGACGCGGTGGGCGATGGTCGTGGACCCGCAGAAATGCCTGCACGCGGACGGCTGCACGCGCTGTTTCGCCGCTTGCCACGCCCGGCACAACGTCCCGTCCATCCCCGAGCCGCGCCACGAGGTGAAGTGGATCTGGCGCGAGCGCTTCGAGCGGGCGTTCCCGTCCGAGCAGAACGTTTTTCTCGAGGATGGCCTGAAGGGAAAGACGGTCCCGGTCCTCTGCAACCACTGCGACAACCCGCCGTGCACGCGCGTCTGCCCGACGAAGGCCACGTGGAAGCGCGACGACGGGATCGTGATGATGGACTCTCACCGCTGCATCGGCTGCCGGTACTGCATGGCCGCGTGTCCCTACGGCTCGCGCAGCTTCAACTGGACCGACCCGCGGCCGCACCTCGCGTCGGTGGCACCCGACTACCCGACCCGCACGAAGGGGGTCGTGGAGAAGTGCACGTTCTGCGAAGAGCGGCTGGCCACGGGGCAGCGGCCGTTGTGCGTCGAGGCGTGCCCGGAAGGCGCGCTGGCGTTCGGCAACCTCGCGGACGCCCGCTCCGAGGTGCGCGAGATCCTGCGCCGCCGGCACGCGCTGCGCCGGAAGCCGGAGCTGGGGACGCAACCGGGCGTGTACTACGGGGTGTAGGGCGGGGCTTCCCGCCTCCGCGCGGCCGGGGCACCGTGCCGCGCTACGGCGTGGCCTTGCCGTAGTTCCCGGGGACAACTGGGGAACGAAGGCAGGCAGCCCCGCCGCACCGCCGGGTCCCTAGGCGGGGTCCCCAGCGCGGCAGCCGCGCTGGGGTGCCAACGCCTGGCGAAGACGGCGGCCCTGAAGGGCCGCCCTACGTTGTGTGAATCGTGGAGCGCGATGGCACTCCTTGAGACGGCATTGACGGGTGGCCGCCGGTACTGGGCGTGGGTGGCGACACTGGTCGCGTTCGTCGCGATCGGTGTCGTGGCCTGGCTGCACCAGCTCGACGTCGGCCTGGCGGTCACCGGCCTTGGCCGCGACGTCACGTGGGGCCTCTACATCGCGCAGTTCACCTTCCTGGTTGGCGTCGCCGCATCAGCGGTAATGGTGGTCCTGCCCTGCTACCTCCACGACTGCCGCGCCTTCGCGCGCGTCACCATCCTGGGCGAGCTGGTTGCCATCGCCGCCGTGACGATGTGCGCGCTCTTCATCCTCGTGGACATGGGGCAGCCATCGCGCGTGCTGAAGGTCCTGCTCTACCCGACGCCCGGCTCGATGATGTTCTGGGACATGGTATCGCTTTGCGGTTACCTGCTGCTCAATGCGGTCATCGCCACCGTCACCCTGCGCGCTGAGCGCCACGAGACGCCCGTCCCCCGCTGGATCAGGCCGGTCATCCTGCTCTCGATCCCGTGGGCGGTGAGTATCCACACCGTCACGGCGTTCCTCTACAGCGGCCTTCCCGGGCGGCCGTTCTGGCTGACCGCCGTCCTGGCGCCGCGCTTTCTCGCCTCGGCGTTTGCTGCGGGACCCGCACTCCTGATCCTGCTCGCGCTGCTGCTGCGGCGCGCGGGCTTCGATGCCGGCCGCGACGCGATCCGGACGCTGGCGCTGATCGTCGTCTACGCGATGGTCGCCAATGTGTTCTTCCTCCTCGTGGAACTCTTCACCGCGTTCTACAGCGGCATCCCGGAGCACGCCGAGTCGTTCCGGTACCTGTTCGCGGGCCTCGATGGCCACCACGCGATGGTGCCGTGGATGTGGACGTCGGCGCTGTTGACCGTCGGCTCGCTCGCGCTGCTGCTCGTCCCGCGCCTTCGCGCGAACGAGCGCCTGCTGGCGTTGGCCGCGACCGCCGTCTTCGTCGCCCTGTGGATCGACAAGGGCCTGGGCCTCATCGTCGGGGGCCTCGTCCCGAGCCCGCTCGGCGCCGTCGTGGATTACACGCCCACCGGCACGGAGCTGGCAATCACGGTCGGCATCTGGGCCATCGGCGCGTTGATGGTGACGGTGTTCGTCAAGATGGTGATCGCCGTACGGTCGGAGACCTTCGGACCTTCGCCGTTCGACAGGCTCACGGCGCCCTGAGCGACGTCGAAGGGCGGACGTTCGGACCCTCGGACCTTCGAACCCTCATGAACCAACCCTCCTCCCGTCCGCTTCCCCGCCTCGTGATTGCGGGGCTTTCCGGCGACGCCGGCAAGACGCTGGTGTCGGTCGGCCTGGCGCTGTTGCTGCGCGATCGCGGGGTGCCGGTGCGCGGCTTCAAGAAGGGGCCGGACTACATCGACGCCGCATGGCTGACGTGGGCCACGGGTGAGCCGGCGCGCAATCTCGACACGTGGTTGATGGGCCCGGACCTGGCGCGGGCCGCCTTTGTGGAGCAGGGGATCGACGACGGGGTGAACCTCATCGAGGGCAACCGCGGGATCTTCGACGGGGGTGACGCGAAGGGAACGCACAGCACCGCCGAGCTGGCCAAGCTGCTGCAGGCGCCGGTTATCCTCGTGGTGAACGCGACCAAGGTCACGCGCACCGCGGTTGCGTGCGTGCTTGGCTGCCAGGCGCTCGATCCCGACGTCCGGTTCGCGGGCGTGGTGCTGAACCAGGTGTCCGGCCCCCGACACGAACAGGTGCTGAGGGAAGCGATCGAATCGACGTGCGAGCTGCCCGTCGTCGGCGCCGTGCCGAGAGCGGAGTCGCAGACGCTGCTGCCCGGACGCCACCTCGGCCTGCTGACGCCCGAGGAACATGCCGTCAAGGACGTGCTCGAGGCGGAACTGCGCGGACTGCTGGGCCAGGCCATCGACGTCGATCGCCTCGTCGCCATCGCGCAACAGGCGCCCCGGCTCGAGGCCCACGCGTTCGAGGCGGAACTGGCGCGGTCGGTCGGGCGCGAACTGGGCCGCCCGCGCAGGGGCGACTCCGGACCGGTGACGATCGGGTACCTGCTCGACTCGGCGTTCACGTTCTACTACCCGGAGAACCTGGAAGCACTCGAAGCGGCGGGCGCGACGCTGGTGCCCATCTCGGCGATGGCCGACTCCGAGCTGCCGCGCGAGCTGGACGCGCTCTACATCGGCGGCGGGTTTCCCGAAACGCACGCGGCGGCGCTGACCGCCAACACGGGATTCCTCCGCTCGATCAGGCACGCGGTCGGAGGCGGGCTGCCGGTCTACGCCGAGTGCGGCGGCCTGATGCTCCTGTCGCAGGCCATCTGGTGGCAGCAGCGGAAGTACCCGATGGCCGGGGTGCTGCCGTTCGACGTCGAGATGATGACGTCGCCGCAGGGCCACGGCTACACGCAGCTCGTGGTGGACGGTCCCAACCCGTTCTTCGAGTCCGGCGCGTCGATCCGGGGGCACGAGTTCCACTACTCGCACGTGCTGAACGGCGCGGGCACGGTGCCGACCTCGTGCAATGTCGTGCGAGGCACGGGCTGTTTCCCGGGACGGGACGGCGTGGTGGTGAACCAGGCGTTTGCCTGCTACACGCACGTGCACGCGCTGGCGACGCCGGAGTGGGCGGCCGGCGTGGTCGCCGCCGCGCGGCGGTACCACGCCACGACCCGCCGGAGCGACACGCAGTAGGGCGGGTCTTCCCGCCTCCGTGCGGCCCGTGGTACCGCGCCGCGCTACGGCGTGGCCTCGCCGAAGTGCACGGTGGAGCGCCAACGAAGGCGGGCAGACCCGCCGGAGAGGCTGCGACAGAGGTTGCCATGATGCGACACATGTTCCTGCTTGCGGTCTGCGTGACGGCGCTCGTCCTCTGCGCACATCCTCTGGCCGATCAACGCCCGCTGCCGGCGACGCCGGTCGCCACCGGCGCGTCCGACCGCGCCTTCACCGTGCAGGTGCTGACGCGGATGGCCGAGCCGGTGCTGACGGCGCTCGCCGAGGGCCGGCTGAAACAACGCCTGCCGGTGCATGACTGGGAGCGCGATCGCGCCGCCTACACGCACCTCGAGGCCTTCGGCCGGACGCTCTCGGGCATCGCGCCGTGGCTGGAGCTGGGCCCGGGCGACACCGCCGAGGGACGCGTGCGGGCGCGCTTCATCACGCTCGCGGTGCAATCGCTGGACCGCGCCACCGATCCGCGGTCGCCCGACTACCTGAACTTCCGCGACGGCACCCAGCCGCTCGTGGATACGGCGTTCCTCGCGCACGGCCTGCTGCGGGCGCCGACGCAGCTCTGGGGCCGGCTCAGCGACGCACAGCGTGCGCACGTCGTGGCCGCGCTCAAGGCCTCGCGCGTCATCAAGCCGTGGGAGAACAACTGGCTGCTCTTCTCCGCCATGGTCGAAGCGGCCCTCTGGCAGTTCACCGGCGACGCCCGCCTCGAGGCCATCGACCACGCCGTCCGCAAGCACATGGACTGGTACGAGGGCGACGGCACCTATGGCGACGGCCCCACCCATCACTGGGACTACTACAACAGCTACGTCATCCAGCCAATGCTGGTGGACATCGTGCGCGTGTGCGCCGAGAAGGGGCACCCGCTGGGCCTGCTGCGGCCGGCGGTTCTCTCGCGCGCGCGGCGCTACGCGGCCGTGCAGGAACGGCTGATCGCGCCCGACGGCACGTTCCCGGTCATCGGCCGGTCGAGCGCGTACCGCTTCGCGGCGTTCCAGCACCTGGCGCAGATGGCGCTCGCCCGCGAACTGCCGGCCGGGCTCTCCGCCGCCTCGGTTCGCTCGGCGCTGACCGCCGTCATCACGCGCATGGCCAACGCGCCCGGGACCTTTGACGCGCAGGGCTGGCTGCAGATCGGCGCCGTCGGCCACCAGCCGTCGATCCGCGAGAGCTACATCGCGACGGGCAGCCTCTACCTCTGCCTCACCGGTCTGGTCCACCTGGGCCTGCCGCCCTCGGACCCGTTCTGGACGGCTCCCGCCGCACCGTGGACGCAGAAACGGATCTGGGCGGGCGAGGAGATCGCCGCGGACAAGGCGATGAGCGACGAGAAGCTGCCGGCGCTGCCCGCGCCGCTCGCCGACGTGCCGACGGCCCGCTACCTGCCCATCGCCACCAGCGCGTGGGCCGGCAGCTCGGTGAACGTCGTCGCCAACACGCAGCAATCGCTCTTCACGGACCGCCTGACGCAGTACGCGGCCTTCTACGACGCCGACGGGTTCCTGGTCGTCGCGAAGCGGGCGCTCGGATCGGACGTGTGGCAGACGCGCCGGAGCGCGTTTCGTACCGACGTCGCCGACGCGCACCGCTCGGTGAGCCTTGCGGTGGACGGCAGCGGCCGGCTGCACGTCGCGTGGGGCCAGCACGCCGACCCGCTCAACTACGCCCGCGCTGTCGCGCCGGGCGCCATCGAACTCGAAGGCAGGCGGGCGATGACCGGCCAGCGCGAGTCGCGCGTCACCTACCCGCAGTTCTTCCGGCTGCCGGGGGGCGACCTGCTGTTCCTCTATCGCGACGGCGAAGCCGGCAACGGCAGCCTGGTCCTCGACCGGTACTCGACAACGACCGGCCAGTGGACGCAGGTCCAGGCGAACCTGATCGACGGCGAGGGGCAGCGCAGCCCGTACTGGGGCATGACCGTGGACGGCAGCGGCACGCTGCACCTCGCGTGGATCTGGCGCGACACGCCGGACGTGGCCACCAATCACGATCTGGCGTACGCGCGCTCGGCCGACGGCGGCACGACCTGGACGCGCACCGACGGCACGGCGTGCCCGCTGCCCATCACCGCCGCGTCCGCGGAATACGCCGCGCGCATTGCGCCGGGCAGCAACCTGATGAACTCGCCCGCCCTCGCCGCCGACGGCCAGGGCCGCCCGCACCTCGTCACCTACTGGTCGCCCACGCCGGGCGCCCCGCCGCAGTTCCACGTCGTGCGCTACGACGGCAAGGCGTGGAAGGTGCATGCGGGGCCGGCGCGGACCTCCACGTTCACGCTCTCCGGCGGCGGGACGAAGCGCCCGCCGATGTCGCGCGCCAGCGTCTTCGTCGAGGGCGGCCTGGTGCACCTCGTCTACCGCGATGACACCCACGGGGGACGTGTCGTCTTCGCCTCGATCGCCAACCTCGAGACCGGGAAGTGGCAGGAGACCGAACTCACACGCGAGTCGGCCGGCGCGTGGGAGCCGTCCGCCGACCCGGTGGCGTGGAAGCGGATGCAGCAGATCCAGATGCTGCTGCAGAACGTCACGCAACTCGACGGCAACGACCAGACGGCTGCGAAGGTGGCGCCGACGCCCATCGGCACGCTGGTCTTCAGCCCCGTCGTCTTCCGCCTGGCGTCGCAGCCGCACACGCCTGCCGCGCCGGCATCGGCGGTCAATCTCGATCGCGCGCTCGGGCGAAGCGACGTGCTGGCGCTGATGCAGCGGGTGGCCGACTGGCAGTGGGCGAACGTCCCGGCCGCCTCGAGCCGCCATCCGCGCGGCTGGGAGGTGGCGCCGTTCTACGTCGGCACGCTCGCCCTCGATCGCCTCGCCGCCGACCGGCGCTACCAGGAGCTGATGGTGCAGCGCGCCGAGACGAACCAGTGGGAGCCGCACAGCCGGATGTACCACGCCGACGACCACGCGGTCATCCAGTCGTACCTGGAGCTGTACCGCGTGCGGAAGGACCCGAAGATGCTGGCGCCGTCCAGGAAGCGGTTCGACGACATCCTGGCGCGCCCCTCGACGGTTTCGATGGACTGGGACGCGCCGAAGTCGCAGGAGCGCTGGACGTGGTGCGACGCGCTCTTCATGGCGCCGATGTCGTGGCTGGAGATGTGGGAGGTGACGGGCGAGCGCGCGTACCTGGACTTCATGAACCGCGAGTGGTGGGCCACGACCGATCGGCTGTTCAACCCGGCCGCCGGCCTGTACTTCCGCGACGAGTCGTACCTGGACCTGCGCGAGCCGAACGGCCGCACCATCCACTGGTCGCGCGGCAACGGATGGGTGTTCGCCGGGCTCTCGCGCGTGCTCGGCCTGTTCCCGAAGGATCATCCGGACTACCCGCGCTACAGGCAGCTCTACCTGGACATGGCGCGCGCCGTGCTCGCCGCGCAGCAGCCTGACGGCCTGTGGCGGCCCGGGCTGCTCGATCCGGTCGCGCACCCCGAGCGCGAGACGAGCGGCAGCTCGTTCTACACGTTCGGGCTTGCCGCGGGCATCAACCAGGGGCTGCTGGACCGCGCGCGCGTGGAGCCTGTGGTTCGCCGGGCGTGGAACGCGCTCGCCGACTGCGTGACACCCGAGGGCCGGCTCGAACACGTGCAGCCGATCGGCGCCGGCCCGCACGGCTTCGACCCGAAGAGCACCGACACCTTCGCGGTGGGCGCGTTCCTGCTGGCGGGCAGCGAGGTCTATCGACTCGCGAGACATCTTCCAGGGCCGGAGGCGTGACGAATGAAGTACGTGTCACGCGATCGCCATGGAATCTGTCTTAGGCCCCTTCGGGGCCTG
>Ga0315273_10007720_pt1 | contig 13498 bp, 11 predicted proteins | sample YL17G02_0_MG_FD_205753 | JGI IMG/M metagenome (GOLD analysis project Ga0315273, IMG submission 205753) | Sediment microbial communities from Yellowstone Lake, YNP, Wyoming, USA - YL17G02_0 | ecosystem: Environmental > Aquatic > Freshwater > Lake > Sediment | place: USA: Wyoming | collected... | reverse complement strand
CGTTTTCTTCTACAATTTCGAATATTACCTTCAACATCCCCTGGAGATTCTCCTGCCTTTCGACTTCAGCCAGGGGATTCGCTTCGTGGGAATCAGCGGCATGTCCTATCATGGCGGCGCCCTCGGGGTGCTGATCGCCGCCATCCTTTTCTGCCGGAGCCGTCGTATAGATTTCTGGCGACTGGCCGACCTCTTCTGCCCTGCCGTTCCCCTGGGTTACACCTCCGGCAGGATCGGGAATTTCCTCAACGGTGAGCTCTTCGGTCGGGTAACATCGGTACCCTGGGGAATGTATTTCCCCCTGGACGCAACCCACCAGCTCCGCCACCCATCTCAACTCTATGAGGCTTTTTTCGAGGGGATCGTGCTCTTTATTCTCCTCTGGAGCATCCGCAGGAAGAGCCCTTTCGAAGGATTTATCCTGTCCCTGTACCTCATCGGATACGGAGTCGTCCGCTTTTTCATTGAATTTTTGCGTGAGCCCGATGCGCAGCTTGGCCTTTTCTGGGTGGTCCTGAGCATGGGGCAGGTGCTCTGCATCCTGATGATACTGGCAGGCATGGTTTTGTATCTTTATAGGCGGAAGTAAAAGAAAGGAGGAACCGGACATGGGAAAAAACCTTGTGATTATCGGAGGGGGAGCCGGCGGTCCCTCGGTTGCAGCGGAGGCGAAACGGAAGGACCCATCGCTTGGCGTAACCATCGTTGAGCAGGGGGAATTCGTCTCCTACGCCGCTTGACCCATGCCCTATTACATCGGCGATGTAATCAAGGATGAAAAGCGGCTGGTGGCGCGCACGCCCGAGAAATTCAGGGAGACGGGCATCGATGTCAAACTCAAGACAGTCGTAACCGATGTCGATCCGGAGGAAAGGGTAGTCCGGCTCTCGGATGGCTCTATCCTGACCTACGAGATCCTGGTGATGGCTACGGGAACGACGCCTTTCCTGCCGCCGATGCCGGGCGTGGATCTGGAAGGGGTCTTCACCCTGAAGCGGTTGACCGATGCCATACGGATCAAGACGTATATCAGGGAAAGGCAGTGCAGGAAGGCCCTGATCGTGGGCGCCGGTTTCATCGGCATGGAAATGTGCGAAGCCTTGCGGTCGCTGGGGATCGAAACAGAGGTGGTGCACCGGGGGACCATGCCCGTCAATCGCTGGGACCCGGAATTCCTGAAAGTGATCATGGAAGAGCTGAAGCGAAACGAGGTGTCTTTTCTCACGCGGGTGGAGATGCAGTCCATAGAAAAAGGGAAGGATTTCCGTCTGCGCCTGAACACGAACAAGGGACCCCTGGAGGCGGACCTGATCCTCATGGCCCTGGGCGTGAAACCCAATGTCCGGCTGGCGGCCGGGATGGGTCTGCAGATCGGGAAGACGGGGGCGATCCAGGTCAATTTTGCGCAGCGAACCAGCCTGGAGGGGGTTTATGCCGTCGGCGACTGCTGCGAGGTCTACCACCGGATCAGCAGGCAGTGGGTTCATATCCCCCTGGGCGATATCGCCAACAAGCAGGGGCGTGTTGCCGGCGCCAACATCGGGGGCAGTTCCCTGATCTTTCCGGGGGTAGTGGGCGCTCAGTCTTTCCGGATCTTCAAGCTGGAAGTTGCTGCGACGGGCCTGGGTGAACGGGAGGCAGCAGCGAACGGTTTCGATCCCGTCAGTACCATCGTCTGGGGAAACGCCCTCGCCGGGCCTATGCCGGGCAACACGCAGGTCGGCATCAAACTGCTGGCAGACCGATCGACGGGCAAGCTCCTGGGCGCTCAGGCCGTGGGCGAAGCCGGGGCCGTGAGCCGCATCAACACCCTGTCCTGCGCGCTCTGGAACGAGATGGTTCTCGATGAAATCGGCTATCTGGATCTGGCCTACGCTCCACCCTTCAGCAGTGCCTGGGATCCCATCCACATGGCCGCCCAGGGGTTGCTGAGGCAGATCAGGGGGCAGTGACGGCCAAGGAGGAACCGCAGGTGGACGAAAATATGAAAAACATAGTGCGAGAATTCTATGGCAAAATCGCCTCGGGCATGACCCAGGCCTGCGGTCCCGGCGTCGCCTGCGGCCTGCCTGAACATTTTAATGTCGAAGCCGGCAGACGGATAGGATACGCCATGGAGGACCTCCAGTCGGTGCCGGAGGCCGCCAATCTCGGCCTGGGGTGCGCCAACCCGGTGGCAGTGGCGGTCCTGAGGAAAGGGGACAGTGCACTTGACCTGGGATGCGGCGCCGGTCTCGATTGTTTCCTGGCGGCAGACCGGGTCGGACCGGCAGGACGTATCATCGGAGTGGACCTTACACCGGAAATGGTCGAAAGGGCCAGGGAAAACACTGCAAAAGGCCCCTACGGACAGGTCGAGTTCCGGGAAGGAGACATCGAAGAGTTGCCCTTCGAGAACGCTTCCCTGGACGTGATTCTCTCGAACTGCAGCATCAACCTCGCCCCCGATAAGGACAAGGTATTCGCAGAGGCTTGGCGGGTCCTCAAACCAACTGGTAAGTTGATTGTTGCCGACATCGCCCTTCTGGAACCGCTTCCCGACATCCTTACGGGCGCCGTCGATCTTTATGTCGGCTGCCTTGCCGGCGCCATGATCAAGGGCGACTGCCTGGAAGCAATCCGCGCCGCGGGATTCAAAGAGGTCGGGATCGTCCGGGAGTCTCCAATCCCCATCGATTTCATCGGCCACGATTCGGTCTGGAAGGTCGTCCGGATCAGTCTGATCGATGCTGAGATAGCGGCGCTGGAGAAGAGCGTCCTCAGCATCCTTGTCACGGCAAAAAAGGAGTGACTTTAATGCGAAAAGGTGAAAACCGGACAGCAGGAGGTAAACGTCGAGATGGGCTCTTGGATACTGCAAAGGCCGGCGCGCTCGCAGCTTATGCTTTGGGGGAAATTGGGCCGGGCAAAGGTGCGCCAAAGGGAAGACATCTGCCTCGTTGAAGGCTTCAAGGTGGTTCATGAGCTTTTAAAAAGCCGCTGGCAGGTAGGGGCAATCCTGGTGATGGATGAAAAAAGGGACCGTTGGGAAGACTACCTTGACGAGCTACGAAAGGGGATAGCGGTTTACAGCATCACGGAAAAGGAGTGGCGCAAGCTGAGCCGGGACGAGGAACCGGAGGGGCTGATGGCCGTTGCCGCCATACCGTGGACGGTCGATCTCCAGAAAATTCTTGCAAATTCAACCGGTCATATCCTGATGCTCCACGATATTCATGATCCCGGCAATCTCGGCGCCCTTGCCCGGACGGCCCATTGGTTCGGCATCGGAACAATCCTGCTCGGCGCCGGATCGGTCGATTATACAAATGCCAAGGCGATCCGTGCATCCATGGGCAGCATCTTCCATCTGACGGTCGTCGACGAGATCGATCTTGCGGCAATCATTCCCACCATCAAATCCCATTTCTTCATGGTGGGCAGCGATGTTCGAACCGGCATATCGCCGCACCCCTGCCGGCAGCGGACGGCCCTGCTGATGGGCGGCGAAAGCCACGGCCTGCCGGAGGGAATTGCCGCTGCCGCCCATGAACGCTGGCACATTGAGGGGCGGGGCGGCGCCGAATCCCTCAGCCTCCCCCAGGCGGCGGCGATCATGATCTACGAGTGCACGAGGAGACCGCCATGACCGAAGCGACCTTTATCCAGGTTATCACCACGACGGCGCAAAGGGAGGATGCCGAAAAGATCGCCGAGGTTCTCGTCGAAAAGCGCCTGGCCGCCTGCGTCCAGATCATAGGCCTCATCAGGAGCATTTACCGCTGGCAGGGAAATATCGAGAGGGTGGAGGAATGGCAGTGCCTCATCAAGACCCGCCGCGACCTTTTCGATGAAGTCGAACAGGCCATCCGGGCGATTCACCCCTACGAGACCCCGGAGATCATCGCCCTGCCCATTATCAAGGGGAGCACGGATTATCTGGCATGGTTGCAGGAGGAGTTGGAGTAAGTAAAATATTCGTGGAACCGGCTTCACACAAGGGAAAGGCTTTCCTTGACAACGGGGAGGGGCGCCACTATAGACGATCAGCACTGATTTTCTTTCTGAACGTTTGATCAGGCATCCGATGACCGGACAGCGGAAAAAAGTGGACCTGTACACCGACGGGGCCTGCCTCGGAAATCCCGGACCCGGCGGCTTTGGCGTCGTCCTGATCTACGGGGGAAAGCGGAGGGAACTTGCCGGAGGGTTCCGCCTGACGACGAACAACCGCATGGAGATCATGGCCTGCATCGTGGGTCTCAAGGCCCTGAAGGAGCCCTGTGCTGTCACCCTCTACAGCGATTCTCAGTACGTGACGAACACCCTGTCCAAGGGCTGGGCCCGGCGCTGGCGGCAAAACGGCTGGATGCGGACAAAGACCGAGAAGGCCCTGAACCCGGACCTCTGGGAGGAGTTGCTGAACCGCTGCGATCGTCACGACGTCCGGGTCGTCTGGGTGCGGGGCCACAGCGGCCACCCGGAGAACGAGCGCTGCGACGCCCTGGCTGTCGCGGCGGCGAAGGGGGAGAACCTGCCGACCGACGAGGGGTACGAGGGGGATGGGGCACAGCGGTTCACTTTACCGTCATGACGGGACACCTTGCCTCGAGGATTACATACTGGGCATTAGACCCGAAAATGAACTTGCCGACCTTCGATTTCTTCTCAATTCCCACGATAATTTCATCGGCCTCCGTCTCGTTTGCGAATTCCACGAGATCCTCGCCGGGGGTAAGTCCCCGGATCAGGAGGTGCACCTCGCAGGGTATGTTGTCCCTTTTCAGCAGGTTCTCGGCATATTCCAGTCCCGCTTCCGCCTTTTGGATATCCTCTAACTTTTCCTGGGGACCACCCACCAGAGAAGTGAGTACATAGACCTTACCGGCAAAGGCCTTGGCATGATCCCTGGCCAGCAGCAGGGCTCGCCTGCCCACATCCGAACCATCATAGCCCACGATAATCTTCATGTTCTCACCCTTTCGGTCGCCGATGAAAATGACGGTGCCCTATTTTGCCTTTTTCGCTGGGGGCGCTGATCCCTGCCTCTCTGTCTTCTGCTGCCTTTTTCTCAGTTTGAGGTTCTTCTCCCTTCTGCGTCTCTGGCGATCCAACTCCTTCTTTCGTTCGATTTTCTTATGACTTCCCATAGCACCCCCTTAATAATATATCACTTATAATCACATACTTATATTAATTTCCGGCATTGGCAACTTTTCCTGTGTACCCATCACCCGAAGGATATGAAAAGGATAATGATGAGAAAATCCCTCATATCATTGGGTTTTTCCTTATATAATCAAATGATGTAAATATCAATACGTTTTTCATGCCGGAAGGTATGTTCTTACACTCTTGTTTAAGTGGCCCTGTTGGTATAAACTCCCCGGTCAAAAGGCAACGTCCTTTTACAGAATGGGAGAATCAAAATGATCAATCAAGAGGATTTAGACCTGAAATGCGTCAACGCCATCCGCTGTCTCGCCGTCGATGCCGTCGAAAAGGCAAAATCGGGCCATCCCGGCATGCCCATGGGGGCGGCAGCGATGGCCTATGTCCTGTGGACAAGGCACCTGAAGCACAATCCCGCCAATCCTCACTGGATTGATCGCGATCGGTTCGTCCTGTCTGCCGGTCATGCCTCGATGCTTCTCTATGCCCTGCTGTATCTAACCGGCTATGATCTTACCCTTGCAGACCTGCAGTCTTTCAGGCAATGGCAGAGTCGGACGCCCGGCCATCCGGAGCGGAACCGCCCCCCGGGCACGGAGATGACGACAGGCCCTCTCGGCCAGGGATTCAGCGCAGCCGTCGGCATGGCGATGGCGGAGGCCCATCTTGCCGCCCTTTACAACCGCGAGGGCTATCCCGTCGTCGATCACCATACCTATGTCCTTGCCAGCGACGGCGACCTTATGGAGGGAGTCGCCTTCGAGGCCTCTGCGTTGGCAGGTCATCTGGGGCTTGGCAAGCTGATCGTCCTGTATGACGACAACCGTGTCACCCTCGCAGGCTCGACGCTGCTGAGTTTCTCCGAGGACGTTGCCCGGCGTTTCGAGTCCTGCGGGTGGCAGGCCCTGCAAGTTCCGGAAGGGAACGATCTGGCCGCCATCGACCAGGCCATTGCCGATGCGAAGGCCGACGGCAACCGCCCGTCGATCATATGTGTTCGTACCAGGATCGGTTACGGCGCCCCCCGCAAGGAAGGGTCCTTTGAGGCCCACGGCTCGCCCCTGGGATCGGAAGAGGCCCGGGCAACCAAGAAGCGATTCGACTGGCCCCCGGAACCGGCCTTCTTCGTCCCCGAGGATGTCGCCGCCCGCTTCCGGGATGTGCGCATTCGGGGGAAAAATAGTGAAGAAATATGGGACGCGGCCTTTAGACGCTACAGCGAAACTTGGCCCGATCCCGCCGGGGAGTACCTGCGGATCATGTCCGGCGCTCTCCCCAGCGGATGGGAGGCCTCTTTGCCCGATTTTTCGGGTGAACAGGGGGAAATGGCCACACGGAAGGCCTCCGAAGCGATCCTCAAGGCCCTTGCCCCGGTGATACCCGAACTGATGGGCGGCTCGGCGGATCTCAACCCTTCCACCTTCACCTGGATAAAGGGAGCGGGTGATTTCCAGAAGTCCTTTGCCCCGGATCCGGACATTCAGGGATTGACAGGGGGACCCTGGGGCCGGGAGGGAAGAAACATCCATTTCGGTGTGCGGGAGCATGCCATGGGGGCCGTTGCCTCCGGCTTGGCACTTCATGGAGGGATCATCCCCTTCACCGGGACCTTCTTCACCTTCTCGGACTACATGCGCCCGCCCATGCGCCTGGCGGCGCTCATGGGTCTCCGGGTGATCTATGTCTTCAGCCATGACAGCATCGGCGTCGGTGAAGACGGCCCCACCCATCAGCCCATCGAACAGCTCATGAATCTGCGGGGTGTCCCGAACCTGGTCGTCATAAGGCCGGCCGATGCCGCCGAAACCACGGAGGCCTGGCGGACGGCACTGCTCCGCAATGACGGCCCCACGGCCCTCGTCCTTACCCGCCAGAACGTCCCGCTTCTGGACCGCTCCGCCCTTTCACCGGCCGGTCAACTGAAAAGGGGCGGGTACATCCTTTGGGATTCATCCCGGCAAAAACCGCAGGTCATCCTCATCGGCACCGGTTCCGAGGTATCCCTCGTCCTGGAAGCGGCTAAGATCCTGACAGCGGAAGGACTGTGCATCCGGGTTGTCTCATTGCCAAGTTGGGAACTCTTCGATCGGGAGCCCCCGGATTATCGGAACCAGGTGCTGCCCCCCGATGTGAAGTCCAGGGTGGCCGTCGAGGCCGGTATCCGACTGGGATGGGAACATTACGTGGGAATAGAAGGGGCCGTCGTAGGGATGGACGGTTTCGGGGCCAGCGCCCCTTACAAGGTCCTGTACGACTGTTTCGGCATCACCGTCGAGAAAGTGGCGGCGGCGGCCAGGCGCCTGGTGGAAAGATAAAGGAGGTGCCGGAATGTCAGGTATCCGCGAATCGGCGAAACTGGGTCCATACCGGAACCAGATCGAGGCCGTTTTAAGCAATCTCCAAAAAAACCGGGTCATGTCCCGCCTGCAACATAAGGACCATACCCTCTGGAAATCCTCACCCGCCGAGATAACCGACCGCCTGGGCTGGCTCCACAGCCCGGATTCGATGCGCAACGAGCTGACGGAAATCAATGCCTTCGTGAAGACAGTCCGGGACGCCGGATATACCCAGGCGTTGCTCCTCGGCATGGGGGGCTCCAGCCTTGCCCCCGAGGTGTTCAGGAAAACATTTGGCGTCCGGGAAGGCTGCCTCGATCTGGCCGTTCTGGACAGCACGGACCCCGCTGCCGTTTTGGCCGCTGCCGGCCGCTCCGATCCCGCCCGGACGCTTTTCATCGTCTCTACCAAGTCGGGCGGCACCGTTGAGACCTTTTCCTTTTTCAGATACTTCTACAACCTCCTCTGCAACCGGATCGGACCCCGACAGGCGGGAGCCCATTTCATCGCCATCACCGATCCCGGAAGCGCACTGGCCGAATTGGCTCATTTCCATGATTTTCGTGCCACTTTCCTCAACGATCCGAACATAGGCGGGCGTTATTCCGCCCTTTCCTTTTTCGGCCTCGTCCCGGCGGCGCTCATCGGCCTCGATACCGGGACACTTCTCACGCGGGCCTTTGCCCTTGCCGAGCAGGAAAGGACCGGCGGAGAGGACCCTAAGGAGATTTCCGATGGGGCCTTCCTCGGGACGGTCCTGGGGGAAATGGCCGGCATCGGCCGCGATAAAGCGACCTTCTTCTTTCCTGCACCCCTGGAGAGCTTCGGCAGCTGGCTGGAGCAGCTCATCGCCGAGAGCACCGGCAAGGAGGGCAAAGGCATCGTGCCCATCGTCGGTGAACCTCCGGGACCTGGGGCTTCCTATGGCGAGGACCGGCTCTTTTTGTTCTTTCATCTCGGCGGCGAGCGAAACGACGGGGGGCATGCGGAAGCACTAACAGCAGCGGGACATCCCGTCCTGCACGTCAATCTTGCCGATTCCTATGATCTCGGCGGCCAGTGTTTTCTTTGGGAAGTGGCGACTGCCGTTGCCGGCCATATCCTGGGGGTCAATCCCTTCGATCAGCCCGACGTTGAGAAAGCTAAAGTCCTGGCCCGGAATATGATCGCCCGGTACCGGCAGGAAGGGGCCCTCCCGAGGGAACAGCCGTCCCTGATCGGTCCTGGTATCACTGTCTTTGGAAGAACGGATGCAGTAAATCCTTCCGGGTCGTTGCGCGGGTTCCTCGGACAGGCGAGCGCGGGTTCCTACGTGGTCCTCCAGGCTTATCTGCCGCCAACCGTCGAAACGGACAGGGCCCTTCTGAAACTCCGGCTGGCCATCCGGGATCGGTTCCATCTGGCCACAGCCGCAGGTTACGGGCCCCGTTTCCTGCATTCCACAGGCCAGCTCCACAAGGGAGACAGCGGCCGGGGGCTTTTCATCCAGTTCACAGCCGACGACGAGACGGATGTTCCCATACCGGATCAACTTGGAAAACCCGAATCGACAGTGACCTTCGGTATTCTCAAGGCCGCCCAGGCCGCCGGAGACGCAGAGGCCCTCCGCAGCGCGGGTCGCCCCACGATCCGATTCCATCTGGGTAACGACATCAAAGGGGGATTGGATACATTGTTGGCAGACCGTCTATGATGGAAAATGAATTTCTTTCTACCTTAAACGCCCGGTTTCTCCAGGGCTAGCCTTAAAACGTCCAACATGTCATCAACAAAGTAAAAGGTAATCTCCTTTCGCACCTTCTGGGGAACATCCTCCAGATCCTTCCTGTTCCACTTGGGAAGGATGATCGTCTTGATCCCGGCCCGGTGGGCCGCCAGCACCTTTTCCTTGATCCCGCCCACGGGCAGCACGATACCCCGGAGGGTAATCTCGCCGGTCATGGCCGTGTCTCTTTTCACCAGCCTGTTGGTCAGCAGCGAACAAAGGGCTGTGAGCATGGTAACGCCTGCCGAGGGCCCGTCCTTGGGAATAGCCCCTGCGGGGACGTGGATATGGATATCCAGCTCCTCGAAGAAATCCTTGGATATGCCGATCTGCTCTGCATTGGCCCGGATGAAACTCAAGGCGGCATTCGCCGATTCTTTCATCACATCGCCCAGCTGGCCCGTCAGGGTGAGGCCTTTTTTCCCCTTCATGGCCGTGGCCTCCACGAAAAGGAGATCACCGCCTGCCGGTGTCCAGGCGAGTCCCATGACCACGCCCGGTTTCGAGGTCCGGGCAGCCATCTCTGATGAGATCCGCACCGCTCCCAGGTATCTGTGGATGTCTTTGACGGCAATCGTCGTCTTATCGACCTCGCCGCCGGCCACCTTGCTGGCCACGCCCCGGCAGACCGTTGCGATTTCCCGCTGCAGGTTTCTCACGCCGGCTTCCCGGGTATAACCGGTAATGATATGCTTGACAGCCCTCTCGGTAAAGCTGATTTGTTCCTTTTTCAAACCGTTGGCTTCGATCTCTTTGGGAATCAGATAGCGCTTGGCGATATTGGCCTTCTCATCCAGGGTATAGCCCGGCGATTCTATGACCTCCATCCGGTCCCGCAAGGGTGGCGGAATCGTATCCAGGATGTTCGCCGTGGTAATGAACATGACATGGGACAGATCGAAGGGCATATCCAGGTAGTGATCCATGAAGGAGAAGTTCTGCTCCGGATCGAGGACTTCTAAAAGTGCCGAGGAAGGGTCACCGCGAAAATCGCTGCCCACCTTGTCGATCTCGTCGAGCATGAAGACCGGGTTGTTGGACTCTGCCCGCCGGATGCCCTGAACGATGCGTCCCGGCAGGGCTCCAATGTAGGTGCGGCGGTGTCCGCGGATTTCCGCTTCATCGTGTACACCCCCCAGGGAGATGCGGATGAATTTACGCCCCAGTGAGCGGGCAATGGAATGTCCCAGCGAGGTTTTTCCAGTACCGGGAGGCCCCACGAAACAGAGGATCGGGCCCTTCATGTTGGGCTTGAGTTTGCGGACGGCCAGGTATTCGATGATGCGCTTTTTGGCCTTTTCCAGACCGTAGTGGTCCTCATCGAGCACCTTGCGCGCCGCCCGGATGTCCAGGTTATCTTCGGTACCCTCGTTCCAGGGCAGTGCCGTGATCCAGTCCAGATACGTGGAGACCACCGTATATTCCGCCGACGAGGGATGCATCCGCGACATGCGCTCCAGTTCCCTCTCCGCCTCTCTTCTTGCCTCTGCAGGAAGATCCTTCTTCTCTATCTTGGCCCGGTATTCTTCGACGTCAAGCTTGTTGTCCTCCTCCTCTCCAAGTTCCTGCTTGATCGCCTTGAGCTGCTGGCGCAGGTAGTAATCCTTCTGGCTCTTGTCCATGTCGCCCTTGACCTGGGATTGGATTTTGTTGCCCAGCTCAAGAATCTCCACCTGATGATTGATCAGCCGGGTCACTTCCTTCAACCGCTGGCGCACATCAAGAATCTCGAGAATCTTCTGCTTCTCCTGCAGGCTTACGTTGATGATGGAGGCCACCATGTCGGCAAGTACACCCGCATCGGGGATGGACTTGGCCATGGCGCCGAATTCCTGGGGCAGGAAGGGCGAAAGCTTCACGATCCTGTCGAAGAGCGCCACCATGTTCGACATCAGCGCTTCGATCTCAAGGTCCTTATCCTCTTTCTCTTTTTCCGCGATGACCTCCACCCGGGCCTGGAGATAGGACTTACCCGTTACGAATTCCAGTATCCGGAAACGGCTGATGCCCTGCATGAGAAGCTGGGTCTTGTTTTCATCGGATTTCGCCATCCTGAGTATGGCGGCGGATATACCGATTTCATGAAGGTCATCGGGCTGGTATTTCGTTTCGGGAGGAGTAAGGCTCTTCTTCGGCAGGACGAAACCGATCTTTCTGTCCCGGGCCATGGCTTCGTCGACGAGGCTCGTCGCTTCATCGCCCATGACCTCCATGGGAAACATCATCTTCGGGAATATGAAGATATTGAACAGGGGAAGCAGCGGCAGAATTTCCGGTAATTTTGGTGCGTTCACTTCCCCAGGTGATTTCTCTTCTGTCATAGAAACCTCCTTCTGTAATCATCATCGGGATCAGTTACAGAGGCGCATAGCCCCGGAACCTGGGCTTCAACCATTGCGGACGGAAATTTTTTGTATCTTTTCCAGGGGCAGCTTATCCATGCGGAGCATCAGAAGGCCATCCGCAAAGGTGGCTACTGCCGATTCCGCATTGACGGGAACCGACAGCGTCAGTACCCTTTGGAAGTAGCCATAACTGATCTCGGCCAGCCTGTACCTTACGGCCTTGTCAAGGGGCCTCTCCCGGCGCCTGCCGAAGATCTTGACGGTCCGGCGGGCGACCTCCACCTGGAGATCCTCCCTGCTCACTCCGGCAAGCTCCACGAGGATCATAATCTCATCGACCGCCTCGTAAATGTCCATCTGGGGACGCCATCGGTGCTCACAGATCGTGAATACGGGGGTTGCCAGACGGAACATCTCGTCGACGTTTCTCGCAAACTCCGCATCGATGACGCCCAAGTCCTCTCCAAACCTGATCTTTATGTGACTCATATCCGGCTCCTCTTTCCGATGGGTTCCTTCAATCGGGGATCTTGGCGAGATTCTTGGCCATTTTTATTTTTTCGTTCAGCTTGCCCAGGCGCTGGTACATCACCCGCTGGCTCTGAGGGGATCCGGCGCCATGCATGCTTTCGATCAGGGCCGTACCTCCCGTCATGTTTTCGATGAGCCTGAGGATCTTCATCCGGGCCTCCGTTGACACCCCTTCCACCCCGGCCATGTACTTTTTCACATACTTGCCGATTTCAGCGCTCTGCAGATCCTTATAAAAGGGCAGGGTGGCCGTGATGCCTCCTGCTACGTCATGGGCAAGCCGGGAGATCTCGTAGATGTTCCTGGTAATGTTGTGCTTGGTGCAGTTTGCCAGAAGCGGATCCGGATAATAGGAGCCGCTTTTCGTTTTGCTGCCCATGGCCGAGCAGGCCACGGAACCCGCATAAACCGTTTCAGCCAGATGCATCATTTCCACAAGCTTGTCCTTGACGTGCGAGGCGTTCATCGTACCCTGGTATTGCGCTGCCAGGGCACTGGCGCCGATAATGATGTCGGACACGCCTCCCTTGCAGCCTCCGTAGTTCTGCCGGTGAAGGGTGGCGAAACGCTCGACCAGGATGCCCGTAAAATCGATCTCTCCACACATGAAGACCCGCTCCCAGGGCACGAAGACGTCATCAAAGACAACCAGGGCCTCCCCGCCGACCATTCCGAATTCGCAGTTTCCCGCATCGATCCCCTGCTCGAATTTCCGCTCTTCGTTCGTCTGGCGGCCGAAGATCAGGGTGACTCCCTTGGCATTCAGGGGAAAGGCCGCGGAGATGGCATAGGCCTCGTCACCTGCCATCATGGCCTGGGTGGGCATGATGATGATCTCATGGCTGTTGACGGCGCCCGTTTGATGGGCCTTCGCCCCCCGGATGACGACGCCGTCCGGTCTTTTCTCGACCACCCGGGTGAAAAGATCCGGATCGGCCTGCTGGCTCGGCCGCTTCGAGCGGTCCCCCTTGGGATCGGTCATGCCGCCCACCAGCATGATGTTTTCTTCCTGGATCTTTTTCAGATAATCGACGAAGCGATTGAAGTACTGCGTGCCGTATTTCTCATCGATTTCGTAGGTGGTTATGTACAGGGCGTTGAGGGCATCGAACCCGACGCACCGCTGGAAGCAACTTCCCGTCTCATGGGCGATGAGCCTTAGCATCTGCACCTTTTTTAGGAGATCCTCGACGGATTGGTGGATATGGGTAAAGCGGTTTATCTTTTTCCCTGTGAGATGGCTCGTCGCCGTCATCAGATCTTCATTTTCCGGCCTCAGGGCCAGCTCATAGGTTTTCGCCGCGGAATTGATGTGGGGAATAAAGGCGGGGTGGGCGGTGACATCATCCACACGCTGCCCATTATAA
>Ga0315273_10007719_pt1 | contig 13498 bp, 9 predicted proteins | sample YL17G02_0_MG_FD_205753 | JGI IMG/M metagenome (GOLD analysis project Ga0315273, IMG submission 205753) | Sediment microbial communities from Yellowstone Lake, YNP, Wyoming, USA - YL17G02_0 | ecosystem: Environmental > Aquatic > Freshwater > Lake > Sediment | place: USA: Wyoming | collected... | reverse complement strand
GGCGGCGATGCCCGCCGAGGGATACGCCCGCGCCAGCAGGCTCCGGTGAACCGCCAGCCATCGCTCGGCGGCGGCCGTGTCGACCGCCTCGCCCGGCGCCGTCACCAGAATGGCGACCAAGGCGCCGTCGGCGCGAACGGCGGCCAGCGGCGGCGCGCCGGGCTCGTCCACGTCCACCCGAAATACGACGCGCAGGTCCGTTGCCAGGAGCGACGGCGCCTGGGCCTCGATGGCCGCCAGGAGCTCCGCCCTGTCCGCCGGCTGCCACACCGAGAACACCGGGCAGACGTCGGCGGGAGCACCTTCATGGCGTCTTGCCGCGGCCGGCACAGCCGGGGCCGGACGTATGCCAGGGTCCTGGCGCGGGGCATCTCCCGGACAGTTGGCAGCATGGCCGGACAAGCCGACTGTGGCACACGGCAAGCCGGTGGCGCACGAGGATTCCGCAGCCGGACCGGCGGCGGCTGAACCGGCGCTCGCCAACTCGCCCTGGGTGGCGGCGAGAAGACGCGCCCAGACCTGGTCAGCGGGCGTCTGCAAGAAGACGGACAGGGGCTGGCCGTGCTCAACCGTCGGCTCCGCCGCCGCAGACGCCAGGTAGCCCTGGATCGCCAGGTCGCAGCCCAGGAACGCGCGGACCGTCTTTCGCAGGCGCCGGTGCACGCGGCCGGCCTCGTCATCGCCCTCGCCGCCGAGGATGAGAAGCGACGCCTCCGCCCGCGCGCCACCTTGGCGCCACGCCTTCATCTCGCGATACGTCTCGACGATGCTCTCGGCGTCCGGCCGGGAGACAAAGACGGTCTGCCGGGCCGCGGGGCCGAGGCGTTTGAGCTCGCCGTCCGCCTCGCCCACCAGCGCGATGCCCACCTGGGCGCACTGACCCACAAGGTCGATGATGGTGCGGTCGATGTCGGCCGCCGTCAGGTCGTTCTGCGGGCCGAGGCGCCCGCCGGCGACCTCGCCGAAGACGTGGGCGTCGACTCGCGAGCCATCGAACACAAAGATCGCCGTCGGCCGATTCGGCGGCGCCAGGCGCCGCGCGACCTCCAGCACCGTCCGTCGGCGGTCGTCCGGCTCGATCCCCGCCGGCACGAGGACATAGAGCCCATCGGGGGCCGCGGCCCGATCGAGGCGCGCGGCACGTTCACGGGTTTCGGGCGGTGCAGGCGGCGTCGCCGAGGCTTCGGCGACGCGGGGCGAGAGGAGCGTCTCGGCCAGGACGTCGAACGGGTTCTGGCGCGGGAGCGGCGCCTCGCGGCGACCCGCGAAATAGCGCTTCGGGCCCGTCGGGCCGCTCCGGTCCATAGGCAGGACCCCACGCGGGTCAACGAGGCTCGCGCGCGGCCGGTCAGGAGGCCCGCCGCACAACAACCTGTCGTTGTCCGGGTCACTGGATCTCGACGACGCTGTTCAACTCGCCGTACGGGTTGCTCTCGACGTAAGGGTTCGCCGGGTCGCTGCACCAGCGTCCATCGATGATGAGGCGGTAGGCGTACCGGCCGGGCGGCAGGCGGAACTCGCGGCGCCAGACGCCCGGCTCGTCGGTCGGCGCCATCGCACTTTCAGCCTCGGCCTTGCTCCACTGGTTGAAGTCGCCCGCCACGCGGACCTCCTTGGCGTCCGGGGCGTGGCAGACGAACCGCACGCCGTTCTCGATGACGATCGCGCCGTACACGGCCTCGACCTTGCGGTCCACAGCGGCCTCTTCGCGGCGGGTCTCCTCGACCTCCGCCTGGGCCGCCGTCTCGTAGGCGACGTGCAGGTCCGTCGACAGGAGCTCCTGGGCGAGGGCCTGGTAGTCCTGGTGGCCGCGGGACCGGGGCCGGAACTCGGCGATGGGGCTCCCCATGGCGGCGGCCTCGCGCAGGTCGACGTTGAAATGTATGAGCGTATCGAGGACCTTCGATCCATGTTGGTTCCGCAGCATCGCCAGCGTTTTCCGCATCGTCCGCGCGCGGGTGTCGTACATCGTGGCCAGCACGTGCACAGACGGCTTGTGACCTGTGCGCTCGGTCATCATCTCCAGGGCCTGGAGCGTGCGGCCGAGCCCGTAGAGGCTGAAGAACCCCAGGTCGACCGGCACGATGACCTCGCGCGCGGCCATCAGGGCGTTAACGGCCAGGAGGCCGAGGCCAGGGCCGCAATCGATCAGGACGAAATCGTAGGTGCCGTCGACGGGCTCGATCAACTGCTTGAGCCGCACGTCGCGCCCTTCGGTCCCTGCGAGCGTTTGCTCGAGCGTCGCCAGGCCCACCCCCGCCGGGGCGAGGTAGAAGCCTTCGAAGACCTCCCACGCAATGTCGGCCAGGCCCAGGGGCGGACCGGCGGAGCCGTTGCTCTTCAGAACATCCCAGGTGCTCAGCTCCACTTCCTCTTCCCTGACGCCGCAGCCCACGGTGGAGTGGGCCTGCGGATCGAGGTCCACGAGGAGCACTCGCCGCTTGGCGCCGGCAAGCGTGGCAGCCAGGTTGATGGCCGTCGTCGTCTTGCCACAGCCCCCCTTGTGGTTGAAGATAGCGATCGTGCGCATTGGCTTCTCCCCGCCCCCCCACCACGTGAGTTTGGGCCGTCCGGCGTCTTCCCCTTCTGCCAATACAGGGAAGGCCGGTCTTGGCACCTCGTTCTATCTCTCGGCTTGCTGCATTCGGCGCCTTTAATAAACTTATCGGACGTTCCTATTTCCAGCCACCCGCCTCCGCGCCGCCGGCCGCGAGACCCGGTGCCAACCCTTCCAAAACGTCACGCCCGCGTTGCCGAAGGGCAACATCAGTCCCTCAAACACAACCATTACGCAAGCCCATTATCCACAAGAGGTTATAGCGCCTTTCCGGCGCGAAACCACCGCGAGCGATGCTTTTCAGAAACATGCGACTGTCGGGCCACAGGATGTCATTCCGGCAACACCGAGAATAGTTCCAGCCGCAAGTCATTCGTTTACAAGACCTTACGAGCGCGGCTCGAATTGTTCTCTTTCCGCAGCCGCTCTGGCACACGCATTGCCACTGAAAGCGCACTGGCTCGTTCTTTAATGGCATCGCTTGCGACTTCACGCACAGCCCTCCCCCGGGTGCGACGAGAATCACAGGCGCTTTGCCACACAGCCCCTTAACTCCCAATTAAGGAACGAGCCATTTCTTGTGCGCAACCGCCCGCTGGGGCGATAAACGGGCGTGGTTCACAAGCCCCACGCATCGCGCGGGGACAGCCCCTTGGCGGCGCCATTCCCCCGGCGGTGCCGGGAGCTTGTGAACCAGGCCGATAAACTCAATACATCGTCGGGGATAGATGCCTAGCGCTGTCCATCCCCGCCGCTTGGGCGAGACCGCCCCCCCGGTCTTGCCCCTTTTCTTGCGCGCCGCGCCAGCGCAGCGGCTGACCAGGACCCCTCGCCGTCGGCTTCGCCCTGCGCAATCTCGATTCTGCATTGAAGGGAACTCGCCTCGCCCTCCTACGTCTAATCCAACATGAGGCGCGGCGTCAACGAAATTCGCCGAGCTTCCGTCGCGCGGGAGGGCCATTCCATGAACGGACGAACGCGATGGGCCAGCGGCGGGTCGGTGGTTCTCGCCGTGGTCATCCTCGCCGGCACCGTCGCCGCATCGTACATTGAAGAGGAATTCGAGAAGGGGCCGCCCGCGCGTGTGCCGCCCGAGGTGCGCCTCCTTCCGCCCCCTCCGTCGCCGAGCGGCCACGTGCCGGAACTCGCGCGGTATCTCGAGCGCCTCGAAATCCGCCGCCCGCTTGTCTACGGACGGCTGGCCGTCTACCCGCTGGCGCTCAGCCGCGGGAGCGTGCTCCAGGGCCCATGGTTGACCCTGGACCCCGCCATCGCCAGGGGCATCCTTGCGGTTTACGAGCGCGAGGGCGGCGGCACGGTGCCCTTCGTAGTTATGGAGAACCGTAGCAGCGACGCCTGCGTCTTCGCGATGGCCGGCGAGGTGATCTCCGGCGGCAAGCAGACTCGCACCCTCCGCCGGGACGTCATCCTCTCGCCGGGCCGGCGGATCGACGTGCCGGTCTTCTGCGTCGAGCAGCACCGGTGGGCGGGCAAGGCGGGCTTCGCGCCGGGCGAGGCCCTTGTGCCGCAATCGATCCAGAAGGAGATGCGCAAGGGCGCCGACCAGTCGGCGGTGTGGGGCGAGGTGGCCCAAAGCAACGCGGCCCTCGGCGCCGAGAGCCCGACGGGCAGCCTCGAAGCGGGCCTCCGGGCCCCGCCCGTGCGGCGCGAGCTGGACGAGGTGCGCCGGACCATCGTGCCCGAAGTGCCGCGCGACGGCGTCGGCTTCATCTTCGCCGACCGCGAGACGGGCGGCGGCCTCGGGGCGGAATTCTTCGGGCGGTCCGACCTGGCCCTCGCCCTGCTGCCCAAACTGCTCGATGCCTACGCCGTCGACGTCGTGGTCCAGTTCAAAGACGGTCGCCGCCGGTGGACGACACCCGACAACGTCGCGGCGGAATTCCTCGGCCGCATCCGCCGGGCGGGCAGCTACCGGAGCGATACGCCCGGCGGCGGCGCGGGAATCCGGATGCACGCCGCGGGCCTCGTGGGCGACGGCGTCGAGTTCGGCGAGGCGCTTGTTCATTTTGGGTGCCAGGTGGAGGAGCGGATCCTGCCAGCGCCTCCACCCCGGCCGCGGATACTGCCTCGCCCGCCGCCGCCCAGGGACCCGTTGCCGCGCGCCCCCATGGAGTGAGGCAATTGCGGATTGCGGATTGAACGGCAAAGGCAAAGCGGCATCGTTTGGAAGCTGTTTCAGCAGCGCCCATCAGCGCTGCATAGCGCGGCGGGCAGTCTTGCCCGCCGCGAGAATGCGGGCGCGTACGCGCGGTGGGCAAGACGGCCCACCGCGCTATCGCCGGTTCTGAAACAGCTTCTTGGCGGCGCGCCGAAGGCGACTGCGTCAAATACGAATCTCGAATCTCAGATTCGAGGTTGCATGGCAAGCAACATGCGAAATGAAAGGCGACAAGTCATGAAACTCACGCGGCTCATATCAGCGGCAATCATCATGACGGCCATGGGCGGCCTGACCGGCCACGCCCTCGCCGCCGGCCTCCTCGTCCCGACCGACCAAAGCCTGCCGCCGCTGGCGGTCAAGTACCTGCGGGTCGACACCACGATCGACAACCAGGTGGCCACGACGCACGTGGCCCAGGAGTTCCAGAACTCGACCAGCTCGGACCTCGAGTGCACCTACATCTTCCCGCTGCCGAAGTCGGCCGCCATCCGCGACTTCGCCATGTACATCGGCGGCAAGCGGATGAAGGGCGAGCTCCTGGAAAAGGACAAGGCCCGCCAGGTTTACGAGGAGATCGTCCGCCGCTCGAAGGACCCCGGCCTGCTGGAGTACATGGACTCGAACCTGCTGCGCCTGCGCATCTTTCCGGTGCCCGCGCGCGGCACGCAAAAGGTGGAGATCGAGTACTCGCAGCTCATTGGGCTGGACGACGGCCTGGCGGAGTACGTCTTTCCGCTGCGCGTCGGCGACAAGGCCTCCAAAACGCTCGAGGACTTCACGGTGGCCGTGCGCGTGAAGAGCGCGACGCCCATCAAGAACGTCTACAGCCCCACGCACGACGTGGGCGTCTCGCGGCCGTCGGACCGCGAGGCCGTTGCCGGCATGGAGACCAAGGGCGCCGTCCTGGACCGCGACTTCCAACTCTTCTACACGGTCAGCGAGAAGGACTTCGGCCTGTCGCTCATGACCTACCGCCCCGACCCGGAGCAGCCGGGCATGTTCCTGATGCTCATCAGCCCGAAGAGCGAGATCGCCAATGACCGGCGCGTGCCGCGCGACGTGGTCTTCGTCGTCGACACCTCCGGCTCGATGAAGGGCGAGAAGATCGAGCAGGTGAAGAAGGCCCTCAAGTTCTGCCTCGACAAGCTCGACCCGAAGGACCGGTTCGCCATCGTGCAGTTCTCGACCATGGCCCAGACGCTCGACAAGAGCTGGACCGAGGCAAAGGGCGAGAACCTCCAGAAGGCCCGCGCGTGGATCGACCAGCTCGAGGCCAACGGCGGCACGAACATCAGCGAGGCGCTTCAGCAGACGTTCGCCCTGGGATTCGAGGAGGGCCGCCTGGCCACGGTCCTCTTTCTGACCGACGGCCGCCCGACGGTGGACCTCTGCGACACCGACGCCCTCGTCAAGTTCGTCAAGGACTCGAACAAGCGGAACCTGCGGATCTTCACCTTCGGCGTCGGCGACGACGTGAACACGCACCTCCTGGACCGCATGAGCGACGACGCCGGCGGCATTACGGAGTACGTCCGCCCCGGCGAGGCGATCGACGGCAAGGTCACGCGCCTCTTCTCGAAGATGAGCTACCCGGTGCTGACGGACCTGGCGCTCGACGTGCCCGGCATCCAGATCGCCGAGATGTATCCGGGCAAGCTGCCGGACCTCTTCCGCGGGTCGCAGGTGGTCGTGGTCGGCAGCTACAAGGGGGCGGGCGACTCGGCCATCCGCCTCAAGGGCCGCATCGGCAAGAAGCAGGAAGAACTGGTCTACGAGGGCACGTTCCCGAAGAAGACGGCCGAGCGGACGTTCATCGCGCCGCTCTTCGCGAACCGCAAGATCGGGTACCTGCTGGACCAGATCCGCCTGCACGGCGAGAACAAGGAGGTGCGCGACGAGGTGGTCCGCCTGAGCCTGGCGTATGGCATCGAGACGCCGTACACGAGTTACCTCGTCCTGGAGAACGAGCAGCAGTACAAGCAGTACGGCATCAACCGGAGCGGATGGGACCCGGCGCAGGTGGTGATCGGCATCGGCGGGGGGCCGAGCGGCGGAGGCGCGAGCGGTGGCAGCACGCGCGGTTTCGGCCCGACCGCGACGGCGCCGATGGTGCCTGGAACCGCGGCGCCGAGCGCCGCCATGGCAGGCGAGCGCATGAAGCGGGCCGCCGAACGGATCGACGGCGCGTTCGGATACGGTCCCAAGGACAGCGGCGCCCAGATGGCAGATGAGAAGGGTAGACCGGACAATATGTCGGGTGCGATGCCGCACAGAATGGGCGGTCAGCCGGCGCGAGACAACAATGGCCCGGAGGCCCGCGCGAAACCCGCGGCCCAGCCTCCCGCGGCGGTCTACGGCGTGCGGGCCGAGGCCGAAGACCTTCGCAAGGCCGACGTCGGCAAGACCGCCGTTGAGATCGCCCAGCAGATCCAGCGCCTGCGCGGCGCGGAGAACGCCGGGCGCGGCACGAAGGGGATCACCACCGTCCAGCAGCGCGGCGGCCGCACGTTCGCCAATTACCGCGGCGTGTGGGTCGACCAGAGATTCGAGGGCACCGAACACCTGACGAAGATCAAGTGGGGGTCCGAGGCCTTCTTCCGCCTCGTCCGCGAGGGGCCGGGGCTCAAGGACATCCTCAGCCTCGGCCAGCGGATCGTCGTGGTGACTTCGCGCGGCCAGGCGATCGCCATCGACGCCGACGAGGGGGCCGAGCAACTCACCGACGCCCAGATGAAGGAACTCTTCGCCGACGCGCCCGCAAAGCCGTAGCGGCACGCCATGCCGAGGTCGTAGGCCGGGCTTCGCCCCGGCCTACGTTACTCCGAGTGGAACCCGATGCGTTTCCTGGGCGGCTCCGGCGGCGGGGCCATCAACTCCCGGATGGCGTCGAACACCATGCGGAATTGGGTGTCGTACTTCTTCTCCAGATCGTCCAGTCGCCGGGCCAGGTCCGCATGCGTCGCCAGCATCTGCCGCAAGCGAACAAACGCCCGCATGATCTCGATATTGACCCGCACGGCGCGAGGGCTTCGCAGAACGCTCGACAGCATGGCCACCCCCTGTTCGGTGAAGGCGTAGGGCGGGGCGCGCCGCGCACCACCCCAACTTGAAGTCACAATCTGTGATTTCAAGCCGGCCAGCTCGGCCCGGGTCAGTTGAAACATGAAGTCCTTGGGAAACCGCTCGCTGTTGCGCTTGACGGCCTGAACCAGGGCGCGCGGCTGGACGGCGTAGAGGGACGCCAGATCGGGACTCAGCATGACTTTGTGGCCGCGAATGAGAAGGATGCTGCGTTCGATGGGTTCCACTGGCACGACGGCCTTGTGTTCAGGCAACCGCTCGGCGGGGATGCTCTCGCGTCTGGCCTTGTGTCGGACGGCGTCGATCCGGGCAGCCTTCCCATTTGGGGGCTTCTTGGCCATCGTCAATCCTTCCTGGGCGTCGCCTTGGCGGCAACCTCAGCCAAGGCGTCGAGTTTCGCCCGGATATCGGCGTCCACTTTGTCCTTGGGGAGGAACTGGACGAGGTCGCAGTACTCGCTCTTCCGCAAGACGAGGGGCCGGTTGAGGCGCTTGGAGAAGTCCGTGAAAAGCGGGTCAAGAAACTCATCAGACGCCTTGATGTCGGGAGACCAGGGGTCGGGCTTCCCCAACGTCTTCAGCGCCTTGGACACCTCGCTGATGGACTCCCGCATAGCCGGTCCGCGGCGCGCCTGCTCGGCTTGGCCGAACAGGTCGTCAGGTTGTCCCTGCGAGGCAAAGGCGAGCAGGGCTTCCTCGGTGCAGAAGTAGTTCTCAATCTCCCGCCGCGCCCACATCATCTCCCGTAGCGGTGTGTTTTCCTGAAGCGTCTTCTCGAGGCGGTCGAAGATGGCGACGCCAACAAGGTCCGGCTTGGCCTCACGCAATCCGTAGAAATGGTCCCTGGCCTTCTGAGGGAGGTTGGTGGCGACATAGTTAACGAAGGGCCGCTCCAGGTGCGCCTGGGCTGGATGGTCCAGGACTCGGGCAAATTCGCGGAGGATGGCCAGGTCAGTAGCATCCTCCAGGTAGATGACCCATCCGGTCTGCTGGGCCTGATAGTATTGGTCGAAGCCGATGTCCGACAGGGACTTAATGACTTGGCTGCGGCGATCCGCAAGGGCATGGGGCTTCCCGACGAACGCAATGACCTGGCCTCGGGTCGCCGCCTCGTTCAGGATGACTTCGGAGTGGCTGGCGGCGATCACCTGAGCGCCCTGCTTTTCGGCGGTCTCCGAGAGAATCTGGTAGACTTGGCGCTGACGGAGAATCTCCAGGTGCGCATCGGGCTCGTCCAGGAGCAGGACGGTCTTGGGGTTGGCGTACAGGTGCGCCAGCAAGAGAAGGGTCTGTTGCAGGCCCCGGCCGGATGCGGATAGGTCCAGACGCACACCGTTGGGCTCCTCGTACTCCATCGTGATCTCGCCGCGCTCTGCAAGGTGCTTGGGCGGCTGGAGCTCTACGCCAAACAGAGAGCGGATGCGACCACAAAGCTCTTTCCATGTGTCGTGGGCGGGCTCCTTCTCGTATATCTGAAAGCACAGGTTCCGGAGGACCTGGGCGGTCTGACCCTCTCCGAGGAGTACGTTAATTCTTCCCGGCTCCCATTTCGGTTCTGTCGCGGCCAAGCCCGACATCGGCGGCAGATAGGCAAACTTGACCCCCGCGGCGGCTCCGGGGATGGCCGTGAACTTTGCCTTCTGGACGGGGGTCTCGCTGAACCCTTCTTGCCGAATGGGGCGACAGATAAAGGACTCCGCATTGGTGTAGTCGAACTCCAGGCCGCATTGCCAGGGCACTCCATCTGTGATGCCATCAACGCCGATTTCGATGCGAACGTTGCGAGTGTTTTCCGTCTGCCCTTTCGCGTTCCTGACACTGGTGCTAGTGCGCAGGTTCCGCCAGAGCAGGTTTGCGCTGGGAACGGGAACGGAGATCATGTCGCGGCGGTTGATAACGACGCCCGGACGCTTCTCGGCCGGAGCCTTGCCCCTGCGTTTGGCCAGCCACTGGCGCAGTCCCAACTCCCACAGGGTGAGCGCCTGGAGTGCTGTCGTCTTGCCGGAGTTGTTGGGACCTATGAACACGACGGAACGTCCCAACTCGACGTCCATCTCCAAACCCTTGAAATTCCTTACACGCAGCCTTGTCAACATTTTTCGCTCCCTTTCTCGGCCTGTGAAGTCTGGGCCAAGAAGCCCTCTATCACGTGCTTCGCATCCCACGGGTCGGCAATTTCAATGAACGCCCAGCGGCCCCAGATGCCGGCGTTATTGACGGCGGGAATCCAGAGGTTGCGGGCGGCGGCGATGCTCTTGCCGAAGGATTCGACGAGCGTCTTGAAGGCCGGGCGGCAGGTGTGTTCCGTGGCGAGTCCGGCGGCGCGGAGCTTCCCAACTTCGCGCAGGTATTGATGTATCGCCGTGGGCATGGGGAAAGCGTACTCGAACGAGGCGGTCTTGTCAATTCGGCTCTGCGGGGGGCTCTGCGGGCGCGGGCGTGTTGTCCGCTCATGCCAGCCGGGGTGCGCCCGGGCCTGCCGCTGAGCCACAAGGCGTTGCGGCCTGACGCCGCCCTGCTATAATGCCCCCATGACCGTCCGATCCCCACGCATCAGGAACAAGAAGGCCCACCACAATTTCACGATCCTCGAAACCATCGAGGCGGGGCTGGTGCTGGCGGGGTCCGAGGTCAAGGCCCTCCGCCAGGGCAAGTGCAACATCGACGAGGCCTTCGCCCGCCTGCGGGGCGCGGAGGTCTGGCTCTACAACATGCACATCGGCCCGTACGAGCAGGCCGCCCAGTTCGGCCACGACACCCGCCGGACGCGGAAGCTGCTCCTGAAGAGACGCGAGATCAACCGGTTCCTCGGCAAGGCCGTCGAAAAAGGGAGCACGCTCGTCCCGCTGTCGGTGTACTTCAAGCGCGGCTGGGCCAAGGTGGAGATCGCCGTGGCCCGCGGCAAGCGCGAGTTCGACAAGCGCGAGGACCTGAAGCGCCGCGAGAGCCAGCGCGACATCGCCCGCGAGCTCTCCCGCCGCCGACGAGGCAAGGGTTAGCCGGGCGCTGCGCTAATGGCCGCTTCCCCCTCAAGTCGCCCTCGATTTGTGCCGATTTTTGTAGTACCATGACAACGCTCACGATGCCTCAAACCGACCCCAATCTGGGCCGTCCGAACCTCGCGACCCCCTTCGTCTCGGTCGCCCTTCCGATCGGCCTCGACCGCACCTTCACCTACGCCCTGCCCCCGCGCCTGCGCGGCCAGGTCGGCATCGGCCAGCGAGTGACCGTCCCCTTCGGGAAGGGCAACCGCACCATCACCGGCTGGCTGGTCGCCGGCCTCGAGACCACCGACCTCAAGGAGGTCAAGGAGGTCGCCGACCTCGTCGACCCCCAGCCCCTGCTGAGCGAAGACCTCATCGACCTCGCCTTCTGGATGAGCCGCTACTACGTCACGCCCATCGGCCAGGTCTTCGAGGCCATCCTGCCGGCCGCCGTCCGCCAGAACGCGGGTTTCAAGACCGTCCAGCTCGTCGTGCGGACCCAGAAGCCCGAGGCCGAGGTCGTCCGCATCCTCTCCAAGCAGCGCCGCGTCCTCGACCGGATGGCCGAGGCCGGCATGCCCGTCGCCCCGCGCGAGCTCGCCCGCCAGGCCGGCTGCACCATCGCCGTCATCAAGAGCCTCGAAGAGAAGGGCCTCGTGCGGATCGAGACCCGCGAGGTCGACGAGTTCGCCCGCGACCTCTTCATCGAACTCGAAGTGCCGAGGGCCATCCACCTGACGCCCGAGCAGGCCCTCGCCCTCCAGCGCGTCAAGAACCTCCTCGCGGCCGACGCCTTCGGCGTCATCCTGCTCCAGGGCGTCACCGGCTCCGGAAAGACCGAGATCTACCTGCGGGCCATCGCCGCCGTGGTCGAGGCCGGGCGGCAGGCCATCGTCCTGGTGCCCGAGATCGCCCTGACGCCGCAGACCATCCGCCGCTTCCGCGAGCGATTCACGCAGGTGGCCGTGCTGCACTCGAACCTCTCTGACGTCGAGCGGCACCGCCAGTGGCGCGACATCGCCGAAGGCCGGGCCGACGTGGTCATCGGCGCCCGCAGCGCCGTCTTCGCCCCCGTCAAGGACCTCGGCCTCATCGTGATCGACGAAGAACACGAGAACTCGTTCAAGCAGGACACCTCGCCGAGGTATCATGCCCGCGACGTGGCCATCATGCGGGGGCACCTCACGGGCGTGCCCGTCATCCTCGGGTCCGCCACGCCCAGCCTCGAATCGTACCAGAACGTGCGGGCCATCGAGCATTACCAGGAAGCGCGGCTCGCGCACCGCGTGGGCGGGCGTCCGCTGCCGCCGGTCAGCATCGTGGACCTTCGGCAGGAAGCCGCCGAACGCAAGGGCCACCACGTTCTGTCGCGGGCACTCGAGGCCGCCATCGCCGAGGCCTGGCGCAAGCAGGAACAGGTCATCCTCTTCCTGAACCGCCGCGGCTTCGCCACGCACCTGTTCTGCGTCCGCTGCGGACACGTCGCGAAGTGCCCCGACTGCGACGTCGGCCTCACGTATCACACCAAGCCCGGCTGCCTCCAGTGCCACTACTGCGGACGCAAGGCCCCGGCCCCCGAGCGCTGCCCCGCCTGCTCTGCCGAGACCGTCAATTACTGGGGCACCGGCACCCAGCGGGTGGAAGAGGAAGTCCGCCAGAAGTTCCCCGAGATCCGCGTCGGCCGCATGGACTCCGACACGATGAAGCGCCGCGGCGGACACGAGAGCATTCTGTCGGCCTTCCGCGACGGTGAGATCGACATCCTCCTCGGCACGCAAATGGTCGCCAAGGGCCTCGACTTCCCCAACGTCACCGTCGTGGGCGTGATCAACGCCGACGTGGCCCTCAGCCTGCCCGATTTCCGCGCCAACGAGCGGACCTTCCAGCTCATCACCCAGGTCGCCGGACGCACGGGACGCGGACCCAAGGGCGGACAGGTCTTCGTCCAGACCTTCCAGCCGGAACACCTGGCCATCCAGCTTGCCGCCAACCATGATTACGATGCGTTCGCCGGCGACGAACTGGCCGCCCGCCGCGCGCGCGGCTACCCGCCGTTCGGAAGACTCGCGCGGATCATCGTCCGCAGCCAGAGCCGCCAGAAGGCCGCCGAGGCCATCCAGGCGTTCGCGGGGCGCCTCATCGAGCCCGCCCGCATCGCCGGCATCAAGATACTCGGCCCCCAGCCGTGCCCGCTCGCCAAGCTCAGCCGCTTCTGGCGGTACCACATCCTGCTGAAGGCCCCCACCGCCAAGGCGTTCCTGCACTTCTGGGACCGCATGCGCGGCGACCTCAACCCGCCCGGCGGCGTCCAGATGGCCATCGACGTCGACCCGCAATCGACGCTGTAAGGAAGGTTCCAGGTTGAAGGTTGAACGGCAACGGCCAAGGCGTTCACCACGGAGGGCACAGAGCACACAGAGAAAGACGGCGCCTCTTCTTTTCAAAGAACCAGCCTTTGCCGTCCTTTGCGTTCTTGGCGTCCTTTGCGGTTGAGGTCTTTGCCGTTGTCGTTGCCGTTGCCGTTGCCGTTGCTTTTGTTGTTGCTGTTGTCGTTCATTCCGCATTTCGCATTCCGCATTCCGCATTCCGCATTCTCTGTACGTAAGTGTTCCTGCAAAAACACGACTTACGTCTTTCGACCCCCCCAGACCCCCCTTTTTGGCCCGAAGTTTTCCACAAAACGGCCTTGGCGCTA
>Ga0315273_10007718_pt1 | contig 13499 bp, 11 predicted proteins | sample YL17G02_0_MG_FD_205753 | JGI IMG/M metagenome (GOLD analysis project Ga0315273, IMG submission 205753) | Sediment microbial communities from Yellowstone Lake, YNP, Wyoming, USA - YL17G02_0 | ecosystem: Environmental > Aquatic > Freshwater > Lake > Sediment | place: USA: Wyoming | collected... | reverse complement strand
CGAACTCCGCGTCGAGCTGTACCGCCACGTCATTCAGCAGATCCGACATCGCGACCCGCAGATTCCCGTCGGCCTCTGCCTCGAAGAGCCCGAAGTCTGGCAAGCCTGCGGCCTGGACCCCGGTCGGCCCACCTGCAATTGCATTTGGTGATGCCCCTCCGTGGCGTCGCCTGCGTCGCCGCGCCCTGCAATCGACCCGCTGACGCCCGCACTACGGCCCGCGCGGCTTCTCCGACGGACTACAGCAGCATTGGGACACCGACGGCCAGTGCCGCGCCCGCCAGGAACCCTGCTGTGAGCGCGGGAAGGCGGAGCCGACCCTTCGCTTGGCGGAATGCTCGACCTGCGTGGCGCACCAAGACAGCGGCAGTGCCGAAAGGCGCGAGGCTCAGGCCGCTGAAAAGCAGACACAGCCACGTGGGATTGACCTCAGAAGCGAACAAGCCCCCGACGATCAGCAGGACGCTCGCGGGAAGAAGCACGCAGGCAGCCCAAAGAGCCACAACGCCGCTTGCCGCGAGGCACCCCGCCACGATCGCGGACCCCCCCCGAAGGCCCTCGCCCAGGACGAGCCACGCACCCAGCACACCCATAGCCAGCCAAGCCACGCCGTAGACGAATGGGCGGAATGGGCCAACTATGCTCCCGGAACCGCCAGGGCCGAGTCCGCCGAGCAAGGCCGTATCGCAGTAGAAGCAGGCAACGGGCAGAGCGAACCCAAAGGCGGTATCGAACACAAACCAGCCCAGCCGGAGGCGCCGCGCCGGCAAGGAGCCACTGGCCGTCCCACTCCCGTTCGCCTCCGGGTTGCCGGCCGGCTGCCCGTTCATTCTCCGTCGCTCCCTGCTGGGTTCATCAGCCGGCCCATGAAGAGGATGGCGCCGGAGCGGGTGTCGCGGAGGAGGAAGAGGAAGGGGTGGTCGGCGCGGAAGACGTTCTTGGGCGGCTGCGGAGCGCCGCCCCGCTTGACGACGATCGCCGTTGCGGCCGCGGCCTCGGTTCCCTTTTCATTGACGTCGACGAATGCCTGGTGGATGACGGCTCCAATGAAGAGATCCTTCACGCCGGTAATCCCCGAGAAATCGGCGGGCGGCAGACTGAACGCGGCGGGCATGCCCATCGACTTCAGGGCCTCCTCGAGTCGGAACCGACACGTCGCCTTGAACTTGGGGATGGCGATGGCGACCTCTTCGCTCTTCAGCGCCCCCAGCCATTTCGCGAGGGTCTCCGCCGTGAGGGACTTCTCCAAGTCGGCCAGGCCGTCGGGCTTGGCGGGGAGGATGAAGACCATCGAGAGCATCTCTCCCTTGTAGGGCAGCTCGAGCATCTGGAAGCCGTCGCCCTGGTAGTAGCCGAACTCCCCCTTCTGGTGCATCGTGGGCACCTGGACCTTCTCGTCACTTGCGAGGGTGAACGGCGCCTCGCTGGTCCCTGCTTTCGTGAACTCGTGCGCCCAGAGACCCTTGAAGTAGATGGCGTTGGTCAGGACGAGGACGGTTGCGGAATCGACGATGCCCTTCTGGATGAGTTCCTTGATTTTGTCGCGGGTCTGCTCCTCCACCCAGCGGTTGATGGTCACGCGGGCCTCTTCGGTGGCTTTGGCGAAGTCGACGAGGTGCGGCTCGGCGCCGTAGGCCGACTTCGTGAGGTCGAGGAAGTCCTGGAGGAGCTTTTCGCCCTTCTGGATCCAGAGGGCGTTCGCGGTGGACAGCTCGAACTCGTTGAGCTTGCCTGCGGCGTTCAGCGAGTTCGTCAGGCTGCCGAAGGCGGGGTGGAGCTTCGCGGGCTCGAGGCTGAAGTGGAGGGTCTTGGCCATTTGGGCGGCAGTGTCGCCGCGGGCGCCGGCATAGGCCATCGCAAGCGCCGAGGAGATGCTGTAGGGGGAGAAAAACAGGTTGCCTTTCTTCTCGGCCAGTTTGCCGAAGAGGTCGAGCCCGAAGGCGTTGTTCGAGGCCGCGACGGCCTTGGTCCCTGTGCCGGTCGCCTCCGCTCCCGCGGTGGCGCAAACGCTGCCCATCCCGGCCAGGACCATAGCGACCATTACCGCGATTCGCATCCTTTTCTCCTGTTCGTCTTGGCCCCCATCCCCTCTGCTTCTTCTTTCGCGTCCTTTTCGCGTTTTTCGCGGACTCGCTCTTCTCTTACTCCTTCGGGTTCATGACGCGGCCGAGGAAGAGGATGGTGCCTGAGCGGGTGTCGCGGATGAGGAAGAGGAACGGGTGGTCGGCGGTGAAGACGGGCTTGGGGCGGGGCGGCATGGCTGTGGCGCCCATGATGACCGCGGTCGCCGCCGCGGCCTCCGTGCCCCGCTCATTCACGTCGACGAATGCCTTGTGGAGGGCGGCCTGGATGAAGAAGCGTTCCTGCGTGCTCATCCCCGAGAAGTCGGCCGCGCCCGAGAACGCGTCGGCCATGCCCATCGCCTTGAGCGGATCGCCCAGGCTGAAGGCGGAGGTGGTCTTGAACTTCGGGAAGGTGACGATGACCTCCTGGCGGCTGAGCTTCGAGAGCCAGGCTTCGAGGCCATCGGCGGTGAGCGACTTCTCGAAGTCGGGCAGGCCGTCGGCCTTCTTCGGCAGGAAGACGGCCATGGCGAGCATTCCGCCCTTGTAGGGCATTTCGAGCGCCTGGAACTCGTCCGTGTCAAGGTAGCCGAAGCGCTCGGCCTGGTGCATCATTGGCGTCTCGACCTTGTCGCCGCCGAGGAGCGTGAAGGGGCCGTCCGAGGTCGCACGGTCTTTGAACGGATGCACCCAGTTGCCCTTGAAGTAGACGGCGTTGGTCAGCACGAGGCGGGTCATCGCATTGAGGACGCCCTGTGGGATGAGGTCCTGGATCTTGTCGCGGGTCTGGCGCTCGACCCAGCGGTTGATCGTCTTGCGGGAGCCCTCGGCGTTCCCCTGGAAGTCGGCCTCCATCACCTTGGCGTCGTAGGACTTTTCGACGAGGGACAGGAAATCGGGGAGGAACGCGTAGCCCTTCTGCGCCCAGAGGGCATTGGCGACGGAGAGCGCGAAGTCGCCGGCCTTGCCCGCGGCGTTGAGCGAGCCGGTCAGGGCGCCGTAGGCGGCGTGGAGCTTGTCCGGCTCGATGTCGAAGTGGAGCACCTTCGCCATCTGGGTGGCCGTGTTGCCGCGGGCGCCGGCATAGGTCATCGCCAGCGCCGACGAGATGCTATAGGGCGAGAAGAAGAGATTGCCCTTCTGCTCGCGCAGCTTGGCGTAGAGGTCGACCGCGAAGGCATTGCCGCCCTTCGCCACCGGGCTCGGCCCGGCCTCCTCCGCCGCGTAGACCACCGACACGACGAACCCAACGACAGCCCCAAGCACCAGCAGCTTCGCCATCGCGTTTCTCCTTCGCCAGGAAGGGAAAAGAGAAGAGTTCTTGGACAGGATAAACAGGATTCACAGGATGAGAACCCGGAGCCGGGCCTATCGGACTGAAGCAGGAATGGTGTCTTCCGCTCGACTCTTCATTCTACTCGTATCCTGTGTATCCTGTTAATCCTGTCCAAAACCCTCTTGCTTTCTTCTCTTCTTTCGCGTCCCTTTCGTGTGTTTCGCGGACTCTCCTCTTCTACTCCTTCGGGTTCATCACGCGGCCGAGGAAGAGAATGCTGCCCGAGCGGTTGTGGCGGATGAGGAAGAGGAACGGGTGGTCGGCGCGGAACTCCACGGGTCCTTCGCGTGTGCCATGCATCTCCGTCCCCACCGAAATTTTGACAACCGTCGCCGCAGCGGCCTCCGTCCCCTTCTCGTTCACCTCGACGTGCGCCTTGTGCAGCACGGCGCTGATGAACAGGTCCGCCTTGCCGCTCATGCCCGAGAAGTCCACCGCGCCTTGCCCAAAGGCATTCGTCATCCCCAGGGACTTCAGGGCATCGTTCAAGGAGAAGGAGGCGGTGAGCTTGAACCGGGGAATGAACACCCGCACTTCCTGATGCTTCGGTGAGCCGATCCAGGCGAGGAGCTTGTTCTCTCGGAGCGCCGCCTCGATCCCGGCGAGTCCGTCCGTTTTCGCGGGCAGGAGGATCACCATCGACAGGGAAGTGCCCTTGTAGGGTAGGCCAAGAACCTGCACGCCATCCGCCTGATCGTACTCGAAGCGGCCCGTCTGGTGCATCATCGGCACCTCGACCTTCTCGCCGGTCAGAAGGGTGAATGGAGCGTCTTGGGTGCCACGCGCGGGGAACTTGGAATCCCAGATCCCCTTGAAGTAGATGGCGTTGGTCAGAACCAGGCGTGTCAGTGCGTCAAGCTCGCCCGGAGGGATGAGGTCTTGGATTCTGTCGCGGGTTTGTTCTGCCGTCCATCGGTTGATGGTCTGGCGGGCCGCCTCGGCCGCGTTCGCGAAATCCACCTCTCGCGTTCCCGCGCCGTAGGATGTCCTTGCGAGGTCGAGGAATCCCTTGAGGAAAGGATAGTCCTTCTGTGCCCAGAGGGCATTGGCCACGGCGAGTTCGCAGCCGGCGAGTTTTCCTGTGGCGTCGAGGGCCGCCCGGAGGTCTGAGAACGCAGCGTGGAGGCGATCGGGGGCGAGATCGAAGTGGAGGGCTTTCGCCATCTGAGCGGCGGTCTGGCCGCGGGCGCCCGCGTAGGTCATGGCCAGCGCCGACGAGATGCTGTAGGGGGAGAGGAAGAGATTGCCCTTCTGCTCTCGGAGCTTTGCGTAGAGGTCGAGGGCGAAGGCGTTATTCGACTGGGCGAGAGCCGATTCGTCCGGCCCGGGGTCCGGGACCCGACCTGACGGCGCCGTGGAATCGCAACCCGCCATCAGGAAGGCCAGCAGGAGGACCGCTCCCACGAAGCCAGCGGCTCGTCCCATCTCGTGCCCTCCTTCACAATGAGAAAAAGACAGTACGCGAAGAAGATACAGAAGGGGCTCAACCGCGAAATACGCGAAAGAACGCGAAAAGGAAAGAAGAACGAGAATCAGGCAGAATCATTGTCGGCAGAATCATTGTCGGCAGAATCATAGGGCAAGATTCGATCCGGGTTTGAATGATTCTGCCGTCAATGATTCTGCCTATGGTTCTCTGCTTTCCTTCGCGGTCGAGCACGGGGGTCGGTTGCGGCGCGCCGCGATGGGGCATCTGTTCTCGGGCTTCGTTCCTCTCTTCTTTCGCTCCCTTTCGCGTCTTTCGCGGTTATCCCTCTTCTCCCCTTTTCACTTGTTCGCCGGCTCGGGCGCGGGCGGGTCCTTCAGCTCGCGGCCGACGGCCCAGTAGATGCCGCGGACGACGAAGCGCTGGAAGGCGGGATTCGTCCAGGCCTCGCGGCCGTGGCCGAGGGCGCTGTAGAAGACGCGGCCCTTGCCGTAGGGCTGCACCCAGCCCATGCACTGCTGCTCCTTGCCGCGGTCCATGCGGATGAGGGCGCGGATGACCATGTTCTTGTGGTAGTTGTGCGAGTAGGTCTCGTCCTGGATCTCGAAGTCTTCCAGCCCCTTCGTGATGGGGTGCTCCTTGTCGTAGATGCGGACGGGGAACTTGCCGCCGCCGTGGCCGGCGAACTGCCCGCCGATCAGCTCCCAGTAGGCCTGCGACTTCTTGAAGGCGTCGGTGGCGGAGTGGATGCCGACGAAGGCGTGGCCGCTGGCGATGAAGTCGCAGAGGCCCTTCTCCTGCTCCTTGCCCGCGTCGCCGTCGGGGAAGTTGAGGCCGGAGCCGTAGAAGAGCACGGCGTCGAAGCTCTTGATCGTCTCCGCCTTCAGGGCATCGAGGTCGGCGGACTGGGTGATCTCGAAGTCGCCCATCTTCTCGAGGATGTCGCGGAGGATCTTGAAGTTGCCCTTCCAGTCGTGGCCGCCGCCCTCGACGAAGTGGATCTTGATCTTCTCCGCCGCATCGACGCGGGCGACGAACACCGCGAGAACCGCGAAAGCCAAGCCCAGAATGATTCTCCTCACGCTGATGCTCCTTTCCTGCTGGAACGCAGAAGGAAGACCGAAGAGGATCAACCGCGAAAGACGCGAAACGACGCGAAAGGGAAACCACAGACAAGAGGGTCAACCACGGATTTCACGGATGCCACGGATGAGAAGAAGAACAGGATTCGGGTGAAGCCAAAAGAGCCGAACCGAAGAGGAGCAACCGCGGAGAAACGCGTAAGAAAAACACAGAGGACGAAGGAGATCAGGGTTGAACAGCAGAGGAGAGCACGCCGGCGGTCTGCGCCTTCTCACTTCTGGCTTCAACCCGATACCGTCTCTTTTCTTTATCTGTGTCAATCTGTGAGAATCTGTGGACGGTCCTCTTCTCTACTTTTGCGTTGTTTCGCGTTTTTCGCGGTTACCCGTTTTCTCCTCACTTCGTGGTGGGCTCGGGCGCGGGCGGGTCCTTGGGGTCGCGGCCGGCGGCCCAGTAGCAGCCGCGGATGAAGAAGCGCTGCCAGCTCGGATTCGACCAGGCCTCCTTGCCGTGGCCGAGGCCGGAGTAGAAGACGCGGCCCTTGCCGTACTCCTGAACCCAGCCCATCGCCTGGCGCTCGTTGCCCTTGTCCATGCGGATGAGGCTGCGGATGACCGCGTTCTTGTGGTACCTGTGGGCGTAGGTCTCGTCCTGGATCTCGAAGTCTGAGAGACCCTTGGTGATGGGGTGGTCCTGGTCGATGACGTAGACCGTGAACTTGCCGCCGCCGTGGCCGATGAAGGTGCCGCCGACCAGCTCGCAGTAGGCCTCGGAGGCGTGGAAGGTGTCGCTGGCCGAGTGGATGCCGGCCCATCCGCCGCCGTTGCGGACGAAGTCGCAGAGGCCCTTCTCCTGCTCCTTCCCCTGCTCGCCGGCGGCGAAGTTGATGCTCGTGGTGTGGAAGAGCACGAGGTTGAACTTGCTGATGCTGTCGGCCTTGAGGTCGTCGAGGCCCTCGGTGAGCGTGACCTCGAAGTCGCCCATCTTCTCGAAGATCGGCATGAGAATGGCTGTGGACGTCTTCCAATCGTGGATGCCGCCGCCGCGGAGGAAGAGCACCTTGATCTTCTCGCCCGCCCCCGCGCTGGCCGCCACGAATCCGAGGAGCACCGCTCCCAACACCATCCACTGCCTCTTCATTCCCTCATCTCCTTTCTCTTGGGCGAGCCCGGCCCTCGCGGGGACGCCAAGCCCGGATGGAACCGATTGTCAACCGAGCGGAACGTGCCGCACAGTCTACGACTCCGCCGCCTCCGAAGTCAAACGGCATGGCCAGGTCACTTCGTTGGCACGCTAGTCTCGATCTCGGCATAGGTCCAGTGGGGCTCGAAGCCGTTGGGGAGCTTGTCGAGGTGGTAGACGGGGCCTCGCCGGGCGTTGGGGCACATCCCCTCGGCCCGGGGAAACGGCTCCGGCCCGATGATCGGCGTGTCGGCGAGGCGGACGATGGCCATCGGCCCCTCGATGGCGCCGCCGTTGTGCGAGCGACGGGAGAAGACGACGTACTGGTCGTCAGGCGACGTGCAGCCGAAGTAGATGTGCTTCTTGCGCTCGGCGTAGATCAGGCTGCGGCTCTTGCCGTCCGCGCTGCCCTGCATGAGGAATACCCAGCCCTGGTCGTTGTCCGCGCTCTCGCCGTGCGAGTAGACGATGCGCAGCGGGTCCGCCTGGAACCAGTCGGGCGTGCAGTTCATGCCGCGCGAGACCTGGATGAGCTTGCCCGTCTCGATCTCCAGGGCGCCGATGTTCCAGTCCGATCCCGCGATGTTTGTGGTCCCGCAGAAGTGCTTGCCGTCCGGGGAGCAGCTCATCTGGCGGAAGATGCCGTGGTTCGGGGTCTCCGCGATCAGCTTCTTGGTCGCGAGGTCGAAGCTCCGAATCCTGCCGTCCCGCCGGTAGAGGCAGGCGATCCGCGTGCCATCGGGGCTCCAGGTCGCCCAGGGAAAGTCGTTCTCCTTGCCCTGGGGCACGGGATTCGAGCCGTCTGCGTTGGCGATGACGAGGGTTCCCTTATGGCCCCAGTCGACGTGGTCGACGTGCGTGCCCTTCTTCAGGCAGCGAAAGAGGAGCTTCTTGCCGTCGGGCGAGAAGCGGCCCCCGTAGTCGTCGAAAAGGGGATTGTTCGTGATGTTCCGCAGGCCCGAGCCGTCGGGATGGGCGATCAAGAGGTCGAAGTCCCCTCTCCCCGTGATCCTCCGGGTCTTCGCGGAGAACACGAGCCAGCCTCTCTTGCCCACCTCCGCGGCGAGTTTCTTGACCTCCGGATCCTCCGCTGCGCCTCCGAACGCGACGAAGCAGACCAGCATTCCCAATGTCCAGACCATGCTACTTCCGCAACGGCGCATAGGCACGACTCAGGCTCCTCACGAACTGCCGAGCAACGGGCTCGGGCGAACACGCGCTACGGTCCTGGCGCGACGGCGCCAGGAGTTCCCATCGAGTATACCGGAAACAGCCCGTGGCACAATAGCAAAAGGGCTTGACAGTTGGGGCGAGATATGTTAGCATCTTGACAGCCTTAGTCGAGATTGGATCGGCCATGTGGATTTCGCAAAAGTGCCAGTACGCTGTCCGGGCCACGTTCGAGTTGGCCAAGCGCATGGGGCGCGGCCCGGTGCGGATCGCAGACATCGCTGAGACGCAGGCGATTCCCGTGCGATTCCTCGAGGTGATTCTCGCCCAGCTCAAGCAGGGCGGATTCGTCGAGTCGCAGCGGGGGAACCGCGGCGGCTATGTCCTGGCGAAGGCGCCGAGCGAACTGACGATTGGCGACGTCATCCGGTTTGTCGAGGGGCCGCTCGGCCCCGTGACGTGCGCAATGGGTGCATCCCACAGCGAATGCCGACTTTATGGCGACTGCGTGTTCCTGCCCATGTGGGAACGGGTGAAGAAGGCAGTCACCGACGTGTACGACGGGACGACGTTTCAGGATCTCGTCGAGCAGGATAGCCGGCGGGAGAAGAACCAAGTGCCGTCGTACTCGATCTGACCACGAGATGATTGTGGTCATTTTTTTCTCGGGTTATGTCGACTATGTTGGTCGAAATAGTTCATGCCGTGCTCGAACATCGCTGGCAAACCTGCTATCCGAGGCCGATGCGTCGGCGTGAGGGGACGAAGCTAGGAGTGCATGCATGCGGACCCTCAAGAAGATCACGATGCTGTTCCTGGCCGCAACCCTTAAGGAGTGCATAATGCGCCTTGGTGCGAGATGGTTCCTTGCCGTGGGACTGGTGGCTTCCGCGGCTCTGGTGGTCAGCGGCTGCGGCGGCGGCTGCCCGTTCCATAGGCTGTTCATGCAGGGCTATGACGCGATCGCGGGCACGGGCGGCGAGGCAACGGCCGCGGCGCCGGGCGGCGACCCCGACGCGCCCAAAGCCCAGACCACGTGCCCAATCATGGGCGGACGGATCAGCAAGCGACTCTACGTGGACTGCGAGGGCAAGCGCATCTACATGTGCTGCCCCGGCTGCCGGTCGGCGATCCGCAAGGATCCCGCGAAGTACGTTCAGCACCTCGAAGCCAAGGGCGTGGTCCTAGACCGCGTGCCAGTGACCCAATAGCGAGTGGTCAGGCGTTCAGACTAGCCCGCCCGGCGCACGCCGGGCCTTGCCTTTGCCCTTGACGGACCATCCCAACGGGGGACGGCTCGCCGACGTGTCACGAGGGCTCGTACCCGGCCCTGAGCCCTCTGTCCCGCGAGCCGTCCCCCTGATTACTTTGAGTGGAAAGCTCAGGAACGGGACCGACAGGGCTCGCAGGACGGATGGGAGGGCTGGCCCCTATCGGCCCAATTCGGCCCACCAGTCCTACTCCTCTCCCGAGGGCCAATGGATGAACCGCAGCACCTGCAACACGTGCAAGCGCCTCGTCCCCGCCACGCGCATGGAGCGCGGTGGGCAGGTCTTCCTCGTCAAGACCTGCCCCGAGTGCGGCCCGAGCGAGACCCTCATCTCCGGCGATGCCGCCCGCTATCAGGCCAAACGCCGCCTCGACTCCGGCTTTGAGCACCGCGGCTGCACTCTTCAGTGCCTGAGCTGCACCCACAAGAAGCCCAATATCGTGTTCGTGGACGTCACGAACCGCTGCAACCTCAACTGCCCGATCTGCATCAACAACACGCCGAGCATGGGCTTCCTCTTCGAGCCGCCGCTCGACTACTTCCGGCGGATCTTCCAGCACTTCTCGACCTACGCCGCGCCCCCCTCGATCCAGCTCTTCGGCGGCGAGCCCACGGTCCGCGAAGACCTCTTCGACATCATCCGCCTCGCCAAGTCCTTCGGCCTGCCGACCCGCGTCGTCACCAACGGGGTGAAGCTGGCGGACGAGGACTACTGCCGCAAGCTCATCGAAACCCGGGCGACGATCCTCATCGCCTACGACGGAGCCAACCCCGAGCTGTACCGCGTCCTCCGCAAGAGCGAAAAGGTGCTCGGCCTCAAGCAGAAGGCCATCGACAACATCCAGAAAATCGGCCACGCCAAGGTCACGCTCATGACCCTCGCCGCGAAGGGCTTCAACGACGGCGAGTTGCCCGAGCTGTTCCGCTTCTGCCACGCGCGCCGCGACTGCATTCGCGCCATCTACTTCATGCCGCTCGCCCACACGTGGAACCCCGAGACCTTCCAGCTCCAGCCCGACCGCATCACGGGCGAGGACATCGAGCAGCTCATCGCCGACGCGTTCTCTCGGGAGGGCGAAGCTTCTGCCGAGACGCCCGTCGAATTCCTTCCCGCGGCCTTCATGGGCGAGATCCCGACGCTCGTCCACGCCCTGCGCATCCGGCCGCTGCCCTTCGCGGGCGCCCACCCGAACTGCGAGAGCCTCTACGCCCTCGTCTCCGACGGCGAGAAGTACCAGCCGCTCTCCTACTACCTCAAGAGCCCTATCGCCGACTTCGCCAATGCGTTGCGGAACGTCGAGAAGCGTCTGGCCCGCCACGCCCCGCCCGTGCTGTCCGCGAAGGCGGCGTCGGACGACGGCAAGCTCACCTTCCGCGAGAAGCTCTTCAAGCTCAGGGCCATCCTGGGCGTCGCGGGCGTCTTCCGGCGCCACGGCCGGCTGGGCCGTCTGTTCAAAGGCAGGGGCCTGGGGAAGGTCTATCATGCGGCCGCCACCGTGTTCGGATTCGCCCTTGGCCGGCGGACGCGCACGGTGCTCGAACGCCACGCCAACGCCCAGGGCTTCCTCCAGATCATCACGCTGCCTTTCGAGGACCGGTTCACCCTGGAGACCGACCGTCTCGAGCGCTGCCCGAGCGCCTTCGCCTTCTGGGACCCCGCCGAGGACCGCGTGAAGCACGTGCCCGTCTGCGCCTGGGGGATCCACAAGACTGCCGTCATGCGGCAGATCATGGACCACTACGAGCACAAGCCGGCCACGGTCGTCCCAGCCGTCGCTGCGCCCGCCGCGACTTGACAAATGACGCTCCAGGAGACATTCTGCTTTTCTGCCTTCAGTACCACGATGCTGCGTGCGAACAGGCTGAGCTTCCTTCACAAAGGCGCGCGCCGTGCACACGCTGGAAAAGCAGGATGTCCCCCGGCGCGGCTTCACGCTCGTCGAGCTGCTGGTCGTCATCGCCATCGTCGGGCTGATGGCCGGCATGCTGCTGCCTGCCCTGACGAGCGCCCGCGGAACGGCCCAACGCACGTCCTGCGCGAACAACCTCAAACAAATCGGCGGCGCTTTCTCGCTCTACGGCGGCACCTACGACGACTTCTACCCCTGCGCCCAAGACCCGATCTCCGCTTCTCCGCTCTACTGGCTCTGGATGGGGCGCGGCTGGCGGCCCTTCGTCGCCCCGTTTCTCAGCCAGAAGATCGACCCGTCCAACCCCTCCGTCCTCCTCTGCAAGGAGGACGCCCAGGCCGACGTGAAATACGAGTCGACCAGCTACTCCTACTCGATGTGCTTCTACCACAGCCCCGAGCAGATCGACGCGATCACCGACACCAAGCTCACCTATTCCAGCCCCCAACCGCCGGTCGGCCAGCGAGCGAGCGGCGTCGCGGACCCCTCCCACAAGATTCTCGCAGGCGAGTGGACCAGCAACCACGAGCGCATCCCCGACGACAAAGGCTGGTGGACGTGGGGCGGCTCGCGGAACTTCCTGTTCGCCGACGGCCATGCCGCCTTCCTCGCTGCCAAGAGCCTCTATCGCGCCACCGACGGCCTCCCAAACCCCTGCCTCACCGTCCACGGCATCCGCGGCCGCGACCGGGACTGAGCGGGGGCCTCCACAGCTTTCTGGGAGGGCGAGGCTCCGGCCGAGCCGATTCCCCGCACCCGGAGAGGCTCAGCAGGAGCTTCGCCCTCCCGGCTCCGCGCTCATCGCGGGGTTGCAGCCAGTGCCTGCTCGATCGCGGTGATCCCCGCGGCATAGGCATCTCGCACCTGTTTGAGAAGGGCGGCGGCCTCCGCGTTTCGCTTCGCGTCCGGGCCTTCGGGCGAGTTCCACCAGAGCAGCTTCTCGCCTTTGTCGAGGACGTTGGCCTCGGCCTCGAACTGGCCGGCGGCCTGCCGCAAGTGCTCGGCGCCTTTCGGGTACTTGGGCGCGATCTCGCGGAGGAGGCCCGCCGCTGCACGGTGGGTGCTCCGGTAGACGCCGTAGCAGTAGGCATCGCCCACGCCTCGCTTGCGCTTCGGGTCGTCCCTGAACTCCCTGGCCCACCGGTCGTAGCAGGCTATGCCCTGGAGCATGACCCACTTTTCGCCCCCGAGCTTGTCGACATTCTTCTGACTCCGCGCGTGGCGGACGGCCTCCTGAAGGGCGTCGAGTTCGGCCTTCGGGGCGTCGAGCTGGCCGGCCTTGCGCCCGATGAGGATCACGCCCAGCGGGTCACAGATGCCGCCGCAGGTACCCATGCGCATCTCGTCGGCCTCGGCGAACGGCTTGTCGTTGCCCGCGTAGGAGCCGCGGCCGAGGAACTGCTTCTTCTCGCGGTCGTACCCGTAGACGACGTCCCACTCGGCATTCGTGAAGGCGTGCCAGACGAGTGCGGCGCGGCCCGCGTCGATCTCCTGTTTCACGCGAGCGACGGCGGCCCGCGTCGCCGCCGCCAGTTCCTCGCCTTTCCCGCCGATCTTCACGTGCTCGAACTCGTAGCCGAGCAGGCGAATGAGATCCTGCGGCGACATCGCGTTGTCGCACGTCGGCGCGCAAGGGCAGATCCCGCCGATCCGAAACGCCGATCCCGAGATGCCCTGGATGTACTCCGACGAGTAGCTCTCGCCCCGCTGGGCGAGGATGAGGCGGATCCCCTCAAACACGGGATCGATGACGCGGTAGCGGTCCATTCCCTCGATCCACACCTTGCCATCTTCGCGTCTCACGGTTCCCCCTTTCGCGGCCCCGGCGCTTCCCGCCGCGCGGCCTGTGGCTCGCCGTTTCGGGGCGGGCGCAGCTTTCTCGATGACGCAGATGCGCTTCTGCGCGAGGTCGATCGCCCAGAGCTGTTTGCCATCCCAGGCGATGCCGCCGACCGCGCCGCCGAAGGGCTTCTCCCCCCAGTCCAGGAGCTTGCCCTCCGGGCCGCTCTGGATGAGGATCGGCGCCCAGAACTCCACATGCCAGACCCCATCGCCCGTC
>Ga0315273_10007717_pt1 | contig 13499 bp, 6 predicted proteins | sample YL17G02_0_MG_FD_205753 | JGI IMG/M metagenome (GOLD analysis project Ga0315273, IMG submission 205753) | Sediment microbial communities from Yellowstone Lake, YNP, Wyoming, USA - YL17G02_0 | ecosystem: Environmental > Aquatic > Freshwater > Lake > Sediment | place: USA: Wyoming | collected... | reverse complement strand
CGTGGGGGGCCGTACGCTCATCTTCGCCTCCACCAACGGCTCGCAGGCGCTGCTCGCCGCGGGCCGCGCGCGGCGGCGCGTGCTCGGCGCCTTCGTCAATGCGAGCGCGGTGCTCGAGGCGGTCGCCACGGACGAGGTGGTCACCGTCGTGTGCTCGGGCAAGCTGGGCCGCTACGCGCTCGAGGACGCGGCCTTCGCGGGCTGGCTGGTGGAGCGGCTGGCTGCGCGCGGCGCGCGGGCCGCGGGCGCCGCCGCCGCCTTCGCGCGACGCACGGCCCCGCGCGACGCGGCGGACGTGCGCGCGCTGGTGCAGGGGGCGGCGCACGGGCGCTACCTGCGCTCGCTCGGGCCTGAGTACGCGCGCGACGTGGAGTTCTGCGCGGGGCTCGATACGATCTCGCAGGCGTTCGAGGTCTGAGTTCGGGGGCGGGGCCTTCGCGGCTCAGCTCTTCTGAGCGCGCGTCATCATCACCGCGCCCACCGCGCCGAAGACCAGGTCCCCCAGCCAGCCCGCCAGGTACGGGTTCAGCGCGCCGCTGTGGCCCAGGGCCTGCCCGGTGCGCAGCAGGGCGTAGTAGCAGAAGGAGATGATGATCGAGAGCCCGAAGCCGAGCGCGGCGCTCTGCATGCGCAGGCGCGTGGCCACCGGGGCGCCGATGAGCACCACGATCAGGTTGACGAGCGGGAAGGCCAGCTTCACCTGCAGGTCCACCAGGTAGTTCGCCACGCGCGCCCCGCTGGCGCGCAGCCTCTGCACGTAGGACCACAGCTCGAGGAAGTTCATCTCGCCCGGGTTGCGGCTCTCCTTGGCGAAGTCCGCGGGCTGCTCGCCGATCCCGTTCACCGCCATGCGGTCGAAGGCCTTCACGTGCTCCCGGTTGCCCGAGAACTCGCGCAGGAAGCCCGAGGAGAACACCCAGCGCGTCCCGTCCCAGCTGGCCTCGGCGGCGTCGATGCGCCGGACCAGCGCGCCGCCCTTGAACTCCTGCAGCGAGACTTCGTGCATGCGCTGCTCGCCCACCAGGTACAGCCGCATGTAGAAGATGCGGCCGCCCTCGCCGAGATAGGTGACGTCGGCCCGCTCGGTCGCCTGGTCGTGCCGCATGCCCTGGATCTCCTGGTCGTAGATCGCGTCCCGCTGCCGGTTCGTCTCCGGCACGACGGATTCGCTCAGGCCCAGGGAGAACAGGGTGGAGGCGACGGACACCGCCAGCACCGGCGCGAGGATGCCGAACAGCGAGCGCCCGGAGGTGCGCATCGCGGTCAGCTCGCCGAACTTGTTGAGCTGGCCGAGCGCGAGGAAGGTGGCCATCAGGAGCGCGATGGGCAGCACCTGCACCAGCCATTCGGGCAGACGGTAGAGGTAGTAGCGCCCGAGCAGCGACAGGGCGGTGTGGTGGTCGAGGAACACGTCGATCTTCTCGAACACGTCCACCACCACGAAGATGGCGAGGATGCCGACGAGCCCGAGGGCAAGGTAGCCGGCGAACTCCCGGAGCAGGTAGCGGTCGAGGATCCTCACGCGGGCGGTCCTCCTCCGGGGGGTCCCGCGAGCAGCGCGTCCCGGGGGCCCTGGCGCCCACGGCCCCAGGAGGGCATCCGGAGGGCCTGGGGCCGCCAGACCTCGATCGAACGCAGGGTGGCCAGCAGGCCCCAGGTCCCGAGCACCAGGTTCGGGAGCCACATGGCCAGCCAGGGCGGCAGCAGCAGCCGGTTGGCCAGCTCCTCGCCACCGACCAGGCAGAGATAGTAGAAGAGGAAGAACGCCACCGAGACGAAGGCCACCGCGGGCCCCGCGCGCCGCACGCGCATGCCGAGCGGCGCCCCGAGGAGGACGAACACCACGCAGGCCGCCGGCAGCGAGAACTTCTTGTGGATCTCGACCGAGAGCGAGCCCGCCCGCCGCTCGAGCGCCTCGCGCTCCAGCCGCCAGAGCTCCAGCTCGATCCGCACCTGGGGGGTCTCCCGCTGCACGCGCTCGAGCGTCGGGCTGCCGCCGAACAGCGCCCGCAGGGCCGTGGCCACCCGGGCGTCCCACGAGAGCCCGGCGGGGATCACGGCCTCCAGGTCGCGGGCGGTGAGCCCGTAGGTGGCGAGGTGCTCCAGGTGCTGGGCGGTCGAGCGCCGGTCCTGCACGATCACCCGTTGCCGCTCCTGCGCGAGCTGGCCGGCGCTCATCTCGCGATCGCTGCGCGCTTCGCGTACGCTGCGCTCCAGGATGGCGCCCGCGCCCTGGATGTGGATGATATGGGTCTTGAACACCATGCGCCGGTACTTCCGCGAGCCGCCCTCGTCGGCCGGGATCTCGTGGATCTCCCCGTCCTTCAGTTCGAGCACGGCCGTGCGGCCGTCGGGCGTGTAGGTCAGGAAGCCGCGCTTGGCCAGGATGAGGTTGGGTGGCCCGCCGGCGTTCATCTGGTAGATGGTCACACCGCGCATCTCGTTGGTGCGCCCGTTCACGGACTGCACCAGCAGGTTGTAGCCCGGGAAGTCGGTGATGAAGACGCCCTCCTGGAGCTTCACCGTGGGCCGCATGCGGCCGATGTCGATGAGCAGGTTGGCGAAGGCATGGTTGGACTCGGGCAATACCCGGTCGTTGAAGAACGTGAGGCCCGCCGCCAGCAGCGCGGCCGCCAGCAGCGGGCCGGCGAGGATGGAGGCCAGGTTGACGCCGCTGGCGCGCAGTGCGGTGATCTCATTGTCCTGGGAGAGTCGGCCGAAGGTCATCAGCACGGCCACCAGGACCGCGCAGGGCACCGACAGCGCCACGATGTAGCCCAAAGAGAGCAGGAAGAGCTGGAGCACCGCCAGGGGGGCCACGCCCCGGTTGATCACCAGGTCCAGGTAGTCGAACAGGACGTCCATCTCGAGGATGAACGTGACCACCCCGAAACCCAGCAATAAGGGAACCAGGTGCTGCTTCAGGATGTACCAGTGGAGGATACGCACGGCTGCGCAGCCTACCTCATGGGTCGGGACGGGAGCGACGGATTTCATTCGATGGCCTTTGACCGGCAGGGGATCCCCTGCTAGGGTCAGTGGCTGCGCCTCCGCCCACGGGGGCGCAGCCGTTTTGGCGCCTGCATGCTGACCGCTCTTCCGGCCCTCCTGCTGCTCATCGGGTTTCCCCATTTCGGGCTGAAGCCCAGCCGTACGGCGTCCCCCGCGGACTCACTCCCACCGGCCTGGAAGAGCGCCTCCCGGCTGGCGTTGGAGGACCAGTTCGTCCTGGGCACCCTGCGGCCCCTGCGGCTGCACCCGCCGGGACTGAGGCTGAGCCCCGACCCGCGCTCCCTGCGGGTGACCATGGATCCCGACTCCGCCACGGTGAGCACGTCCACGCGCCTGGGTGAGGTCCCCCTGGGCCCGGGCGCGGCACGCCCGCTCTCGGCCTTCTCCCGCGAGACCGGACGGCTCACCTTCGAGCGGCTGTGGCTCGAGACCTCCCAGCGGAGCATCAACGTCAAGGGCGAGGGCTCGGGCCGGGGGGCCTCCACGACGGGACTCTCGTTCAAGCTGCCCTCGCCGCTGCCGGCGCGCGTGCAGAGCTTGCTCGGGCCCGGCGGCCCGGCACTGAACGTCTCCGGCTCCGAGAACATCCGGCTCTCGGGGCAGAGCGACTGGAGCAACCAGCAGGTGGGCATGCTGGGACAGCGGCGCTCGCTGTTCCCGACGCTGAACATGCAGCAGGACCTGGACATCCGCCTCGAGGGGCAGCTCTCCGACCGCATCAAGGTCAACCTGCTGCAGAACTCCGCCAACCAGATCCCGCTCGCCAACCGCATCGCCATCAACTACCGCGGCGAGGAGGACGACCTGGTCCAGGCGCTCGACCTGGGCAACACCAGCCTGACGCTGCCGGGCACCCAGTACGTCTCCTACAGCGGCCGCAACGAGGGCCTCTTCGGCGTCAAGACGGCGCTGCGCTACGGCGCGCTCGACTTCACGCTGCTGGCGAGCAAGCAGGAGGGCAAGAGCGAGCGCGCGAGCTACACCGGGGGCGCCTCGAAGCAGAACCAGACCCTGAACGACTTCGACTACGTGCGCGGGATCTACTTCTTCCTCTACGACCCCAGCACCCCGACGCTCGAGATCGAGGACGCCAGCATCGTGCTCTACCGTGACAACGCCGACTACACCAGCAACGTGAGCACGGTGCGCGGCCGGGCGCTGGTGGACCCGACCCTGGGCGCGGGCACGCTGCCCGACACGACGGCGGCGGTGCTCGGCTTCTTCACGCAGCTGACGGCCGGGGCGGACAAGGACTACGAGATCCTGCGCGATGTCTACGGCCCGAACTTCAAGGTCCTCCGGCTCCGGCGCCAGATGGTGGGAGACCAGCGCCTGGCGGTGACCTTCCGGGCGCGCCCGGCGGGTTCGACGGACCCCTACGAGCAGGTCGGGAGCATCGAGGCCGTGAACGACCCCGACGGGGTGCCGACCATCCAGATGAAGCTGCTGCGCGCGCCCGCCAACCGGCTCGTGCCGGACTCCACCGGCGTGGGGTTCGAGCCGGACCCTGCCAGGGCGCCGTTCAACGCGACGCGGGAGCTCGAGCTCAGGAACTTCTACCAGCTCGGTGGCCAGCGCATCGACCCCGGCACCATCAAGCTCAACATCCGCCAGGGCTACTCCGACCCGCCGCACTACTCGGAGCCCGATGCGCCCGGGATCCCCTACATCGAGATGCTGGGCCTCGACAACTACGACGAGTCCGGTGGTTCGGCGGTGCGCGGCGCCCACGACAACAAGGTGGACGGCACGGTGCTCACGACGAACACCCGCGCCTTCGTGGACTTCGAGGACGGCCTGCTGTTCCTGCCCGACCCGCGGCCCTTCGCGCCGCGGCTCGGCCCGGACGGGAAGCCCTTCGACCGCGCGGTCAGCGCCCTGCTCTCGCGGGGCGACTCGCTCGTGGGCCCCCCCGACCCCCACACCAGCGCCGGCGGTCTGGACCAGCGCGCCTCCAACCCGGCCATCTACGACCACTACAACCCGCGCCGTGACCTGGCCTCGAGCTATTTCATCGACGTGGAGTTCACCGCGGCGCAGGCCCAGGGCGAGATCGTGCTGGGGCGCGGCAACCTGCTCGAGGGCTCCGAGGTCGTCTCGGTGGGCGGCGAGCAGTGGGTGCGCGACAAGGACTACACGATCGACTACGACCTCGGCCGCCTCACGCTCAAGCGCCAGCTGCCCCCCGGCGGCCAGCTCAGCGTGAACTACTCCTACGCCCCGCTCTTCCAGCAGGCCGGGCGCACGCTGGTCGGGAGCGCCTTCCGCCTCGAGGGGCGCGAGAAGAGCCTCGGCGGGGCCTTCATGTACGAGAGCAAGGGGGCGCAGGACCTGCGCCCGCGGCTGGGGGAGGAGCCCTCGCGCAGCCTCATCACCGACCTCAACACCGAATGGACCTTCCACCCGGATTGGATGACCCGGATGGTGGACCGCCTGCCCGGCATCCGTACGACGGCCCCCTCGGCTTTCCACGTGCAGGCCGAGGTGGGCATGTCGTTCCCCAACCCCAACACCAGGAACGAGGTCTTCATCGACGACATGGAGGGTGTGCGCGACGCGGTCTCCCTGACCATGACGCAGGAGCGCTGGCACTGGGCCAGCGTCCCCCGGCTCGAGGTGGCGCCGGGGGTGAGCGTCCCGCTCACGGACCCGTTCGTGAAGACGAACTTCGAGACCTACGGCCTCCACAACACCGAGCTGCGCTGGTACTCGCCGCCGAGCTACGTCAGGGAGCGCGATCTCAAGCCCAACCTCAGCGACGCCCAGGGCGCGCGCAACCCGCACCAGGTGCTGTGCCTGAGCGTGCCGCGCCGCCCGCGCGGGGCGATCACCGACTCCACCCGGCTGTGGGCGGGCGTGAACTACATGCTCGACCAGGTGGGCCTGGACCTGACCCGCTCGCAGTTCATCGAGCTGTGGGTGAACGACTTCAACGACCACCACGCCGGGGACGGGGTCGGCCGCGTGCGCGGGCGCCACGTCAAGCTCCACGTCGACCTGGGCACGATGAGCGAGGACCAGATGCGCTCGCCGGACCAGCCGCCCAACGGCCTGCTGGACAGCGAGGACAAGGCCCGTGACAACGTGCTCACGGTGGACGAGGACACGGGACTCGACGGGTTGATCAACCCCGACTCGAGCGTGACGCGCGACCTGGTCACCTCGAACGGGACGGATCCCGAGGGCGATGACTTCCATCCGCCGAACGACCTCGTGACCCGGGATGAGGCCAGGTCCATCGACCCGCGCAGCTGGGTCTCGGTGAACGGCACCGAGGGCAACCGCACCATCATCCCCGTGCCCGACACCGAGGACCTCAATCTGAACGGGGCCCTGGATCCCAACAACGACTACCTCGAGTACACCATCGATCTGGGCGACGTCTCCCCGGACGCTCCCTACCTGGTGACGGACGTGCAGCGTGACTTCGGCCCCGGCTCGCCCGCCCCCTACCCGACGGTCGGGGCGGACAACGGCTGGCGCCGCTACCGCATCCCGATCGCCGACACCCTGGCCGTGAGATTCGGGAACCCCAATCTGGCGCTGGCCCAGCGCGTGCGGGTCTGGATCCAGGGCGTCGTGGAATCGGACTCGTCGCTCGCGGACGTGCGCAAGCCGCTGCTCATGCTGGGCGGACTGGAGATCGTGGGCAGCCGCTGGCAGCAGGCCGCGCTCGACTCGGTCTCGCTCGCCTCGCCGGTCACGACGCTGACCCTGAACTCGGTGAACTCGCTGGACAACGCCGACGTCTACGTGCCGCCCTTCGACCCCGGCCAGACGCGCACCGGCAGCCAGGAGCTCACCCGCCGCGAGCAGTCCATGAGCCTGGAGTTCACCGACCTCAAGCCGGGCGCGGCGCTGGAGTCCTTCAAGACCTTCTCGCTGGACGAGAACTACAGCCGCTACGGCAAGCTCTCCTGGTACGCCGCGGCTTTCGACGTGCGCGACTCGAGCGATGCGCCCTACGACGCGGGCGCGGACACCGCGCTCTTCTACTACGTGCGCTTCGCCTCGGACGAACAGGGACGCAACTACTACGAGTACCGGTCGCGCCTGCCGCGCTCCTCGACGCCCCGCGTCATCTACTGGAACCAGGTCGGTCTGAAGCTCACCGACCTGTCGAACCTGAAGGCGAACCCGGACTTCCCGAAGACCGAGCCGATCCGCTACGCCGTGGCGGGCGCGGTTCCGGGGGAGGTCCTCATCGTGAACGGCCGGCCCTCGTTCACCCGCCTGCGGCGCATCTCCTTCGGCCTGCTGAACCTGAGCGGGGAGCGCTTCCGCTCGGGGCAGCTGTGGTTCGACGAGCTGCGGGCCACGGACGTGGCCAAGGACGTGGACCACGCCCAGCGCGTCCAGCTCAACGGGCAGCTGGCCAACCTGATGAGCTACAACCTGTCGTGGACGGGCCGCGGGGCGGACTTCCTCTCGGTGGGCGAGAGCCGCGGACCCGGCAGCTCGCTCGATCAGTTCTCGTGGAGCACTTCGATCCAGCCGCACCGCTTCTTCGAGCAGACCCGGATCTCGCTGCCCGTCAACCTGGGCTACTCGCGCAACAGCTCGCGGCCCCGCTTCAGCGCCGGCGACGACATCATCCGCACCGGGGCCCTCGAGGCCGCCAGCGAGACCCGCAACGAGTCGCGCTCGTTCGGGACCTCCTACTCGCGCGCCTGGAGCGATCGCTCCAACCCGTTCCTGCGCTACACGCTCGGCGGCATCACCGCCAGCTACAACTGGTCCCAGTCCAAGGGCCGAAGCCCCTATTCGGTGGACAGCAGCGTCGTCAAGTCCGCGGCGGTGAGCTACCTCATCGCGCCCCGCAAGCTCCTCGTGGTCGGGATCCCGCTGAGCAAGGCCCGCCTCTACCTTCTGCCGGAGCGCGCCTACTGGAACTACTCGGTCACCAGCACGCGCAACGTCTCCTTTGACCGGGTGGGCGCCCTGCGTGACTCGCTCCGCAAGCGCAATGACGTGACCGGCCGGTCCGCTTCCGTGGACTTCGGTGCCGACTCGCGGCCCATCGATCTCCTTCACCACCACATCGAGGGGCGCCGCAACCTGGTGCTGCCGGACGGCGAGGTGCGCAACGACCGGCTCGGGTTCATCAACCTGGGCCGGGTGACGAGCTGGCGGCAGAGCATGGACGCGCGCTACAGCGTCACGCGCGGGGTCTGGCTGCGACCCTCGTTCTCCTGGAACTCGTCCTACAACCAGAACAACGGGCCCGAGCTGTCGCGCGACCTGGGCGTGCGCTCGGTGAGCAACGGCCAGGCGCTGAGCATGACCATGGACCTGCCTTTCTCGCGCTTCGAAGCCGCGAGTGCCACCCGGCCGCCGGTGCGGCCGGACACCGCCCGCCATGGCGCGACCTCCGACAGCTCCCGCGCCCCGGCCGCGCGGGCGGCGCGGTTCGCACTGCCCTGGCGCAGGCTGCTCGCGGCGCTGGGCACCATCTCGACGGACGCGGGGTTCAACCGCTCGAGCGGCTACAGCCGGCTCACGGGCACGCCCAGCTTCGCCTATCTGTTCGGGCTCTCGAGCCGCCTCGACTCGGCGCGGACACGGCCCGCGTTCGGCAACGGCTCCTCGGTCTCGACCGACTGGCGCACGGGGGCCCGGACCCGCCTGAAGCTCCCGTACGGCAGCTCGGCCAACACGCGCTTCGACTTCAACTCCCGCGAGAGCAACAACAACGGGATGAGGAACCGGTCGCGGACCCTTCGTTTCCCCGACGTCGAGGTGGAGTACGGGCGGGTGGCCAACGTGCTGCGTCTCGACCGCGTGTTCAACAATCCGCAGCTGCGCAGCACCTACGGTCGCTCCGTGACCACCGAGTTCGCCAACAATCGCCGCGAGGCCACCGGCCGGTCGTCGAGCAGCAACTGGCAGCCGCTCGTCGGCCTGAGCGGCAGCCTGAAGAGCGGGGCGCGCGTCGAGTTCAGGACGGAGCGGCGCGTCACCGAGACCGAGAACCTCCTCGTGGGGCACTCGGTCACGACCACCCGCCTCGCCACGACCTACTTCAGCATCAACCGCTCCTACTCGCAGGGCCAGAAGGTGAACTTCCTGGGCAAGCAGAAGACGGTCAGCAGCACGGTCAGCGTGGGGCTCACCGGCCAGTACGAGGCTCACAGCGGCGAGACGGTGTCGTACGCCGACGCCACGCGCGCCCGCCCGACCGGGGTCCGCTTCCCGATCAAGGAAGACCGGCTCTCCCTGAACGGCACCGGTTCCTACTCCTTCAGCACCAACGTCACCGGGAATCTCTCGCTCGGCTATGGGCAGAACAACGACCGCCAGAAGAAGTTCAAACGAAAGAACGTACGTGTCGAGCTGCGCGCGCAGTTCACGTTCTAGGCGCATGGCCCGCGCCCTGCGGAACCTGGCCCTGGCGCTTGCGCTCGCCGCGCCGGCCGCCTGCACCGCCCGGCTCGAGGTGGACGGCGAGCGCGCCCAGGCCCGCGTCGCCTTCCAGGTCGCAGCGGGAGCGCGCGTGCCCGGCAGCGCCGCCCACGCGCGCATCCTCGAGTGGCTGGTCGGGGAGTTGACGCGGCTCGGCGGCCGCGTCGAGCGGCAGGCCTTCACCGACTCGTCTCTCGGCCGGTCGCTCGCGCTCACCAATGTCATCGCGCGCTTCGGGCCCGCCGCCGCCCCGGGTGGCGCGCGGGGGGCCGGGCCGGGCCGGGCCGGCGCCCCGGGGATCGTGCTGTGCGCGCACTGGGACAGCCGGGCGTGGGCGGACCAGGACCCGGACCCGGCCTTTCGGGCGCTGCCGGTGCCGGGCGCGAACGACGGGGCCTCGGGCGTGGCCGTGCTGCTCGAGGTCGCCGAGCTCATGAGGCGCCGGTCGCCCCCCCTGCCGGTGGACCTGGTCTTCTTCGACGGCGAGGACCAGGGACGCGCGAGTGAATCGCAGGGATTCTGTCTCGGCGCACGCCACTACGCGCGCCAGCTCGGGCCGGCGGGGGAGAGGCCCCTGGCGGCCTTCCTGTTCGACATGGTGGGGGACCGGGACCTCGAGATCCACCCCGAGGTGCAGTCGTTTGAGCGGGCCGCGAACCTCGTGGCGCTGGTGCTCGAGGGCGCGCGGGCCACGGGGGCCCGCCAGTTCAAGCCCGACCCGCGCTACTCCATCACGGACGACCACATCCCGCTGCTCGATGCGGGAGTGCCCGCGGTGGACATCATCGACTTCGACTATCCGGCCTGGCACACGCACCGCGACCTGCCCGATCAGACCTCCCCGGCCAGCCTTGCCGCCGTGGCCCGCGTGGCGGCCTGGATCGTGTACCGTTCGCCGCTGACGCGCGCCGCGCGCTGAGCCGCGTCCCGCCGGAGTCCAACCCTCTGGCGTGGAGTGGGTTGGGACCTTCTCCGGCACTGCCGCGCCCGGGCCTCCGGGCCGTCCCGCCTCCGGTTCGCGGGTCAACGCGCACTTGCCGATTGCGGGCCGCTCGGTTATCGTGCCCGCAAGGAGTGGGTTCGCCGCGACCACTCCGTTTTTTGTCCTTGTCCGGAGCCAAGTTGGAAGTTCGAGAGGAAGTCCGTCAGCTCGCGGCGCCGTTGGCCGGCGAAGCGGACTTCGAGTTGGTCGATGTCGAGCTGGTCGTGCAGGGCCGGCAGCGCGTCATCCGCGTGCTGCTGGACAAGCCCGGCGGCGTGACGCTGGGCGATTGTGCCGCCTTCAGCCGGCGCCTGGGCGATTGCCTCGACATGAACCAGACGGTGGCAAGCAGCTACCGGCTCGAGGTCAGTTCGCCGGGGATGGACCGGCCGCTCACGAACCTGGAAGCGGTCGCGCGCTTCGCGGGCCGACGCGCCGCACTCACGAGCGTGGCACCGCGCGAGGGCCGGCGGCATTTTGACGGCGAATTGCTCGGACCCGTGGGAACGACCCTCGGGGTCCGGACCGAGGACGAGATGGAGCACTGGTTCGACTGGACCGAGGTGAAGGCGGTCCGGTTGGCCGTGGACCCGTGGGAAGAGGCGCGGAACGCTCGCGGGACCGGTTCACCCGCGCGCGAGCGTGGGGCCGGGTCGCGGCGTCCGCGGGGGGGGGCTCGATGAATCACGAAATCCTGGATGCGTTGAGCCAGATCACGCGCGAGAAGAGCGTGGACCGGGCGATGCTCATCGAGACGCTCGAGGTCGGTCTCGCGAGTGCGGTCAGGCGCAAGTACGGCGCGACCGCCGAGGTCGAGGTCAGGTTCTCGAACGAGAGCGGCGCGATCACCATCGCGCTGCGCAAGACCGTGGTCGAGAGCGTCGAGGACCCCGCGCTCCAGCTCACCGTCGAAGAGGCGCGTGTCTTCCCGCAGGGCCGCAGCGCCCACCCCGGCGACGTGCTGACGTTCCCGCTCCGGATCGAGGAGTTCGGCCGGAACGCCATCCAGACCGCCAAGCAGGTGCTCATCCAGCGGGTGCGTGAGGCCGAGCGCGAGCGCGTGTTCCGGGAGTACTCGGAGAAGATCGGCGTGCTGGTGCGCGGCGTGGTCCAGCAGGTGGATCGCGGCAACGTGATCGTCAAGCTCGACCATTCCGAGGGCTTCCTGCCGGCGCGCGAGCAGATCCCGCGCTCGTATCACCGCCAGGGCGACTACGTCCGCGCGGTGGTCATCAACGTGGACAAGTCCGCGAAGGGCCCGCAGGTCATCCTGTCGCGCACCCACCCGGACTTCCTGCGCCGGCTGTTCGAGGCCGAGGTCCCGGAGATCGCCGAGAACATCGTGGAGATCAAGGCGGTGGCCCGCGAGGCCGGCGCGCGCTCGAAGATCTCGGTCTACTCGACCGACCCGCGCGTGGACGCGGTGGGCTCGTGCGTGGGCATGAAGGGCTCACGCGTGCAGAGCATCGTGCGCGAGCTGGGCGGCGAGCGCATCGACATCGTGCCCTGGTCGCAGGACCCGACCGTGTTCGTCTCCCGCGCCCTCTCGCCCGCGCGCGTGATGGACGTGCGGGTGGTCGAGGCCGAGAAGCGCATGGTGGTGATCGTCGCGGACGACCAGTTGTCCCTGGCCATCGGCAAGGGCGGCCAGAACGCCCGCCTGGCTGCGCGGCTGACGGGCTGGAAGATCGACCTGGTCGCCAAGAGCGAGGAGAAGAAGCGCCAGGACCTGGAGCGGGCGAGCCGCGTCGAGGTCGAGAAGCTCTCGCTCGGCGAGGCCACGACGCAGAAGCTCATCTCCGCCGGCATCGAGACCGTGCAGGAGCTGGTGAACGCCCCGCTCGAGAAGCTGACGGAGATCCCGGGCATCGGCGAGAAGACCGCGGAGAAGCTGCTGACGGCGGCCCAGGAGTACCTGGCGGCGCACCCGCCGGTGCCGCCCGAGGCGGTGCCCAGCGAGCTGGAGTTCACGCCGGAGATGGAGGCCGCCCCCGAGGCCGCCGCAGCCGAGCCGAGCGCTCCGCGAGAGGTGCCGGATGCTCCGGCCCCGGAGCCCGCCGCTGGCGGAGCGAACGCGGACGCGCTGGATCCGGGCACCCCGGGCGATGCCCCGGCCGGCGGCCCGGCGACCCCGAACGAGGGAGAAGACCGTGCCGACTAGCCAGGGGCCGAAGAAGCTGCGCGTCTACGAGGTCGCGCGCGACCTCGACATGTCGAGCGAAGCCGTGCTGCAGATCGTGCGGCGGCTCGGCGTCGAGGTGAAGAACCACATGAGCACGCTCGTCCCCGAGACCGTCCAGCAGGTACGGGCCGCGATCGGGAAGGAGAAGACCGCCGTCAAGGAGGTGTTGCACCGCCAGCACGAGCAGGAGGTGCAGCGGGCCCGCGAGGAGCGCGCCCGCGCCGCCGCGGCCGCCGCGTCGGCCCCGCGCGTGGGTACGCCGGCTCCGCCGGCCCGGCCCGGCGCCCGGCCCGGCGCGTATCCCGCGAGCCCCCCGCGGCCCGGCGCTTCCGGTGCCCCGTCCCGTCCTGGCGCCCCGTCCCGGCCCGGTGCTCCTTCGACCGCGGGCCGCTCCCAGCCGCACGGGTTCCGTCGCCGCGACCGCAAGAAGAAGAAGGCCGTGGACGAGAAGCTCGTGGCGGAGAGTGTCCGCAAGACGCTGGCGAGTCTCGACCAGGGCCAGCGCCGCCGGCACCACCATCGCGATGAGGAAGGTGGGGAGGCCACGGCCGAGGCCGCGAAGCTCATCCGGGCCGCCGAGTTCATCACCGTGGCCGAGCTGGCGAACCTCCTCGAGGTGCGTCCCCAGGAGGTCATCACCACCTGCATGGGGCTCGGCCTCATGGCCACCATGAACCGGCGGCTCGACAAGGACTCCATCCAGGCCGTCGCGGACGAGTTCGGTTTTGGCGTCGAGTTCGTCTCCGAGTACGCGGAGGAGGTGGAGACCGAGACCGAGGAGGCCGCCGAGGAGCGCCTGGCGTCGCGGCCGCCCGTGGTGACCGTGATGGGTCACGTGGACCACGGCAAGACCTCGCTGCTCGACTACATCCGCAAGACCAACGTCATCGCGGGCGAGGCCGGTGGCATCACCCAGCACAT
>Ga0315273_10007716_pt1 | contig 13503 bp, 9 predicted proteins | sample YL17G02_0_MG_FD_205753 | JGI IMG/M metagenome (GOLD analysis project Ga0315273, IMG submission 205753) | Sediment microbial communities from Yellowstone Lake, YNP, Wyoming, USA - YL17G02_0 | ecosystem: Environmental > Aquatic > Freshwater > Lake > Sediment | place: USA: Wyoming | collected... | reverse complement strand
AGTAAGTCAGCGTAACGGGGTCCCGCGGGCAACGGGATTGGGCCTCCGCTGAGGTCAGATGTTGACACGTGCCACCTCCATCCTCGAACACACTGCACTCAGAGCATTGCAGGAGCCGTTGGGGTCGCAGGAGCCGTTGGCCGTTGGCGTTGCCGTTGGGGTCGGGTCTTTACTTTTTCCTTTTCCAGCGACGGTCCCTAGCACATTGAGAAAGCGGAAAGCTCTTTGCTTGCCGCTCTCACAGCATCGCCGGTCATTTCGGCCGCAGCGCCGCTTGGCTCTCGAACGAGCTTCCATCGTGTCCCGCGACTCTCGACAGGGACACGGGCTACACTGACCGTTTGAGATCCCGGGTGTTCGCGAGTGGCCTTTTGCGGCGGCCAGGCACCTTGGCCAGCTTGATCACCAGCCGGAGGGCTTCGTTGACGGCTTCCTCGGTTGGGAACGCCCTTGCCACGTCGGGACCCAACAGAACAAGGTTGGTGCCCTTCTGGCATCTCTTGGCGTACTTGCCCTGGACGCCGTGCTTCAGGAGTTCGGCCAGGTCGTACTCCGGGCGAAGCTCATCAAGGGCTTCGTCGTCTCTTTTCGTTCTCATAGGCTTCTCGCTCTGCGCGGGTGAGACCCCGCGCGGTGATGACTCGGATTCGGAGCAGCGACGGGGTCGGGTCTTTACTTTTTCCTTTTCCAGCGCCGGTGCCTGCCAGATTGAGAAAGCGGAAAGCTCTTTGCTTGCCCCTCTCACGGCGTCGCGTGTCATTTCGGTCGGAGCGCCGCTCGGCTCTTGAACGAGTTTCCCTGGCGTCCCGCTTCGCTCGCTAGGGACACGGACTTCACCGAGCGTTCGACGGTCTCGGCCTTCGCGATTGCCCGCTTACGGCGGCCAGGCACCTTGGCGAGCCTGATCACCAGCCGGAGGGCTTCGTTGACGGCTTCCTCGGTTGGGAACGCCCTTGCCACGTCGGGATCCAACAGAACAAGGTTGGTGCCCTTCTGGCATCTCTTGGCGTACTTGCCCTGGACGCCGTGCTTCAGGAGTTCGGCCAGGTCGTACTCAGGGCGAAGCTCATCAAGGGCTTCGTCGTCTCTTTTCGTTCTCATAGGCTTCTCGCTCTGCGCGGGTGAGACCCCGCGCGGTGATGACTCGGATTCTGCCCTCGCGATCGGTATGCGCCACCATGAGGAGGCGGCTGCGCGCCGACATCCCGATGGTGATGTACCGATCCTCGTCGTGGGAGTGACCCGGGTCGAAGATCGTGATACCGAGAGGGTCCCTGAAGACAGTGGCCGCATCGGTGAAAGACACGCCATGCTTCAGCAGGTTCCTCCTGGCCTTCTCGCGGTCCCACTCGAAGTCCACCATTGGCGAGCCCGCCGTGCTCGTTCGGCCTCGATGAGGGGTTCATTGCGACGCGCGATTGCCATTGTAGTACGTGCCAGCGGGGCTGTCAACCCGTGCGGGCACGGTGCCTCGCACATTGGCAAAGCACAGGGGACAGTGCTCGCGACGACGCGCGTCATTTCAGCCGCGGCGCCGCGCGGCTTGCGGCGAGTTGTTGCCGCGCCGCAAGACGACGCGCTCTCGCGGCGACGGCGATGGGGCCGTCAGAAATCGGTCTCTTCGCGACGGCGTTTCACCGCTTTATCGTCGACGCCCTCGATCTGGCCGCCGCGCTTGAGGAACCGGCGGAGCGGGGTCAGGTCCTCGACGTTCTCGCATTTCCACAGCTTCACCCGGGCCAGGCGCGGGAGCTTCGCCAGGGGCGTCAGGTCAGCCAGGCGCTCGCATTCGCGGAAGTCCACTTCGGTCAGGCTGGGGAGGTCTGCGAGGGCCGCGAAGTCGCGAAGCTCCGGGCAATCGGAAATGGTGAGGGCCTTCAGCTCGGGAAGCCCGGCGAGCGGGGCGAGCCCTCTGAGGTGGGGCAATTTGCTGAGCCCCAGGGTCTGGAGCTTCCTCAGGCGCTGGAGCGGAGCGAGGTCGTGCGCGGCGGGGACGGCGTAGAGGTAGAGGTCGGTGAGCTCCGTGAGGTTGCCGAGCGGAGCAAGGTCGGCCAGGGGTGAGAGGGCAGTGAACAGCGAGAGGTGGGTCAGCTTCGTGAGCTTGCCGAGGGGCGCGATGTCCTCCAGGTTGGGGGCCTCGCCGATTAGGAGGTCGTCGAGATTCGACAGCTCGCCGATGGGCCCGATGTCGCGGACCTGTGGGATTCCGCGCAAGGCAAGCCTTCTCAAGCGGGTCAAGCCGGCGAGCGGCCGGAGGTCGCGGGCGTTCTCCAGCCCGTAGATGTGCAGGTCCGTGAGCTTCCGGAGTCGGGCGAGAGGCGAGAGGTCGGTGAGTTTCGGGTCCTTGCCGCCGTAGAAGGTGAACTCGGTGAGGTTCTCGAACTTGGCCAGGGCAGAAATGTCCTCCAACTCGCTACAGACTACGAGTTCCAGGATCGTCAGACGGTCGAGCGGCGCGAGGGCCGAGAGGTCGCGAACGCCCGAGCACTGGCCCAGGCGGAGCCGCTCGAGACGGGTCAGGCCGGAGAGCGGCGTGAGGTCGCCCTGCTTGGGCGGGGCGTCGAGTCGCAGCGAGACCAGGCGCGTGAGCTTCGCCAAAGGCTTGAGGTCCGAGGCGGCGATGCGGCCTCGGAGCACGAGCGACCTGAGTTGGGTCAGCTCCGCCAAGGGGGAGAGATCGTCGAGTTCCTTCAGCCGAGGCTGCTCGCCCACACCCACCATGGGGTTCGGGAGGTCCCAGAGTTCGAGGCCGAGCGAGGTCAACCCTGTGAGGCGCTTGAGGAGTTGCCCACTCGGGATCGAGGAGCGGGCGTAAACACTCAGGGCGGACAGGCCGGGGCATCGCGCGACGAAGAGCGCCAGGCCCGCGAGGTCGTCGCCCTGCGCCACCAGCGCGATATCCATCCCCGGCGGGATGGGGGGCAGGTCTTTGATGGCCTCGGCAGCGCACGTGATCGTCAGGGGCGTGAGGCCTCGGGCGATCGCGTCCTTGAGGGCCGCCATGCCTTCGGGCTTGCTCGCCACCATGCCGCCGAGGCGGCTGGTCGCGCCGTCGATGCGGACGAAGAACGTCGGCCCCTTCTGCTCGATGAGCAGGTCTGTGCCTCCTCGGTAGAGGTGGAACATGGGCATGTCATAGGCGATCGGCTGGAAATCGCCGGGCGCCAGCGTCCATGTTTCGCTCTTGCCGTTGGAGTGACGGAAGGTCACCTTCGTGAGCTGCGGGACGCGCTCGGCCACGGCTTCTGCCGCCTGGCTTGCGGTGGCCGCGAGCAGGACGAGGAGAGCGGAGCAACTGCGGAGAGCATGAGGGGCCATCTTGTCCCCCTTTTCGGGAGAGGAGTCTAGCCCGCATTTCTCACCGGGGGATGGCGGCGAACGCCGCCATTCTCTGTCATCCTGAGCGAACGCGAAGGACCTTTCAAGGGAGTCGGTCGGCGTAAGGCCGGCGCGCCCTGTTGCCGGGCACCGCCCCTCCGAAAGGTCCTTCGCGCCGTCCGCCGAAGCGGACGACGCTCAGGATGACAAGGTTTTCTACGTCGCTCGCGCCCTGCCGGTGAGAAATGCGTGTTAGGGACTCGGAGCCAGAAGGGCGTCCACGCAGGGGTCGGCGAGGTCTGCCACGACGGCATCCGCCTCCGAGAAGTCCTGAGGCGGCGCGCCGGGGCGCTGGAGGGCGACGACTCGCATTCCGGCTGCCTTGGCCGAGCGGACGCCGGCCGACGAGTCCTCGAACGCCAGGCAGGCCGCGGGCGGCAGGCCGAGCCGCTCCGCCGCGAGGAGATAGGGAGCGGGGTCGGGCTTGCCCCGCGGCACGTCTTCCGTGGCGATGATGAGGCGCACCGCGCCGTCCACCCCGGCCAGCCGCAGCATCTCCTCCACCGTGCGGCGCGAGGAGCCGGAGACGACGGCCACGGGATGCGTGGCCGCCAGCCGCTCGAGCAGGGCAATCGAGGACGGAATGCGGATGTCGGTGGCGCCCTTGAGCCGGTCGAAGGCGGCGCCCATGGCGCGCTTCAGGGACTCGGCGTTCGGGAACGAGTCGGGGTAGTCCCTCAGCAGCTCGGGCTGAATGTCGCCCCAGGCGCGGCCATAGATGAGCGCCACGGCTCGTTCGTGGGAGACGGGATGGCCGGCGTCGCGCAGCACCTCTTCACACGCGGCGACCCAGAGGCGCTCGGTGTCCACCAGCGTGCCGTCGAGGTCGAAGAGGAATGCCAGGAGGGTGCTCTCCATCGTGCTTAACCGGTTGAAAGCTATACGCTTATGGAGTTGCGGCCTTCAGGCCGGCTCATCGGACCGCCCGCAATGCTCCCATCTCGACCATCCCCCCAGGGGGCGCGAGATGGTCGAGATGGTCGAGATGGGGTCGGAGCTTAGCGGTAGTAGCCGCGGTACTTCTCAAGGGCGGCGCAGATGGCCTCGATGTTTTCGAGCGGGACACAGGGGCCGACCTCGGCGCTGAGCCAGAGGCCGCCCTCGGGCGAGCCGAGCTTCACGACGCACTCGCGGATGTGGGCGTCGATCTCCGCCGGGCCGACGAAGGGGAACATCTGGCGGTCGAGGTCGAGGCTCACGCAAATCTTGCCTTTGCAGACGGCGACGAGGTTGTCGAGCCCGTTGGCGCGGAACTGCGGGTTGATGACGTCGACGCCGCATTCCTTGAGGTCGGGGATGACTTCCCAGCAGTGGCCGTCGGTGTGCATGTAAACCCACCAGTTGACCTCTTTGCAGCGGCGGTAGAGCTTCATGAAGCAGGGTTTCAGATACTTCCGCCACTTGTGCGGCCCCATCGCCAGGCCGACCTGGGTGCCGAGGTCGTCGCCAAAGCCGACGATCTTATCGCCAGGACCCTCCTTCTCGATCTTGTACTCCAGCTCCTTGACGTTGTAGTCGAGGACGATGTCAATGAGCATCTGGAGCTCGGGCGGCTCCTCGGCGAAGTCGATCATCAGCTCCTCGAAGCCGCGGAGGTAGAAGAGCCGCATGTACATGAAGCCGTGCGGCATCCCGTCGTGGACGGTCGGGGCCCTGAGGTTGTGGACGTCGGCCCGCGTGGGGACGTTGTGGATGGCGGGGTAGGAGTCCATGCCTTCGGCGATGTTCTTCCACGTGTAGCCCCAGGGGTCGACCTGGGTGCCTTCGGCGTAGAGGCCGCCGACCTTGTCGTAGTCGCGCTCGCCGACTTTCACTTCGCCGAAGATGGCGGGGTGGCGGGCGAGGACTTCGTCGAGCTTCTCGCGGTACTGCTTCCAGGCTCGGGGCAGGATCCCCATGCTGACGGGGATGAGCTCCGGGTGCTGGAACTTCATCGCTTTCACGCGGTCGTCTGGCGCGGGCATGCGGTCACTCCGGGAAGGAGAGGGTGATCGGTGTTCGGGGTTCGGTGTTCGGGGTCAGAGGAAGAAGGGCCCCGATCACCGAACACCTGACTTGGCTCAAAGCACTTGCGCCGCGGCGTCCTTGATCTTCGCAATGAGCGCGGCGATCTCCTCCGGCTTCCGGTCGGGATGGTTTCCGACCATGACCGTGCGGTTAAGGATGTCGAGCGAGCGGGCGCACTGGTCCTTGGTGTACGTGCGGCGGCAGGCCTTGTTCTCGGGCAGATTGAAGGGGTTGAGCGCGGGGTGGTGGGCGCCCTGGTTGGCGAAGATGGGGTCCCACTCGGTGTAGACGTGGCGGCCGGTCTTGCCGCAGATCGTGCCGCCGATCAACTCGCGGAACTTCTCGGCCTGCTCGACCGTCGGGAGGGTCCACATCAGGTGGGAGCCGACCTCGTGGTCGAGGCTGTTCGCGCGGATGGGCTGGAGGCCCGTCTTGGCGGTGGCGCGGAGGATCTGCTTCTTCTGGCGGCGGAGCGCGCGGATCATCGAGGGCAGGCGGCCGAGCTGGACGTTCATCATCGCGCCCTCGATCTCGGAGGCGCGGGCGCCGTTGGAGGTGAAGGGCTGGATATCGCCCTTGCGGCCTTTCCAGTAGAAGGAGCAGCAGTCGACCATGCAGCGGGCGCGCTGGGCCACGTGGCCGTTGTTCGTGACGAAGGCCCCGCCTTCGCCGGAGGTCATATTCTTGTAGTAGTTGAAGCTGAAGCCCGCGGCGTGGCCGATGGAGCCGACCTTGCGGCCCTTGTAGGAGCCGCCGACGCACTGGCAGGCGTCCTCGACGACGAAGAGCTTGCGCTTCTTCGCGATCCGCATCAGCGCGTCCATATCGCAGACGAGGCCCCACATGTGGACGGGGATGACGGCCCGCGTCCGCGGCCCGATGGCATCCTCCACCGCCTTGGGATCGATGGTGATGGTATCGTCGATGTCGACGATGACGGGGATGGCGCCGACGGCGAGCACGGAGACGGCGGTCGCCATGTAGGTGCAGGCGGGGACGAGCACCTCGTCGCCCGGCCCGAGGGCGAGTCCTCCGAGCGCAGCGGTCAGCGCGGTCGTCCCGCTCGAGCACATCGTGACGTGCTTGACGCCGAGGAATTTGGCGTAGCGTTTCTCGAAGCGTCCGCACTCGCCGCCGATGTTGTAGCGGAAGACCTTTCCGCTGAGCAGCACCTTCGCGATGGCATCGATCTCTTCCTGGCCGACGCGGTACATTCAGGGGTCTCCTCTCGCTTGGGCCGGGGGTGTTCTATCTGCCCGGACCTCGAATGCAGTCAGGCATCACAACGGGCAGACACCCGAAACGTCGGTCCTGTCCCAGTTATCAACGCGGAGCTTATGCCCAGAGCCTGTGACGCTCACAATGTGGCTCATTCTGTCGGTCGTGATGAAAAGGTAATCGCGTGCGATAGCCAAGCTGGCCTGCCAAAGGTCGTTCTCCTGGATTCCCAGGAGCTTATCGGGTGTTCTCTCCCACAGGTCCGGGACAACCTTCGCGGTGAGTCGGCCTCGTCGGTCTCTGGGAGAGAACCTTCGGAACAGGCGACTCCGGATCTCGGCGTAGGTCTCAGCCACATGGTGGTCCACGCCCACGACCTCGAAGGCGGTCATGCTCGTTCGGACGCGCGCCTGTCTCTCCGCATCCACGTTCGGGGCAACACGCAGGCCGTAGTCGACTTCGGCGAGCGTAATCACAGACACGAAGACGTGGGCACCGGCATCGGCAAGTTGCCGGTGTCTCTCTCGGTAGGCCGCATGCTTGCCATGGAGTTCGTCCCACAAGGCGCTGGCGACATTCGTGTCGAGAAGACAGACCTCCGACACCGCTATTGGTCCTCCTCGTCGAGGCGTCTCAGGTGCTCCATGGCGTCGTGGACTGCTTCGTCGCGGATGGTGACGAGCCGTTTGAGCGTCTCGGTCGCGCTCGCGCGCTGGAAGCTAGGGGAGATGTACTCATGGTAGGGAATGCACGGCCGGAAGTCACTGGGGAAGAACCCCATGAAGTCAAAAGGGACAGGCCGCCGATGCCCGGCGAACTGGTCGAGGACCTTGCGTTCCAGGCGGGGCGGCAGGTCATAGCCGTTCAGGATAAGCGAGTCGATCTGCTGAAGGAGGCCCCGAAGCCGGCCGCTCAACGAGGCCTCGGACATGGGTTCGTCTCGGAGGCCACTCGTCTCCATGTATTCGCGCACCAGGCCGTCGAGGTGTTGCACTTCCGCCGCATCCAGTTTGGGAATAGGGATGGCTTTGAGGGTCACGATCTTGTTGTGCCTCTTACCTTCGTGATTCCGCACGTAGGCGTTGGCAACTGGTCCGTTGAGCACGGCCGCGAGGGCCTCCGCATTCCACCCCGACTTGGGCCAGACACCGTGAAAGTCCTGGTAGCAGGCCAAACCTGTGCCATCCGGGACGGAGATGAGACGCCACGGACCTCGGCTGACCGTGGCAGCATTGACGATGACCTTCGGATCATGCCAAGGGAAGAGGTGCGCTTTGTTGCCCAGGACGCTCGGAGACACGTTCAGCCAGACGTTTCCCCTGCAAATGAAAGCCTCTGAGAACCATCGCTGAGCTGTGTCCAGACCCCGGACGAAGCCGGCTTTCTGTGTGTCGGAGATGAGATTGGGCCGATTTGCCTCATCCAGGGGCAGGCGGTACTGGATACCCCGGTGGATCTCTGCCGCGCTCCCGAGGGTGGGCAGGTTGGAGAGCGCTCTCCAGATGTCCTGCAACGGCGGGGTCCAGAGCGACGGGCGACCGTCTGCCCAGCTCCCGACGTGGCTTTGGCTGACTTGGCCGGAGGTGAGAAAAAGGTCCCGGTCCGCCTCTGTCACCAACGAGCACCGCACTTCGGTCTCGTGGACATCCTGCGTTCTTGGTGTGTGGGCAAGCAGAATGGCGGTTTCAGCGTCCGAATGCGTGAAGATACGGTCCGGCAGCGCAACGATCTCCACGCGCGCGTAACGCTCCCCGATCGCGTGATGAAACCGTTTGTAGCTACGCCCTGAGATGAACGTGCGCGGCAGAACGAGCCCCAATTGTGCAGGGACCCCAGCCGACAGAATGCGACGCAGCAGTTCGGCTGGCTTCTGCACGAGCTGGATGGCGTCGCCGTAGCGTTCCCGCTCCGAGCGGGTGAAGTCCTTGAACGGCGGGTTGCAGAGGACGATCGTCGCTCGCTTGGTTTCCCGGCTCAGCGCGGGTCCTGAGAAGACGTCCTCCTCAAGGATCCGCCATCCGTCGGGGTTCGGATAGTCGGCGAGCATCAGAGAGAGACGCGCGACCTCGCGTGCAAAGGCATCGACCTCAATGCCGACTAGCCGCTCCACGAAGTACCGATGCCTTGCGCCTGCGGTCATGTTCATCGGCAGGAGATCGCGCATCCTGCGCATGGCCGCCACGAGGAAGACGGCGTGGCCAGAACACGGTTCGAGGATGCGTAGCTCGTCCAGCCGCAGATCCTCGAACGGGAGATGGCGAACCAGATACTCGGCGATACCGGGCGGCGTGCTGTGAACGCCCAGTGCCTTCCGCGTCTCCGTGGTGATGAGCGTATTCTCGTAGGCGTACGCGAGAGCGTCGACGGACACATTCTGGAAGTGGAAGCCCTGTCGGATGCTGTCCCAGGCCAGTTGCTGAATTGCCGGGTCCGACAGCGCAGGGGGAAATGCCCCCGTGGCGAAGTAAAACGCCTCGATGGCCTGAAGCACGTCTCGCGCGTCAGCGGCGAGCCACTTGCCGGGGTGGCGGCGGTCCCCGAGGACTTTCGCAGCGATGAGGCGGAAGACCAGCCGGAAGAGGTCGGCGTAGTCCGGCTCTTTGCCTGAATGCTGCGCGGCATAGACGGATTTTGCCGACCCGATGACCCGCTCGAGCAGGCCGTGGAACTTGGCGCTGACGGCCTCACCGATGGCCGGCATAAGCCCGATATCGAAGAAATCGAGTTGTCTCGCCGTTGGGCCCACGGAGATGGCCTTGGCGCGCAAGAGCGCGTCTGGATTCCACTCCCCCTTGTGGCATTCAAGGGCGCGCAGTATCGCCTTCGAGGTGATTGGCTCGATCTGCAGGGGTGGCCCAGATGCTGTCATCCGCCAGCGTATGAGACCGCCATCCAGGCCTACCTCGAACACCATAGGTGCGCCAAGCGCCCTGAGCGGCTGGACCAGATCGGCACCGGAGGCCCCGTCGGCACAGGCCGCCACAATGCACGCGGTATCATAGGAAAACGGCTCCCGCGCGAAGGCCGCCAGGTGCGCAGTACGCGTGGTCAAGCTGCTTCCGAAGAAATCGGCGAATGCGTAATCTCTTTGAAGGAAATGACCTGGGTAGCCGATGGCATCGAGGCCACGCTCGATGCTCTTGAGGCTGGCGAGTTGTGCGGTAGTGAACGCCATGCCCCTTTGCCAGCTCCGCAGGCCACGAGTGTCCGCCCGGGTATTCCGCCTACTGACCTGCCACGTCTTATACACGGACGCCGCGCGGATGTCAACCCAGCCTGCAGAAGTCCGCGATCTCTACGGTGATGGAATGGCCACGACCGACACGACGTGGTCCTCCTGGCGCGCGGATTCGATCCCTCAAGTCCCTGCGCATCAGTCAACCACAAGTCGGAGCGTCGATCAAGCTTGTCAAGAGGAGGCAAATGCGGTACCATGCTGTGCCACTGTGGTTCCGGCGCGCGGACTCTGTCCGCAGCCGCGTTTCCGTGCCTCAGAACAGAGGATGGCATCGCGTCATGGCGAAGCAGTTTGCCGCATGCTGGCTTGCGGTTGCATTCGTGGCCTCCGTGGGGTCCGCGACCGAGACGGAGAATCTCGGGATCCGGATCCTGCCCGCGCCCGGGCGGGTCGCCGTCGATGCGCAGGTCGAGGACTGGGACCTGTCGGGCGGGGTGTTCGTGTGCAGCGACGTGGAGAACCTCCGCGAACGCTTGAGCGTCTGGGTCCACGCGATGTACGACGACCAGAATCTCTACATCCTCGCCCGTTGGAACGACGAGACGCCGCTCTCGAACCGCGGCTCAATCCGCGGCGACTACGGCTTCGCGGGCGACTGCCTCCAGTTCCGCGCGATCACCGCCGCAGGCGATCAGGCCAACGAACGCTGCTCCCACTTCACCTCCTGGCGTGACCGCGACGGCCTCGACGTGGTCGATGTCGCCTGGGGCCGCGATTTCAAGGGCGGCAGCCTCAAGGACGCGAAGACCCAAGGCGCCCAGCAGGCGTTCCGCGCGAACGCGGACGGCAGAGGCTACGTCCAGGAAATCGCCATCCCGTGGGCCGTCCTCTGCCGCGAAGGCTATCGCCCGCGGCCGGGCGGGACGATCGTGATCACCGTCGAGCCGAACTTCAACACCGAAGGCGGCTTCCGCATCACGCTCAAGGACATCTTCAAGGCGGGCATCGTGCCCGACCGCGTGTTCACGTTCATGTCGTCGCCCTCCTGGGGCATTGGGACGCTGGAGACGCAGCGCGGCGCTCCCCCGCGGCCGGTGCGGCTCGCCGACGGACGCGAGTTCCCCGTCACGATGGAGCAAGGGCGGCCGGCCATCGACTGGACTGGCCTCATCCGCGCGAAGGAGCACCCGGGCTTCAAGCCCGTCCGCTTCAAGATGCCCGACGACGGCTTTATCTCGCTCAACATCAAGAACGCCGACGGCCAAGTCGTCCGCCAGCTCCTCACGGCCGACTTCTTCACCAAGGGCGAGCACGAGGTGAAGTGGGACGGCCTCACGACGCCCAACTGGCGGAAGCCGGGCGAGCCGGTCCCGCCGGGCACCTACACGGCCGAGGCGCTCTTCCACAAGGGCGTCGGCCTCCGTCTGCGCGGCTGGGCGCACAACAGCGGCTCCGCCCCCTGGGACGGCCCGTCGGGCACGACCAACTGGGGCGGCGACCACGGCCTCCCCGTCTGCTGCGCGACGGAGGGCGACCGCGTCTACCTCGGCTGGAGCGGCGCCGAGGCGGGCAAAGCCCTCCTCGCCTGCGACCTCGACGGCAGCGTCCAGTGGAAGAACAGCCGCGGCGGCATGGCCGGCGCCGAGTTGGTCGCCGTCGACAAAGGCACCGTCTACGCCCAGAACTGGGGCGGCATCCTCTATCGCCTCGACGCCAAATCCGGCGGCTACACGACCTGGGCCGGCACCAATGAGACCGACCTCTCCATCAAGAAGCTCTGGGAGGGTGCCGGCGAGGCGCCGAAGCAGGCCGACTGCATGTCCGCCCGCGCCGGCAAGCTCTACCTCGGTTTCGGCAAGGCCAACGTTCTCCTGATGCTCGACGCCGCCTCGGGCAAGATCCTCAGGAAGTTCGACATCCCCTCGCCTGACGACGTCGAGGCGGTCAGCGAGACGCTGGTCTATGTGATTTCGCAGGGGACCACCGTCCTCGCCCTCAACCCCGCGTCGGGCGAGGCCAAGCCCGTCGTCACCGGCCTCCAGAACGCCAAAGGGCTGGCGGTCGACAAGGACGGGCTGATCTATGTCGGCGTCCGCGACCCCGACAACCAGGTGAAGGTCTACAAGGCGGATGGCAGCCTCGTCCGCACGATCGGCCGCCAGGGCGGCCGGCCCGCCCTCGGCCCGTGGGTGCAGGACGGCATGCGCCACATCCGCGGCATGACGATTGACGCTCGCGGCCAGCTCTGGGTGATGGAAGAGAACGATTCGCCGAAGCGCATCTCCGTCTGGGACATCCGCACGGGCCGCTTCATCCGCGAATTCTTCGGCCCGACGGCCTACGGCGCCCTCGGCGGCGCGATCAACCCGCTCGACCCGAGCCTTCTCGTCGGCCAGGGTTGCGAGTGGCGGCTCGACCCGAAGACCGGGCAGGCCGCCTGCGTCGGAGTCATCCAGACCGAGGGAATGAGCAACGCCCGCTTCGCCCTCGGCCCGAACGGCAAGCTCTACCTCGCCGTCGCGTCCAACTGGGCGTTCAACGTCGCCCCGCTACGGATCTACGAACGGCTCGGCGACGGCCTTCGGCAGGCTCAGGCCGCCCCGAGCCCGTCGAGGGGCGCCGATTACAAGCTCCGCACGGTCATCTACCACGTCGACAAGGATGGCGCGGAGATCCCGCCCACCGGCCACGGCCAGAACGCCAAGGCAGCCCGGACGATGGTCTGGGCCGACGCGAACGGCGACGGCCAGCGCCAGCCCGAGGAGCTTTCCGGCGCCGACGGCGAGCTGCGCTTCAGCGGCTGGTACATGAGCCTGACGCCCGACCTGACGCTCTACAGCGGCGACAAGGAGTTCAAGTGCGCCGGCTTCACCGCCTGCGGCGCCCCGAAGTACGGCCTCGCGCAGCCCGTGAAGATGCCCGCCGCCGGCCTCGGCTCCGCTGACGGCCGTCTCGTCCTCCAGCAAGGCACCTACGGCGAGGCCATGACCTGGCTCCACTGCTTCGACATCGCCTCGGGCCGCCGCCTTTGGAGCTATCCAGACAACTTCAACGGCGTCCACGGCTCCCACCTGGCCATCCCGCCCGAGGTCGGCATGATCCGCGGCTCCTACGGCGCGTGCGGCGCCGCACGGCTGCCCGCGCCGATCGGGAACATCTGGGCCATCGCCACCAACTGCGGCGAGTGGCACATCCTCACCGAGGGCGGCTTCTACCTCTGCCGCCTCTTCCAGGGCGACCCGATGAAGATGGTCTTCCCCGACCCCGCCGTGCCGGGCGCCATCGTCGACAACGTCCCGCCCGGGATGGGCGGCGAGGACTTCGGCGGCTCCATCTGCTTCGGCCGCAACGGCCGCCTCTACCTCCAGGCCGGCAAGACCGCCTTCTGGGTCATCGAGGTCGTCGGCCTCGACTCCGTCGTCGCCCTCTCCTGCGGCACCGTCTCCATCGCGCCCGAGGACCTGAAGACGGCCCAAGGCTTCCGCGACGCCTTCGCCCAGGCCACCGTCGGCACCCGCCGCCTCACGATCAGGAAAGCCACGCCGAAGTTCACCGGCGACCTCAACAAGGACTTCCCCAACGCGGAGACCGCCGACTTCAAGAAGGGCGACGACACCGCCGTCCGCTTCGCCGCCGCCTGGGACGACGAGAATCTCTACCTCGCCTGGGACGTCCGCGACGCGACCCCCTGGGCCAACGGCGCCGACGCTCCCGAGTTCCTC
>Ga0315273_10007713_pt1 | contig 13508 bp, 13 predicted proteins | sample YL17G02_0_MG_FD_205753 | JGI IMG/M metagenome (GOLD analysis project Ga0315273, IMG submission 205753) | Sediment microbial communities from Yellowstone Lake, YNP, Wyoming, USA - YL17G02_0 | ecosystem: Environmental > Aquatic > Freshwater > Lake > Sediment | place: USA: Wyoming | collected... | reverse complement strand
CCGCCACCGACCACGAGCGAGCCGAGAACACGTTCACCAAGTGGATCACCACGCCCCCGGCCATGGCGGGCGTCGTCGGCGGCGACGTCGGCGCCGGCAGCTATGCCGGCGAGATCCTCAAGTACACCCCCGCCGCCACCACCGTGATCGAGGCCCTCTACCACTTCAACGGCTCCAAGCACTCCTTCACCGCGCTCGTCCACGTCGAGCAGACGGGCCTGAAGGCCGTGATCATCGGAGTGGTCACCGAAGGGTGGCTGAAGGGCAACATGGTGCAAGGGGAATACACGCAGATCACGTGTGTCCAGGCCCCCAGCAGCACCAGCGGCACCTGCTTCCAGGGCACGCTCGACATCATGCGCGGGTCCAAGTCCAAGGACTGAAGGCCCGCCCGCGGAGGCAACCAGAGGCCACGGCGAAGTCATCGCAAGCCCCGTAGAAGGGGTCGTCCATCACGATCCATCTGCAGGGGGACGGCAGGGGCGGACGGCCAACGTCCGCCCCTGCGCTTGCTCGAGAACGATGCCCTGGCCACCCACCCGGCCGTGCTCGAGGTGACGGCCCTCGTGGTCGAGCTTCTCGACGCCGACTGATCGTGGACCGGTCCGCCCCGTGCCGACCGGTCGTCAGCCTCCAGGGGCCATGGTTCGCAGGCCTGCAAGTCGGGCGGCAGCGGCCTGGCGCTCGTCGTAGCTCACGAAGCCGTCGAGGGGCGAGAGGTCGACAGCGGCGGCGACGTGGATCGCGTCCAACGCACAGAGGGCGGGCTCGGCGAGCGCTCCAGCCGCCAGGAGGAGGGCACGTTCGAGGGGCAGAAGTGCGACCGCGTCGACGATCTCGCCGGCGCGGTCCATCAGGACCTCGAGGGCCAGTCGCGGGTCGCGGGCTGCGGCACGCCGGATGGCCCGCGGCACCTCGGTCAGCACGAGCTCGCTCGAGACGAGGTCGGCTTCGGCCAGGAATGCCCGCAGCGCATCGCTCTCGGGTTCGTCCCTCACCAGCTTGACGAGCGCCGACGCGTCCGCGTAGAAGAGCGCCACGGCTCAGCGCTCGCCGCGGATCTCGTCGAGAGCGCGGCTCAGCGCGTAGGGGTCCGCTTCCATCCTCAGCGGCGGCGGCAGCCCGCGTCGGGCCGGTCTCTCGACACGCCCTTCCGCGATCAGCCGGTCGAGCGCAGCGCCAGTGCTCGGAGCAGGCCCGAGTTCCGCGACTGGTCTGTTTCGGTCCGTCACGAGCAGCCGCTCACCGTTCTCGACGCGACGCAGGTAGCGACTCAGGTTCTGGCGCAGCTCGGCGATCCCGACGGTCCCGTCCATGTACATGAATGTAGCACATTGCAGGCGAGGCATACGCACGCGGTGCAAGGCCGATGGTTCGAGGGTCGTCAGCATCTCCTCGAGGCTGGAGCGCCCCATCGAGCCCGGTCGGCCCCCACCAGGCGGCTTCATTCACGGGCGCTCACCGTCATCGCCACGGCGTTGGGCGCATGGACAGACGGGGCCGCCTTTGGGGACGACGCCGCCCGATCGGGCAGCCGCGGTTGCCCGGATGGGCCCGACCCGACGAGGAGCCGGGTACGACCTCTGCCCGATCGGCCGACCGAACGCCTGTCCCTCGCCAACCTCGGCGGTCTAGGCTTGGGGTCAGCACGTTCAGGATGATGCCGTTGCACGAACAAGCCGATCAGAGCGTCGAAGAGCCGACCCGGGCGGAGCGTACGGCTTCGCCCGGAGCCGACGTCGGCCTGGCTCTGCCGTCCATTCGCGGGCTGGATGCCAGCCTGACTCCGCGGCTCATGGTCTCGCTCCAGCGAACGGCCGGCAACGCTGCCGTCAGTCGACTGGTCGCCGGCAGATCGAGCGCGCCGATCCTGAACCTCCAGCGCGACAACGAAGCTGAGGAGGCCGCCTCGGCCGGGGCCGCTGAAGTGCGGGAGGGGCAGGCGAAAGCCCCGTCGCTCGTGCTCCGGGTGGGCAACGAGCGCGACATCTCGGTCGCCGAGGGCTTCCTGGAAGCGCTCAAGAAGAACCAGCCGAACCTCGAGGCCGGGGCGGCCGGGGGGTCGTCAAGCCAGGACTCAAGCCGGATACCTGGCGAGGCCTGGGGCGGTGAGGAGCACACGATCCAGTCGCAGATCACGCCGGCGAAGCTCGGGGCCAACCTCGCCGTCATGACCGACCTGGAGCTCTACCTCGCCCAGGCCCAACGCCTGAGCACGGGGACGTCCCAGTTCAAGGACCACTACAGCGTGCTCCTGACCGACTTCGGTCGCCTCGAGGGCATCGCGAAGAACTACGCCGGGATGAGCCTGCACGAGGTGACCAATGTGGCGGCAGCCGACACGATGGTCGATTTCGCGGTCGGGTCCCACGGCGAGGCGACGTCGGATCTGAGCGCCACGTTCAACGAGATGCTCAAGAACGATCCGGGCGTCAGCCGGGCTCAGGACAGGCTCCTGACCGAGACGCAGCGATTCGAGGAGATGCCGAGCAGCCTCTCGACCACCATGACCGCCGCCAACAGCACGATCGCATTGTTCGACACCGCCACGGTCTCCCTGAACGTCGCGACCGGAGGCGTCAAGTCGCTCCAGCTGAAGAACGGGTTCGCCGCCGCGAAGAAGAAGCTGGACGACGCGAAGAAGCTGTCCGGGAAGGTCAAGGGCATCCTCCTGGACGGCGGCAAGGAGGGCGCGAAGGAGGGCTTCAAGGCGGCCGCCGTCGCACTGGCCGCCGGGGAGGGGCTTGCGGCCCTGGGGACTGCCGCCGCCAAGGGTGGGCCGGCGGCCGGAGCCGCCATCGCGAAGAAGGCGGTCGACACGTTCCTCATCGATCCGCTCATGACGGCCGTCAATAGTGCCCTCGCGGACGCGGACGCCGCCGTCGGCGTGATCGACCCCGCCGTGGCGGAGCATCTCAAACAAGAGGCCGAGCAGGTCAAACAGGACAGCGCCACCGTGGAGTCGTACAAGACGGCGAAGGCCACCCTCGCCGAGGCGTCGAAGAAGATGCGGACCGACGTCGAGACGTACGCCAGGACGGCCATCGAGTTCGAGCGGCGGCGCCTGGCCACTGACCAGGCGTTCAAGGGGCTCGGCACAGCGATCGAGAAGGCGGCAAAGACCCGTGGCAAGGCCGGCCAGGGCAAGGCCCTGACGGAGATGCTGTCGTTCCTCAAGGCCGCCGAGGAGTTCATCGTGCAGGCGAACGCCGTCACCGATATCGGCACCAAGGAGCTCACGTCGGCCCCGCCGCCGCCCGGATCTGACGAAGGACCGTCGGGCCCGCAAGCTGCGGCCGAGCTCATGAGGAAGTGGGACGGCAAGACCGTCTGGTGGGCCAACCCCTGGGAACTCAAGACGGCCGAAGGCAAGCTCGAGACGCACTACACTGCCCAGGAGGGCACGATCAGCGTCTCCTCGTTCAACGTGGACAAGAGCGAGGAGGAGCGGAAGGGTCTTGGCTCGGCGGAGGGGGGAGAGATGTCCGCGAGCGCCGCGATCCCCGTCGCCATGCGGAACGTCGACGACATGAAGACCAGGGTCCTGGCGATCCGCACGGCGATCGCCACCCGGGTCTTCGGGTCCGGCGGCGGCTGACCCAGCCGGCGCACCCGGTGACCTCCAGGCGAGCGGCCCCTTTCTGCGCGCACCCCGACCGGAACGTCGGCCGGTTCAAGAACGACACCGCGAAGGCGTCGCCGGGCCGGGGCGAACCTTGTCGTGGGACCGCACGACGCGGACAGAGCCGTCGAACTCATCGAAGATTGCCCACACGATCCGCTCCGTCGGGGCCTATACGAGGACCCATGGACACTGACCAGCGCGCTGCCATCGCGAACCAGGTCCGCGAGATCGTCGGGGCTGGCGCCGTGTCGAGCTCCGAGGACGACCTCACGGCCCACAGTTACGACGCGTGGCCCATGGCTGCGAAGTGGCGCATGCAGCACCTGCAGCCGTTCCGGCCCGATCTCGTCGTCCGGCCCACAACCGTCGACCAGTCCGCCCGATCAACTCGGAGGCGACGAGCCTCGGGGCGGCCTACATGGCCGGTCTCGCCGTCGGCTACTGGGCCTCGCCGGCCGACTGCTTCGTCGGCCAGCAGGTCGATCGCGTCTTCGCGCCGCAGATGAGCGCGGACCAGCGTGACCGCCTGTATGCCGAGTGGACAGAGGCGGTCCGCCGGTCCATGGGCTGGGCGAAGAAGTAGAGGGACGACCACCATGCACAGGTTCGGGCTGGGCGATGTCGCGGGGCGGACCTTCGACATCGCAATCGTGGGCGGGGGCGTCACGGGCGCGTCGACGGCCCGCGAGGCGGCGCTGCGGGGCCTGTCCACGGTGCTGGTCGAGAAGGGCGACTTCGCGTCCGGAACGAGCAGCCGTTCGACGAAGCTGCTCCACGGCGGCGTGCGCTACCTCGAGAGCTACGAGTTCAAGCTGGTCCGGGAGTCGTGTCGCGAGCGCGAGCTGATGCTCAGGCTCGCCCCCCACCTCACCACCGTCCGACCCTTCATCTACGTGCTCTATCGGGGCTACCCGGAGAGCATGCTCCTTCTGAACGCCGGGCTCACCGTGTACGACATCTTCTCGGGCAGCCCCATCAAGCGGCACCACCGCATGCTTCGGGCGGCCGCCCTGCTCCGCGAGGAGCCACATCTCAACCCCGCCGGTCTGCAGGGCGGCGGTTGGTACTACGACGTCCTCACCGATGATGCCCGCTTCACGATCGAGTCCCTCAAGGGGGCCGCGGAGGCGGGGGCGCTGGCTGCCAACTACATGGAGGTGACGGCCCTCGTGATGGAGCGGGGCCGGGTCGGCGGTGTCGAGGTCGCCGACTGCCTGACCGGCGAACGCGGGGCGATCCGCGCCCGCCAGGTGATCAATACCTCGGGCCCGTGGACGGACCAGGTCCGGTTCCTCGAGCCTGGGGTCCGGGACCGCCTCCTCCGTCCGACGAAGGGCATCCACATCGTCGTCCGCAAGCAGGACTTCCCGCTCAATCACGCCGTGTTCCTGCGCTCGCCGCGGGACAACCGGGTGGTCTGGCCGATCCCCGCGCTCGACCAGGATCTCGTCTACATCGGCACCACCGACACCGAATACGACGGCCCGCTCGACCACGTCACGGCGACGACCGAGGACGTCGGCTACCTCCTGGAGGCGGCCAACTTCGCGCTCCCGGAGGCCCGGCTCGGCCTCGGCCACGTCGTCGCGACCTGGGCCGGCCTGCGACCCCTCATCAAGCCCGATGGCGATCTCGCCGCGAGCGCCGTCTCACGCGACCACCAGATCAAGATGAGCCCAGCCGGGCTGCTGACGATCACGGGCGGCAAGATGACCACGGCCCGGTTGATGGGCGAGCAGGTCGTCGACGCGGCCGTGACGGCGCTCGGCACGAACTTCGGCCTCCACGGCGTCCCGCGCTCGAGGAGCGCCACCGTTCCGCTCAGCGGAGGGGATGCGAGCGCCCGGTTCGCAGCGCGCCGTCGCGCCAGCGAGCTCTCGTCCGTCGATCCGGCGATCCGGCAGCGCTGGCTCGCCACGTATGGAGGAAACGCGTCCGCGCTGGTCGACCGAGTCGTCACCGACCCGGAGGCCGGGCGCGACCTCGGTTGCCACCATCTCAGCCTCGCCGAAGTCCGCTACGCCGTCGAAGAGGAGATGGCCCGCACGGTGGCCGACTTCCTGGCCAGGCGTGCGTCGATCTTCTTCTGGACGGAGGACGGCGGGCTGGGCGCGGCCGACGCGGTCGCAGCCGAGATGGCCGCGCTCCTGGGCTGGAACGCGGACGAGCGGGCGGCGCAGATCGCGGCGTACCGCGATCTCGTCGCGGCGAACCGGTTCACACCCCGGCCTGCCTGAGCCCGGCGGCGCGCCCCGGGGGGCCGTCACAGCACGCGGAACACCTCGCGCTGCGAGAACCGGCTGACGGCGTTGTAGGGCGTCCGGTCGGCGACGGCGCGGACGTACCAGAGACCGCGCGCCCCGAACCCGAACGTGGTGCGCGCGACGCCGAAGGCATCCGTGGCCACGTGGCGCTCGTAGCGCAGCACCCAGCCGCCGTCGACGCTCCGGTAGAAGCGGAAGGTCACGCGCGACGGCTGGAGGTCCGGGCGCAGCGGCCGGACGGTGGAACGGAACGTGATCGAGCGCCCCCTCGGGATCGTCAGCACGCCCGCATGGCTCGGGTTGAGGGTCACGGTCTGGCGGACGCCCACCAGGACCACGTTGCTGTTCGCAGCCGAGAGGTCCCCGGCCCCGGCGAACCTGGCCCGGTAGTAGCCGGTCTGGGTCGGCACGTACGAGAAGGTCGCGAAGCCGAGCGTGTTCGTGGTCGCCGTCGCGACCGTGGTCCACGGGGAGCCGGTGTACGCGTGCTCGAGGGAGAACGTCCGGTTGCCGCCATTGGCGCCGAACTGGACCGCGAAGCCCGCGAACTGGCCGTACGTGACCATCCCGGTCGACCGCACGAGCGAGATGACGGCGGGCGAGATGACGGTGATCGCGGCGCTGGTGTTCGCGGTCTTGGTGGCGTCGGTGACGTCCGTCGCGGTGACGGTCCGGCTGCCGGCGGTGTTGAGGCTGACGCCGAAGGTCCGGGTGCCGGCCACGAGGGCGGCGTTGGCGGGCAGGGTTGCCGCCGCGTCACTCGAGGTGATCCCGACGGTGTGGGTCGAGCTCACGACGTTCCAGTTCGCGTCGACCGCGTTGACGGTGACGGCGAACGCGGCGCCGGCCGCCTGGGTAGACGGGGTGCCCGTCTTGCCGGAGGCCGTTCCCGGAGCAGCGGCCTCACCGGGGACGAGTACCTGGAGCTTGGCGAACGGGCCGGCGTTGACCGTGATCGCGGCGCTGGTGTTCGCGGTCTTGGTGGCGTCGGTGACGTCGGTCGCGCTCACGGTCCGAGCGCCGGCGGTCTTGAGGGTGACGCTGAACGTCTTCGTGCCGGCCACGAGGGCGGCGTTGGCGGGCAGGGTCGCGTTGGCGTCGCTCGAGGCGATCCCGACGGTGTGGGTCGAGCTAACCACGTTCCAGTTCGCGTCGACCGCGTTGACGGTGACGGTGAACGGGGTGCCGGCCGTCTGGGCGGTCGGGGTGCCCGTCTTGCCGGAGACTGTGCGCGGAGCGGCAGTCTCGCCCGGGACCAGCACCTGGAGCTTGGTGAACGTCCCGGCGACGACGGTGAAGGCGGCGCTGTTGCCCGACGCCAGCGGCGACATGCCGCTCGTGCGGGCGGCGGTCAGGATGACCCCGGTCTCGGCCCTGGAGTAGGTGACCCCGGAGATCGTGACCGAGCTCGCGCCGTTCGCGATCGAGCCGGTCAGGGTGCCGCCGAGCGTCCCGGTACCGTGGTTGAGGCTCAGGGAGACGCCCGTGGTCGAGGTGACACCGGCCGGGTTGCCGGCTGGGTCCTGGGACTGGACGACGACGCTGAAGGCGATGCCGGCGGTCGGGCTCGTCGGGCTGATCGAGGTGATCGCGAGCTTCGTCGCGGTCCCGGCGCCGGCGGTGATGGTGAGCATGCCCGTCCCGACGAAGCTGAAGCCGGCACAGCGGCCGCTGCCGCTGACCGCCACGTCCCGCAGCCCGACAGGGGCGTCGGCGGCGACGGTGACGTTCGCCGTCATCACGGTCCTGCTGCTCCGCGCAACACGCGTTGCGCTGACTCCCGTGCCGGAGAAGGTGACGCTGTAGGTGGAGCACCTCCTCTCGAAGTCCGAGCCGGTGATCGTGACCGGCTGGCTCGTCGCGCCCTGGGCGAGCGCGCTTGGGGCAACCGAATCGACGGCCGCCAGCGCCGCGATCGGCGCGCCCAGGGCGACAAGGAGAACAAGGGCCTGCGCGAAGGCCAGGGTGCGCAGACGGAACATGGATCGGGTCATGATCGTTGGCATCGGGTCGCTCGCCTCCTGTGCAGGGCCACCGGCGTGGCCCCCGTGGCTGTCGCTGCCGCGATTGTGCGCGTCACGCGAGCTTTCAGCCTCGCGCGAACCTTCGGTTCCATCCGGTTCCATCGCTCGAAGGGATCTGGGGGTGGCCAGGGCGCGGTCGGCCCCCTATTCATGCAGGAATGCTCCTCATCGGCGAGGTCGCGTTCGCCAGGCCGGTCGTCAGGTCGGCCGGCCGCCGCGATCGGCCCGTCGGGACCGGCGCGGCAACCTCGTCGCACGGGTCGCCGGGCGCGACCTTTCAGCGCGAGCGCACGAGGAGATGCCAGTAGGCCCAGCCCCGCCCGGGCTCGGTGTCCTGCTCGACGACCTCCAGGCCCTCGGCCTCGAGCCAGCGCCGGACGTGCGCACGGCCGGGGTAGTAGTGGTAGCCGGCCACATCGCCCTCGATGATCTCACCCCGGACGGCGGGCACGCCCCGCGCCACGAGTGCGGCAAACGCCTCGTCGATGACCGTTTCGCCGACCTCCTCGACGGTCAGGTAGAGGTGCCCCCCCGGCCGGAGGGCCCGGTGCAGGTTCGCGAGCACGCGCGGCCAGTCCTCCGGGAACACATGCTCCATCGCGTCGACCGTCATGACGGCGTCGAACTCGCCGCGGAACCCGAGCTCCTGGAGCCCGACCTGGTGCAGGGCGACGGCGATCCCCCTGGCGCGTGCCTGCTCGAGCATTCCTGCCGACTGATCGATCCCGACCACGCGACGGCCGGCGGCGGCCACGAGCGCGAAGTACTGGCCGGTGCCGCACGGCGCGTCGAGGACGAGCCCGTCCGGCGGGCAGGTCTCGAGCAGCCGGCCCACGAACCTCGGCTGCATCGCGACGGGGTACGGATGCTGGTCGTACGTCGAGGCCTCGGCATCGTAGGCCGCCTCGACCGCCGCCCGTCGCTCATCGAGCCAGACTCGTCGCTCCACGTCGGACCTCCCGCTGTCACCGGAGGCGAGCATCGCACAGACGACGCGTGGGAGCTTCGCGGTGGCGGCCGGACCCGCTCCGAGCGTCCCGCCCGCCGCCGAACGCGACCCGGTACGTCTCGAGTTGGGCGTACCGCGGCTACATCATCGGGCTGAGGAGCTGGAAGTAGTTGTTGTCGGGATCGGAGAACGTGGCGATCCATGCGTCGGGCGCCTCACCGGGCTGGTAGGGCTCCCGGACCACCGTTGCGCCGGCAGCCTTGAGCCGTTCGAAGTCGCCCTTCACGTCGGTGCTCTCGACGTTCCAGATCAACCGTCCCGGCTGCGTGTTGCTGCCCGCGACCTGGTCATGCGGCCCGACGGTGACGAAGCCGGTGCCGATCTGCCAGCCGCTGAACCCGCCTTCGTTCCAGCCGGGCGTGCCGAAGAGCCTCGTGTAGTAGTCCTTCAGGCGCTGCGGATCCGCCGATCCGATCAAGATGCTGTTCAGGTTCACGGAGCCCCCTTGTTGATCCCCCCGACCGGCTGGGACGCCGACCTGGTGCGAGGACGGCGAGTATGCGCGCGGGCCAGCTTCCTGTCCGGGACGAGCTCAACCGGATTCGGACCGCGGCGGCCGGGCTCGAGCTGCCTTGAGGAGCTCCCGCGGCCGCGCCGCCCGCGCCCCGCGAGCGGCTGTGCTCGACGAGGGCGCGGTTCGGGGTCGGGCACCCTGGACCTCCCCGCCGTGCGCTCCGCACCTGCTCGGCAGAGGCCAACCGGAGAGCCGCGCGGTTGCCCCGCTGGTGGCGCGCGGCGGGCGGGGAGCCTCTCGTGCTCCGGCGCGGGGAAGCGGCGCCGGACCAGCGATTCGCGCCGGTCCGGCGCCGCCCGAGCGCGCGGCCAGGGCTCATGCCGCGAGGGCGACCGCATCCCCCTCGGCGATGGCCTCGACCTGGTGCGGCTCGACCGCCCACAGGCCGGTCGCAAGCCCGGGCAGGGCCATGGCCAGCACGGCGGCGCCGGCCACGACGGCAGCTCCCGCTGCCACGGCGGGGATGATCCCGTCGACGTACGTCTGCGGTGAGACGTAGGAGCCATTGGCCGAGAAGATCGCAGCGAGGACCGCCACGCCGAAGACACCGCCCAGCTCGCGGATCGTGTTGTTGGCGCCCGACGCCTTGCCCTCGTCCTCCTTGGGCACGGCCGAGAGGACGACGTTGGCGATCGGGGCGAAGAACAGGCCCATGCCGATGCCGCTGACGATGAACGGCAGCAGGAGGCTGGTGTAGGCGACCGTCACGGAGGTCACGGTGGCCAGCCAGGCGAGGCCAACGGCCATCAGGCCCAGCCCGGCCACCAGGATCGAGCGGGAGCCCACCCGCATCGAGGCCACCCCGGCGATCGGGGCGACCACGATCGGCATCGCCGTCCACGGCAGGACCCGGAGACCCGCCTCCAGAGGGTCGAGGCCCTGGACGACCTGGAAGAACTGCGAGAGCAGGAAGATCGTGCCGAACATCCCGAACGACATCAGGAACGAGATGCCGTTGGCGACGACGGACGCCCGGCGGCGGAAGAGGCCGAGCGGGAGCATCGGCTCGGCGGCCCGCGCCTCCCAGGCGAGGAAGGCTGCCAGAAGGGCCACCCCGATCCCGATGGAGGCAAGGATCTGCGGGTCGGTCCAGCCGAGGCCGTTGCCGTGGGTGGCACCCCAGACGATCCCCACCAACCCGGCCCCGGCGAGGGCGACGCCGGGCAGGTCGAGCGACCGGCCGGGCCCCCGGCTCTCCCGGAGCCGCAGGGTCGAGAGCGCGATGGCCAGGATGCCGATCGGCACGTTGAGCCAGAAGATCCAGTGCCACGAGAGGCCCTCGGTGATGGCGCCGCCCACGACGGGACCGAGGGCGATCGCCAGGCCCGAGATGCCGCCCCAGGCGCCGAGCGCGAGCGGCCGCCGGGCGGGCGAGACCGCGGCGGAGAGGATCGTCAGGCTGAGCGGGGTCACGAACGCCGCGCCGATCCCCTGCGCGGCGCGAGCCAGGATGAGGGTCTCGCTGCTGGGCGCGAGGGCCGCGGCCGCCGAGCCGAGCGTGAAGACGGTCAGGCCAAAGGTGAACATCCGCCGTCTGCCAAATCGGTCGCCCAGCGCGGCGCCGAGCAGGAGGAGGGCGGCGTAGGGGAGGGTGTAGGCGTTCACGGTCCACTCGAGGTCGGCGAGCGACGCGCCCAGCTCGAGGCGGATGACCGGCAGTGCCATCGTCACCACGAGGTTGTCGAGGCTGACCATGAAGAGCGCAAGGGCGGTGATGGCGAAGGTCCAGGTGGCGGAGGTGCGACGGGTCATGGGAGGCTCCTTTCGGGCGGTGATCGTAACTAACTGAGTAGTCGCTAAGTTCTGGAGGCAAAAAGGGGGACGTGTCAGTGCTCGGGGACGACGCCTCCGGGAACCATCGAGTAGAACTCGTCGAGCGTCCGGGCCTCGCCGATGCTGGCGATCACGTTGATGAGCATCCCGTTCGCGAACCACGCCTGGAGCGCTTGGGGACCAGCGCCCGAGATGTCGGCGACCGTTCGCCACAGGGAGTGGAACTCGTCCCGTACGACCGCCCGAATCTCCGGGTCTCCGCACGCGGCATAGGCGTGGAGCTGGAGCCGGAGCAGGTCCCGGTCGGCGAGGAGCAACTCGACATAGGCGTGGCCCATCACCGTGAGCATGCCCATTGGATCGAGACCCGATGCACGCGCGGCCCGAGCGGTCTCTTGGAAGCGGCCGCCGGTCCGAGCGAAGCAGTCCCGCACGGCGGCGAGGAAGAGCTCCTTCTTCGTCCCGAACAGCTGGAACAGGTAGGGCTGCGAGACGCCCGCCCGCCGGGCGACCGACGCGGTCGAGGTGCCGGCGAAGCCACCGCACGCGAACTCGATCGCGGCGGCGGCGATGATGTCGTCTCGGCGTTCGTCGGCGCTCATCCGGGTGACCATGCGCGTAACTTAGCGAGTAGTCAGTCACTTGTCAAGAGAGAATTCTGCGTCCCCCTGGTGCTCTCCAGCGGAACGTCACGATTCGTGCTCGCCGCGTCCGCACCGCATGCAGGCCGGCCGGGGCCGGGCGCCCCACGCCCCGCGAGGCTCGGGCCCGCGGCAATCCGGTCACGCGAACTCGGCGTAGGTCGAGACACGAGGACCGCCCTGAACGGCGCGTCCGTCATGTGGAGGGGGATCGGGAAGATGCGAATGCGGCTGTTCGGGAGCCTGGCGAGCGCAATGGTGCTCGTCCTGACACTGGCCTCAGTCACCTACGGCGCGGCGGCCCACCGGCGGGTCACGGCGCTGGATGCCTGCGACGGCCCGAGCTTCAACGCGGCGATCGGGTCGGGAGCGTGTAACCGCAGCGGGGGCGTGAAGTTCGATACCTTCATTGGCCAGCTGATCGCGATGGGCGAGGCGCCGGCGTGGCGGTTCGCGCCGGAAGCGATGACGCTGGCCGACGGCGGGTCGATCGACGCCTACAACGGAGGGGGCGAGTTCCACACGTTTACCGAGGTCGCGGCATTCGGCGGTGGGTGCGTGCCGCAGCTCAATGCTCTGCTCGGCCTGTCGCCGGTGCCTGAATGTGCGGGTGCTCCGGGGATCTTCTTCACGACCGGGATCGCTCCCGGTGGCGAGCTCGAAGGGCAGCCCCTGAGCACGGGTGTTCACCGGTTCCAGTGCCTGATCCATCCCTGGATGCGGACGACCGTCGCCGTGAAGTAGCTGGTTCGTATCCGGACGCTGAGCCAGGGAGCCGGCCCTCGGGCCGGCTTCCTGCCGTTCTGCCGGTCGCCGTTCGTACCAGCGGGGTCGCCCTTCCCGAAGCCGTCGCCGGCCAGCCAGAGCCGGGATGCCGATCGGCCGGGCAGATGGGCCGTCGCGACCCAACTCGGCGAGGGCGGGCGGCACTCGCGTCGGGTCAGCGGGACGCATGGGAGCCACCGACGAGCGGGCTCGCCTCACTCTCATGTCCGCCGACGAACGACGGGCTGGTGGAGGATCGCGCGCGCGCCGCCAGCGCGGGAGCGGAACGATCCGCGGAGGCGCGATCGCGGATCAGGCGCTCGGTCCCCAGGTCCACTGCCCCGTCCAGCCGGCGCGCCGCGCGGTCGGCGAATCGGCCCACGGCCGCCGCGAGCCGGGCCGCGGCAGCCCGCAGGGATCCGGGCGCGGACCGGCGTGCCGGCCGCCCGTGCTCCTCGTCGGCGAGCCGCCAGCGGAGCTCGCGTTCCGCCTCGGCGCGGAGCGCGTCCATCCGCATGGCGTGGATGACGTAGTGGTGCTGCCACATGTCGAAATCTCCTTCGGGTCTCAGCGGCGATGGTCGTCGCCGGCGTCATCGCGGCTGTCGGCGCCGTACAGGACCCCGGCCGCATCAAAGATCGAGAGAAGCGCGACGAGCGCGAGGAGCCAGGCGAGCGCGGTATCCATTGGTCGTTTCCCCCTTCGACGCGCCACCGGTGGTAACCGGTTAGACGTTCTTAACTGGTTACCGCATGGTACCCTCTTGCGCGTAACCCGTCAAGCCCCTAAAGTGGTTATCGATGATGAGCGACAGCCCCCGGGACCACCACCACGCGGCCACCCTGGACGACACCTTCGAGTTCCTGAACACCGACGAGCTGGACGGGATGGGC
>Ga0315273_10007712_pt1 | contig 13509 bp, 7 predicted proteins | sample YL17G02_0_MG_FD_205753 | JGI IMG/M metagenome (GOLD analysis project Ga0315273, IMG submission 205753) | Sediment microbial communities from Yellowstone Lake, YNP, Wyoming, USA - YL17G02_0 | ecosystem: Environmental > Aquatic > Freshwater > Lake > Sediment | place: USA: Wyoming | collected... | reverse complement strand
CCACTGATGGCCGCTTCACCATCATGCCGGTGCGGCTGCTGATGAAGAACAGCACCTCGCGCGCGGCGGCAGCGCGATCGGGAAGCCGGAGCACGCCGCCGGCGATCCCGGTGATCTCGCGCAGTCCTTCCGGAGACACGACGGCGGCTGTCGGCGCCACGAACGCCGCCAGCAGTCGCTCTCCCGCCCGGATGTCCGGCACCGGGACCCGGTCCTGTCCCCCGGGCACGCTCACCCGCTCGACGCGGAGCTTGCCCGCGGCCTGGGCGATGCCGACCTGCGGACCGCCGTAGGGCCACCCGCTGCCGAGCGTCAGGTCCACGCGCAGCCCGAGCTCGCGGGCCTTGGTGGCGGCAAAGCGCAAGTGGTCGAGGAACGCGTCCGACAGGAACGGAAGGGTGACGATGCCCCGGTCGGGATCGTCGAGGGCGAGCGGGTAGACCGGCTGGATCTCGAAGCCGCCGATGCCGCCTTCCTTCATCAGGTGCATCTCGCGCTCGAGGCCCGCTTTCGTCACGGCCGGCCCGAACCACCACCACCGCATCATGATTCGGGCGTCGTCTGGTGGCGTGCGGAAGCCGCGCTCCAGATCGGCGAGCGTAGAGGTGCTGGACGCGAGCGCGGAGGCGCCGGTCGTGAGGGCTGGCGGTGCCTGGGTCGTGCGGCGTGCCTCCGGAGCGGTGACCGCGCCCGCTCCCGCCAGCGCCGCCAGCGCGATGACCACGGCGGCGGATCGGATCGTGCGCCCATCGTTGTTCATTGGCGCTTTGTATAGCACAACCACCCTGCCGGGTCAGCTACAATTGCGCCGGCACACGGACGCTGTGGAGGAACCAGGATGTTTCGACTCATCCCGCGCACACCGATCGTTGTCGGCGCCCTCGTGATGGTGGCGCTGGCCGTTCCGGCCGGCCAATCGTCCGTGCCGTCGCCGGCCGCGCCCCCGGGCGCGCGCGTGTTCGTGTTCGGCCCCGGCGCCGTCCAGCCCGGCGCGGAGCGCGTCGTGGCCGCCACCACCTATTCCCGCGAGCGGGGATTCGGATTCCTCGAAGCGTCCGGCATCACGTGCGTGGACCGGAAATCCCCGGATCCGCGCCTCACCGGCTTCTGCACCAGCGCGGCGCCGTTCCGCTTCGTCGTGGACCTGCCCGAAGGCAACTACCGCGTCAGCGTGACGCTCGGGGACGCGGAAGGCGAGTCGCTGACCACCGTGCGCGCGGAGTCGCGGCGGCTGATGCTCGAGCACGTCGCAACCGCCAGAGGCGCGTTCACCACACGCACGTTCACGGTCAACGTCCGCAACAGCCGGCTCACGCGCGGAGGATCGGTCGCGTTGAAGAGCCGCGAGATCGGCGTCGCGCACTGGGACAACGCGCTCACGCTCGAGTTCGCCGACCGGCGACCGGCAGTGGCCGGCCTCACCATCGCGCCGGCGCCTGACGCCGTCACCGTCTTCCTGGCCGGCGACTCGACGGTCACCGACCAGACATCCGAGCCCTGGAGCGCGTGGGGCCAGATGCTCCCGCGCTTCTTTTCGCAGGACGTCGCCGTTGCCAACCACGCGGAGTCGGGCGAGAGCCTCCGGTCGTTCGTGTCGGAGCGCCGGTTGGAGAAGATCTTCGACCAGGTGAAGGCGGGCGACTACCTGTTCCTGCAGTTCGCCCACAACGACCAGAAGCTGGGGCTCGATACCACGGCCTACGAATCCACCCTCCGGTCGGTCGTCGCCGACACACGGCGCAGGGGCGCCGTCCCGGTCCTGGTGACGTCGATGCAGCGCCGTCGATTCGACTCGCGCGGCCTGGTCGTGAACTCCCTGGAGGGCTTTCCAGACGCGATGCGCCGGGTCGCGAAGCAGGATGGCGTGGCGCTCATCGACCTGACGGCTATGAGCCAGCGCTTCTACGAGGCCCTCGGCCCGGATGGGTCGCGACGGGCGTTCGTGCACTATCCGGCGGGGACGTTTCCGGGACAGGCCACGGAACTCAAGGACGACACGCACTTCAACGCCTACGGGGCCTACGAGCTGGCCCGAGCCGTAGTGGCAGGCATCAAGGCCGCGGGCCTTGGTCTCGCGTCGCACCTGGCGTCCGACGTCGCGCCGTTCGATCCCGCTCATCCCGATTCGCCCGACTCCTTCAGCCTGCCATCCAGCCCAAGCTCGAAGGCGGGCGACGAGGTCGTGCGCGCTGCGCCGGACACGTCCGCGCAGGCGTCGCTTCCGAGGCCGACTCTATTCCTCGTCGGCGACTCGACCGTGCAGACGCCCACGACGGGTCAGTTGGGGTGGGGCACGGCCATCGCGCACTACTTCGATGCCTCGAAGATCAGGGTGGTGAACCGCGCCCTCGGAGGTCGCAGCAGCCGCACGTTCCAGACCGAGGGCCTCTGGGACCAGGCCCTGAAGGAGATGAACCGCGGCGACTACCTGCTGATCCAGTTCGGCCACAACGACGTGGGCTCCCTGAACACGGGCCGGGCCAGGGGCTCGCTGCCCGGCGTGGGCGACGACACGAAGACCGTGGTGATGGAATCCACGGGCCGGAGCGAAGTCGTGCACAGCTTTGGCTGGTACCTGCGTAAGTACGTCGCGGATGCCAAGGCAAAGGGCGTGACGCCGATCCTCTGCTCGCTCGTCCCGCGCGACAACTGGAAGGACGGTCGGATCATTCGATCGACCGGCGACTTCGTCGCGTGGACGCGCACGGTGGCGGAGTCGAGCGGCGTAACTTGGTTCGATCTCAACGACCTGGTCGCCCGTCACTACGATCCCCTCGGCGAGGAGCGCGTCACGAGGGACTTCTTCTTCGCCGACCGCACGCACACGTCCCCGGCCGGCGCCCAGTTGACCGCCCTCACCATCGTCGAGGCCCTCCGTGCGATGCCGGGCCAGCCGCTGGCCCCGTTCTTCTCGACGACCTTCTCCGGCGCGGCGTGGACAACCGACACGCGGGAGGAATGGGACGACCCGGCGGTCCTGCATCTCAACACCGAGCCGGCGCACGCGACGATGATGGTGTACCCGACCGTGGAGGCGGCGCGGGCAGGCGCGAGAGACGAGTCGCCATGGTTCCATTCGCTGAACGGCGTCTGGAAGTTCCAGTACTCGGCCAGCCCGGCGGCCCGGCCTGCCGGGTTCGAGCGTCCGTCATTCGACGATGTCGCGTGGTCCGACATCCGGGTGCCTGGGAACTGGGAGCTCCAGGGCTTCGGCATGCCCATCTACAGCAACTCGCGGTACCCCTTTGCCTACGATCCGAGGAACCCGCGGGCCCAGCGCAATGACAACTCCGTGGGGTCGTACCGCACCACCTTCGACGTGCCGCCGGACTGGACCGGCCGGCGCGTGCTGCTGCATTTCGCGGGCGTGGACTCAGCGTTCTACGTCTGGGTGAACGGCCACCGCGTCGGCTACAGCGAAGACAGCCGTACGCCGGCGGAATTCGACATCACCTCGCACCTCCAGCCCGGGCCCAACGTCCTGGCGGTCGAGGTCTATCGCTGGAGCGACGGGTCGTACCTCGAAGACCAGGACATGTTCCGCCTGAGCGGGATCTTCCGGGACGTGTACCTCTGGAGCACCGCTACGCGCCACATGCGGGATTTCGAGCTCCGCACGGAGTTCGATCAGGCGCGCCGCGATGCCACGCTGAAGGCCGTTGTCGCCGTGTCGAATCGCAGCGCATCGGCCGATGCGGCATCCGTCACGGTGCAGTTGCTCGACGCGGACGGCCACCAGGTCGCTCCGCCTGCATCCCGGTCGATCCGGCTTGCGGCTGGTGCCGAGCAGCAGGTGGCGCTCGACCTGCCGGTCCGCGCTCCACGGCGATGGTCCTCCGAAACGCCGTATCTCTACACGGCGCTCCTGTCGCTCAAGGACGCGGCCGGCCGCGTGATCGAGGTCGTCCCGTCGCGTGTGGGGTTCCGGACCGTCGAGATCCGCGGCGGGCGCCTCCTCGTGAACGGCCAGGCCATCCTCGTGAAGGGCGTGAACCGCCACGAGCACAGCCCGGACCTCGGCCACTACGTCGAGCGGGCGTGGATGGTGCGCGACATCGAGTTGATGAAGCAGCACAACATCAACGCCGTGCGCACCTCGCACTATCCCAACGACCCCGAGTGGTACGCCCTGTGCGACGCGTACGGCCTGTACGTGATGGACGAGGCGAACATCGAGAGCCACGCGTACGGCCTCGGCCCGGACAACCGCCTGGCCAACGATCTGGCATGGCAGCCGGCCCACCTCGATCGCATCGCGCGCATGGTCGAGCGCGACAAGAACCACCCGTCGATCATCTCGTGGTCGCTCGGCAATGAGGCCGGCGACGGCCCCAGTTTCGCGGCCGGCTACCAGTGGGCGAAACAGCGGGATCCTTCGCGCCCGATCCACTACCAGGGCAGCACGCGCCATGGCGGCTCCAACTCCGACATCAACTCGTTCTTCTATCCCACGCCGGCAGACGTGGTGGAACGGGCCAGGCAACGGCCGGAGATGCCGCTCCTCATCAGCGAATACGCGCACGCGATGGGGAACAGCAGCGGCGGGTTGAAGGAGTACTGGGACATCTTCTATTCGGGCACCAACGCCCAGGGCGCGTTCGTCTGGGACTGGGTCGATCAGGGCATTCGCCAGCCGATCCCGACATCCAAACGGGCCGACGGCGATCCGCGCTCCACCTTCTTCGCCTACGGCGGGTACTGGGAAGACCGCGCCGGCGTGCACAACGACAACACGTTTTGCCAGAACGGGCTCGTCGGAGCCGATCGCCAGCCGCATCCCGGCCTGCGCGCGATCAAGTACGTCTACCGCTACCTGCACGCCGCGCCGGTTGACCTGGCGGCGGGGACGATTTCCCTCAAGAGCTGGTTCGACGAGATCAACCCGAAGGACCTCGTCGAGGGCCGGTGGGACGTCGTCGCCAACGGCCGCGTAGTGGCGTCGGGCCCGATGCCGGAACTGGACCTGGCGCCGCGGCAGCAGAAGACCATCGCGCTCGGGCTGCCTGCGCTCACATCCGAACCGGGCGTCGAGTACTTCCTCAACGTGAGCTTCACGCTGAGGCGCGCGGTGCCCTGGGCGCCGAGAGGACACGAGATCGCGTGGGAGCAGTGGCCGTTGCCCCTGCCCGCAGCTTCGCCCGCCCAGCCGTCCACGTCGGATGTACCCCCGCCGTCCGCGCCTCTCTGGATGGTGGACAGCGGATCCGTCGTGCGCATCAGCGGCCGCGACTTCGCCCTCGTGTTCGACCGGTTGAACGGCGTCATGGCCTCCTACGCCTATCGCGGCGTGACGCTGCTCGATCGCGGTCCGCTACCTGATTTCTGGCGTGCGCCGACCGACAACGACCTCGGCGCGTGGAAGTCCCTTGGCACGGCCGCGCGCACCGATCCCACGCTCGACATCCTGGCCTGGCGAACGGCCGGTTCGGGATGGAAGGTGACCGATGTGCAGGTGAAACGCGTGGACGACACCGCCGCCACGATTGTCGTCCAGGCCACACTGCCGCGCGTCGGCGCGACCTACACGATGCAGTACGACATTCGCGGTACCGGCGAGGTCGTTGTCGGCGTGGACTATCGCCCGGGCACCGCGCCGGTCGCGATGATGCCGCGCTTCGGGCTCGGTCTCGTCGTGAGCCCCGGCCTGGAGAACCTCGCCTGGTACGGGAGGGGTCCGGCCGAGACCTATGTCGATCGCGCGTTCGAGCGGGTGAGTGTCTACCGGTCAACCGTGGACCGCGAGTGGGTAGAGTACGCGCGGCCGCAGGAGAACGGCAACAAGACCGACGTGCGCTGGGTGGAGTTGACCAACGCGCAGGGCATCGGGCTCCGGGCCGAGGGAATGCCGCTCTTGAGCGTCAGCGCCCGGCACGTGACCACGGAGGACATGGAGCGCGCCGCCTACTCGATCGATCTGACGAGGCGCCCGCAGACGTTTCTCAACCTCGACATGGCCGAGATGGGCGTGGGCGGCATCGACAGCTGGACGAAGCTCGCGTACCCGATGGAGGCGTACCGCATCGCCGGAAACGAGCCGCACGCCTATCGTGTCCGCCTGCTCCCGGTGGCGCGGGCCGCGTCCACGCCGGCCACGCCGCCCCGGGAGTGGATCGATCCCGCCACGGGTCACCGCATCATCCGGCTGTCGGAGGAGGGCGGCAGCGCGTCGCTGTATTTCCACCAGAACGCCTACACCGCATCGGGCGACAAGCTGCTGATCACGGTGCCGGACGGCCTGGCCACGATCGACCTGAAGACGCGCGCGGTCGAACGCGTGGTCACCGGCGCCGTGAGCCATGTCGTCGTCGGGCCGAAGACACGGCAGGTGTTCTACCTGAAGGACGGTGCGGTCTACGCGACCCACCTCGACACGAAGGCCACGCGGCTCATCGTCCGTGAGCCGCTCCTGCGATCCGGCTCCGGTCTCACCGTGAATGCCACCGAGACCGCGCTTGCCGGGAGTCTCGTCGAAGCAGGGGCTCCGCCGGCGCCCCGGGGCGGGGGCCTGGAGGCCCGCTGGGCCGCGAAGCTGCCGATGGCGCTCTACACGATCGATATCGCGTCAGGCACCGTCAAGACGTTCTATCGAAGCACGGACTGGCTCAACCACGTGCAGTTCTCGCCGACGGACCCCACGCTGCTGATGTTCTGTCACGAGGGCCCCTGGCACAAGCTGGACCGCATCTGGACGATTCGCACCGACGGCACGGGCCTGACGAACCAGCACGCGCGGCAGATGGACATGGAGATTGCGGGGCACGAGTTCTTCGGCGCCGATGGAAAGACGATCTGGTACGACCTGCAGACGCCGAAGAGCGAGGTGTTCTGGCTGGCAGGCGTGAACCTGGCGAACCTTCAGCGCACACGGTATGCGGTGGCTCGCGCGGACTGGTCGGTGCACTTCAACGTGTCGCCCGACGGCACCCGGTTCGCCGGCGATGGCGGCGGTCCGGCGAGCGTCGCCGCGCCGGGCAACGGCCAGTGGATCTACCTGTTCACGCCCGGGCCGGCCGGCCTTCTGGCGACGCCGCTGGTCGATCTCTCGGCCAACGACTACCGGCTCGAGCCCAACGTGACCTTCACGCCCGACGGCAAGTGGCTGGTGTTCCGGTCCAACATGCACGGGCCGTCGCACGTGTACGCGGTCGAGATCGCGAAGCCGCCGTCTTAGACATCTTCCCGGGCCGAGAGCGTGACGATTGAAGTCACGCGACCGCCCTGGAATCTGTCTTAGGCCCCTTCGGGGCTTCACTGCGATTCTGGGTCGTCGCAGGAGGAGCGGGCACGCCCCCGAACGAGCCGTGCGGAGCCCCCGGCGACCGCTGCCGGAAACGGACGAGCGCATGCGCCGGTTTCCCGGCGCCGCGCGTCGGCGGGGTCCCCAACGCGGCCGCACGACGAGAGCCGCGTTGCGGGAGCCGTCGCGCCAGCCGGCGAGCGCAGGTCGGAAACCGGCGCATCGCGAGGACGTTTCCCCGGGGGCGAAGCCGGCGCGAGAGGGGGCGTGGCTGCTCCTCGTCGCCGCCGAATCGCGGTTCCCCATCTCGGGAGGACCGTCTTCAAGTGTGGTGTCCTATGACCGACCACCGACTTCGTGCTTCGATCGTGCCTGCGCTGGCGGTCCTCGCGGTGCTCGTGCCATCGGCGGCGGGGCGCGCCCCGGGTGAGGCGCCGATCGATCGCCGTGCGCTCGTGTCGCGCCATCACCCGTCGCTGACCCGCCTGGACCCAGAGTCGCCGCTGTCGGTCGGCAACGGCGAGTTCGCCTTCACCGTCGACGTGACGGGGCTTCAGACCTTCGCCGAAGCCTACGAGCAGACCATTCCGCTGGGCACGCTCTCGCAGTGGGGCTGGCACACCGCTCCAAACCCGAGTGGCTGGAACATCGAGACCTTCTCCTACAAGCCGTTCGACAGTCACGGCCGGATGGTGGGCTACGCGGACATTCCCGGCGAGCGGACGCCGGAGATCAACTGGCTTCGCGCCAACCCGCACCGCCTCCACCTCGGGCGCATCGGGTTCCGATTGACACACGCCGACGGCTCGGCGGCCACGGCCGCAGACCTCACCGACATCCGCCAGACGCTCGACCTCTGGAACGGCGTCATCGTCAGTCACTTCCGCCTGGATGGCGAACCGGTGGACGTCGAGACGATCTGTCATCCCACGCTGGATGCGGTCGCGGTGCGCGTGCGGTCGCGGCTCGTCGGGTCGCGACGAGTGCGCATCGAACTCAGGTTCCCGTATGGAACGGGCCAGACAACGGCGGCGGACTGGAGCAAGCCGGAGGCCCACCGGACCGCGTTCACCCAGCCGGGTCCGAACCGGGCGCGCATGGTCCGCACGCTCGACGCGGACACCTACCATGTGACGGCACGGTGGTGGCCATCCGGCGTCATGACGGGTGACGGTCCGCACACCTACGTGCTGGCGCCTGCGCCCGATGCGGACCAGCTTGCGCTCGTCACCGCCTTCACGCCGAAGGTGATGGACGCCGGGTTGCCCACCTTCGACGAGGCCGAGGCCGCGAGCCGCGCGCAGTGGAACCGGTTCTGGTCCACGGGCGGAGCGATTGATCTGTCGGGTAGCACGGATCCCCGATGGCGGGAGCTCGAGCGCCGGATCGTCCTGTCGCAGTACCTGACGGCCATCCAGTGCGCCGGCCGGTTCCCGCCGCAGGAAACCGGGTTGACCTTCAACAGCTGGGAAGGGAAGTTCCACCTGGAGATGCACTGGTGGCACGCCGCGCAATTCGCGCTGTGGGACAGGCTGCCGCTGCTCGAGAAGAGCCTGGGATACTACCGCGAGATCCTCCCCAAGGCGCGCGGGACCGCGGCGCGCCAGGGGTACTCGGGCGCGCGCTGGCCGAAGATGACGAGCCCGACAGGCGACGAGTCGCCGTCCAACGTCGGACCGTTCCTCGTGTGGCAGCAGCCGCACCCCATCTTCTATGCCGAGCTGGTCTATCGCACGCGTCCGACGCGAGCGACGCTCGAGCAGTACCGGCAGATCGTGTTCGAGACCGCGGAGTTCATGGCGTCCTTCCCGGCCTGGGACGAGCCGGGCGCGCGTTTCGTTCTTGGCCCGCCGCTCCAGTGCGCGCAGGAGACGTATCCCAAGGACCGCACGGCCAACTGCACCTTCGAAGTGAGCTATTGGGCGTGGGGACTGCAGACGGCGCAGGCCTGGCGCGAGAGAGTCGGCCTCCCTCGCGAGGCCCGGTGGGACCGCGTACTGCAACATCTGGCCAAGCCCGCTGTGGCCGACGGCAAGTACCTGTTCGCCGAGAGCGCCCCGGATACGTACTCGAACCCCCGCTGGGCGACCGACCATCCGTCGGTCGTGGCGGCGCTGGGCATGCTGCCGGGCATCGGCATCGACGCCGCCACCATGGATCGCACCGTCGCGTGGATCTGGGCTCACTGGGACTGGCCATCGACGTGGGGCTGGGACTATCCGATGATGGCCATGACGGCAGCGCGACTCGGGAAGCCGGACATGGCCATTGACGCGCTGCTGATGGACACGCCGAAGAACGTGTACCGCGCCAACGGCCACAACCATCAGCGACCGGGCTTGACGATCTACCTGCCGGGAAACGGCGGTTTGCTCTACGCGGCGGCGATGATGGCTGCGGGATGGGACGGCGCGCCGGCTGGTTGGGCCCCGGGCTTCCCCAGAGACGGCCGATGGACGGTGAGGTGGGAGGGGCTCCGGAAGGCGCCGTAGTCCCACTGCGCACTCGTGTGGGCGGACCTTCAGGTCCGCCGTTTCCGCCGGGCCTTCAGGCCCGGCGTACCAAGAGGACGAGCATCGTGATTCGCAAAGCGTTTCGGATGAAGGTGAATGCCGGCGCCGAGGCGGAATACGAGCGGCGGCACAGGCCGATCTGGAAAGACCTGGAAGAGGTACTGCTCGATCACGGCGTCGGCACCTACTCGATCTTCCTCGACGAGGCCTCGCACGATCTGTTCGGGTACGTCGAAGTAGACAGCGACGAGCGCTGGGCACGCATCGCCGACACGGAGGTGTGCCAGCGGTGGTGGCGTCACATGCGCGACGTGATGCCGACCAACGAGGACTGCAGTCCGGTCTCGCGCGACCTGCGCGAGGTCTTCCACATCGAGGCCGCACCCGCTGCCTCAACCTCAACCTTGGGGTAGGCCGATTACAGCAATACGGACGCCTCTGTATCACGCTGGAGCCGGATCCAGCGCCCCCGCTATATCTATTCACGATAATAGCCAACAGTGTTATCCTTTGTATATGAATTTCGCCTCGCTCGCCAGGCTGGCGGGAGCGCTGCCATGCTTCAACTTGGCGCTGCTCGTGCAGGCCTTCGACGACCGGCGGAACCACACCCGCGTGCAACTGTCCCGCTGGATGACGCAGGGCAAGGTCCTTGGTCTGCGGCGCGGCATCTACACGCTGGCTGAGGAGTACCGGCGCGTGATGGTGACGCCGCCACTGTTGGCAAACCAGATGTACCGGCCGTCCTACCTCAGCGGCCTCTGGGCGCTCGGCTTCTACGACCTGATCCCCGAGCGCGTGGTCTGGTTGACCAGCGTCACTCCACGCGTTCCGCGCCGTTTCGAGAACGCATTCGGGGTGTTCGACTACCGGAACGTCAAGCAGGATGGCTTCTTCGGATACCGGACAACCGCGCACGGGAGCGCGGACATCCTGGTTGCAGAGCCTGAGAAAGCCCTTATCGACCACTGGCACCACACGGCAGGTGAGTGGACCACGCCGCGTCTCGAGGAGATGCGCTACCAACACATGGACGTGATCGCCGAGGCCAGGCTCAGGAGCTACGCCGAGCGGTTCCGAAGTCCGCGACTCGACCGCGCCGTGGCACGGTGGTTGGCTCTTGCCGCCGAAGAGCAGACGGAGACGGTGACGCTGTGAAGGAACAGGCACTGTCGCTGCTGCGTGGCATCTCGGATCCAGCCGTGGCCGTCAACCGGTTACGGGAGTACCTCCAGGCTCTCGTGCTGCGCTCGCTCCACGAACGCGAGGCGTTCCGGCCCCTCGCCTTCGTCGGTGGAACCGCCCTGCGCTTTCTGCACGGGCTGCCACGGTTCTCCGAGGACCTCGACTTCTCGCTCGCGTCCCCGGACGGCTACGCCGGGATGGCGTGGATGAGGGCGGTCAAGCGCGACCTCTCGCTGGCCGGCTTCGACGTGGAGGTGACCTGGAACGATCGCAAGGTCGTGCACATCGGTTGGGTGCGCATCGCCGGGCTCCTTCGCGACACGGGGCTCGCCTCCCGTCCGGAACAGAAGCTCGCTGTCAAGCTGGAGATCGACACGAAACCGCCGGCCGGCGCCCGCTGCGAGCGCCATGTCGTCACCCGGCACGTGACGGTCCTGCTGCAGCACTATGACCTGCCGTCGCTCCTGGCGGGCAAGCTTCACGCGGCCATCACCCGCCGCTACGCCAAGGGGCGCGACTGGTACGACCTCCTCTGGTACCTGTCCCAGCGCCCACCTGTCGCGCCGAACCTGGCGCTGCTCCAGAACGCCCTGGATCAAACGAGGGGAGCCGGCCGCTGCGACGCCAGTCACTGGGGACGCCTGCTGCGGGAGCGACTCGCGTCGCTCGACATGACCGCCATGAGCATCGACGTTCGCCCATTCCTGGAACGACCACAGGACGCCGCGCTTCTGACCCGGGACAACCTGCTGGGTCTCCTGCCTGGGGACTTGGGCGGCGTATGGTGGCCGCCGCAATGAGGGGTAGGCCCGCGTCCGGCGCGGGCGCGGCGGGACGGTGAAGGGCATCGGGTTGCCACCCGATCGGGGAGTTCATCCATGACGACACAGGTTCGCGTGCTCGCTCTGTGTCGTTGTCGGCGCCGTCGTCATGACCGCGAGCGACACGGCGGTCGTCGCCCAGCGCGCAATCGGCAATGGCTACCGCCGGTGCCTCAACGGCAGCGGCATGCCCACCGCGGTGCCATATTGGCGGCACTGCCTGGCCGGACGCTCATCATCGCGAGCGGCGAGATGAAGCCGCGGGCGCCGTCCGACGTCGCGAGCGCGGAAGCCGGTGTCAACTGGAAGGACATCTCCGTCATCAAGATCAGGTCCATCGTGGTTCCGCTATTCAAGACTGACTCGCTGAACCCGTAAAGCAGGCGCAAGTGGATCCATGATCCTCTTCTGGGTTGCCGGCCAGGTCGGTCTCGCTGCCGTAGCGGTACTCGCCGTCGGATCTTCGTCGATCCGTCGCACGGTCGCTGCGTTGTTCCTGGCAGCCGGCGCGGTGCTCCCCTGGCTGGCTCCGTCCTTCCCTCCCCTGCGCGTAGGGCTCGGGTTCCTCGCTCTCGTCGCCTTCCTCAAGACCACCCGGATCTGCTCCTGTTCGGAGGACTGGCCGATCCGCACCCGCGTAGGCCACATGGTCTCCATTTTCCATGTCAGGAACACCCGGCCCGTGCCCCCCTCGGTACCCATGGTGCCGGTCCTCTACCTGGCGTTGCACGCCGCTCTGGCCTGCCTGGCGGTCGCCGTCCTCGTTGCGCTCCGCCACGGCCAGGTTCCAGCCCGTTCCGCGATCCGCTTGGCCAGCGGCGTCGGTCTGCTCTACGGGACGATTGCCTGCCTGTGGGACCTCTCCCTCCTCGGCTACGCCCTCTCCGGCATCGCGGTACCCCATGACCAGTTCGCGCCCCTGCATTCGATAAGCCTTCGAGAGTTCTGGGGCCGGCGTTGGAACACGTTTCTCGGCGACTGGCTTCGCCACTTCCTGTTTCTGCCCCTCGCGCGCCGCGACCATCCGGCCCTCGGGATCCTCTGCGCGTTCGCCACGAGTGCTGCGATGCATGGGTGGCTTGCCTTGATCCCGCTGGGCTGGAGGGCGGCCCTCATGATGGCGTCGTTCTTCCTGGTGCAGGGTGTCTTTGTCCTGGTCGAAACGCGTCTGCTGGACCTTCCTTCATGGCGTGCGCCCGCCGCGAGAGCGTGGACCCTCGGGCTCTTGCTCGCGCCCTCCCCGCTGGGCATCGACCCCTTTCTCCGTGCCTTCGGCCTATGACCGCGCGGCCCCGATGCGAACCTGCCGCCTGACAATCCATTGCGACGAAAGGGAGAACAATTGGCTCGCGAGGCACCCGTGAATCCGGGTCCTTCCGGGTTCTTCGTGAGTGAGACTGGCCGGGTACCGCCGGCCCGCGGGAAGGCCCTGATGGGGGACCGCCGCGGCGACCGCCCACTGGTCCTCCGCGCCCGCGCGCGGCGCCGGGAAAGGCACCCCAGCGCGGTTGCCGCGCTGGGGGCCCCGCCACCTCCTCGCGCCTTCGGACTGGCGAGCGCCTCGTTGCTCGTCGTTTTCCGGATCGACCATCGGCTGGCGCGAGGGCGCGTCGCCCCAGCGGGCAGTCGCCGAGTCGGCCGTCGCGCGGGCCCCGGGCGCTCATCCGCGTCACGAACGGCGACGACCCCGCGCGCGGCGACGGGCGCCGACCTGCGGCTCCCCGCCGCCGGGAGCGTCCGGATCACGGCGGGT
>Ga0315273_10007711_pt1 | contig 13510 bp, 12 predicted proteins | sample YL17G02_0_MG_FD_205753 | JGI IMG/M metagenome (GOLD analysis project Ga0315273, IMG submission 205753) | Sediment microbial communities from Yellowstone Lake, YNP, Wyoming, USA - YL17G02_0 | ecosystem: Environmental > Aquatic > Freshwater > Lake > Sediment | place: USA: Wyoming | collected... | reverse complement strand
GAGGTGACCCCAAAGAGCATAAGTAATACTTTTGATACTGATTTTACAGGAAATGCCTTGATTGGCTTAGTTCTGCAGGTTTGCCTCTTTGAACTGCATTATTCGGGTTAAGAAGATACGGTTCTGACAAGTTACTCTCCCAGACGGCTGACAGCCTGTGAGTTTAAGCATTGAACTCTTCACTCATACCTCATACCTTTTTATGGTATAATTTTCAAATGTTTCCGATTCACAGACCACGACGGCTAAGAAAAAACGAGATCATCAGAAAGATGGTGCGGGAGACATCGCTGTCTCCTGATGATTTTATCTATCCCCTTTTTGTCACTTTCGGCAAAAACGTGAGAAAAGAGATTTCTTCTATGCCAGGATGCTTTCAGGAATCTGTTGACAAGATTGTCAAACACGCAAAGGAAGTTCATGCTCTCAACATTCCTTCTGTATTACTTTTTGGGATACCAAAACATAAAGACAAAGTAGGTTCAGGCGCCTATGATGAGCATGGAGTTGTCCAGGAGGCAATAAAGGCCATAAAAGATGCTGTGCCGGAACTGTATGTGATTACAGATGTCTGTCTCTGTGAGTACACAAGCCATGGACACTGTGGGGTGATAAAGGACGGAGAAGTCCAGAACGACCCAACCCTTGAGTTGTTATCAAAAGAAGCTTTGTCCCATGCCAAGGCAGGCGCTGATATGGTTGCTCCCTCAGACATGATGGATGGACGGGTCAGCGCAATCAGGGAAGTACTCGATGAAGAGGGATTTCAGGAGATGCCTATTATGTCTTATGCTGCAAAATATGCATCTGCCTTCTATGGTCCTTTCAGAGAAGCAGCAGAATCAACCCCTCAGTTCGGAGACAGGCGCTCGTATCAGATGGATCCCGCTAACAGAAGGGAGGCCATAAGAGAAATTGCCCTCGATATAGAAGAGGGGGCGGATATCATCATGGTAAAACCTGCACTCGCATATCTTGATATTGTCTCAGATGTGAGGGATACCTTTGATGTACCTGTTGCTGCCTACAATGTGAGCGGAGAGTACTCCCTTGTCAAAGCAGCAGCGAAACTTGGATGGATTGACGAAAAGCGTGCCATGATGGAGATACTTACATCAATCAAACGCGCCGGAGCTGATTTAATCCTTACCTATTTTGCAAAAGAAGCAGCAAAGATTTTAAATAAATAGGTACTCTGCAAGTTTGTTATTCAACATCAGAATAATCTTTCTTGATTGCTCCTTATAGCTTTTGCGGATGGTCCTGCAGTGACTTTCCTTAGATTTACGATTGAGAAAATATCCAGGTCAGTTTTTTCTTTGGTGTAGGCTGCACGTAAGGCATCAAAAAAGATAACCTTCCAGTTTTCATTTTCGAAATGTTCCCTGAAAAGAGGAGAGGTCATTTTATTGTTGAACTGCGTTTCCCTTTCCTCCGGTAATATCATGAACTTGTCAACTGCGTTGTCCACATTTGAGCCTCTCATCAATGCGCTCATCATGCTTGTCGTGGATTCAACTTCAAAGATAGCCATTATCTGCCTATTTCTTATCCAGAGAAGATCTATATTTTCTAATACTTCTTGATTTTCGGCATTGTCAACCTTCAGGTGCTTTAATGTCATATAATCGGACAATCTTTTCCCCTGAGAAATGAGGCTATTATCCTTTTGTTGCTGTTCTCTTTTGCCAACCCATATGTCATATCCTTGCTTCTTGCCTATCAAAACTAAAGTGGCTATCATTTCACTGTGTTGATTTATCCGATGCTGTATTTCAGGCTTAAGCATCCAATATCCACCTGAGACCTGGCGTGCAATTTTCCTTCTTTCGTGTTTAAGTTGATATGGAATACAACATTATTGTATTGCATTGTTTTAAAAGGATAAAATTCATATCCTTTCTTCAAAACTGTATCCATCAAGGCATTAGGATGTTTTTTAGATCAATTTTAACCAGTTTTAAACGATTTGTAGCTGTTACCATCTCTCAAATCATTATTCAGTGCGATTTTGCAAAAATAAGTTCTCTAACCTCCCTGAATATACGTATTAATTTCACCCTTAATAGTTTCTTTTCAACTTTTTTACGAAAGAACCTAAATTTTTAAAGCATCAAGTATGCTCGTGCTGTCAGATGTGAGAGAATTGGGAAACTCAGTACTGACTGCATCCCATACTTCAGTGAAAGTAACCTTGCCTTTTTCATGGAGTTTTCGATAAACAGTCTGCTCAACTCTTTCAGTTAGGGGTATTTCGCTTAGACGCGGGACGATGGAAGTATCTTTAAACCACCATAACTTGCCCTCTGCGCCACCAATCCTTGTTGGTAAAAGCACGAATTCTTTTCCGAGGTGATTTTTCAAAACTTTATTAATATCAAGGCCCGTATGAAGGCTTGAAAAATAACCATGTTTTGCGAGAACAGGGTCTATGTAGTTAATGATGATTGTGTAGGGTGTTGGTTCAGCTCTCTCTGCGAGCAATGCTATAGTAGATTCTACGACGATCTTTTCAAATCGTAATTCATCAATCTCTTCTGGTCTTGAGACGGCAGATTTTTTGGGAGGCTTCCTGAACCTCAGGTAAAAATCGCCCTGTGCTGAACCAAATGGCTGGAGCATAGCCTTCGCAGAGACCTGTCCCAGTGGCTGATGATGTATCTTTTGGAATTCAAAGCCTGAAAAGATACCGGCCCTTATCGTTGAGTTGCGGACCTTAAATGTAGGATTATGGAATGTTAATGTTAGATAATGTTCTGGTTTTAGGACTTTAAACATCTTTTGGAAGCTTGCGGAAAGAAGTGAATGGTAGACCGCAAAGTCTTTATGCTGCCGTTCGTTTCTGATAATTTCATTTGACACGATATTTTCGAGATAATCATTGTTCATCTTTAACCATGAAACCCACATATAAGACAGCTCCCCATACTGGATTGAGGCATCATAAGGCGGGTCTGTGAAGATATAGTCAATTGAATCCTCAGGCATCCCTTGCATCAGATCAAGGCATGAACCCCTGTGTATATAAATATCTGCTTTACCGGAAGTGACTTGTCTAAAAGAAGATGCGATTTTAATGTCTTTGAAAAACTTGTTTGATTCAGCCTTTGCCTTTAGAAGCCCCTGATGTCCATTAATTGCGCTGTCAAATTTATTCCAGACATTTTGCTCCATATGACTTGGAGCGTACCAATAACTGTGTTGACTCCATGTAGAACTGAACGGTGTCTGATGACTTCCAGGTGTAGGACTAATAGCTGGTAGCATTTTGGTACATAAATGCACCATCGAGGAAAAAGCTACTTTAAGGAAGTCTTTTAAATCTTTTTTAGGCTCCTCTTCTATAGCCTTCATGAGCCAAGCAAGGGCTTGAAGATTGCGTTTCGTGAAAAGCTCATCAACTGAATCATATTTCTCCTTTTTCAAAAAAGGACGTCCATCCGGGTAGTAAAGCTTATTTGTTGGGTACCATTCCTTAATTTTCTTTATTTCAATTCCGCTAAGTATATTCTTGTCATACTTAGTTAATTTGCAATCTTTTTCCTGTCTGTCTTTACAATGAGGGCATGATTGATAACGAATTTCAACGCACTTATCGTTTTTCCAGATTGAACAATTAAAGACAATTTCTTTCTTACAATTCCGGCATTCTGTGAGATAGAGGCTCTCGATCTTGTTTTTAACTTTTTGTTCAACTCTCTCGAATGCATCATGTAACTCAATTTCTTTTACTGGCTTTATAGTCAAACGCGTCATTTCTGCTGCAATCGGATTTAAGTCAGACACGATGGCCCTTCTTTTATTCTTAAGCGCCTCGGTCGCTGTGATACCGCTACCCACAAATGGATCAAGAACAATACCGCCTTCAGGGCAGTATGTTTTTGTAAATTCTCCTACGACATTCCATGTTTTTCTTGCCCAAAATTTATGCCATACGTACATTGGTGTGTGGGCAAGCGGTGGGATTTGACGGTTAAGATGATTTAGATCAGGTTCTTCAAGTTTGGATATTGCGACTTCCCTATCGTCTTTCTTTAATCTATTCCTTTTCAAGAGCCTTTACCACTCTCCTTGCGATTTCAAATGCAGCAGCTATCCTTACAACCTTTACATCTTTTAAACCCTTAATCTTTGCAAGTTCAGTAAGTTTTTTCCCCATAAGGCCGGCTATCGAGTAATATTTGTCCATCAATTCTTTTGCGATATCCTGTGCTGTCCTGTTTTTATAACCTGTGCCGATCAGAATGGCAAGAAGTTCTTCGTCAGTTAATGTCGACGGGCCAAGCTCTATTAATTTTCCGCCAGGATGAGCCCATGTTTTCATAAGACACCTCCAAGGATCTACCTAAATCATGGCCTAATTGTAAATCTATTAATAGTATATGGTCAATAAGAAGAGTGGGACTGGTGTTGGCTTGGAGCGTGGGGTTGCTAAGCAAAATAAATAGTTCTCATAAACTCATAACGAGATTATGTAATTCCGGGTAGTTGTCTCTCGAAAAAGATGCGTTTTCCTTCAAGAGCCGTAGACCTTCTGGCACATATTTCAGGAAATATTTTTTGCCCTTAATTTTGCTCAGGAAGCCATAGGCGCCAAGGGCCTGCATGTGTCGCTGGAGACGGCAGGGAAGCAGGGTTTTTTTAAAGTCTCTTTTATTGAAAAATCCCCCCTTGCGCCCCTTTGCTAAAGGGGGGTTGGAGGGATTCCTTTCATCGTCTTTATTGTTCTTATAGAATTCAATCATTTTGCCAATATAATACTCCAATAGTCGGTCTCTCAAATCATCCTTAAGACGATAATAAGGGTCCCAGAGCAGAGATACAACATCATATGCAGGAGGCCCTATTCTTGCTCCCTGGTAATCAACAACTCGTGGTATCCCGCCTTTGGTAATCATGATGTTCTGTGATTGAAAATCCCTGTGAACTACAGCCTTGGGAAAAGAGTCTACCTTTGAGGCTAACCTGTGAAACTCATCATGAAGGACTGATGGATTTTTTACCCTGATATCCATAATGCCTTCTACAAATCTCTCGATAAAGTAAGATGTCTCCCAGCGAAGATGTTCATAATCAAAAATCCTGTTTTGAAGCAGAGGGCATTCTGTTATATGTTCTGTCACTACTGTATGCATCAAAATCAATATATCAATAATCCTTTTATACACTGCTTCGATCTCTTCTTTTTCACGCGGGCATTTCAGGTAGCTATATAAAGACAGGTCTCCTAAATCTTCAAACGTTGCGCTCATTTTTTCTGTTTCTACATGGATCAGTTTTGGCACAGGGATAGAGTATCTCTGAAAAAACCGTGTGTATTCTACGTGTCTCTGAAAATCGGGATCACTCGTAGAGCATTGCATCAGTACGTCCGTATTACTATTTTTTTTCACCCTGTAGTACTTTCTGTCAGAACCACCGGTGCCGATAAGCAGGGCATCTGTTTCGTCATATGAACCAAACATCTCAGACTCAGTTAGGTCAATTTTGAATCCGGAGCCAAGTATGCAATTTTCAATTAAAAATCTCCCCATCCCCCCTTTGCCAAAGGGGGGTGAAGGGCAATTTAGGAGAATGCAGTTTCTAAGGAAAGTGCCCTTATCAAGTTTACAACCCTCTTCGACTATCACGTATCCATCCATGTCAACTTGTTTGCATGTCTTTATAGACGGATGGACATAGATATACTCACCATTCTTTCTAAGTTCATTGATGACCGTCGAAGCATAAGAGGCAGGGGTTCCGATATCACTCCAATAACAACCACTCACGTCGAAAGTTCCAACCTTATATCCTGACTCGATGGCTTTCAGCCATGCATCAACAACGCTTGAAAATCCTGAAGGCAGGAATCTGAGGAAATCCGGCGAATAGACTGCGATACCTGTGAAAGCCAGATATCTGAATGTTGCAGTTTCCCCTCTCCCTTGCCCCGTCCTCTTTGAGTCGTTGGCTCCGAGCCATAGGCTACCAGGGTAAGGGGGAGTTTCTTTGGCTATTCTCCTTATATTAGAAAAAGGGTCTTCTTCAGTTTTTATCTCAGTTGATAATGAAGTCCCTAACAAGTCCCTCTCCCTTGAGGGGGGAGGGGTAGGGTGGGGGTGAGTCTTTCCAATGTCAATAAGGAATCCTTCCTTATCTGATATAAGGTTATTGAATTGAGGATAATTATGTACCGCCAACGTTACAAGATTATCAGAAGAAAAATGAAATTCAAGTAACTTTCCTAAATCAATGTCTGAAACGATATCAGAATTATGTACAAGAAAGGTACCTGTATTTAAAAAAGTCTCTGCGTTTTTCAGGGCTCCGCCAGTGCCCATGACAGGGTCTTCAGGAAAGAGTTCAACCTTTTCATTGAAAGCGGACTGACTGATCCAGTTTCCGATAGTGTCCTTTTTATGATGAAGGTTTATCCCGATTTTATAGGCTAACAAAGTGGATACCTTTTCAAGAACAGACTGCAGGATTGGTTTCCCCAGGATAGGCAAAAGAGGTTTCGGAATGTGATCCGTAATCGGCCGCAGTCTTTCACCGAGACCGGCAGCTAAAATGAATATGGAGGGTTTCATTTAATTCGTGTCTAATAGGCAGGACATGGCATCTTCGCTCATTCTCGGTCGAATCGACCTCCGAGGTTTTTGCCTCTTTATATTAATAAATTCTAAATGGACTATCGGCAAAAAAATCCGCTCAGATACCATGCCCTACCTATATATTATGTATTGCGATAAATCAAATATTTTTTTCTATACCCTTTATTAAATTGATCAGATTCCTCCTGCCACCATCTTTCCATCCCGTCAAGAGTTTCTCCCTTTTCTATGTCCTGCCTGAGCCTTTCAGTTCCAGCCAAAATATCAATGGGCATCTTTTCTGTCTCGTACTCATAGGGAGGCTGTTTCCATATAAAATATTCAGGATAGAGATCGTGTACTGCCTTTAAAATAGTAACGCCTGTTTTAAAAGGTTTGAATCGCTTTCTGTGTGTTACGTGTAACTGTGCTCCTCCACATATATTTCCTGCATGTTTTTGAAATGTTGGCTGGAAATAAAGAGGTCTGAACATAACTCCGGGAAGCTTGGACTTCTCCAATTGTTTTACCAATAAATCGGGTTCTATGAATGGTGCCCCGAATATTTCAAACGGCCTTGTAGTCCCTCTTCCTTCACTGATATTTGTTCCCTCAAGAAGACACATTCCAGGGTATACGGTAGCAGTATCAAGTGTAGGCATGTTCGGTGATGGCATTACCCAGGAAAGAAGGGTGTTGTCGAACCAGGATGTCCTCTTCCATCCCTGCATGGGAATAACATGAAAATCAAGGGAAGGATAGAAGGTGTTCCATAAGTAATTACCTATCTCTCCGACAGTCATGCCGTGCCTGATTGGAAGAGGACGCTGTCCTACAAAAGATGTATAAGCTTTTTGTAAAACTGGCCCCTCTATGATATGTCCTCCGATGGGATTTGGTCTGTCGAGTATCACTATTGACTTATTCATTTCCATACATGCCTGCATACAGTTTTCCATTGTCCATATGAATGTATAATAGCGAGCGCCTACATCCTGAATGTCTATGACCAGCACATCGATATGCTCCAGCATTGATGGTTCAGGTTTTCTGGTTTGACCATAGAGGCTAAATACCGGTAGTCCCGTTTGGCGGTCATGAAACCCTTCCCATTCGATCATGTTGTCCTGCGTTTCCCCGTAGATTCCGTGCTGAGGACCGAAGATGGCCTTTAATACAAGCTTTTTTGATTTCAAAAACACATTCACTGCATGGTCAAGTCCTTTGTTAACCGAAGCTGGGTGTACCAAAAGCCCAACACGCGCACCCCTTAACCTTTTTGGCCAGGCTTTTTCTAAAATATCCAGTCCAATATGAACTATCGATTTAGACATTTCAAGCAATAACTTACTAATAAGTCCATTAGTAAAACCACATTTAATCAGCTATTGTGTCATTCTGGCTTGTCCAGAATCCTTCTTAGCTTACAGAAGGATTCTCGCCCCGGCGAGTCGCTGAGGTGACCCGACAAGCGGGAATGACAATCATGAGACATTACTTATGAACTCATTAGTGCCTTAAGTTTAAAAGATATCGTACCATACCTTGATTGCTGTAACAGAGATGATAAATGCAAGTAACCACCTTAAGAATTGTGTTTTGGTTTTCCTGCTTGCCATGCCACCTAATTGTGCTGCAGGAATAGCTCCAAGGAGGAGCGCTGAGGCCATGATGAAAGGGACCTGTCCGGTAGCGATCTTTCCAATCAAGCCGGCAGTAGCGGAAAAAAGGCCGATTGCAAGTGTGCTCCCGAGGGCAACCCTGAGGGGGATTTTCAAGACATACAGAAGGATCGGGATTATGATGAAAGCACCACCCTGCCCAACCATTCCGAGAAGAAAACCGACAAGAATTCCGGTTGTGATTGCAGTCGGTTTGTGGAAATAAACATGGTCTTCTGTAAGATCGTCTCTTTGATAACTCCGCGGAATGAGCATCAGCACTGAGGCTATAAAAGCAAGCAAGCCAAAGATGAACAGCAGGGATTTATCTGATGATCCCTTTGAAAATAATGCTCCTAAAAGAGAAGAAAAAAATAATGAAAGACCAAAGGTAATAGCAAGGGTTTTATTGACAAATCTTTCTTTTGAGTAAAAGAGCATAGCAGAGAGAGAGGCAAAAAACCCTTGTATCATGGTAAGGCCGGTGATGTGTTTTACCGTTATCGCATCAAATCCGAGCATCGGAGGGAGATAGAGCAAAAGCGGGAACATGATGATACCTCCGCCAATACCTAATAAACCTGAAAAGAAACCTCCAAGGGAACCCGCAAAAAAGAGAAATACATAGAAGACCATTGACATGGTCAATCTACGAATATACGCTTGTTATCTTCTATTTCTCCTGAAAAAACATCACCAATATAAGCAGCTAAAATATGTTCATCCTGTAATGCCGTGACTAGTCTCTCTTTTTTATCTCCGGGGACAAAGACAAGAAGACCACCTGATGTCTGTGCATCATTCAATAAATATTTTTCACTGTCTGTTATGCCTTCCCGCCATTTTACGTAAGGATCAAAACTCTTGTAGTTGGCGATCGAACCACCTGGCACTTTTTTCTCTTCAATCAGTCTCGGCACATCTGCAAAAAATGGTACGTTGTTTGAATAGACCCGTGCGCTGCATTTACTCGCTGAAAGCACTTCATAGAGATGTCCTATAAGCCCAAAGCCTGTTATGTCCGTTGCTGTGCTTACACTGATCTCAAGCATAATTTCACTTGATCTTTTGTTCAAAGTTGCCATCGATTGTGTAAATTCTTCAATGGTAACTTTGTCACACATCCCGGCTCTTATTCCTGAAGCAACAATACCAGTGCCGATCTTTTTTGTGAGTATTAGTGCATCTCCTGGTTTTGCCTTTGTGTTGTCGAGTATCTTTTCCGGATGAATGAGACCAAGGACGGCAAAGCCAAATTTCGGCTCTTTGTCCCTTATGGTATGTCCTCCAATAATTGACACCCCAGCCTCTGTCATCTTATCAACGCCCCCTTGCATGATTTTCTTCAAAGAGGGGAAAAAATCTTCCTGATTTGGAAACATGGCAATATTGAGAGCCACTACGGGTTTTCCTCCCATAGCATAGACATCAGATAAGGCATTAGCTGCAGCAATTGCACCAAACCAGTATGGGTCATCTGAAATTGGTGTGAAGAAGTCCGCAGTTAATACAATGGCTATCTCATCTGTAATACGATATACACCTGCATCATCAGCATTGGATGCATCAACTAAGACATTTTTATCGGTGATTTTTGGTAGCTGCCCCAGCACCTGGAGCAGGTCCGAAGGACTGAACTTTGATGCTCAACCGGCACAAATAGAAAGACTTGTCAATTTGATGTCCATTGTTACCTCCCCAATATATTCATTGATTAAAAACAGATTATCTTATCACTTGTGGCAACCATTTCATATAAATCTTTCTGGTTGCCTCTATGACAAACCATTTTCATGTAAACCTCCTGTGCGTTAGTGAAAACATTTTTGGTAATTTTTAGTCTTCATAACCCAACATGTTCTCAATAGAGGAAAGATAAAAGAGCGTTTTTGAATAGTTACATCCCGGTTTTTTGCTTCTTTTATAAAAGTCCCTTAAGTCCTCAATCCTGTCTACGTCCCTCAATTTCGGCAGAACATGGACTTTATAACCCTTCTTTGTAAACACCACCATTGTATCCTTAAATACCCGTTCCGTACTCCACTGAATGCCTTTGAATGTATCAGACAGAAACGTCTTTTTTTTGAAACCTATAAGATAATAACCTCCATCATAGCAAGGTCCTATGACGGCATCGCTCCTTTTCAATGCCTTAAGGGCTTTATCTATCAGCGAGGAAGTGAGATCGGGAATGTCGGTTCCGATAACTAACACCTCATTGAACCCTTGCAAGAAGACTTCTTTGAATGCGTTTTCCATCCTCTCACCTAAATCTCTCCCCTTCTGAGTTATATAAGAATGTTCTTGTCCAAGCCATGGAATTATTTTTTTGTCTGAACCGGGAGGATAAAAGGCTATCTTAAACGTATATCTCTTTTTTCCAAGAATTCCTATTAAATCGGAAACGAAACATTCATAAAGATTCCGGGTAGTTTCAGCGCCAAGTTCTGCTGAAAGGCGTGTTTTTACTTTTCCCTTTTCAGGGTATTTTACAAAAAGAATTATACAGTTGCTTAAAGCCATCTTCGAAGACTAAAAAAATTACTTATCGCCAACAGTAGTCTTTTCCTTTCTTTTCCTGTAAAAGGCCACCAGCTTTTTCACTGCTATGGGAAAGATACCGAGGAGTGCAAAGGAAATGATCAAACGTGGAGAAAAAATCCCCTTGATGGATTCGATCTTTGCCAATTCCTTCCCGGCATTAACATAAACCATTGTTCCAGGAAGCATTCCTATCTGCGATACCCAGTAAAACCTTGAGAGGGGCATCTTCGTGAGTCCCATAACAAGGTTAATCATCCAGAAGGGGAATATTGGTATTAGCCGCAGTGTAAAAAGATAAAATGCACCTTCTTTTTCAATCCCTTCATTGACCTTTGCAATCTTGTCGCTGAATTTGCTCTGGACCCAATCCCTCAGCAGAAACCTCGACACAAAACAGGCGAGGGTTGCACCTATAGTGCTTGCAAAAGAGACTACGAGTGTTGCTACCCAGAAACCGAATAGCGCTCCTCCAACAATGCCTAATGGAGAAGCTCCGGGCAATGAAAGAGACGTTGTCAGAACGTAAATAATAAAATATCCTGCAATCACCAGTGCCTGGTGTTTTTCATAGAGGTCATTGAACTTGTCCAGAGATTCCTTTAAATATGAAAGAGTGAGATACTGGCCAAGATTAAATACCTTAAATGCCACAATCAAGCTAATAACGATTATTAATATGACTATTTTCTTTTTACGGTTTATATCCATTTGAAACTCTTAATGCCTCCTGCATCCTGATCAAGAATTCTTCTGCTGGCATAAAATCCAATATCCTCAATTCTTCTATCTCGTTTCCTCTCGAATCAAGGAAAATTACAGTAGGTACCCCTTTGACATGATACTTATCCAGTAATTGTGCTGGATCGGTATCACCTTTTTTTGTTAAGTCTACTTTGATCATGAGAAACTTTTCAGACTCTTTTACTACTTTTGCGTTATGGAATGTTTTTCTCTCCAGGTTCCGGCAAGGCGTGCACCAGTCAGCATAAAAATCAATAATGGTCGGTTTCTTAGATGTCTCTGCCTCTTTTAAATTTAGTTGTGAATATGATTTCCAGGAAACCCCGGGTCCTTGAAGAAGCAATGACAGGACAAGAACCAGGGAAAGGGAAATGGCTAAAATACCGGTAATCCTTTTTATGAAAACGAAGGTACGAAGAGTCTGCCCGATTTTGTTAAGGAATCCCAGATGAACTCCAGAGGCAAAAATAACTATTGCAAGTATATAAGTCCCCAGATCTTGCGGAAAGACGGGTTTTATGAAATATGCTGCCATGACCAGCATAGTCCATCCAAAAAATTTCCTGATCCACAACAGCCACTCTCCAGACCGGGGCAGCTTACTCAGATTCCCAGCGAATATGGAGAGAATAAACAAAGGCAAACCAAGGCCGAGACTGAGAATAAAGAATGTGAGAAAACCAAATAAAGGATCACCCTTTTGTGCAACCATCGTCAAAAGCCCTATGATAAATGGTCCGATACAGGGAGCAGCCACTATACCGAGTGTCAACCCCATGAATAAAGAACGAGCGTAGCCTGTATGAGATTTTGATATGAAAGAACTCAAAAAAAACGGCAGTCGGAGTTCCCAGAATCCGAAGAAATTGAGAGCCATGAGAAGGAATACTGCTGAAACAAAAATCAGGACTGCAGGATGCTGGAGAATTGAACCCATTAGTTTTCCTGTTAGTGCGGCGGTTACACCAAGAGTTGAGTTCATGAAAGAGATACCGAGGATATATAAAACCCCATGAATGAGGAGATAACCCTGACGCTCGTCACCACTCCTTCCGCCAAAATAAGAAGCAGTAATAGGGATTAAAGGATAGACGCAGGGAGTGAGATTCAAGGCAATGCCTCCTAAAAAGACACCAATCAATGTCAAGAATAGTCTGCTTCCAAAAGTGAAACGCCCGGTACCTTTTTGTTGTGCAGACAACACGGTGGAGATGTCTCCTTCTGTGAAAGGCAATTCCATCTTTCTCCATTCCGGTATTCCTTCGGCAAACCGATATACATTTTTATATCCAAGTCTTACAGCCAAACTGGCTGCATCGTGGCTTCGTACTCAAGCCAGGCCGTCTCAGTAAAAGATCACCCGCCTGTTCTTGTCCGGGCCAAGGATATTCCTCAGGTCCTTTCGGTTCTTAGGATAGTATGGATACCACCAGTAAGGCTTCACCGGCAGGTTTACTGCCCCTTGTATATGCTGGCTTTCATACTCCCACTCTTGCCTTGTGTCAACGAGGAAAAGCGCTTCTGGATTGTTCAGATATTCCCTTTTTATTTCCTCAGGGGTTATGAGGATATAACCGCCTTTTTTTGCCTCTTTTGTGACGGTTTCATGAGTGCGAGTCCCATATCGATCCTTGTAGTAGTCATAGACAGCACAACCTGATAGGAGCAAAAGCAATAACTGTATCACGATTATTTTTTTCATGCTTGTTATTGAGAAAAAATGAGCTTTCAACATATTTACCTCTATTATGGTTGCGGCCAATCCGTATATAAGAGGGTATTTAGAAGCAGATCAGTTTATCACCTTTGACAACCATTTCATATAAGTCCTTCTGGCTGCCTTTATGGCAGACCTCATCCTCTTGTAATCCCCTGAAACCAAGGCATTTACCACACGCCAGCAGTTTACCCTCTGCAAGTACGAAGGCCTTCGCCTGTTCCTTGATGTTAAATTGTTTTGAGTCAGCTCTTTCGTAAGCAACCGCTTTT
>Ga0315273_10007710_pt1 | contig 13510 bp, 12 predicted proteins | sample YL17G02_0_MG_FD_205753 | JGI IMG/M metagenome (GOLD analysis project Ga0315273, IMG submission 205753) | Sediment microbial communities from Yellowstone Lake, YNP, Wyoming, USA - YL17G02_0 | ecosystem: Environmental > Aquatic > Freshwater > Lake > Sediment | place: USA: Wyoming | collected... | reverse complement strand
CAATTTCCACAGGACCTCTTACTATAAGATCCATAACATTGTGTATTCCTGCATCAGATAATTTCCTAGTAGTTACAGGACCTACGCCCTCCAAACTATCTAATCTCAAATCTTCTACCATACCGTAGAGTACGGTACAGGTACTTTATAAGAGTATTGTTTAGAGTCACGATCAAGATATGTAATAAAATTATTTGATGTCATGTTAAATTTTGACATGCTTTGATAATCGATCATAAAATTAAATCAAGATTGCAATCTAACGTCTCTTTCTTCTTTGACCTGGCTTGTTTTGTCCAGGAAATCTGCCCAAAGAAAATCGTTTCTTAAAGTTACTCTTGTTTCTAAGACTAGAATTAGTTCCAACAATTTTTCTTCCTTCAACTTTAGGAGTCTGTCCTCTTACCTTACCTGCTTTAGTAAGTGAACCGTGAGTTGCCATAATTTATTGAGGCGAATTAGTAAATTTATGTATTTGTATGATTACCAGTATCTTGTCTTTACGATTTCAATAACTCTTTCATGCTCTTTGCTTTTGTGTCGTGCATATCTTTCCATTGCACCCAGTGGAATACCACCCAAAGATCTTGCAATTGCATTAAAGAAATATCTCTGCGGGCCTTTAGCGCCAGTTTTGGTCATGAATTTTTGAATTCCATACTTGAAGTTATGCTGCCAAGTTTTGTATAACACACCTAGTTGTGCAGGAGTCATCTCATTTCCAATGTTAAAGAAATCAGATTTCTCAAGCAATCCAATTGGAACAAATGTAAGTGCAGTTGCAGTAAACATTGAATCTGGTTGTTCATTTTCCAACTCACTAATTAGACGAATAGTATCCCAAGAATCTTCTGGTTGCTCGTCATTATCAAGACCCATGATCAGGGTAAATGCAGGAATCCAGTAATCCTCATTCAGAGTTTTAACTCCCTCTTTTACTACCCAGTGCCATTCACTTGGAGCGTATGGAGCAAGTTTTCGGTCGGCATATTTTCCAATTAATCTCAAACTTCCAGTCTCAAAACCTGCCTGAATTCCAATCATATTGTCAGGACTAGATTTTATTATTTTTGAGAGATTTGGAATAAGTTTTTCGTCAGCTATTGCACCTGCAAGCGTACCATGTGTTGGATTTGTGTGTCCAACACCGGTGGACATTATAGCAGTAAAGAGTTCCTCTAGCGCCTCTCTGTTTGGCTCCATTCCTTTTGAAGTTCTAGGATCCATGCCATAGACGAAAATATCATCACTGTGAATCCATGCAGATTTGGCACCGCCTTTTTTGATATTTACTTCAATTTCCCGTTTCACTTTTTCTGGAGAATAGTATCGTAGTGACCTCAATGTAACATCACAGAATTTACAGCCCCTTCCACAACCGCGCATAACTTCAACCATTCCATGCATACTAGGTTCTACAATTTCTGGAATTTCATCAAGGTCTGGTCTGTCCCAGAAATTGACAAATCTAGCATGGATTTTTTTCCCGTTTCTTTCAAACTCTTTAATGTTAACTTTAAAGTCACTACGTTTTCTAAAAGGGTCCATGTTTTCAAAATCTCCATTAATCAAATAGTTAAAGAATCGACCAGCATGTCCATCAATTTCAGGTGCAATACCTCCAAGCTCACCTTCCAAAATAGCATAGATGCCAAACTCGGCAATTTTTTCAGGATCATAATTGTACTGCCAAGTTCCAGATGCACCAGAGATAACTTTGGCCTTACTGCCGGTTTTTAATTTAGCAGCATTTATTCTATGATGTAATTCTGCATTGTAAAATTCATCATACGACATTTGTTTTCTGCCATAAGTAAATGTCATAGTAACTGGGCCCATTCCTAGTGGGTCCATCTCATATGTTCCAACTACCAATGTATCAGGGCCAATGAATTGTTCTATATGGTCAGGATGTGCCACCACTACATCCTGGCGACTAAATCCATCTCGTAGCAAACCTGCCTCCACTTTACGTAATCCATAGGGAGCATAGTTTGCAATGCCATTAGTGTGAGGAATGTAATTGCAGATAAAATCAAATAAAATCTTTGGAGTGACTTGATTACCTAGAATTTTGTAAAGTAAACTGTTTTTATCACGATGAGTATCAATTGCTGGCGCGCATCCAAAAAATGTAGCTAGTGATAAACCTCGATATGGCGACATTAATGTACGGTCTGCAGTCAATACAATTTTTGGAGTACCCATACCCTTCAAGGCAATGATTTCACGATTTATTTTAAACCTTGCTAGTGGGATCTAATAATTTTCCAATATTCCAGCCTTATTTCTGTAAAAATATCCAAATTCTTTGTTAGAAAGTAAATGAGTGCCATCAAACACCGTCCCATCTTTACACACCAAATCTTCACCAACACAACAGCTTCCGCAAATTCCAACTCCACATTTCATCATGCGCTCAAGACTGGCCTGAACAAATAGTCCTTTCAAATGCGCTAATTGCACGGTTTTGTACATCATTATTTCAGGACCGCACGTATATACTGCATCAAAATGAATTTCGTTGACCAATTTTTTCACCATCTCTGTAACAAAACCTCGCTCACCATATGTCCCATCATCAGTGCAAACAATTACCCGGTGAAGATTTTTCTCAAGTAATTTATTTGTCAAGTCTTCAAAAAAAACCTCGTCTTTTGATTTTGCTCCAATCAATACAGTGACATCATCTCCGGGTTTTAGAAAAGTCAGCAATCTCATCATTGGAACTAGGCCAGTTCCGCCACCAACTAGCAACAATTTTCCTTGTTTTAAATCGAAAGAGTTTCCATATGGTCCTCTCACACCAATTTGTTGTCCCACTTTAACATTGTACAATCCTGTTGATGCAGGACCATGTTTTCTTACTGTAAAAGCTGCCTTGCCTGATTCCCTTGAGATCATCACACTCATTGGCAACTCATTGATTCCTGGAATCCAAACCATTGCAAATTGTCCAGGTAAAACAGAAGACATTACATTGTCAGAGAAAACCAAAGTTCGCACAGTGGGAGTTTCATCGATTACTTTTTCAATTGTGCAAATTTTTGGGTGGTTAAAACTTCTTTGCAAGACCTTTCATCTCCTCTAGTTTTGAATAATTTTTTCTTTTCATGTACTCTAGTATACCTTTGTTAATATCATTAAAAACATGTATCGAGTTTTCACCAATTGCACTTCCCAATTGAATTGCAGAAGCACCTGCTAAAATAAATTCAACTGCATCTTCCCAAGTAGATATTCCACCACATCCAATTATTGGAATATCATATTTTGAAGAAATTTCATAAACACATCTCAGTGCAATGGGTTTGATAGGAGTGCCAGATAGGCCGCCAAATTTGTTACTCAGAATTGGTCTTTGAGTTTCAACATCAATTGCCATCGCTCGTACTGTGTTGATTGCAGTGATTGCATCAATTCCAGAATCAATTGCAGCTCCTACAGTGTTAAGATAGTGGGTTGTACCCAATCCCACTTTGGCAATAACTGGCACGACGGTGGAATTTTTTACGGCACGGATTATCTTCTTTACTAATTCTAGATCATCACCCACTTCAAGTCCGACTTTGGCAACATGTGGGCATGACAGATTCAACTCATACGCGGTAATTTTGCAATTTTCAAATTCTTTAATCATCATTTCAAAGTCTTTTGGAATAGAACCTACTAAACTAACAATGATTGGAATATCTTTGTTTAATTGTATCATTTTTGCAAAATTTGGAGCCCCTGGATTTGATAATCCAACTGCATTTATCCATCCACCATCATTTACACTAAAGATAGTAGGATTCGGGTAACCATCCCATGGTTCTGTGCTAAGGGATTTTGTAACAACGGCGCCTGCGCCTGCATGATAAAGTCGATTAAATACATCAAGTGAAATGCCCAGTATTCCAGAGGCCAGCATTACTGGTCTCTCCAGTCGGATTTTTCCTACAAGGGTAGCAAGACTAGGTTCCACTTTGAATCATGAACACAGTTTCGAATATAATAGTTGATTCACGAGATTTCTGTTACCTTTTTTAAAGGAGACATAGAATCATCTAGTCATGTATTCTGTAATCTTGACAGAGCTTGGAATCTCAGTTTTCAAAGATGAGAAACTTGAAAAGGCATTTCCGTTCAAGGATTCAGTCAAAGATTACATTTCTGTGAAAAAAAAGGAATCAAGATTAATCGACCTTGTAGATTATCTCCTCTCGCTACAGAGGGGAGTCACAACTAGTGACGAATCATTAATGGTATTACTGAAAAAAAATTCCATCGATGCACAAATTATGGAAGAATCTCAATTAGAAAAAATTCAAGCAACAAAACCTCAGATAATTGTTGACTCTGGATTTGCACAAAACTTGGCAGATGCATTAACTAAATTAAGAGAATTTGCGATGGGATTGTCTTCATCTAAAGTAACCGAAGTTTCAGAGAGTCCAGATCTGCACATCATTCAGGCAATAAATTCACTCGATGAGATTGATAAAATTTCTAATGCGCTTAGCTCAAGATTACGAGAGTGGTATGGATTACATTTTCCAGAATTAGACAACATCATAGATAGCATTAATGGTTATGCGCAAATTGTTTTGGCCGGAAAACGAGAGTCGTTAACAAAGAAAGTGTATGAAGATGCAGGATTTCCTGATTCAAAAGCAGAAATGATTTCTTTGATTGCATCAAAAAGCAGGGGCGGTGATATTTCAAATGTCAATTTAGCAATTGTTCAGTCCATCGCAAAACAAATTCTAGATTTCCATGATTTGAGAAAAAAACTAGAAGATCATGTTGAATCAGAAATGCAAACTATTGCTCCAAACATCACTGCAATTCTAGGAGCTGCAGTAGGTGCAAGAATATTGGGAAGAGCTGGAAGTTTAAAAAAATTAGCATCAATGCCTGCAAGTACAATTCAAATAATAGGGGCAGAAAAAGCACTTTTCAGATCATTGAAGACCGGAGCTCAACCACCAAAACATGGATTGTTATTCCAACATGCGATGGTGCACGCTGCTCCTAGATGGCAGAGAGGAAAAATTGCCAGAGCAATTGCTGCAAAAGCAGCCATAGCTGCAAGAGTTGATGTCTATGGAGAAGGAATCAACAAAACTTTACTTGAAAAACTTAACGTCAGAGTAGACGAAATTGGTAAAAAATATGAAAACCCAACCGAGAAAGAAACCAGAAAACCAGAATCATTCAGACGAGATGAAGGCGGAGATTCTAGAAGAAGAGAAGGTGGATTCAGAAGTGAAGGCGGAGATTCTAGAAGAAGAGAAGGTGGATTCAGAAGTGAAGGCGGAGATTCTAGAAGAAGAGAAGGTGGATTCAGAAGTGAAGGCGGAGATTCTAGAAGAAGAGAAGGTGGAGATTCCAGAGTAGAACCTAGAAGAGAAGGTAGTGATACTAAAAGAGCAGGGAAGAATTATAGAGAAAGAACAGATTCAAAACTAAATAAAAATAAAAAGAGAAAAAAGGTTGAAAGAAGATAAGCAGGAATTTTTTTGGATGGATTCAGAAGGTGAAAAAAAACTTGCCACTGAAAATTTAGTTGTTGGAAATCAAGTCTATAAAGAAAAACTAATCACAAAAAAAGGAATTGAATATAGATTGTGGGATCCATTTAGAAGTAAATTAGCTGCTGCATTAATGAACGGCCTAGAAATATTTCCATTTAAAAATAAATCAACGGTATTGTATCTAGGCGTATCAACTGGAACAACTGTTAGCCATATTTCAGACATTGTTGGTCTAGATGGAATGATCTTTGGAGTAGAGCATGCAAGTAGAGTAGCTCGAGACTTTTTAGATAGAGTTGCATCACATAGAAAAAACATAATTCCGATTTTACAAGACGCAAGAAAACCAAAAGAGTATTTTTCAGTATTTGGTAAAGTCGATGTGGTATATGTAGACATAGCACAACCAGATCAAACAAATATTGCAATAGAGAACTGCAAAATGTATCTCAAAAAAGAAGGTTATTTCTTTCTAGTAATAAAAACAAGAAGCATCGATGTTACAAAATCACCAAGAAAAATCATTGAAGAAGAGATAGAAAAGATGAAAGTGTATTTTGAAATTCTGCAGGTAATTGATCTTCTCCCATATGATAAAGATCATGCCATGGTCATTGCAAAATTTCTAAATTAATTTTGTATTCAGTATTTTTTGAGTTGGTTTCCAGCTTTTACGCACAAAAGTGGGAAGGACTCGCTTCATTGTATAATATGTTTTAACAAAATTGATTGTTTTAGGGTCAGAAGGGTAACCACTACCCAAATCATGGGTTTTTCTGAGTCTAGATATTGCTTTATCTCGGGTAACTTTTGCAATTATTGATGCAGCTGATACTACAACAAATCTGCTATCTGCATGATGATATGATTTGATTTTTTTGTTATTTGATAATTTCGATATTTCTTTTCCAAATCTTTGAGGATTGACATCGCATGAATCAACATATGAAATATCAGGATTTAATTTTGAGATTACTTTTGCCATGTATTTTGCCTCTAGTTGGTTAAGACCGTGATTCTTTACACTCGCATCAATAGATTTAGGTGAGATTTTTGCAACATAGTAATCATCTACTAGTAAAATTATTTTTTTATAAAGTTCCTCCCGGGATTTTGGAGTTAATTGTTTTGAATCCTTTACCCCCATTAACGATAATTTAGAGATTTTAGTTTTGTTTATAGAAATTCCTGCAATGACTAGAGGTCCCAACATTGAACCACGTCCAGCATCATCTACTCCGCAAACTTGCACAAATTTTGTCTTTGAACACATGTATTAAACCATTATAGGTTCAGTAAATACAGAATAGTAATTGCAAATTCCAGATGAAACATTTGAAGAGATCACAGAAGGACAAACAAAAGTATTGGTTCCAAAAAAATCAATCACAGATAAAGTTCCTCCAAAAGAACCGGCATTCTTTAATCCAAAAGCAAGATTGACTAGAGACTATTCAATAATTGCATATGGAGCTTTCCTCAAAAAATTTATAGGGCCAAAAATATTCTTGGATGGATTATCAGGCGTTGGCATCAGAGGGTTGCGCGTTGCAAATGAATTATCCTTAGACAGTGTGATAATTAATGATCTAAATCCAACAGCACTAAAATTAGCGAAGTATTCTGCACAATTAAACAATTTAAAAAACATACAATATTCCGAGATGGAAGTGTGTAGATTTCTCAGCAAACATTCCACAAAAGGAGAGAGAGGATCAATAGTAGATATAGACCCATTTGGATCCCCATCAGAATTTTTTGATTGTGGAATAAGGGCCACCATGCATGGTGGAATTCTATCCACTACAGCCACAGATCTTCAGGTGTTAAATGGACTTTATCAAAATGCATGTAAGAGAAAATACGGTGGAGTACCCACCAGAGTAGAATACGGTAATGAGATGGCAATTAGACTGATTTTAGGATGTCTAAGGATGGTTGCAGGAAGAATAGGAGTGGAAATTGTGCCACTCTATGCTGAAAGTAACATGCATTATTACAGAACATATGTGCGAGTTTTCATCAGACAAGATCAAAAAGAAAATATCGGGTATATTTTACATTGTAAAAACTGCAGTCATAGGAAAATATCACTTGAGCAAAATAATGAATGTGAATTGTGTAAATCAAAAATTAACGTTGCAGGACCATTATGGATTGATAAAATATTTGACAAACAATTTGTAGAAGATATGATTTTAAAGATACCAGAATTATCAGTAGACAAAGGTTGTGAAAAAACACTGCAAAAATGCCTTTTAGAATCTCAAATGCCTGGAACTTACTTTACCCTTGATGAAATTGCATCAAGAATGAAATCATCCCCCCCTAAATTAGAAGACGCCATAAAAAATTTACAAAAAAATAGCTACCTTGCAAGTCCCACATCTTTTTGTCCTACAGGATTTAAAACAAATGCGAACATAAATCAAATAATTAGCGTTTTTGGCTTATCCAGTAAATCCCAAACAGACAAAATATAATTCACTGCTTTGTTTTCTACTTGCTTTAGGTTTTGTAAGATTTATTCTTGCAAATTTTTTCTTGATATAATCTTTGAATTCCATAGAATATTCTCCATCAAAAATTTTGAAAATTGCATTTCCTTTGTGCATTAAAACTTTGTCCATTATTTTTGTACAGTCATAGTTTAGTGAAATCTGTATTGCGTGATCAACAGACCAATTTCCAGTGACTTGTGGAGAAAGATCACAGATCACAGCATTGACTTTTCTTTCAAAATAAGATAAAATCTCATCAACTACAAATTCGTTTGAAATATCATCTCTAAGAATATAGGCACCAGGAATTTCCTCCACATATGATGTATCAATACCCATAACCTTCCCTTTGTTACCAGCCAATTTTACTGCCATTTGAGTCCAACCTCCAGGTGCACAACCCAAATCAAGAACGTAAAATCCAGGCCCAATAATACGATAAGATTGATTTAGTTCTTTGAGTTTGTAAGCAGCTCTACTACGAAATCCTTGTTCATGAGCTAATTTTCTGTATTGATCTCGTCGCGCATCTATTAACTTCATTTGACATTCGCAGGTTTTTTTATGTCAGCAAGTACCCAGTCTTCAATAAATTGACAATTGCGAGGACTAATTTCTCCTTCTAGTGAACATTTTTGTTCTACAGGACAAACAAGACAAGGTGCATTTTCAATTGACAAGGTGCTAATGGGAGTTTTTTTAAGAATTAATTTGTAAGTCCAACGGCCTTTTTCTAAAAGTTTTTCTCTGTAAATAGTTCCCATTCTTTCTAATTTTAATGCAAGTCTAGAACCATCTCGGTTTGTGAGTTTAAGTTTTTTCCACAATTCACTTTGAAACATTCCTTCAGATTCATGTTCAGCTAGAATATCACATATTTTGTTTGTGAGTCTCTCCATGTCAACTTTTTCAATTTGGAAATTCTCTATCTCCTCATCGGTTAATTGTTCTTCTAATTCTTCCTCTAATGTTTTTTCAGCTTCTTTTTTAATTTCTTCTAATTCTTTTTTTGTAAGCTTTTTTTCTTTAGGAGGTGGGGTTTCTTTTTTGGCGGGCTTGCTTTCTTTAGAAGGAACTTTTTTAATTGGTTTGCTTTCTGGAGTTTCCTTTTTGGTTGATTTTTTTTCTTTTAATGGTATTTTTTTAGATGGTTTTGTGTCTTTAGAAATTTCCTTTTTAGCTAGTTTGCTTTCTTTAAGAGGTACCTCTTTTTTGGCAGGCTTCTGAACTCCTATTACTTTCTTTTTTTCCTTTAATTGTACAGACTCATCCTTTATTTTTGATGCGTCTTCTGCTAGTTTGTCTTTTTTCGTTGCCATCAAATCACCTTAATTTTTTAACATTACTCCTACAAATACAATATTTCATTCCTATTTAATAGTAAATTTTTCACTTGCCGTTATACTACTCTTTTGATTTTGATCGTTCATTTTTACTATCAACTCGTACTGTCCAGGATTAACTATAATTTCAGAAAATTGGTCACCTATAGGTAAAAATTCATCATTTTCGGCAAAACATTGTTCAAGGAACCCGCTTTGGGCAATTGGCATGCTTTTTCCTGATGAGTAAATTGTGATATAAAGATCGCCACAATCAAATGAAGTATCGTCAACCTTTACTTGTATTTGAACTGGGTTGGAAATAGTATACTGTTTTTCCAATCCAATTATCTCAATAGACGTAGTAGTTGAAATTGTTCTATTTGTTGAACCGTTTGGCCACATGTTTAACTCTCTACCAGGTTCTTGAAGAACATCTGCCAAAACTATGGAACCAAAAGTAATTGAAAGGATAATTGGTAAAATAAATACAACGTACACTAGTCTAGTTACCATTTTATTTCTACATCCATAATTCCCTTATATCTATTTAGCAAAATTTTGTGAATTATGATGAATATGACGAATGAGTTAAATCGTAGAGATCTGAATATTGCTTGATGCGACTTAGAAAATTTAGAGTCAAAGCATATCGTTGCATTCACGATTCTGGTGAGATTATGGTTGGGGATTTAGCAGCGTTTGTTGGAAGAAATGAAAGTGGAAAAACAACAATTCTGCAGGCATTAACGTTATTGAATAGAGACGAAAAAGTTTCAGAATTAGATCTTTGTGATGAAATGTCTGAAGAACTCAAAGATGAAGTCAGACTAGTAGAAGGTGATTTTGATTTAAGTTCAAACGAGATACAATTACTCAAACAATCATTTCCAGGGTTGCCTGAAATTAGAAGAGTGAAATTATTTAGAAGCAATAAAAAGCTTAAAGTCCAATATGAATTTGAGGGTGTTAAAATTAATGAAGAGGGAAATAATAGACTAAACTCTTGGGAAAATTTTTCAAAACAAATATTAAATTTTTTAGATACAATACCAAATCATCTCAGGATTCAAATCGACACCAAATTTTTTGAGGGTTCTGTGCCAAAAAATCAAGAAATATTTGATAGTGGAATGGCTGAATTTAGTAATCAATTTCACGTAATAGCAATACAAGAAACAAAAATAATAGAAGAGTGGGAGAAAATTTATGAGAGTCCAGAAAATCAGTTTTCAAAATTTCTTAGTGGTGAAAATGAAAAATCGGCTTTAGAGAACTTTATTTCATCACAAATACACCCTCGTTTTGTATATTTCTCAGATTACAAGAAAATCTATGGAAATATCAATCTAAATGAATTTCTTCGAGAAGAGAAAGGTGATCGTGAAGGTTCAATTGAATTTGTTGAAGAGTTTGACAAAGCTGAAACTGTGAGAAATCTTTTCTATTTAGCAGAGCTAGATATCAGAACATTAGATGAGGTGAAAGAGAGTCCATCAAAATGCATCAAAATTCTCAATACTGCAAGTAATAGACTAACCAAGAAGCTTAATCCAGCTTGGAAAGGAGATCCAATTCATGTTGATTTAAGATACAACCCAGGAAACATCATGAGTGTAGTAATTTCTGATGTGCATCGAGATGGAACTGTGACCAATACAGGTTTGCTAAATAGAAGGGCTGAAGGTTTCAAATGGACGTTTTCATTTATTGTGAACTTTGCGGCAGAGACACAAAGAGCAGAGCTAAAAGAAGCAATATTGCTTCTTGATGAACCTGCAAGGAATCTTCATCCAACACAGCAAATGGGAATTTCAGATTTACTCAAGAGTTTGGCAGGATCAAATCAGGTTTTGTATGCTACACATTCACCATTCATGATTTTTGACTATACGCCTGGAAATCTATTGGTAGTTGAATTAGATAAAAGAAAACACCTTAGTAAAATTTTTTATGATTATTGGAATGCCGATGATAAAACATTAACTCCTATTTTGTATGGTTTGTCGAGAGGTTTAGTTGAATCAATTGTTGACAGAGAGATTGGAACTAATTCTAGACCGGTTATTATTGTGGAGACCATGTCAGATGCAATGTATCTTAATGCATTTGATAAATTTTTACAGGATCCAAATATTTCAATGAATCCACTAAATGTTGTAGCAGCATATAACAAAAACTCAGTCTTACCTTTAGCAATTTTTTACAGAAATCATGGATATAAGACATTTATTTTAATGGATAATTCAGAAGAATCAAAACAGATTTCCTCCCAGCTAACATCAAATGAATTTTCATCCGTTCAAACAATATTTTTTGAAAAAGAGGGGAAAAATCTTGAATCAATTGAAGACTATATCGTATTAGAAGATTATCTGCATGCAGTCAATCAAACGTATGAGATACGATTGAGAAGAGAGGGGTATTCAAATTTAACATCTAAAGATGTTGCTGTAAAGGACAAGAAAGGAGTTTTGGAGAGTTTGAAAGCAATTTGGGAAGATCATAGAGAAGAGAGTTGGGGGCAATTTGATAATGAAGAAATTACTAGATATATTTGTGAAAAAATTGCTCTAGAAGAGACAAGTTTCTTATCAGATAAAACCAAAGATCAGTTTAGATCATTATATCGATTAATTGCTGAAAGAATTAGACAACATCAAAATGTTGTTACAAAGTCAGATTTGGCCAAGTTTCAAAGGCTCCGAGCTAGAGACTAAAAAAGTTTCCTCATGAAAAATACTTTAATTACAAATACGAAGATAAGAAAGTATTCTTTAAGGTTTAATTGAGAGATGAGGAAAAATAAACACATGCGTGAATCCTCTATGAGAGGAATTGTCCTTTCATTAGTTTTGTTGCTGACAATAATGATCATCCCTATTCATGTACATGCCGAAGAAATGGTGATTACTTCGAGTTCATCTTCAGTAGAGTCAACAGATTCGGATGGCGACGGAATTTCAGATGATGTGGATGTATGTCCAAATGATTCAACAGATAATTGCATGCCATCAGAAACAGTGACTACTTCAAGTTCATCGGTAGTAGAAGATGCAGGATTACTTTCAATTAATGCAAAAAGTCATTCTTTTGAAGAAACTACTATTATTGAATTTACAAATGATGGAAAAAAAGATGTAAGTTCATTTAGGATTTGGTTAAACAGTGATTCTAATTTTAAATCATTTAAAACAGAAAGGGGTTGGATCGGTGAAAAAACACCTCAAGGAGTGATAATTTTAACATCTTCGGAATCTGTAAAATCCGGTGAATCAATAAAAATAGGAATCAAGACAGACATACCAAATCCAGAAATTAATTGGAAAGCTCTAGATAAAAATAATGAAGAAATACAAAGTGGTACAGCTGTTTTTGGAGAATTAGCCAAACCCACTCCAATGTTAAAAAATTTGAGTGTTGGAGTTTTAGAAGATTCAATATATCGAGTAATTCCTGAAAAACCTAATGCCGGATCAACAATTAGAATTACAGGAAACAGTTTTGGGCCATCCCAGCAATTTGAATTTTATATAGATACGAATAAGATTGGAACTTTTCAAACTGATGAAAATGGTTATTTTATGGCAACAATGAAAATTCCAGAAAATCAATCACAAGAAAGATCTGATTTTATTGTCAAAGATCTAGAAGGCAATGAAAAGAAAATAAGCATAAGAATAGGGACTCTAGGAACTAACATTCCAACGTCAGATAATGTACAACTGACAATAAGAGGAGTTCCAGAAATCATACAAATTGGAGATATGCTTAAAGTTTCAGGCACGGGAAGCCCAAATAGTGCAGTTACAGGAACAATTTCAGATCCAGATAACGAGATCATCAATACAAGAACTGCGCAAGTGGATGCAAAGGGAAATTGGGAACTAGAACCAATTTTAATAGCACTAGATTCAAAATTAGGAAGATACAGTGCAGAGATTTCAGATGGTAGGGAGAAAATTTCAAAAAGTTGGGTAATAGAATCCTCCAAAGTAATTATAATAACTCCATTAAAAATGAAATTTGATTCCGGAGAGACGATCAAGTTTAATGGAACGGCATTGCCAAATATTCCACTTGATCTCAGTTTAGAAGATCCCTTAGGTGTTGAAAAATTATCAGATGTGATTGAAGTCGATGATTCAGGAATTGTAAATTTTGAATA
>Ga0315273_10007708_pt1 | contig 13511 bp, 15 predicted proteins | sample YL17G02_0_MG_FD_205753 | JGI IMG/M metagenome (GOLD analysis project Ga0315273, IMG submission 205753) | Sediment microbial communities from Yellowstone Lake, YNP, Wyoming, USA - YL17G02_0 | ecosystem: Environmental > Aquatic > Freshwater > Lake > Sediment | place: USA: Wyoming | collected... | reverse complement strand
GCGGCGTGGTCGGCAGTAACAATCGGCGCAAGTTGGATCCAACCGAGTTTTGCGGGTTTGCCCTGTCCGACGATCTTGCACCGTTGGTCTTCATCAACGGCGCCGACACGAAGGCCGCACAGATGTTCACGCTGGCCCACGAGCTGGCGCACATCTGGTTGGGACAGTCGGCGCTGTCGGATGTCGACCCAGCGTCGGCCTCCTCGCACCGGGTCGAGATCTGGTGCAACCAGGTAGCAGCCGAGTTCCTGGTACCGCTGGAGGAGCTTCGGACCGAGTACCGCCAGCCTGTCGGCTTGCAGGAGGAGTGTGGTCGTCTGGCGCGGTTCTTCAAGGTGAGCACGCTGGTCATTCTGCGCCGCCTTCACGACGCCGGTGTCATGAGCCGCGAGGATCTGTGGCAGGCCTACAACGAAGAGGGCGCCCGACTCCAGGCGATACCGCGAGCAGGCGGTGGGGACTTCTATTTGACTCAGGCCGCGAGGGTCAGCAAGCGCTTCGCCCGTGCGCTGGTGGCCAGCACACTTGAAGGGCAGACGTTGCACCGGGATGCGTTCCGCCTGCTTGGCTTCTCGAAACTCGAGACCTTCCGCGAGCTCGGGCACAGCTTGGGTGTGGCCTGATGGCGTATTTGCTCGACGCCAACGTGTTCATGCAGGCCAAGAACCTCCACTGAGGCGGGCATCGACGAGGTGTCCGAGTCAGGCGACCAACAGCCGGGCAGGGATCCCTGGCCGCGACCGCTTCTTCACCACGATTTCTACATCATGGCCGAGCAGGACCAAGAACCGCACGAGGCGATCGAGCGAGAAGCCCGATAGCCGCCCGCACCGCAGGGCAGACACTTTGGGTTGATCGACGCCCAGGATGTTCGCCGCCTCAGCCTGAGTCAGCCGGCGGCGCTCGATCAGCTTCGTGATCTTGTGAGCGAGTTCCGCTTTGGCCAGCGCTTCTTCGGGACGGGGAACCCGCAAGTCGGCAAACACGTTGCCGCTTCCCACCACGTAGTCCTTCTTGGTTGACATGGCTCAGTTCTCCCGTGCCGCATGAAGCGTGGCCGCCCGCGCGAGCCGCTGTTTCAGCAAGGCAATGTCCGGCTGCGGCGTGGCGATGCCCTTCTTGGATTTCTTCTGAAACGCATGAAGGACGTACACCCGGTCCTGAAACCGAACGGCATAGACCGCGCGAAACGTGTCGCCTCGGTGGTCGGACACGACCTCCACGACGCCGGCCCCCAGCCCTCTAAGCGGCTTGGCGTGCACATGCTTCTCGCCGATTTGCGCCAGGTAGATCGCGTATCCGACTTCATCCTGCACCGTCGCCGGAAACTCCTGCAGCCGCTCCAACGAATCACCCATCCAGATGACCGGCTTCGGCGCGGGCGTGTTCATCGAGACCAGTCTAGGCTATATCTAGCATAATTTCAAATTGGCCAACTCGAACACAACGCACAAGACGTGGCGCAATCTCGATCCGAACGCGCGGATCGGTTATCGCGTTTGACTCAGATTCGCGCCATCATGCGCAACTTCTGGCCAAGATCCCATCCGGCCCGGCGTCGACATTCTCTCCTGGATAACCGCTATCTCATAACCGATCAACAGGCCTGAATCGTTGAAATGTGGCCTGAATTCGCGAATCGGACAACCGGCCATCTAAGCGCGCAGCAGTGATTCGAAACCAGACGCTCGCCTACGTCTCCTTCCGCCTCACCTCATCGATGTTCCAGCTGTTCTGCGCGCACATGGTCCTGACGTGGCTCTCCCACGTGGGCTCTGCCGCGGGCCTGCCACCGAGAAAGCAATCGACCGCAAGGTAACGCAGTGGCTGCCGCCCCTGGCAGTGAACCCGGTGCAGGGTGTGCGGCGGGATGCGCACCACGTCCCCAGGACCGACCTTGTGCGGCTCGCGGCTTTCGCCAATCTCCAGCAGGCCGCCGCCCTCGAGCACGTAGAAGATCTGCTCGGCGTCGTCATGCACGTGTAACGGCGGTGCCTCGCCGGGCTCGAGCACAACGAGGAGAACCTCGGAGGTCTCGGCTTCGGCCCGGTCCATCACCAGGTCGTTGACGTGCGTCGGAAACCGATAGTGCCTGGTCTCCGTCGTGTTGAACACGTACTGTCGAGCGCTCATCGGCTGACCTCATTTCAACTCGGGGCTTGCAGGCTCATCCATCGAACCGGGCCACGCGCCGCGCCCCGGTTCAAGCGCCGCCTCTGCATCCACGCGTCGGATCGGCCCGCCGAGCACGAAGAACACGGCTGTGCCCAACAATGGGAGCAGGCCCGAGACGACAAGGATCGGCGTGAAGGAGTGCAACGCATCGACGACGGCGCCCGTGGTCAGGGTGAACAGGATGGCACCGGCCCCCGCACCAACGCCCCCAAGTCCGGCGACCGACGCGACGGCGTGCTCCGGGAAGAAATCGCTCGGCGTCGTCTGCACGTTGTTGATCCAGGCCTGAAACCCGAAGGTCACGACGCTGATCCAGGCGAGCGCCGACATGGCGCTCTCCGCAAACGCCGCCGGAATGCCGCAGAGCATCAGCGCCGTGCCCGCCACCATTACGCTCTTCCGCGACACGTTCGCCGAGTATCCGCGCGACATCAGGTACCCCGACGCCCAGCCGCCGAGGAGGCTGCCCGCATCGGCCGCGACGAACGGAAGCCAGGCGAACATGCCGATCTGTTTCAGACTGAAGCCGCGGACGTTCGCAAGATAGAGCGGCAGCCAGGTGATGTAGAGCCACCAGACCGGATCGGTCACAAACCGCGCGAGGACGATGGCCCATACCTGCCGATGCTTCAGGAGATGGCGCCACGCCGGCGGCTTCGCCGACACCGCACTCCTGCCCTCGGTGATGAGCGCATACTCGGCGCGCGAGATCGCAGGGTGCCGTTCCGGGGTCTCGTAAAACGTCCACCAGAGCGCCAGCCAGATGAATCCGAGCCCGCCGGTCACCAGGAACGTCGTCTGCCATCCGAACTGCAACTGCAGCCAGACGATGAGCGGCGGCGCGACAATCGAACCCACCGAGACCCCGCTGTTGAAGATGCCCATCCCGAGCGCACGCTCGCGCGCAGGAAACCACTCGGCGATGGCCTTCGCCGCGCCAGGCCAGTTGCCGGCTTCGCCAAGGCCGAGAACAAAGCGCAGCGCGGACAGGCTGACCAGGCCGCGCGCAAACGCGTGTCCCATCGCGGCGGCAGACCAGACCAGGATCGACAGCGCAAACCCGCGCCGAGTGCCGATGCGGTCGTACAGTTTGCCAGACAGGCCCTGGCTGGCCGTGTAAGCGACGAGGAACCACGTGCTGATGCCCGCAAACTGGAGGTTCGTCAGGCCTAGCTGGACGATGATGACCGGCGCGAGCACGGAAATGGTGAGCCGGTCGATGAAGTTGATGAGCGTCGCCAGAAAGACGAGGCTCACCATCCACCAGCGCAGTCCCGGCACTTCCGCCGAAGGGGCGCTACCGATCATCGCGATCGGTCCGCCGGCGGCCGTGCGCTCACGGCCGGTTCTGGCAGATCCGCGGCGTACAGCGCACCCGCGGGCCTGATCCAGATTGGCCGCCGGGCTGCCGTGATGGCCAGGATGCGCAGGCGTTGGTCATCCGGCAATTCCAAGGCCGTCGTGCCGGCAGGGAGATCGATCGCGTACGCGAAAAGATAGCTCGGAATGTATGGCTGGTTGCCCGACGGTGAGTGCCGGTGCGTGCCAACCCACGCGATCTCGTCGCGCTTGAGATACGCGGGCCGGATCTGGTCGATGCCCTGCACCACCCCGGTTGCAGGATCGACCCCCACGACCAGGTCCGCCTGGATGGCCTCCTGAGTCCACGACTGCCCGCGCATGGGCGGAACGACAACCTCGCGGAAGAGCCGCGTGTCCACGAGCGGCGTGAACCAGCGTCCGACGGGCCCTTCCCATTCGCCGACGACGAGGTCGATCGGGATCGTCCGTGCCCCAGCCTTTGTCCGCGCCCGGAATCGGGTTGGGACGTCGCTCCCGACGGCGGCGGCAATCACGTAGACGCGATCGCGGCCGGGCGGCACCATTACCAATTGGCCTCGCGGGATGAGGACGTTCGGGGCTCCGGCGGCACCGGATCCGAACGTGAACGGTACGTTGTTCAGTCGCAGTGCTGTCGGCAGCAACTCCCCGGCCAGCGTCTGCTTCTTCCCGTCGAAATCGCCGTCGTCTCGGTTGTCGTCGTTCGAGATCCCGTCCAGGTTGTAGGGCAGCTCGAGCGGCGCCGCGGAGGGCGCTGCCGGCCTGGGCACCGCAGAGGGTCGAAGGCGTACGGCCAACGTCCGAGGCTGGTACGGCTTGAAGTCGACGACCACCGCATCACCCGCCGCCGGAAACGCGCCGACAGGTTCTTCTGCGGCGTTGATTTCCCTCACCTCGGCAACCGGTCCCGCGAACTTCAGGCGTGCGCTTGCCCGGCGGCCGTACCGCTCCTGCAACCGCACGATCAACTCGTCGGACTCTTCGGCTCTCTTCAGCGCGACGATGGCCACCTGTCCGTCTTGATCATCGAGCGAGACCAGCGAGAAGTTCCTGCCCAGCTGGCCCGCGTGCGTCGTCGTCTGGAACGCGATGAGCGGCTGGTTCAGCGCGGCAGCGCGCGCCGGCACGCGCCCGGCCCTCCAATCGCCCGCGTGCCCTGCGATCGCGTATGTGAAGCGGTGGACGCCGAGGTCCTGGCTGCGCTGGTACGCGGACGCTCGCGGCAGCGGCGTGTGCAGCAGCGTCAGGCGCAGCACGTCGTTGGCAGGCTTGTCCCAGCCGTACTTGGAGTCGTTCAGCACGGCGGCGCCGAACGTCCCGCTTGCGTCGGTCAGGTCCGCCCACTTCTGCGCGGGCACCTCGTAGTGATCGGGCGTGTTGTTGCCCCGCTCGATCGTCCCGAGGCCAAGGTCATAGGTGGCCTTCGCGTTCGACGCCGCGAACGGGAATGATGCTTTCAGAAGCGTGTTGGGCGATCGCCAGTCGATCGTGTTCTCGACATCGACCCTGTCGCCGCCCTGCAGCAGGCTCACCCGCTGAACAATCGTGGAGCCTGCTGCCTTCCGGGTGATCTCGAGCGTGATTCGAACCGGGCCACGCTCCGCGACGCGCACGGCGGGGGCGGCCGCGAACTCGCGCGGCGCGGAGTTGACCGTGTCCCAGAGGATGCGCCACGCAGGCTTGTCGGGCGACGGATCGTTCCGCATCTCGAGGCGCGACGGCGCTTTCAGCAGTTCCCTCCGAGCCTCTTTGTCGACAACCGACGCGATGTCGCCGTTGGCGTCGACGCCGACCCTGTAGCGCGCGTTCTCGAGCGAGGCCGGCGTCACCGTGAGGCTCGCGGCCGAACTGCTCGACGAACCCGCCCGAACGTCGAACACCTTGTAGCCCACCCCGGGCATGTCGGCGAGGAACAGGATGCGCGCGTCACCGCCCGTTCGGCCGACCAGCTGCGCCGGGACCTCCAGGCCGGTCGATCGATCGACCACGCGCACGGACGCGGGCGGCGCGCCGGGCCACTTCACGGATGCTTCCACGGGATCGTGCCGCGACGCCGAGATGGGGTTGAAGACGACCAGCGGAATGCCGGTCGATCGCGTGTCGAGCATTCCCGCGACATCGCCGACCGCACGCTCCAGCACACTGGCGAACTGGTTGGCAGACACGAGCTCGTCGTTCCAGGAGAAGCCGTAGGCCTGGGGAATCGAGGTGCCGGTCAAGTCGTCGTGGAACTGATGCCACAAGACGCGCAGCCACGCCTCGCGCAGCCGGTCGGCCGGATATGGCGCGCCGGCTGCCCACTCGGCGGCTACGGCGGCGCGCTCGGCCGCGTCGGCGAGCAGCTCGTTCATCCGGTTGAAGCGCTTCAGCGCCGCCTGCGACGTATAGCAGCCCACGCCATGTGTCTTCATCGTGAGCTCGCCCTCGTACACGGGGAGGGCGGCGCGCTCGGCAGGCGTCAGGTCGCGCGACAACTGATCCGCCGACGTGCTGCGCACCTCGGCGCCTCCCGTGGGATTGGTGATGGCTCTCTCGAGCCACCCGACGGAGTCGGCGTCCGGCGCCTCGCCAATATCGCCCGTGCCGAAGTAGCGGAATCCGACGCGACGGTTGCCGCCAATCGGCGTGAGGTCGTCGGACCACTTGGGGTCGGCGGAGATGTCGCTCCTGATGCGCGTGACGTAGTCACGGGGATTCAGCGCAGCGACCACCTCGCTGCCGTCCACGCCCTTCCATCTGCCGATGGCAAATGGGATCGGGACCGACGATCCCCAGGTCAGCTTCTGCGTTGAAAACGCCTGGAGGCCGCTGTGCGCGGCGACCGACGGGAGCGCGAAGCCGAAGCCGAAGCAGTCCGGCAGGAACACGTCCTGGCTGACGCGGTTGAACTCCCGCCGGAAGAAGCGTTTGCCGTAGAGCGCCTGGCGCATCAGCGATTCGGGCGACGGTACGTTCACGTCGGCGGCATTGATCCAGGAGCCCGACAGCCGCCAGCGCCCGTTCGCCACGTACTTCTGCAGGGTCGTCCACGCCTCCGGGTAGTACTCCTTGAACCACATGTAGTGGATCGCGCCCTCGTAGTTGAACGCGTAGTGTGGGAAGCGCTCGAAGAGCTTGAAGTTGTCGAGGAATGTCGCCGCGATGTACCGGCGGATCGTGTCCTGGACCGTCCAGTTCCACTGCGAGTCGAGATGCGCGGTGCCGACGACGTAGAGGACCGGCTTGTCGGCTTGAGGGTCTTGCGCGCGGAGCGCCGGGACGAGAATCCCGGCGGCCAGCAGAATCACGACGGCCCTTACTCGCAGCATCACGTGCTCCTTCGTGCTCGCGGCGGGGGCGTCGAAGCGCCGCCCTGGGCCGCTAGTGAAGCTTCGCCTCAAACCGCCGAGTGCGGACGGACCCTTTCTAGGTCGTCATTCCGGCGTACGCCGGAATCCAGTCGTGTCCCTCTCTGGACCCCGGCTTGCGCCGGGGTGACGAAAACTTGCTTCAATCGGTGAGATGACGCCGATAGAAGATGTCTACCGCCGCCCGGCGCCCCGCCCATGCCGCAGGTGCGCGTATGCTAGCACCTCGCGCTCCGTCGAGCGTATCCGAAGTGATTCATCGTGGTTCGCACGTCATCTGTCCGGAGGAATCAGTGCGACATAACCGCAATGTCATAACCGATCGGCGTGGCAGGATTCGCGAATTCAGGCCTCTTCTGGCATTCTTCTAACGGTGGGCCTTCTGGGCCGGAGGATCACGACCACGGGCCGCTACGACCGGGGATCGGTCGGCGTCTTCGGTTGGGACGGGATCACCCAGGATCCAAGTTCAGGCTGAGGCTACAGCAGTGCGCGGAGGGCGTCGGCTGACAGATCGCAGTCGCGGAGAATCTTCGCAGTGATGCCGGGTCCAAGGACTTCGCCAGAATGGGCGGGAACCACACCGGACCCGCTGTACCCCGACGAAGTCCAGCGTTTCGCCGGTCTCTCCTTCGACCTCGAGGCAGAGCGCGATCGCTTCCTTGATGCGTTCCATCAGTTCATCCAGGGAGCGAGCCTGCGTGTGGCAACCGTGCAGCGTGGGGACGGAGGCCACGTAGAAGCCGTCCGCGTCCCGTTCGACGACAACGTTGAACTCTCGGGCCATCAGTGCATCACCTCGACACAGTGTACGAGCGAATCGCCGCCACCGGACAGCGCAAATGACCCTGGAAACCGCGGGCGACCGGCTAGGAGTGTGTCGGGGATAGCCATTCCCCACACACAAGACTCAGTGGGCCGCGCTCTCGTGCGCCCGTCCACGTCACCTCGCAGCGGCGCACGAGCACTTCGTCGAAGTCGAGGTGCGGCTGAATCGCCGAAATCCGCGACGCTCCTTGGTCTGCCCAAACACCGGTTCCACGATCGCTTTCCGTCGCTTGTAGATCGCGTGCCCCGCCGCAGAGCGCAACTTGTGTCGCATCGCCTCTGTCACCGACGCGGGCTCGGCCAGCGCTTCTTCGGGATGGGGAACCCGCAAGTCGGCAAACACATTGCCGCTCCCCAGCACGTAATCTCTCTTGGTTGACATGGCTCAGTCCGTCTCACGCGGTCTTCCGCGGTCGGCCTCCCAGCCGACCATTCACTTGAGACGCACGCGCTTTGCGCCGACTCCGACCGGTGCCGAGAAGGGCACCCACGCCGACGATGTGCACTTTCGACCGCTGACGGTCGGAGACGCGGGCTACCCGCACGTCGCTCGTCGGCACGCTGTCCGGATGTGCGTCAAGATACGCTGCCAGGGTCTCACGAATCGCCTGCTCAGCCTTCGTCCGCGTGTCTGCCGCCGCGAACACCGGCAACCCGGGAACGTAGGCGCTCACCGCGCCACTCGTTTCGGTCTCAATCACAATCGGGTAGTAGAACGTCATTGGATCCCTGCCTCTCGCAGAATCCGGTTGCCCAACTGGCCGGCGTCCTTCTTCGTGTGGACGGCGATCCAGATCTCCTTGCCGGTTGCCGCGTGCCTGAACAGTCGGTGGCTGCCCCTACCACCCCGCACTTCCACATAGCCGGCGGCCTTGAGCTTCCGGATCACTTCGCCCCACGTCATAAGCGCATGGTAACCCATCGCTAGGTTTATGGCCATTCCAGCGGTTCGCGGGCTCACAACTGAGGCCACGACCGGTCACCGTCGATGCCGCAGAACAACCGGGGTCCGACATTGACTCGACCCGCAGGACCCAACGGGCGATCGGTTATCGCGTTCGACGACGCGGGCTGGACGCGCGTCGACCTTCCGCACGACTGGAGTGCCGACGGACCATTCAGCGCCGAGTTCGGCAGCGGCGCCGTCAGTGCGGCCTCAGCCAAGGTCAGGGTTGAGACCACTATTGACAATCGGTCGGATGGCACGCGCGGCATCAGTCTCGAGTCCGAGATCGTTCTGCGCGGGACCGTCGTTGCCCGCTCCACCACGCCGAGCACGGTGGGCGCCCGCGGCAGTCAGACCCTGGCCCAGGACATCGATGTCGCGCGCCCCGAACGGTGGTCGCCGGAGTCGCCGGCGCTGTATGTCGTGCGACAGCGAATCCGTTCGGCCAACGTGGTCACAGACGACGTCGAGACGACGTTTGGCATTCGGACGATCCGGTTCGACCCGGGAACCGGCTTCTTCCTCAACGAGCAGCCGATCAAGCTGAAGGGCGTGTGCGTCCACCACGATGCCGGAAGCGTCGGCGCAGCGGTTCCAGAGGCTGTGTGGGAGCGGCGCCTCCGCGCGCTGAAGGACATCGGCATCAACGCCATCCGCACCAGCCACAACCCTCCGGCGCCCGAGTTCCTCGATCTGTGCGACCGGCTGGGACTGCTTGTGAAGGACGAAGCGTTCGATGAGTTCACGCCGCCCAAGAACAAGTGGGTGAACGGATGGAACGCCGGCGTGCCGAGCCGGTTTGGTTACGGCGAGAGCTTCGCCCAGTGGGCAGTCACAGACGCCGTAGACATGATCAAGCGGGATCGCAACCATCCCTCCATCGTCATGTGGAGCATCGGCAACGGTGATCTGAAGAGCATCGAGAACGGCAAGGACGTGGCGCACCGGACCTATCAGGGACGCGGCCTCGTCATTCTGCGCATCGCGGACCGTCCGGCGACTGTGACCGTCAAGGCCTCGTCACCGGGCCTCGAGGCTGCGACCGTGGTGTTGTCGCCAATGGGCGTTATTAGGAATCGGGGCACTAAGGCAAGCCAGCAAGAAGCGACTTGACGAAACCTCCAACTGTATATACTGTTTATAAACAGTGGAGGCGGATCGATGCTCCTCGACCTTACTGAACACTCGCCCGAGCCGCGGCGCAGTCAGATCACCCGTCAGGTGCGCAGCAAGATCCTCCGCGGCGATGTCGAAGATGGCGCACTGCTGCCGCCACCCCGCGCCATTGCCCGCACCCATCACGTGCCTGCGCTGGCGGCTGCACAGGCGTTCGACGCCCTCATCGCCGAGGGATTGCTGCCTGACGGCGCCGGAGGGTTTCGACCGTGATTCTCACCCTCTCCGAGCTCTCGCAGGAGCCACTCCACCGACAGATCTCGCGGCAGATCCGCACGCGGATCCTGGCCCACGACCTCACCGACGATGAGCCGCTGCCGTCGATTCGCGCGCTGGCCCGCGACCAACGGGTCAGCGTCATCACGGTCCAGCGAGCGTACGAAGACCTGGAACGCGAGGGCTTGATCCGCTCTCGCCCAGGGATGGGTTTCTTCGTCATGGCCATCCCCGAGAAGCGCAAACACGCGGTGGCGCTCGAACGCTTCACCACCGCGATCACCCCCATCATCGAGGAAAGCCTCCGGGCCGGTCTCGGCGATGAACAACTGCGGACTTTGTTCAACCGCGTCTTGCGCGGCAACGAGCACGGAGGCAAGCAATGAACACTCCCACCAACGGCAGCGCCTTCTCGATTCAGGGCCTGAAAAAGCGCTACCCCGGCTTTTCGCTGGGACCGCTCGATCTGGACCTACAGCCAGGCGTCGTGCTCGGACTGATCGGTCCCAACGGCGCCGGCAAGACGACAACGCTCCATTGCTTGATCGGTCTACTCGTTCCGGAGGCAGGTGCAATCACCATCTTCGGCCGCCCTAACCACCCCGACGACCCGCGCTGGCGCCAGGACATCGGCGTGGTCGGCGAGGAAAGCGGCTTCTTCCTGCGCTGGACGGTCGAAGAGAACCTCCGCTTTGTCGGGCGCTTCCAGCCCAACTGGTCGGACCGGCGCGCACGAGGCATGGCCGAACGGTTCAACCTATCCATGAACAAGCGGGTCAACGAGCTGTCCAAGGGAAACAAGGCCAAGCTCGCCATCGTCGCGGCCTTGGGTCACGCCCCGCACTTGTTGATCCTTGACGAGCCGACCGCCGGCCTCGATCCGATCGTCCGCGCCGAACTGCTCGACATGCTGTGGGAACTGCAGGAGGACGGGGAGCACGCAATCTTCTACTCGACCCACGTGCTCTCCGACATCGAGCGGCTGGCCGACGAGCTAGTCTTTCTTTCCGACGGCCAGGTTATTCAGCGCACCGCCAAGGACGACCTCGTCGAGTCGTGGCGACGAATCTCCTTTCGCCTCGTCGCCGCCGCCACGCTGTCGTTGCCCGGCGTCATCGACCACCGCCAGGTCCGGCTCGAACACCACGTCACCAGCCGCGACTACAAGGCGACCCTGGAGGCCCTCCGTGGCTTGGGCGCAGAGGCCATCGAACACGCACGCATGAGCATCGACGAGATCGCGGTCGAGATCCTCAAGGGCAAGGGGGCGCCCCGTGTGGCGGCTCGTTAGCGCGACGCTCCGCTATCGCCGGTGGATGGTGGCGCTCGGCTGGGTGGTGGCGCTCTTTACGGCATTCCAGGTTGCCCTTTCCGAGAAGGACAAGTTCCCGCTCACTCTGGGGCTTTCCCTGGTCGTCGCCTCGGCCAGCATCGCCGGGCTGCTCCCGTATCTCGAACGCCGTGATCATCGCAGCCTGCTCTCACCGCTGCTCGCGATTGGCCGCCGAGAAGTGGCGCGGGCCCGCGCCCTGACGCCGATAACCGTGCTCGTGCTCGGTACGGCCGTGGCAGTTTCCGGCACGACGCTGGGCTTTCTCGCCCTCGGACAAGGGCTCGATGTCGACGGCGTCTTCTCCCCCGTCGCCCTCGCCGCCCAACTCGCGCCCTTTGTCCAACTGGTCTTGCTCGCCAACGAGATCAAGGTCGCCCACGCGGAAGCGCGGCGGGGCGACGTGCTGGTGGCCATCGGCGCGGTTGGCGCCGGCTTTGCCATCCCGCTGGCCGCCAACCTCTCCGGGCTTCTTGCTCGCCCCGTGGCGGCTTCGCTCGCAGTCGCCGTCGGCGCCTCCCTCACCTGCCTCGCATCAACGCTCTACCAGCGCCGCATCAGCCTGGTCGAATAGAGGACGCCATGAACGAACGATCCGAGACTCGCGCAAATCCCATCCCCAAGGCGGCGGCGACGGTCTCCGTGTGGGCACTGATCGGTCTGACCCTGCGCTACAACCGCAGGATGATGCTGACCTCCTACGGCACTGCACTGCTGCTTGCGGCTATCATTCAAGCCGTCGTCTCCATCGTCGACCGCCAACAGAACACCGTCATCGTCTTGATGGCGGCGATCCTGTTCATTTCCGCGTCCATGTTCATCGGGATCACGATCAACGCCAACGAGGTCAGTGAACGGCGTCTGCGCCTGCTCCTCGTCCTTCCGACCCGGCGTCGGACGGTGGGCTGGGCGCGCTTTCTCACGCCGTTGTTGATCCAACTCGGCGGTTTTGCACTCGGTCTGCTCTTCCTGACCATTGAGAACCTGGCCGGCATCGAGAGCATCCTGCCCCGCCCCGAGCGAGCCCTCATCTACATCGCCGGTCTCACCGGCTTCTATCTGTTCGTTCCTATGCTCTTCCCCGATCTGCGCTCGCTCTGGCGGGATGGAGGAAAGCGCCTCGTGGTTGTGCTCGCGGTAGTCATAGGCTGCTGCTTTGCCGCCCTCGGCTGGCTGCAGATCGGCGGCGGCTGGAAGATCCCCGGCATGATCTACTTCACGCCGCTGCCCGCGGTTTTTCTCGCCGTCCTCTCGTTGTGGGTCTTCTTCCGACGCCCGAGCTATGCGCGCTAGACACCACATCCTCGACGCTCGTAACAAGAGTGGGGACGGACAAAGAACGGACAGGACGAAGACTCTCACGGTGCTCACGCTCTGCCTGGCCCGATTGTCTGCCGGCGGGCTTCGATCCCCGGACGATTATGGAGGTGGGAAAGAATCCGGGGCTTCTGGTCCGCTCTGTTCGATCGTGGTAGCGAGCGCTCGTTCCACACGATGACGTGGTCGAGGCACTCGCGCCGCAGGGCGAGAATCTCCGCCTCAAGCCGAAGGCGCGACCGAGTGGTGGAGCCGAGGGCGGCGAACAGGGCGGTGAGCAGTGCGGTCATATGGCGGCCGACAGTACCAGCTCGGCCCGCAACTGCTACGACCACAACAGGTGCCGAGTTTCTGATAGGGACAGGTGATCCCGTCGAAGGTCGATTTCCCTTCGGCGCGGGTTCTGGGGCACAATGCTCCCGAAATCCCAGGAGGACAACCATGAGCCTCACGCCCGACACCCCCTCCTCGGTGACCGCGGAGCAGGCGCAGCAGCGGGCCGATCAGATCGCGGCATTCACGCGCGAACTGGCCGAACTCGACCGCGACGCGGTACTGCGGCTCCCGCCCGACGATCGCGCACGGGTGGACGCGTATCACGCGGGCGTGTTCGCGCAACTGGCTGGCCGCTTCGACGTCGACCGCAACGACCGCCAGCGCCAGCTCTCGCTCGGGATGCGCATCGCGTCGCTCGCGGGCGCAATCACGCTTAGCGCGGCCGTGGTGCTGTTCTTCAATCGAATCTGGGGACTGCTCGCGACCCCCGCCCAGGTCGGCGTGCTCGCGGCGGCCCCGCTCGCGGCGCTTGCGGGCGTCGAGTTCGCGGCACGGCGGG
>Ga0315273_10007707_pt1 | contig 13511 bp, 12 predicted proteins | sample YL17G02_0_MG_FD_205753 | JGI IMG/M metagenome (GOLD analysis project Ga0315273, IMG submission 205753) | Sediment microbial communities from Yellowstone Lake, YNP, Wyoming, USA - YL17G02_0 | ecosystem: Environmental > Aquatic > Freshwater > Lake > Sediment | place: USA: Wyoming | collected... | reverse complement strand
TGCTCCACGTGCTCGAGACCCGCACGTTCCGCCGCGTGGGCGGCGGGAGCGACATCACGGTGGACGTGCGCGTGATCGCCGCCACGCACCGCGACCTGCCGAAGGCGGTGGCCGAGGGCCGCTTCCGTGAGGATCTCTACTTCCGCCTCAACGTGGTGCCCATCGAGGTGCCGCCGCTGCGCGAGCGTCGCGAGGACGTGCCGCTCATGGCCGAGCACTTCATCGCCCAGTTCTGCCGCGAACTGGGCCGGCCGGCGGCGCGGCTGCACCCCGACGCCCTGCGCGTGATGCTCGACTACGCCTGGCCGGGCAACGTGCGCGAGTTGCGGAACCTGATGGAGCGCGTCGTGCTGCTCGAGGCCGAGGACGAGATCCGGGTCGAGCACCTGCCGCCCGAAGTGACGGGTGCACGCGGGAGCGCACGCACTTCCGCTGCGGCGGCGAGCGTGTTCCCGCCGGGCGTGGTGCGACCACTGGCCGAGATCGAGAAGCTGGCGATCGAACACGCGCTGTCGGTGTGCGGAGGCAACAAGACGCTCGCCGCGAAGCAGTTGGGCATCTCGCGGCAGACGCTGCGTACGAAGCTCAAGGAGTACGCGCTGGGCGACGACTCGGAGGAGACGGGCGAAGCAACCTTGAGCGACTGAGAGGCTTCCGCCCGGGCGTTCCCTGGTCCGGACTTCGCAGCAGTGGGGCCGGGCGTCCCGGGATGGCCGCTTCTCGCACCCCGCGCTTGCCTCCCTGCACCACCCGGGACCGCCCGCGGGGATACGTCATGGCCGCGCGCTTCCAAGGTCCGCCCCGCGGGCGGTCAGGAAGCGGTCGCGCTCCGGGCCCGACGGAACGAGGTTGAGCGGGCATCCTGCACGGCCGGCCTTGCTCGACGCGACGCGACCGAGTCGCAGCCCAGACCGCGAGGAGACGGCCAGGCGCGCTGGCCCTGGACCCGGCAGGGCTAATCCCGCGCCCGCGAACGAGGTGGCGGGCCTGCCGCCTGGGTTTCCCGTCCCCACGCGACCCGCACAACCCACGGTCTTCACCTTCAGAAGTCCTGCTGGCACGCACGGTGCAAATCGAGGCCCCCGTACCCAACGGAGATTCACGCTCATGCCCCACATCCTGATCATCGAAGACGAGCCGAGCACCTCCTGGGCGCTGGCCGAGGGGCTCTCGGATGACGGTTTCCGCATCGACACCTTCTCGACCGCGGAGGAGGCCTGGGGCTGGCTCCAGCACGACCAGTGCGACCTCGTGATCTCGGATCTGCGCCTGCCGGGCATGAGCGGCCTCGAGTTCGCGCGCAAGCTGGCACGCAGCCGCCGGGCCCTGCCGGTCATCATCCTGACCGCCTACGGGAGCCCCGAGACCCTGCGTGCGCTCGCCGCCGCCGGCGTCTTCGAGTGCTTCCCCAAGCCCTTCGCCATGGACGCGCTCCGCCACGCGGTGCACCGCTCCCTCCGGCGCGCGGCCGACCGTCGCGATGCGCGGCCGCACCGCAAGGCCGCCTGATGCGTCCCCGCCTCCTTGCCCTGCCATCGCGCCGTCCGGTCGCGGTGCCCCGGCACGACCGGCGCGAGGCCGTGGCACGCGCTCTCAGCGGCTGCGCCACGCGCGAGCGCGTGCTGCTGGCCCTGCTGCTCTTCGAGCGCCTCACACCCGCCGAAGCCGCGAGCGTGCTCGGTGTCCCGGCCACGCGCATCGAACGCGCCTACGCCGCGCTGCTCTCCCAGTTGCGCGAGTTGCTCGGCGGCAGCGCGCCGCGGGCGAGCGTGCCGCGCTTCGCGACTCCGAGCGCACGCCTGAGGCGGGCGTCATGAACCGCCACGCCGCACTCACGCCCGGCTCGGACCTGCGCCGCGCCATTCCACCCACGACCGCGCTGCGAATCGATCAGGCGTACGCCGCGCTGGCCTCATTGCGCGAGGAGGAGCGGCGCCTGGGGCGGCTGGGCCTCGATGAGGCGCTGCGCCGCTGCCGCGAGCAGTTGCGCTACTGGGAGTTCCTCTCGGCGCTCTTCGCGCTGCCGGCCGCGCCCCGGTCCCGAGCTCCCCGGACGCACGGGAGCCACTGATGGCCTCCGAGCGTTCCTCCGGCGGATCCCGCGGTGGCCCGTCCCCGGCGGTGCCTCTGCGCGTCATGCCCGGCATCGCGCAGAGCGGCGAGTTCACCGACCATCCCGCGAACTGGGAGCGTCCGCGAACCCGCATGCTGGTGGTCGCGAGCGGCAAGGGCGGCGTGGGCAAGAGCAACCTGTGCGCGAACCTGGCGGTGGCCATGGGTCAGAGCGGTGCGCGCGTGCTGCTGCTCGACGCCGACTTCTCTCAGGCCAACCTGGACCTGCTGCTGGGAGTGCACCCGCGCTATGACCTGCAGCATGTGCTCGCGGGCGAGCGCACGCTCGAGGAGATCCTGGTGGAGGGGCCGGGCGACGTGCGGCTCATCCCCGCGGCCTCGGACGTGCCCGAGTTGGCCGAGTTGGACGACTACCGGCGCGAGTGCCTGTTGCGCGGCATCGGCACGCTCGACGGCAAGGCCGACCTGATCATCGCGGACACGGCTTCGGGCGTGACGCGCGACGTGCTCGCGCTGTGCCTGGCCGCGGATGACGTGATCGTGATGACGACGCCCGAGATGCCGGCCTTCGCCGACGCCTACGGCCTGATCAAGGTCCTGAGTGCCCAGGGCATCCGGCAGGCGCCACACCTGCTCGTGAGCCAGGCGACCAACGCCCAGGAAGCCGAGGAGACCGCGCACCGCATCCGGCTCGTGGCCCGCCGCTTCCTGCACCTCGAACTCCAGTCCCTCGGCGCGATCCCCGAGGACCCGGCCATCCCGCGCGCCGTGCGGCGCCAGGAGCCGGTGGTGATCGCCTTCCCGCAGTCGCCCGCCGCCGTGGCCTACCGTGCGCTGGCCGCGCGGCTGTGGACGCCTGTGCCGCCCGCCCCCCCGGCCGAAGAAAGCCACCCCGAGCGCCTGCTGGCGGCTGCACGTCGCGAGCGCCAGCGGCTCGGAGCCTGAGGAGAACCCCATGGCCCGCCCCTCCGCCACCGCCCGCATGCGAGTCCGCGCCGCGAAGTCCGCCCCGCCCGCGCGCACCAGGCGTCCGGCTCCGCGCCAGACCGTGTCTGCCCCCCGGGCGACCGCCACGGCGGCCGCCGCCCTGCGGCTGGTGCCCTCGCCCCCGCCCGTGACCTACTCGAAGGAGAACCTGCTGAGCCGTTTCGCGCCGCTGGTGAGGCACGTGGTCGAGCGCGTGGCCACCACCCTGCCGCGCAACGTGGACCACGAGGACCTGTACTCGGCGGGAGTCCTGGGCCTGCTGGACGCGCACGCCAAGTTCGACCTGCGCAAGGGAGTGAAGTTCGAGACCTACGCAGTGTGGCGCATCAAGGGCGCGGTGCTGGACCAGTTGCGCTCGCTCGATTGGGTGTCGCGCTCGATGCGCCGCAAGGCGCGCACGCTGGACGGCGTGACCCGTGCGCTCGATCAGAAGCTGGGTCGCGCGGCGTCCGAGGATGAACTGGCTCGTGAACTCAGGATGGATCGCGGCGAGTTCTACCGGCTGCTCGACCACGTCCGCGGAGCGGTGCTCGTGTCGCTGGACGAGGCCCGCTCGAGCGAGGACCAGGAGTCCACGACGCTGGGCGAGCACCTGCCGGACCCGCACGCCGTGGATCTGGACGCGCGGCTCGAGGACGAGCAGACCCGCCTCGTGCTGCTGCGCACGCTCGACCTGTTGCCCGAGCAGGAGCGGCTCGTGGTGGCGCTCTATTACTACGAACACCTCACGCTGAAGGAGATCGGCCGCACGCTCGGCATCTCCGAGTCGCGGGTCTCGCAGGTCCACACGCGTGCCATGTCCCGGCTGCGCCTGCGCCTGCACAAGGCGCTGGCCGGCGAGGAGCTGGCGGCGTGAGCCCTGCCGCGGTGGACGTGACCCTGCCCGGCGCGCCGCACGCGGCGCTGCGCGCGGCCGTGCTGGACGTGGCGCGGCGGCTCGAGGCCGCGGGCCAGGTCGAGGTCTCGGACGAGCTGTGCGCCGCGCTGGAGAGCTGGTGGCGGGAGCAGTTGAGCTGGACGGGCGGGCTGGCCCGGCAGCTCGGCGTGTACCACGACATCAACAATGCCCTCGTGGGAGTGCGCGGCAATGCGCAGCTCCTGCTCATGGGGCCCGCCGGCGAGGTTCCGGGGGCCAGGGATCGACTGGAGGTCGTACTCCGTGAGTCCGATCGGATCCGAGAAGCCGCGCACCGGCTCAACGCTCTCAAGTCCGTCCTCGCGGCGCTCGCCCGCGAGAGCGAACCGGGGCCCGTGTCCCGTGCGGCTTGAGCCGGACGTGCGTCCCGGTTCCGCCCGCGTGCGTTCGCCCCGCCCGATCGCGGCGCCGGCAACCGGGCCGGCAGCGGTGCGCGCCTCCGACCTGTGTGGGTCGGGGGGCGAGCGCCGCCGCGCCTCGCGTTCGCTGTGGCAGGCGTGCGAGGCCCTGCTCTCGGCCGCGGTCGATCGGAGGGCGCTCGAGCGGGCGCTCGCCAGCCTGCGCGCGGCCTTCGACTGCGACGCCGTGATCCTGCGGGCCCGCGGCCCCTCGGGAGAGCTCGAGCCCTGGCAGGCTTGCGGGGACTGGGGGATCCAGCCGGGTGATCTGCGCGACTGCCTGACAGTTCCGCTGCTGCGCGGCAGCGAGCGCGTGGGGACGCTCGAGTTGCTGGCGCGACGTGGCCAGCACTGGCTGCCCGCGCAGCTCGGCCTCTTGCGCGCCGCCTCCGGCGCGCTCGGAGCCGCCCTGGGCGCACGCTTCGAGCTCGAACAGTTGCGCCGCCAGCCCGGACGCGATCCCGCGACCGGACTGCCCGACGCGCGCGCCTTCCAGGAGCGGCTCGGCGAGGAGTTGGCGCGCGTGCGCATGCACGGGGCGCCGCTGGCGGTGGCCGTGGTGGAGTTGGACCGCTTCCCGGCCCTGACGAAGCGCTACGGCGCCGGTGTGGCCCGCGCCGTGCTGAGCGAGACAGCGCTCGTCCTGCGGCTCGCGCTGCGAGAGCCGGACGTGCTGGCGCGCCTGCCGGGCGCCCGCTTCGGCGTGCTGCTGCCGGAGACCGAACCGATCGCGGCGTTGCGCGTCGCCGAGCGGCTACGCCGCACCGCGGAGGAGCACCGCTTTGCGCACGCCGGGCGCTTGGGCGTGAGCGCCGGCGTGTCGGCGAGCCCGCGTGACGGACTCGAGAGCGTCGAGCTCATGGACCGCGCCGAACGCGCCCTGACGCTGGCCGTTAAGGCCGGCCGCCGCCGTGCGGTCGCGTCGGAGTCCGCCCGTGTCCACTGAGGCCGGATTCCCCGGGGCCGACGAGAACCCTCCGCTTCCCGGTCCCGCGATCGCGGTGGGCGGGGGGCCGCCCGCGCGCCTGCTCATCGTCGACGACGAGGCCACCGTGACCGAGTTGCTCCAGGAGTTCCTGACGACGCTCGGCTACGAGGTCGAGGTGGCTGCGGACGGTGAAGCTGCGGTGGCGCGTATCCCCGTCTACCGTCCCGACGCCGTACTCTCGGACCTCAATATGTCGGGACTCACGGGCCTCGACGTGATGCGCTTCGCCCGGCAGGCGGACGAGGAGACGATGGTCATCCTCATCACGGGCGAGACCACGACCGCGGTGGCCATCGACGCGATTCGCCAGGGGGCCTACGACTACATCATCAAGCCCTTCGAGCTGGACGACGTGCAGAGCAGCGTCGAGCGGGCGCTGGCCAACCGCCGCCTGCGCGCCGTCAACCGCCAGCTGGTCGAGGAACTGAGCCAGAAGAACGAGATCCTGAGCCACCACGAGCAGGAACTGCGCGAGCAGGTCCGCCTGGCCACCCACCAGATGAGGACTCTGTACGAGGTGGGCAAGGAGATCAGCGAAGACCTCGAGTTGGGCCCGCGGGTCGCCACCGTGGCCAGGAAGGCCGCCGAGCTGTCGGGCGCCAGCGCCACCGTGGTCTACCTGCGCGTCGAGGAGACCGAGGAGTGCCGCGTGGCGGCGGTGCACGGCCTGGAGGTCCCGAACGGCGAGGCCGACCGGGTGCACTTCTTCGCGGCTGAGCGGGCCATCGGCTTCGACCACCCCGAATACCCTACCGTGCGCCGCCTCGCCTCGCTGGAGCAGCCCATCGAGTTGCCGCTCCTCGGCGGGCGGCGGTTCGAGTCCCTGCTGGCGCTCCCGTTCATGCTGTCCGCGGACCAGCAGGTCTTCGGCCTGCTGGTCATGCTCGACAAACCGGGCGGGTTCAGCGTGACGGACGAGAAGTTCCTCGAGTTCTACGCGTCGGAAGCCGCCATCGCCGTGCACAACTCGCGGCTCTACGAGCACACGCGCGTCCTCGATCGCCTCAAGTCCGAGTTCGTGGCGGTGGTCTCGCACGAGATCCGCACGCCGCTCACCTCCGTCAAGGGAGCGGTGGAGTTGCTCACGGACGATCGCTATTTCCAGAACAACGAGCAGCAGGCCAAGCTGCTGAACATCGCCCACGCCAATGCCGAGCGGTTGCTGGTGCTCATCAACGACATCCTCGACTTCTCCAAGCTCGAGTCCGCCTCGCTGCCGATGTGCATGGAGGTCGGGAGCCTGGAGCCGGTGGTCCGCCAGGCGGTGCAGAACCTGCACACCCTGATCGCGGAGCGGCACATCGTTCTCGACTGCGTCTTCGAGCCCGGTCTGCCCGACCTGCTCATGGACGCGAATCGCATCGCACAGGTGCTCACCAACCTGCTGTCGAACGCCATCAAGTTCTCGGCGCCCGAAGGACGCATCGAGGTGCGGGCCGAGATGGCGGGCCCCTTGCTGCGGGTGAGCGTGCGCGACTGCGGCGAGGGCATCGAGCCGGAGGACATCCACAAGCTCTTCCGCAAGTTCTCCCAGATCGACAGCGGCTCCACGCGCAGGGTGGGAGGCACGGGGCTGGGCCTGGTCATCTGCAAGGGTATCGTCGAGCAGCACGGCGGCATCATCGGCGTCGAGAGCGTGCCGGGCGAGGGCAGCACCTTCTACTTCCTCCTGCCGCGGTCCGGCGTGCAGCAGGAGGCGCGCTCGGAATCCGGGGCGCTCGCCGCCTGAGCCGGGAGCCTTGACCATCCCGCGCCCGGCGTCTAACCTCCTTCCCGGCGGTCCATGAGGCCCGCCTTCTCGAGGCAAGGAGCCCGCCGTCCACCCGATGAGCGCCAGGGAAGACGCCACCAACCCCACGAACACCATGCGCCCGTCGAGCGCGTGGAGAGGCGTGACCCTAGCGCTCCTGGCGGGCGCGTTGCTGGGTGTCGGCTTGACGGGTGCAGGTTTGCTGGGCGTCCTGCCTGAGCGCTTCGCCCTCGAGGGCGTCTCCCTTCACGAGGCCCGGGTCCACTGGCAGGGAGGACCGCCCGCCCCAGGCGAGTGGCCGCGACCCAGGCGTGCTGGCGAGCAGGCCGTCCCCTTCGAGAACGGAGATCGCACGCTGCTCGCCGTGCGCTCGTTCACGGCCGCCGGGACCGAAGCCCTCGCTCGCGACCTGCAGCGCCGGCGCCTGAGCGGCGTGGATGCGTCGTCCGCGCGCCGAACGGAGACGCGCGCCCGATGGCGCTCCGAGTTGGCGCCGGGTGGAATAGCGGCGCTGCCGCCCGCGGGCCAGTGTGCCGCGCTCCTCAGGGCGCGGCTGCTCCTGGTCGTGCTGGTGGACCCGAAGGTGGCCCCGGAGGCCCCGCGGGAGACGCCGGGCAGCGCGGCCCAGCAAGCGCGGCTGGCGCGGGCCGAGGCCGAGGTCGTGCGGCTGGCGTTGGCCGCCCGGCCGGACTCGCTCGCCTCCGCGCTCACCATCTGCGCGTCCGCCGAGGGGGAGTGGCTGCGCGCCCTTGCGGCGGAGCCGGCGTCCGACCTGGGCACCCGGACCGAGGCCGCGTGGAGGTGGCACGAGCGGTCGCGTGCCCCGGCGCTCGACCAGGCGGAGCGCGCCCTCGAGGCGATGCTGTCGAAATCCCAGAACGATGTGGTGGTGACCGCGGCTTTCGCGCAGGCCCTCTGGCTCGAGCGTCTGGCGCCGGATCCCTCTGCCGCGCTTTTCGTGCACGGCGTCTGGGAGCCGGTGCCCAGGGCGTTCCCCATCGTGCGGACCTGGATCGCGCTCTTCACCGCCGGTGCGCTTGCGGGAGCCGCCCTTGCGCTCGTCCCGTGGGTGCCGTGGCTGTGGCGGCGCTCCCGGCCGCGCGCCGTACACGTGGTACGCGGCGTCCCTGCGGCGCTGAGTCCGCACGCCTGCGGCGAGCGCTTCCCGCAATTGCCCCGTGACCCGCGCCGGGCCTGGGATGCAGAACTGGGCTGGCTGCACCTCGTGAGCGGGCCGGACCCCGCGCGGATCGCGCACGCGGCCGCCACCCTCGCCGGCGGGTTCGTCGGGCGGGGCGAGCGCGTCCTGCTGGTGGACGCGGGCAGGCGACTGAGGCTGCACGAGCGCTTCGGGGGGGACACGCGCTGGGGACTCGGCGAATGTCTGGCGGGGGAGGTCCCCCTGCTCGGGGTGGTGCAGGGCGCAGGACGCGCGGGCTTCTTCTTCCTTGCACACGGCGCTCCCGGGCATGCGGGACGCTGGGACGGGTTGAGCGGGTTGCTCGAGGACGCGCGCGAGCACTTCGACCGGGTGCTCCTCGCCCTGGACCCGAAGGTCCCCCGAGCGGCAGCGCTGCCGCTCGGAGGACGGGTCCTCGAGGCGTGGTGGGCGGAGCCTGGCCCGGGGCTTCCGAGGAGCGCGGTCGCGCTATCCGAACGGCTCGGCATCCCATTCTCCTGCTTCGATTTGAACTGGTTGACGGAGGCGATGCCTGAAGCCGAATCCGCCGCTCCGGTGCAGGCTCCCGGTCCGCCGCCGTCGGGGGATGAGATCGGCGCCGCACAGACTGCCTGTCTCGCGGGCGCAGAGGCCCTGGCACCCGCGGACCCGGGACCCGGCGAGGAAGCATTCGAACCGATGGAGCTCGGGTCGGGATCGGCAGGGGCCATCGAAGCGGTCGCACGCTCCGGTGGCGAAGCGGTGGTGCTAGGCTGCGACCTCGAGGTGCGGGAGCGCCTGCGCTTCATGGTCTGGATGCGGCGTGTGCGGGCCGAACGTCGGGCCGCGGCGTTCGAGACCAGCGCGGGTCACTGAGCCGCGCGGCGGAGGACGGTATGCGCATCCTGGTGACCGGTGGCGCGGGCTTCATCGGCTCGCACGTCGTCGATCGCTTCATCGAGCGCGGGCACGAAGTGGCTGTGCTCGACAACCTCTCCAGCGGGTTCCGCGAACTGGTGGATCCCGCCGCCCGTCTCTACGAAGCGGACCTCACCGACGCGGCCGCGGTCGAGCGCTGCTTTGCCGGGTTCCGGCCCGAGGTCGTGACCCACCACGCGGCGCAGATCGATGTGCGCCGCTCGGTGGACGACCCGGTGTTCGACGCGGGCACCAACATCGTCGCCGCCCTGGGGCTGCTCCAGGCCTGCACCCGCCACGGCGTGCGCAAGTTCGTCTACGCCTCGACCGGTGGGGCGCTCTACGGCGAGGGCCGGCAGTTGCCCGCGACCGAGGAACACCCGGTCAACCCCGAGTCGCCCTACGGCGTGAGCAAGCACACGCTCGAGCACTACCTCTACCTCTGGAAACTCCTGCACGGCCTCGACTACACGGTGCTGCGCTATCCCAACGTCTACGGGCCGCGCCAGAACCCGCACGGCGAGGCGGGCGTGAACGCCATCTTCATCCTGCTCATGCTGCAGGGGAAGCGTCCGCGCATCTTCGGCACGGGCGAGCAGGTGCGCGACTACCTCTACGTCATGGACGTGGTGGAGGCGAACGAACTGGCGCTCGCGCTGGGCAGCGGTGAGATGGTGAACCTCGGCACCGGGATCGGCACCTCGGTGAACGACATCTTCCGCGAGCTGAAGGCGATCGTGGGTTTCACGGGCGAGCCCGTTTACGAGGCCGCACGGCCGGGCGAGGTGCAGCGCATCTACCTCGACGCGACGAAAGCGAAGCAGGTGCTGGGCTGGACGCCACACATGAGCTTCCGTGACGGGTTGGCGCAGACGGTGGAGTGGTCGCGCCGCACGGGCGGCAAGCCACTGCGGTAGGCTGCCGCCTCAGCGCACTGGTGTCTTGAGCCGGGGCCCCCCCACCAGCGAGCCGGACGACCAGCGCGGATAGCGCGCGTCGAAGCGCGGGCGGTTCCCCGGGCCGAGCAGGAAGTTCAGCGCGCCGTCGGCGTCGTTGATGACCACGTCCACGTTCCGGTCGAGGTATTCGAAGTAGCGTCCCGCCTGCCAGGCCTCCACCGCCGGGTTGTTCACGAGCCCGTCCAGATTCACCACGGTGAAGGGTCCGATCTCGGGTGCGAAGTAACCGGCTGCGCCGGCGTTGAAGACCCCGACCGTCCGTGTGCCCGGAGCCTGCGTGGCGATCCGGGTCAGGATGGGTCGCACCACCCACTCCTCGCCGCGCGGCACGATCTTCGTGGCGGTGAAGTACTGCGCGAAGATCGCGATCCCCGCCGCCGCCGCCACGACCGCCAGTGCCGTGCGCCACGCGCTCCGCAGGCGCCCGAGCAGTTCGCCCGCGGCCACCCCGCCCGCGAGGAAGACGAGGATGAAGGTGGGCACGGTCGCGTACCAGACGACGTAGGTGCGCAGCACCAGTGCATAGACCACGGCGTGCGCCGCGAGGTAGCCGAGGAGCCCGAGTGCCAGCGGGCGCAGGACCGCGGCGCGGGAGCGCATGAGGGAGAGGATGAAGAAGGGCAGAAGCGCGGCCAGGGCCAGCCACCCGGCCCAGGCGAAGAGAGTGAACGCCGCGCGGTGCCTCATGCTCTCGCCGGCGGCGAAGTAGGCCGGCACCCAGACGAAGGCGGCGAGGTAACGCAGGCGGTGGCCCAGCGCCGCCGGAATGTGGCCGAAGATCTGCGGGTTCGCGAGCTTCGCCGCCCCGCTCACCTGCCAGGGCGTGCCGAAGGTGGTGAGATTCCAGATGAACCAGGGCAGCGCGATCGCCATCGCCGTCGCGCCGGCCGCGACGAAGAAACCCAGCAGGTGGCGCCACGCACTCCGGGTGGCGAGCCAGGAGCCCAGCGTGATCAGCGCGAGGGTGAGGCCCAGCAGCGGCCCGTTGTCGGTGCGGGCGAGGAACGCGAGCCCGGTGACGATGCCGACGAGCACCCCGCGGCGCGCGTCCGGGGCACCGTCCCCGAAGGCCCACGCGACGACCCACAACCACACCGCGGACAGCGTCACGGTGAGCGCGCTCTCCAGCCCGCGCAGGGAGAGCAGCACGGTGACGGGCGAGAGGAACCACACCGCCGCGGCCCAGTGCGCGCCGTGCGGGGAGCCGAGGCGGCGCAGCAGCCGCCACAGCAGCATGCCGCTCGCGACGTCGAGCAGGGCGCACAGGCTGAGGGCCAGGTGCACGCCCACCCAGGAGCCCGCCCGCAGCGCGCCGGTGAGCGCGAAGACGGGGGTGAGCAGCAGCAGCCAGAGCGGGTGGAAGCCGTTGGTGGGCGCGAGGCCGTCGAAGGTGGCGCCGTGGCCCGCGACGAGATGGCGCGCGATGGTGAAGTAGTAGAAGGCGTCGTCGGCGACCACGCGGTTGTCGCACCAGCCTGCCCAGATGAGGCCGAGACGCAGTGCGGCGCCGAGCAACGCGAGCGTCCACAGGCCGCGGCGCCCGGCGGACCCGGGAGGGGACAGTGGCCTCACGGTGGCCAGGCCCTGCGGCATCGCTGTGCGGGAGCGTGTCATGGGTCCTCCGCGCCTCAGCGGACGAGGTGCGCTTCGAGGGTGAAGCGCGGGTATCCGGCCCGCCGGCCCGTCAAGTGCGCTTCGTTCTCGACCCAGCGGTAGCCGGCGAGCGCGCACAGATCCACGCCGCTCGCGGGCCACCAGCGCAGCCCCGCCCCGACCTCGCGCGTCTGCTCCACCACGCCTTCGAAGGTGCCGACCTCGACGCGCGGCGAGCCCGGCACGAAGGGCTCGTCGAGTCCGTTCTCGCCCTGGTCGCTGCGCGAGGCGCGCGCGAGCAGTTGCCAGTCCGGGCCGAGGTCCAGGGCGCCGCGCAGGGCGATGCGTCTCGAGTCCGGGCCCATGGGGAACCCCAGCGGTGCACCCTGCGCCTCGTAGGCGCGCCCGAAGAACGAGGTGTAGACATAGCGTGACAGCCGCGTGTACTCGCCGCCCCAGCTCAGACGTGCGGCGCTGAGCATGCCCGCGCCCTCCCAGCCCAGCTGCCAGCCGTACTTGTTCGGGTTTCCTGCGGTGCTCGTGTGCAGGTCGTCGAGCAGCAGCTCGCCATAGACACGCGTGCCTCCGGCGATGCGCCAGGCCGCGTCCAGCCCCAGCATGATGTTGTTGCGCAGGGCACTGGAGGAGTCGGGCTCATCCTGCACCAGCAGCCGCTGGACCAGGATGTAGGGGATCGCGCCGATGGCGTAGAGCGGCTGCCAGCTCGAAGCCTGATAGCGCGCGGTCTCGGTGAGTCCGAGGCGCAGCGCGTCCCGTGGCTGCCACTCGAGACGGTGCGCGGCGAGTTGCTCGCCCGCCGCCTGCCGCAGGGTGGCGGAGAGCGCCGAGAAGTCCAGGTGGAACGCGGTCAGGTGCACCTGGTAGGAGAGCCCGGTGATGGGCGCCGAGGTCTTCGAGAGGATCAGCGAGGCCTCCTCGCCCGGCCCCCAGTGCCAGCGGCTGCGCCCGAACTGCATGCCCCAGCGTCCATCGGGGTCGGAGTAGGCGAGGTAGGTCTCGTCGGTGTAGGCGATGAGGTCGGTGTTCGCGACGATGGGGTCTGCGAAGGAGCGCGCCTGGTCCACGCGTCCGACCAGCAGGTCCGTGAAGAAGAGCCACTGGTCCAGCTGAACGCCCAGTCGTGAGTGCAGTCCCGAGCCCGAGGCGAAGCGCGCTTCGGCCGTGTCGGCCAGGACGCTCCCCTCGGCCGCTGCGGAGAACTCGAAGCGCTGGTCTTCGAGCGCGGTGGCCTCGAACAGGCGTGGTGTCGAACGCCAGCGCGGATGAGGGGTGAACCAGGGCGCGGCGTCGCGCCCCAGGGCGCGTTCGAGGCGCGCAAAGGAGATGGCCCGAGCCGCGTCGGGCGACTCCGACGGAGTGGGGCGGCCCTGGAGCTCGAAGCGCTGCAGCGGACGCAGGCCCAGATGAGGGTGGAGGATCCGCTCGTCGGGCCCGGCCGGACCGAGGAGGTCGAGCAGGCGCAACTCAGACTCGATCGGGTCGCCCACGGGGATGAATTCGTGCGGCGAGGCGAGCAGCGGGGTCGGCGCCCACAGGACCAGCGCCACGATCGTGGCCAGCACGGCGCGGGACATCGCACCTGCCTGCAGCGCATCCTGGGTCCGGTGGCGGATGGGGCGATCGGTGCGGCGCATGGCGAGCGATGCTAGCAGGCGGACCGGGGTGCGGCCAGCGCATGGCGCGGCCAGCGCGGGGCCCGTGGCTGGCTGTGGGCGAGCGCACGGTGCCTCTGATCGCCCACGGCCAGCC